>Ga0209501_10000649_pt1 | contig 41311 bp, 52 predicted proteins | sample ArcticOcean_MG_C_4_FD_187434 | JGI IMG/M metagenome (GOLD analysis project Ga0209501, IMG submission 187434) | Marine microbial communities from western Arctic Ocean - ArcticOcean_MG_CB4_134 (SPAdes) (version 2) | ecosystem: Environmental > Aquatic > Marine > Oceanic | place: Arctic Ocean...
ATTAAAGGAAACAAATGAAACTTATTAAAACAGCATCAGGTAAAAAGAAAATAAAGATTTCTAAAAGAGAATGGAAATCTATCGGGAAAAAAGCTGGATGGATGAAATCGGACAAGAAGTGTAAAGGGTTTCCGCATAAAGGCAAAGAGTGTAATCAAGATGCTGCGGATGGTTTGGACTACTGTGACGAATGCATTGTTGAATATAAGGCTGACGAAAAGAAACAGTTCGGTGGTAGCAAGGGGTTAGTACAGAAGAAGGCTCAGATGGATTGGGAACAATTTATGTTGGACAATCCTAGACAATGGAGAGAAGTGCCATCCCAATATGATGATTTAAGAAATAATCCTCAGGTATGGCAGAAAATGATTATCATGGAAGCCAATAGAAAAGGTGTTGCTAGTGCTAGAATGATTATGGAAGATTGTCCGTTGATGGGAGTTAAATCTGACCCTGTTTTGTTGAGAGAGTTGGATCTTATTGAACAGAATGAACAGGCGGCTCAAGTCCAAAAGGAGTAACATGAAAATACTCAAAACAGCATCAGGAAATAAGCTTAAGCTCTCCAAGAAAGAGTGGCAAGGTATTGGCAAGAAAGCTGGTTGGATGAAATCGGCCAAGAGCGTAAATCATCCAGCAGAAGTTCTTTATACTGCTTCTATCAATGGTGTCGATTATGATCTTGAGGTGAGTATTGTAATTGATTCTATAGAAAATGATGGAATAGGATCATATGAATTTTGGGGCGCTAAAGAGTTTGACAAGGGGACAGACTCTATCGGTGATTTTAGTATTACAAATGTTACTCTTGATGACCCGTCAAGAAGCTTTACTTCTAAAGAGGTTATAGAAGTAATAGCGTTCCTAAACGAAGATGAAGGTTTTAACGAAAAAGTATTTGAGACTATTCCTGTTGAAGATGTTTTAGATGATGATGGTGAAGATCCTAATGAATATGATTCCTATCGTGATAGACAAGAAGATGGCAGAATACGTGAAGAAAAAGGATTAATATAAAATTAACTAAAACGTCATCAGGTAAGTAAGCAATAAATATTTCTAAAAAGGAGAAAGGTGAAGTAATGAAACTAACCAAGACAGCATATGGCAAGCAGAAACTCAAGATTTCCAGAACAGAGTGGGAAGGTATTGGTAAGCAGGCTGGATGGATGAAGAAGTCTCAGGGAAGACCATGGAGTACGGAAGACACTCAATGGTTTGATGATAATGCTCCGCCTGCTCCGACTGATTGGAAGGAATCGAATAGACAGAAAGCAATGATTGTAGACAAGATGTCTGGAGTCGTAGAAGAAGCAACGTGGAAAAATCCAGAGTTAGCTAAGAAATGGGTAAAAGACCGGCTTAACGGATGGATGGAAGGCGATGATTACACTCAAGAGGTAGAGAAAGACGGGAATCTTTACATCTACATCATATCCCATGGAGAAGACATTGACTTTTCCGGTGTCATTCAGCCTGCGAATTAACTTCTATTTTCTTAGCTGGACTTTCTAAATTGAATGTCCATGATTTTGTTTTCGCCTACTTCGAGTTTATCTGCAAGTTCGGGGAAGTTCTTTTTGACGAACTTATCACTAAATGGTTTAATGCGTCTGAACCATGTGATTTTTTCAGTAAGCCATACGGGATCGTTGGAGATTCGTGCGGTAGGTTTCTTGGCTCTATTTCCGAGGTTGATGACTTGATATGTTAGTTCTACATTTTCTAACCATACTTGAGTTCCCCAAGAATCTTTTGTTACTTGTACTTTCATTTTTAATTCTCCGTTAGGTGTTCGCTTTGGGTCTTATCCGAATAAGACTAAAGAACACTTGCTTAGTAAAATCTCTAAATCCTCTTATTGATGTTGGAGGATATTTGTTTACAGATGGGGAAATATGTAGGGGAATTTATGAGAAAAAATTCGATGTGACGAGGATATAAGATAAATTAGAGTTCGGCTGCGCAGCGATTACATGAATACATTCGATGACAATTTAAAATTAGCATATGCTAGGTGTATATGGAATGATTTTGTATCTGAATGGGAATCTGATTTTTCTGTGGAGCATTTAGAATCTCCTCAAGAGATGGTTATTTTAGCTGCTCGACCTGCTAATCAGCGTCAGCCCAAGCCGAGTTCGTTTGATATTTTGAAGCAATACAAAGATGATCCTAATGTTTACATATCTTACATCGGGACATTAGAAGAGACTCCATCTATTCGCAAGAACAAAAAGCCTCGTAAAGAACCTAAGGTTGGCATCAATCCAAAGAGTCATTACAATACGCCATTGGGTATATATACCTATCCATTGAAAGAGATATGGGATAGGATTGAAAATTCGGGCAGTTTATCGGATGTTCCTTATCAGGGTGAGAAACCTTATATTGCTATTATTCGTGTAAGGGAAGATGCTAAGTTCATCAATGACATGTACAATGAATATGATTCTGCGAGTTATGATGAGGACAAGAAGAAACTGAGGGGATATTTTACGCCTACGGTTTTGACAGATGAAGAATTTGAGGGTATTGAGAAGAAGGCATTGGAAAAAGCCAAAGAGTTAAATCCTGTCATGTCGATGTGGAATGTGGTTCGGCATTTAAGTTATTTGGTAGCTATGTTAAAAGAGCCGGGGGCTGATCGAGAGACTATTGTTCGTGAGATGTTAAATGCGTATGATTTGAGTGATTTGATGCCTGACAAATCTGAGGGCAAATTAAATCCTTTTGGATTGGCTTTCAATCGTATTTTGAATGGGGTTTTGGAGTATGAAGGTTTTGCTGACAAGAGTGGCAAAGGATATATTCATAGTTCTGAACCGATGCAAGCTGTTTTCCTTTCTCCTAAGTCGTATGATCAAATAGATATCATTGACAATGAGAACTCTAGTGAATCGGACAGGGCGAACCATCGTTATAAGAACGAAGAGAAGTTAGAGCGTTTTATTCAGAAGAAGGGCGCTGATCTTTCCGAGAAGGTATGGACAGAAATTTTATTGGGATATCCTAAGCATTGGGATAGATGTCCGTATGATAGTGTTCGCAAGTCGCCTCAGATATTGGATGCTGCTGATAGTCATTGGGCGAGGCAAATTGATCCTAGCAACGTAATGGCCATTGATTTGCCGGAACATGTGCAGGATTTGCCGAAAACTCAAGCTGCGATACGTAATGGATGGATCAAGACTATTGAGAAGACGCCTACGTATTTCTCGAAGGCTCCTGAATGGGTTCAACAAGATGCTGAGATGCTAAAAGCTTCTCATACTGGTTGGGAGAATCTTTTAGATACCAGTCCTGATAATTGGGAGAAGTGTCCGTATGATGATATTAAAGAGATGCCTGAGTTAAAAGCTAAGGCGAAAGCGTATTGGGGTGAACAAGTAACGCACAGTTCGGGTTATTTTGAACAGATTCCTGAGGCGTTCGCTAACGATCCTGAAATTTTTGAAAAAGCGATTCAGTCATCTATTATAGCCATTGAAGGTAACGTCGAAGGTTGGGGAGATTTGAATGAGAAGCTGAGAAATGATCCGAGGGTTTTGGAGAAATTGGGACCGGCATGGATAGAGCTTGTTGAGCGTTCTCCAAACAGATTGGACAACTTGCCGGATCATTTGAAAGAAGATCCTATTTATGCTGAAACGGCGAAACAGAAAATCATTTCACTGATGGAGCAATATGCCATTGATGATGTTTATGGTTCTTATGGAAATAACATTCCTGCGTCATTGATGAAAGACAAAGAACTAATGGGGATAGTTGTTGACAAATGGAAGGCGCGTGTACAGGAGCACGGGATTGAGGGGATGGCTTATGTCCCATCGGAGTTGCTTGTACTTCCTGACTTCAAAGAATTTGGTATGCAGGCTTGGAAGGACAATTTGATTGAGAATCCTAATCGTATGGATCGTATACCTACAGCGTACAAAGAGTTAAACAAAGACGCTGACATGTGGAAAAAGATTCTTGTTAATCCTAAGCATGGAGCGCATTATACTATTTGTCCTATGGCAATAGTAAGGAATGATCCTGAAGTTCAGGCGGCTGCTAAGCAATGGTGGAAGAAACATGTTGTTCGACAGCCAAAGTATTACAAAAGCATTCCTACTGAGTTTAAGGATGAGATAAAAGCTGATCCTGAAGTGCATCAATCATATTTGGAACATATGAGGGATCTCGTTGCTACTTCTCCTAATGAGATTGAGTTTGACGAAATCAAAGACGAAGAGCTGTTAAAGGCTTATTGGGAAGGCGCTCGACAGTTTGCTGAAAACTATCCTGAATATTTTTCGCGTCTTCCTGAAAAGGTTATTGATGAGTTTCTAAAAGATCCTGAGATAGTTGAGAAGTGGAAAGAATATTGGATTCGTCAGGCTATCAGACGCCCCGAATTTAAGAATGAGACCCCATTTAAGAACAATGAGATTTATGGCAATCCAAAAGTCGTCAAGGCAATCAGGGACTATGTTGAGCAACAACTTTACGAAGGAAATAGTTCCTCATTCATTGATTCTGCTTTGCCTGAGTTGGTTGAACAAATAAAGAACGATCCTCAATACCTCAAGAAACGCATGGAGCATTGGAAAGAGCAGATCGCGGGGAATCCTGATCGTTGGGATCACTATTTTGATATACTTGGGGATGACGAGTTAGCAAAGAACAACTTAAGAGATTATACCAGAAAGATATGGAAGAAATTGATTGTTGATAAGGGTATTATACAGATCAGTGTTCCGTCTGGCATGATGGAAGAAATCATTAAAGAGCCAAAGATGCAAAAGATCATACTTGATCAATGGATGGAATATGTTACTCGTAAAAAATAACAGATGCTGAAAATTTGGGTGGATATTATTCTAACTACAATTTTCCGTCTCAATTTGTTCTTGATGATGAAAGTTTTCGTCAACGTTTGAAGTTGAATGAATGGATACAATACATCGATCATAATTATCAAAATCCAGAAGCGTTGACGAAGATTCCTCCTGAGTATGAGCAACATCCTTTAATTCAAGAGCATTTAGTAGAATATCGGAAGTCGATAGCATTGCAGGAATCTAAGAAAGAGGCTCAACAGGCGTTGGATAATGCGGGGATACCATATTCGTTGTGGGATACTCTAGATCAAATGGATTTGCCGACGCATGGTTCTAAGATTCAGCAATTCATTCAATCTCCTGAGTATCAGAAGTATCAGGACTTATACAATTTCAAAGATCTTGAGAAGGAACAAACTCCGATCAAGGGTACTATAAAAGTGTTTCCTCCTGATCCTTATCCTGTTCCTGCTTCCGATAATCGTCGTACTGTATGGGCGAGTGCATTCAACGACAATGTGATTATTCAGTTCTAGTTCTTGTATAATACGTGCAAGGTAAGGACTAGATTGATGGGAGATACTGAATACATAACACAGTCCCGATACGATATGGGAAGGATTTTCTCTGTTCCAGAGGAAACAACACCTATTTGCGCGATTCGAGCGGCTTTATTCAAATGCAATTCTGACAACAAGATGGTTGCCATTGGGTTGCACGGAGGTAATATGGTAACTAATTGGGTTGGTGTATACGGTGTTGTAACCCCTAAGAAGGCTTCATTCATAAATCCATTTAGTGTATTTTCATTTGATGATGTTCAGACGCCGGGATATGTTCAGCGCCTACAGAATGTCAAATATGTAAACGAAGAAGATCTTGAGGAGACGCCTGATCCAAAGGACGACAAAAATGCCAATAGTAAGAATACAGCCAAGCGTTAGTCGTTTAGAAGAGGTTGCTCGTCATCGATCTAAGCTCAGTCATGGTATAGCTTCTGATCGAGAGACTCAATTCATTGCTAACCCGAATCCTACGAATACTCATTTTGAGGTTCCATCGTATACTCCGAGAGACCAGAGGGCAGAGAAAAGCTTACAAGAGGGTCACATGGCGTCTATACCGCCTCAGAACTTTGCTATACCCAGTAATTCTCGGATTCATAGTCTAATGAATTCTCCTACATATTCAGGCGCTCATATAAATCCAGAGCCTCAAGCTCCGCCTGCTACGTCTCTTCCATTAGATTTTGATGACCCTGAAGTTTCTGATGGGAAGTTGGAATCTGAGAAGACGATGGACGCTCTCAACGAACTCGGTTTCGGATCACCGATGGAGTAACAACTTTCTGAGGTTGTAAAGAGGAATGCAGCCTTATGTGGTTGTAATAGTATTGCATAGTTGGTGATAGGTGATCTGCAAGAAACGGACTTAGTAAAGGAATAATCCATGCAGGAGATGTATAATAAAGCTGCGTATAAATTAGAAGATGAGTGCCTAAAATGACAGTAAGAAGTTCAGCATATTTAAAAAGTCGGTTCGAGGATGGCGACACGCCTTGCGAGGACGATTTTGGTGATTGGATCGACACCCTTTTTGATGGTAAGATTTGGTCGGCTAAATTGGTAGTTATGCTTCGAGGTCCGATCATCGTAGATGGCAATGACCCTCAGCAAACCCTTAAGTTTCAGGTTGATGCCTCAACTGATTCAGATTGGTCATCGTTTATCTTCCAAGTTGATACTTCCATTAGTCAATCTGGTTGGGAGTTTTGGAATGGCACTGATTTTATTCAGATCGATCCCGGAGGATTGGTTCCAGCCTATCAAGACGTAACTTATGGCTTGGTAACATATACGCATCAGAACGCCGGCAATCGAATGGATGAAGTATATATCCGATATCGATCAGGCTTCGGCTTTATTTGGAGCGACTATCAAACTGAAAAAGTCGTTTTAGGGTAACTCTTCTATAATTTGGATAAGCATATGAGATTACGTTTACTTAGCATACTTTTAGCAATCGCATTGGGAATACCGATGGTTGCGAATGCATGGTTCGATGACAGCGAGCCTTGGGGCAGAGTTATGATAACTCGCGCCAATACCTACGAGACTTATCAGAAGGACCAAGATGTTTTCAATCCAACAGGTCCATTGACATCAATTGATTTTTTCGACAGAGGGGATGTAGATCCTGACATTACATTGCTTTACGGCGGAGACCCTAACAATACATTTGATTGTGCTTGGCCGGTTACGTTTTATTTTTGGTTTATGACGAATTCGCCGTTGACGGGATATGATTATGAAGAGGCGAGGTTCCAATATCATATTGGAACGAACACGGCATCTTCAGCGAATTGGGTAACAATCGATACGATTACGAATTTCCCTCCGAGCTTTTTCGAGCATAAGACGGTTCATTTTGGGTTCTTAACGTGGACTCCGCCTATAGTAGACAATTCGAACTATTTGCTTCGGGTATGGGCAGTTCTTGAGAACGGGATGGAAAATGCTGATCAGACGGCACTCAACATAGATTCTGAAGGAGATGGGATTACTTGGCAAGATTATGAGGTTTTATGGATAAGAGCTATACCATGGAAGAAGCCCGGTTCTAGGTCTGCGCCAGCAGCTTCGTCAACAAGCGCAACGAAATCATATTCGCATGTCACATCTGAGAAAGATATGCCAAAAGAACCTGTTGTGATTATAGACCAAAAAACGAACAGACCTGTGGAAAAGAAGAATTTGATAGAGAAGGTAATTAAATGGTTAAATTTTTGGGACTGATGTATAATAGATTGCAAATATCCCGAATTAAGTAAAAAACAAACAAGGAGAAACAAAAATGAAGTTCAAAATCATAACGGTAGCAGTACTGGCAGCGCTTATTACTGCCGGAAGTGCAATGGCTGATCTCAAAGAAGATCTTCAAGGCGCGATTACATTGTATCATTCAAACAAATTGGCAGAGGCTATCTCCCTGATTGATTCCGCATTGGTTACAGACACAAATGCCTCGGCTTATGATATCTCTGCTGCCAATAATTTTTCGGCTCAATGGGCATCGTCATTAGCAGTTAAATCGGATTCACCCGGAGGCAGTACTACAACAGCAGCGGAATATGATGACATGATTAGTCGTTTAGATGCCGCTGCTGATCCTTTTGTCAGTTTTGCTAGGGGGAATGATATTTGGCTTTGGCAACTTGTCACCTCATGGACAATCTCAGCTAATCGAAGCAACTCAAAGGGAGATTTTCCGACAGCAAAAGCTTCAGCAAAAAAGGCTATAGATCTATATTACGAAGAAAAGGGCAGTAACCTTGTCGTCGGCGCAAATATTAGCGGTTTAGCTCAAAATGCAACAACAGCACATATTGTATCGGATGTAAATTTGGGCACTTCTGCTACAGATGCTACCTCGTATATCAATGCAAAAAAGGCTCATCCTCAGCCAACGCTTCTGTACTTCCAAAAAAAGTATGGTGCGAATACTGTTTTGCAGAAGTCGAGTCTCAATGAGATTTTCTCCATCGTTACTTCTCCTGACGTGATTAAGCCAATGAAGTTCAATGAAGCGATTGCTGCTCGCATTGCTCAGGAATGTCAGGAAAAGGTAAAGCCTATTCTTAGAACAGAAGGTAAAACTTTTGTTGGGGAAGCTGGAAGAACAAACATTACAGAGAAAGTTAGTCCAGTTATTGATCTTCTTAATTCTCCCGCTTTGAAAGGAATTGAAGCTGCTCTCCTTACGTGTGGTGTTACTATTGAGCCGTTGGACCGCACTCATATTCAGACATATGGCCAGCAGATTGGTGATATGATTATGAACGGTCAACTTGATCCAGATCCTCTTAAGTTTCTTCCTCACGTTTATCTTGCGTTAGGATATGATCTTTTTCAAGATTGGATGCTAGTATACAACGAAGGCGGAACATTCGACTGGACTGCTGCTCAGTAATTAACAACAGGAAACTTTGACTATGAAGCTTTTGAGATATATAGCTTTAGGTCTATTCTTGTTGATTAGCCCTTTAGCATCTAATGGACAATTTGTAGATCATCCTTTTTACGAGGATGCTACGAACGAGATTGCTCAAATCCCTGAGACTAGTTTCGTTGTTGACATGACAACGAAAGAGCTTACGGAAGTAGAGTTGCTAGAGTATTGCGTTGGTAAGTCAAGGCTCGCTATTCGATCTAGAGGGATGACCTTTGTCGGAAAAGACGGAGAACTTAGCGTCCTTGCCATAATGCATCCCATTACTCAATCTTTAGTAAAGAATGGAACAGAAGAAAACTTAAACGAGAAACTAAGAGAAAATCTTGGCTTCACGGTAAGAATTTTAAATCCTCGTCCAAAGGTTCGAAGGAATCCTTTCGGGTTTATTGTCCGGATCTTCAGGAAAGAAGATCCGCATTCTCCTAGAGCAAGGGCGAGGGCTTCTGTACGTTCTGCGAAGTCAGCTAGAAATTCAATGGATTGGTATATGGCTCTATTGACTAATAGCGCCTCTCGACTTTCTTTCAATCTCGCCAATGCAATTCCTAACATGGATTATTCAATTGGGAAGTTAGAAGATCAAGGTTTGGTTGCTCCTTTACCCGACCTTGAATATAACATAGCTCAGTTGGATAACGTTGGGATTACAAGTAACACGTATGTTCACACAGACAGGGTTTCCTACGAACTTCAAAAGTTGAAGCCAGTCGAATTGCTGAAGTTAGACGGTTTGTCTTTTATTGCGCCTTATGTTTCGGTAAGCGATATAACTATTGAAGCTAATATGCATTTTTCATTTAGTAACATTGTTACTTTAACACCGTCTATCATTGAAGGAACATCACTAATTGTATCTGAGGTTTCTGCTGGCACGAACGCTCCGCTTGTAGGTGAAGTTGTTTTTGTAACAGATAAGATTTCTTCTGATACAAATTCTCTTGTTATCGATGGTGTTGCTTCGATTGTATCCGAGGTTTCTGCTGGCACGAACACATCTCTTATAGGTGAAGTTGTTTTTGTAACAGATAAGATTTCTTCTGATACAAATTCTCTTGTTATCGAGGGTGTTGCTTCGATTGTATCCGAGGTTTCTGCCGGTACGAACACATCTCTTATAGGTGAAGTTGTTTTTGTAACAGATAAAATGGATGCAGAGATTAACGAGTGGAACGATTACTTGGCGTTTAAAGCACTTGCTGCGCCTGATTTTACAAACGCCGAAGGCGTGGTAATGTTAGATAGTAGTTATGGAAGTTACATTGAGAATCAGACAAAATATGCATGGTCAGACATCTATTCTTCAAGGTTCAGAGAACGTATGATTGGTGAGCAGGTATATGACAACTATGTTGATCCGAGCAATGTTTTGGCATGGGTAGAAGGCGAAGGAACAATTTTTGAAGGAGCTTTAAACTTCGTTCCATTGCCTCAGAGCATCATGAGAAAGAAATTCATTGCTGAAGTTCGAGTTCCTACGAATGATACTGAGGCTCAAAACCAAGCTGCTGAAATCGCTTATTTCAAATCTATTGGATACGATGGTCTTTTATTTGTTTATTATGACTATGAAGATCCCGCAGTCCTTAAAGATTTAGTTGAATCTTATACGAATGAATGGAGTATAGGTTTAGCGATCTCTAGAGAAGAAGGATTGCATATGCCTTACTTTGGCGACTTCAACAGAATCAAACAGGTAATCGAGGATGTTGCTCCTAGTTGCGAATTTGTAACTTTCTCATGGAGAGGTACTACAGAAGAACATTGGAATGAACATAAAGATTACCATACTTTCCTAATGACGTTGTGCAGCGTTGCAAGAAACGTTTCACCGAATATTGCTATTGTAGATTCCATTTTTGCGCATAAGAGCGGGGAAATTACAAAGGCTGATTCCCCGATAGAAGCTTCAGGGAATCTTATCTTCAATGCTGGTTCCTTATTCCATAACAATCTTCGCATCATAAACAAAAACAATATTGAAAATGGCATACCTTTAGTTATGGGTGGTCCTATTTATTGGGGATGGAAGCCCGATCCAAATGGTGATACTCATTATCCGAAGGAACGAGTCAGAAAATATTGCAAGATTGTTGAAGACAGACTTCAGGGTAAAGTCCCGTTCACAGTTACTTTAATGGGTAACGGATGGGGAGATACTCATGGCAATACAGACAGATTGACTCGTACCGATTGGCACAACGAGTAATTGTTTATTTTTACTGAAAAACAGTTTGCAGCCATTGCTGTAGGCTGTTTTCTTGTTTAGGCCATATGTAAGCTTTTAGATAGTCTACAGCGTCTCCTAACGACCATCCTTTGATGATGTCCATCAACTCTTGCGCAGAGTATCCATGGTCTTCACTAAGCTTCTGCAAAAACGTTGTTGGATCGAAGTTATCTTCAGGCATATAGATTTTCCTTTCGATATCCATATGTTGATCTGACATTCTTTCTTCGCCGCTAAAAGCTTTTTGCTTCTGGTACTCATACGTTTCAAGAAATGTTTCTGTTGACATTTCTTTCCAAGGGTCATCAATTCTTGCGTAATCCTGTTGACTGTCTCTCACCCAAACCCAATCTATACGGTTGGCATTAAGATCTCCTATGAACAAAGCTTGATATTCTCTTGGAGACATAAGCATCTCTGCTAGTTCAGGTCTACTTGAGTTAGCTACAGCGGGGTACTCAGACTCTTTAGCTTTTTCTCGTTGTTTTAGAATAGCTTCTTGGCGCTGTTCGTCAAGCTTATCCCATTCCCAATACTCTGCCATTTGTCCTTGCACGGTATATCCGCCTCCCGGCCAAACAGGAATTTCGAGTTCGCTGAACTTACATTGAAATTCTATGATAGCGCCGTGGCTAGTAAAGTCTTTTGATGTGTTAAAATCTGTTGTAACGAATAGTCCCTTAGGATTGTTATTGGATTCGTAGGAATAGACTCTAGATGTAGCGGATTGCCCACTCAATCCATGTTTGGTTGTCATGATGGCATCGTTCATATCGCGGAAGGCGTGATAAACTCTTAGAATGTCATCTTCTTCAAATGGCTCCTGTTGTTCGAGAACCTTGTAAAACACATTTTCTGCGTTGTCGAACTCGAACTGTCTAGGCTTACTCTGCGCCAATCTGTACCATGATTTCATGCCTTTCTATTTCGTATTTTCCCATTAGAAACCCTTCGAGACGTAACATCAGGAGAACAAACAGTAGGATCATTCTCACATGAATCAATTTCATCTAGTTCTGTTGACAGTTCTTCATCGAGTTCGTAATCTGTTTTTCAGAGGTTCTAATGAACGTTTTTTGGAATAGTATTACATGAAACGCTTACTTTGCATCTCCGCTATCTCTCTGTCGATACTTCTTGGATGTACGACGACGAATTCTAGAGACCCTCGACCTCCTTTGATAGATGATAGTCCTTTTACGGATCGTGTCCCAGCACTTGTTACGAATGAATTTTCAAGAACCAACAACTATATGGAGGATGGATCATGTTTCTAGTTGACTATTTTAAGTATCGGAAAACAGAATTTGAATCAGGTGGGTTGGTTGATGATGCAACGCCTAGAAGCGAGAGGAACGTTATGGCTGTACCTCAACAGTTCATAGCTCCGATACGTATTGATTCAAGAGATATGTGCTTGAGTTCATCCAATCAGTATCAAACGCCTCATTGCGCAGGTTATACGGCAGCAGGATACATAGAGTTTCATAATTGGAAGACTTTCCATTATCCCGCTCAAGTTGATGGAGATAAGATCTACGCAGAAGCTAAGAAGATTGATCGAAACAATCGTGACGGTACAACATTAAAGTCTGCTTCAAAAGCTGCTCTCAATTTACAACTCATCAAAGGTACTCCAAAGTACATAGATTATCCATCTGTCAATCAAAGCACTTTGAATCAAGAACAGAAGCGGATTCTGTCGATCAAATTCGCCCTACATCAACACGGAGTTGTTTTGTCTGGATTCAGGATCACAAACGAATGGGATTATGTTGACAAAAAAACAGGTATGATTCGAGATCTAGGCGACGGAGCGCAGGGACGCGGAGGGCATGCTGTACTTCTGTGCGGATATGACGATAAAGGGGTTTACATTCAGAATTCTTGGGGCGAAGGATGGGGGCATTATGGGTTCGCCATCTTGAGTTGGAAACAATACCACCGACAAATAATGCAAGCAATGGTTATTGAACCTAACTAATCCCCGCATTCTTTGATGTATAATAACTGAATGGAAATTGCCGATTTTACGCAAGGGGACGAGTACTCCTGTACCGCCTGCGTATTACGTTACGTATTGCACCGCAGAAAGCTCTCTATTCCGCCCAGACATACTGCTATTCGCAATTTAGGATGCTATCCCGATGGAGCTAGTCTTGACAGATTACGCTCCGTTCTTAAAGGTTATGGTATATTTACCAAGTCTATCAAACCTCATAATGCGATGTATCATTTAAGGAAGGGTCGTAGTCTTGTTATTGACGATGATATCACTTGGGAAGACCCACACGTAGTTTATGCTTATGGTTATAGGAATGATAATGTTCGCTTATTTGATTCATATCTTAAGAAAGGTGTAGTTCGTAGGTCGGCTAAAAAGGTTATTGCAAATGCGACTGAAGCCTTTACAATATTAGAATGAGCAAGATTTACATAACTGGGGATATCCATGGCGATCCGATGAGGCTTGCCAGAAAGAAGTTTCCCGAAGGCAAGAATCTTACGAAAGATGACTTTGCCATTGTAGCAGGTGACTTCGGCATTATATGGAGCAATAAGCCCGACAATAAAGAGGCGTATGAGCTTAAATGGCTTGAACAACGTCCTTGGACTACTCTATTTATTGATGGAAACCATGAGAACTTTTATCGTTTGGGGTTATTGCCTGAAGAGGAAATGTTTGGAGGTAAGGTTGGCGTTGTCCGAAAGGGTATATATCATCTTAAAAGAGGGGAAATATACCTGATCGGGGGTAAAACCTTCTTCTGTTTTGGCGGAGCCTACTCTTGGGACCGTTGGCATAGAACTCTTGGGATATCTTATTGGGAAGAGGAAGTACCCAACTATACTGAGATGGATTATGGATTGGCTCAGCTAGAAAGTGTACAGTATAAGGTGGATTACATCCTGACTCATACGATGCCTCGTTTTCTAGTTCCTATTTTGGGCTTTTCCAAGGCTCCTGAAGACAAGGAAGATCCGACTTCCAAGTATCTCGACCATATTTCTAATAGCGCCACGTTTGAGAAGTGGTACTTTGGACATATGCATATTGATAAAGACATGGGTAAATTCAAATGTCTTTATGAAAATATTGACCAGATTATGTGACCGTCAAGTACTTGAGGGGGATTGGTCCATAAAAGATGATGGTTGTATCGTAAATGCCTTCTGACGAATAATCCTGATAAGGTTCGTAGTTGGTAATTCCGATCTTATGTGCCAATGCGCTTCTGATTTGGCTTTCTTCAACGGGAGTCTCTCTAGAAACGTTTGGCATGTAGCCATCATCTTTCATTTGTCCTACGTTTATTTCTATAACATTATCTCCATAGGAATTAATGTCTTCAGGATTATCGCTAGTAAATACTGCGGAGCCAGTCCCTCTGTTTGAGATCCCTCTGGTTTCATCTTTTGGTTGGATACCTTCTTGCATGATGCTTTTAATATTCTCATCTGTAGTCGCATGGTAAACTGTAAATCCTTTACCAACTTCTTTCCAAAAGTCTTCGTCTTTGGATGGCGGAAGATAATGGTACAGTTCGTGTTCCCACATGTCATTGACCCATTCGCTTCCGTTCTTTGATTCTGGCATATCGAAATCATCTATTACATGGGTTTCGTTATTGATATCGACAGTGATGACAGTATCTTGAGGGAAGGCAACAGTTGTCCAAGAGAAGCCATTTTGTCCTAAGACGTTGGCAACTTCGTGATAATTCGTACAATTTTCGATAACTTCATCCATAAGTTCTACTGTTTTGGGGGCATTAAGGACTTCCTCAGGCGTTGTGGGAGCTTCTGCGGGTACTTCTTCGTAGAATGGGAAGTCCTGTTGCGCATTAGAGCGTCTATACCATCTGTGGCTTTTAGAATCGCGGATGCCATCAGCGGATGCTCCCATCAGGTATCCTGATAATTGGGCTGTCTTATACCATGATTTCATGTTATTCTATTTCTTTTAGGAAGGAGTAACGTCCTTTCTCGGGGAAATATGGGGTATGAAAATATACCGCATAGCAGACGCCGTATACGAGAATGAAGATCAGCCTTGTCCCGACTGTGGTTCAATCAAACATCATATCGCTAACGCCGTCAATCCTACTGTTAACGAATGCGTTAATTGCGGTAACATTTGGAATCCTGACAACTACAATCAAGAGGTTGAAGATTCTCTAGCATGGACTTCCTTATCTGGTCTAAACGAAACAATAGAAGAATTGAGAAAGGAAAATTATTATCTGCTGAAGCATAAGCGATGACATTGCGAGACGATGGTATGGGAACAGATGAGGATTATGGACCGGGAGCATCAGAAATGTTATGAAAATTCTAAAGACAGCATCAGGCAACAAACTTTCCATTACCCGAGACGAATGGGTAAATATTGGGATTAGAGGCGGATGGCATAAATCTGCTCAGCGATATCGTGGACCCGGCAGAGGGACCAGCGAAAAAGAAGTAGAACTGTATCGAAGAATAGATGGTACGGCAACTGCCGATGATAATGAAGGCGAGCCGTTTACTGCTACTATTATATATGAATACTCTCCCGAAGAGAAGTCCCAAAGAGATAGTGGCGGAGGATGGTTGTATCCCGGAGCACCGCCTTCTGTAGAGATTCAATCAATCAAGGATGAAGCTGGCAACGAAGTTGAAGTTGACGACCTTGATGATCTACATGAGCGTTTCAATCTTATGGAACATTATGAAGAGATGTCAGAAGGTGCATACGACTCTGCTATGGAAGCTAAGTATGACAGCATGAAAGAAGACGGCTTGATCTAAAAGTCGCCTTTTTGCCAACGCTTATTGCGTTCATCCAAAAATTCCATGTCCGCTTCTTGTCTTTCCTTTCGAGTATCCTTGTAGCGAATTTCTTTCATAAGATTCCTCTCAGAAACTCTACCAAGCTTTTTTCCTGTGGTTTTTTCTATTTGTTCTAGAAACGCATTCGCTTCTTGAGGAGTTTTGAACAAAGGAACGTTGTAATGAAGAAGCTCTTTGACGTTGAATACGTCTTCAGCGTCAGCATCATAGAGGATGCCGCCTTCTAGCATGTATTCGTCAGCTTGAGCAAGTCGGTAGATTTTCATGTTATACTTCTCCTAATCCAAAAACATCATCAAAGAGTCCGCTCATACTTGGAACTTCAGATGGGTCAATATTTTCGTAAGCTTCTGTGCTCATTTTCATTTCTGACATGTCAAGAGGATCATGTTCAGGAGCAACGTAGTCGTATTTTCCTCTGAGCTGGGCTAGTCGATCCATTTCTAGAGAGTGGTCATATCCTTCTAATTGCGGATGAGATTGAGTTTGCTCATCAAGTTCGCCCCTTTTAAGGTTGGAAAGGATCTCCATGTAATCTGTAATTTCCTGAGAGCGGCTCATATCTTCTGTGGATTCTTTGATCCAACCATGAAGAGTTTCTTCAGCCGTAGCAATAACCTCTGCGCACTTTTCCTCGTAAGCATCGATGCCGCCATGCGGATCGTAGGTCTGGGCTACAAAAGCATTTAATACATCACTCATGACATAGGTAGGTCGTCAGATGAATCTAGACCAGATGAATCTAGAATATTATGAAGAGGATGGGCAGGCTTAACAATGACATGATATACTTTGCCATCCTTATATTCAAACCATGCTTCGGCTCCATCGACGGTATAGTTAGCGTCGAGGCGCTCAACAAAAGAAGGAGTAATATCACTCAAGATTTGGGAGGTATGAGTCATTCCCTTCTCTTGGCGGTCTTTCATCTCTTGTTCTGCGTCGAAATGGCTTCGATCTTCAACTTGTTCTAAGGGATCTCTACCTTCGTCCTCAAACTCATTAGCTGTTCTAAATATTCTCATGATAAATATATTTCGCAGTAAAGGGGGTTAAGACCTTTTACTAGAAAAAGATAGTATGAATTGGTTCAAGACACATAAGTTGTCCAATGCCTTCTATAGTTTAGTATCAGCAGACAACAATCGAATTGCTATGTCTCCTGCGGGGAATTATAAGAAAACCGATTTAAAACGATGGCTTCAGCTTCACAAAATATTAGCTGAAGCGGTTGGCATTGACAAGTCAGATCCCGATTTCGTTAACTCTTTTGTAGAACTCAGCGATGTTTTTCGTGAGTTGACAGATAGATTAGGGCATTTACCTAGTAGAGAGAGTTTCCTTACTGCTTGGGATTCTTGGCAAAGATACAAAGCTTTACGCGAGCATCCAGAGGAAGAAGAGGTGTTCGATTATTTTGGCGGAGGACAAACTAGGGTTCCCCCTGCCTCTCCAATTCCTCAATTCGATCCTGACGATTAGAGATATTCCTTAAGCTCTTCGAAGACTTTTGCTAGGATTGGGCAAACCTTAATGGCATCATCTTCTTTGATGCTTCTTTCAAGTTCTTCATCTGATCCCAATTTGCAAAATTCATCGCATGTTATTGATTCAAAATCTTTGTGCAAAGCATGATCTGCGATAACGTCAAATAATGCTTCGAAACAAGAAAAGTTTCTCTTGCAATTGATAGCACGGGAAAGCTTGTCGTCATCATCAGTACTCATGTAGTTAACCCCTCCCCTTTCTCTCAGTTATCAATCGTTTATATAAACTACTTCGAGAAAGAGGGAGAAACCCCTCCCACTTTTAGTAACCCAACGTTCCATATGAATATTATTGCAAAGACGGATACAGGATTTAGCGGCGCTGCCAAAACAATATCAACAGCTTCAATGGCAGGATTCATTGAGGAGTAACATTGGCGTCGGTTAATTCGATCAATTCGATCAATTCGGCAATGCTTGCTGGCAGTACAACAGGTACTATACAGGGCGTAGAATAAGTAATTGACTTTGCTGTAACAAGAGACAGTTCATTATCTGCTGACATATCTCATTTAAACTTATCAATTCAACCATCTGAAATTATTGTTTTTCCATTCACAAAAGAAACCGGCGGTTCAGATGGAAACGTAACTGTGTCGCTGAGTTGGCTAGAAAGAATTTAAAATGCGCCAAGTCTTGAGGAGCAGACTCTAATAATTTTTGATTATTTTAATGCTACGATGCATTAACTTGGTCGCAATTTGATATTTTACAACTTTTTTAGGAACAGCAACTTCATAAGTTGGTTCAGGTACTATTGCTAAAGCCCCATCGACTATATAACCGCATCCCTGAAGATGCGCTCTAAACGATTCTAGCATTCCTGTTAGCGTTGCATCTCCCTCGACTTCACTTGTTAATGTTGAAACGGGGAATTCATCATTGTCAGATTGAGTAATCTCGTATCTAAAAATGTGTCTATGCGTAAATGGCATACCAACCGCTTAGAGGTTGACATTGGGATTCTTATATAGATCATTGGGGTTCTTTACAATCCCATCTATCAACCCTGCTTCTAGCGCTTCATTTGCAGACATGTAAGAGTCTCTCTGCATAAGTTCATTAACTTGCTTTCGATTCATCTTCGTATATTTGACGATCATAGACTCGATTATTTCTTGCAGTTTCTTACTTTCGTCAATATCAACTTCCATGTCAGAGAGTTTGCCCCATGTCATCGAAGATATTTGATGCATTAATATTCTAGAATTTGGGGTTGCGAACCTTTTCCCTTTAGATCCAGAGATCAATAACAGTTGTCCGCAACTCATTTGCTTACCAATCCCCATCGTAACGATATCGCAACGAGTGATATGTTTCATAACATCATGGATTGCTAGCAAACTATGAACGTATCCCCCATAAGAATCAATAATCATAAGGATATCTTTGGTTGGGTCTTTTGCCTCAAGGTTGAGAATGGTTGTTATCACTTCCTTGGCTTTGTCCTCATTGAAACTGCCGCTCAAGAATACAATCCGGTTTTTCTCTAGAGTATCACCAGATAGAGAACTTTGTGTTTGTGGTGGCATAGAACTCTCCTTTATTTTCGTTTTGATTACATATCATTATACAAAAAGCCCCGTGTTTTTATCCACGGGGCTTTCGAGTTTAGTATTTTAATCGATGTATTATTCGTCTTCTTCGCTGGTGGCTAGATCAGAAACGTAGGACGGGATTGCCTTGTTGTGCTTTTTGGCAGCTTTTGACTTATCCTTAAGAAGATCATCTTGAACCTTGCGATCATCTTCGGCAAAGGAATAATCAACACCCTTAGCAGCAGATCGATGCCTTGTCATACTCTTGGACAGGGAATGGAAGGCATGTTGCGTTATACAACGTTGCAGAAAAATGATCCTCTTTTTTCAAAACGCAGGATCACATAAAGTAATTTTTACTCTCTGAATTCAATATTTCTGTGCAAATTTCTCAAATCACAAACTTTCCGGTAGTAAAAATTACTCGATTAAGTTAGTGTTAAAATTACGTAAACTACTTATAACCGATGGTTTATGACTACTGAAAGGGTCGATGTAATAAGTATAGTTCATATAGTCTTTATAACTATATATATTATTAAGAGAGCGGCTCCGCCTGATTGAGAAGTTTTTTATTGTATTCTCATGACATCAGATAGTTCTTTAGCTCTACTTGGTGTTTGGGTATTCCATTTGCTCTTTAGCATTTCGTCAGCAGCAGTATCATAATCTTGGTTGGAAAGAGCTTGCCACATATTTGAGAATCCTGCTACTCCGTCTGCTCCCATTTGGAAAGCCATATTTGCTATGATTTGCGCTGCTTCAGTAGTTACTGGGGTGTTTTCTAGTAAACTGTTTGCGCCTCTGATTGCTGTCACCGCATCCATTTGTAACATACCATCCGCTTCTTGATCATCAACCCCATTTGAAAAATCTTCGCCCGGAAGTACTTTATGACCATATCCAACAGTCAGATGACCCTCAGAGTCGGTGTAAGGATAAAATTTCCCATCTTTGTAATAGCCTTTGTAGGCTTGGTATCTACGGGTTCCTTCAAGACGTTTAAAAGCATCGAGAAGCTCTTGAGTAAGGATAGCCGTGTTAGTAGAAGCTTTTTGTTCTCGGTTTTGAATTTCGTTTTGAATATCATCTTCGCTTACGTTAAATTGTTGAGCCGCCCACCATATTGCTGCTCCGCCTAATACAGCGAGAACTGCTAATTTGAGAGCATCGGATAGTAATCCGGCTTCTTGTTGAATATTAGCTTCTTTGTACCAGTTGTAATGCATAGGAATCTGACCGCCTTTTGAAGAATAATTCTTACTATATGGCAAAGAAACCTCTCAATAAAAAAGAATCTAAGATCTTGCCTTGGATTAAAGAGCACGTTCGACCCCACATAAGATGGAGTAAATACGATGAGCGATATAGGCATGAGGAAGATGCTTCTTTGAGTGAGATAGAGAAGTGGGAAGATAAGGTTAAGAAGCAAACGGTCTTGGGAATTAAGATCAAATGGCGATTTTGACCGAAATGGTTGTATAATAAGCGCGAATTTGGCGAACAACCACGGAGGTCAATATGGAAACGAATGACGTGAAGAGTAAAGAGCATCAGTTTGAGACAGCAGATACTTCTCGTTATCGAGAGCTTCTGTCTATTATAACGCAGAATCCGCCCAAGGATATCGTTATAGGAGACTGGGACGAGAAAGGGGATTTGACATTCTCCATATCGATGATAGATATTGGCTTGGAGTACAAAGACTACAATCTTTACGAGGATGAATTTTTCTCTTACTTCGTTATTGATTTCCTTGGAGAGCTAATTATCCGAGAGAACCTTCAGTTGTTCGTTAACAAGTTGAAGGAATACGATATCAATGATTACATGTTGGTCGTTGAACAGTATGGAGATCATAAGAGCTTCGGGGTAAAAACACACAAAGGTCGTTTGATCTTTAAATTTCACGTTTCATTCCTCAAAAATCTCTTAACAGAGAATCTACGGGAGATGTTAGGGTATGAGCCAGAACGAGAACAAGAATAAACCTGTTGTCTACGTTCCTGCCGGTGCTAAGTTAAATGTTGACGGTAAGCCAATGAAAGAACCCAAAGTTGAATATGATAAGCGTAAGGTCAAGTTTGACCTTGAAGCAACAAAGAAAATAGCAGGCGGAAGATATGGAAGAGAAGCTCGCAATAGAAGCACCTAACTTTACACTAGACTCAGTACCCGATATTCGAATACGATCTATACGCATAAGACACTTCAAAGCTTATGACGATCATTATTTTGACTTTTCGAACGAACAAGGTATCAAACAGTTTGTCTGTTTCATAGGAGAGAACGGAACAGGAAAGTCAACTGCGCTCAATGTCATTCAGATGTTGTTCCAGCGCTATGAGGGATATTCAGAACAACGTATGTTAGCTAGGTTTGGTGCATGCGTTCGTCATACTGACCATGGCTCTCATGGGATGTATACCGACGAAGACTTTCTTGTTGAAGCAAATGTTGAATCCGCATACGGCTCATATATGGTCCGTATGAACAAAAAAGGGTTCATAGATGACCATCCTAAAGAGATCAAGCAGATTCTTTACCGACTGTGTTATTTTGCTCGCTTTGACAAGGAGCTTGATCAGTTTCAGTTGGTTCGAAATAAATGGGATAATTTCAAAACCCTGTTTGAATCTGTGACTAGCTATGAGGTTGAAGAGGTTGAGGATATCTTTTCTTCAAGCTCTGATCCCGCTGAAGCTGCCATGCTAGAGAAGTATGTTTTGGGCTTTACGGTTAAGAAGCCATATGAAACAATCTTCCATAGAGAATGTAGCAATGGCGAGAAGAAGGTTGTCAAATCATTCTCTACTCTTCTGAACCTTGAGATCTCCCCAAGGATCATTCTTATTGACGATATTGCTATGCATGTTGCGTTAGGAAGGCATATGGCACTCATCGAATCGATGCAAAGTTGCTACCCTGAAAGCCAACTTTTCTCCACAACTCATAGTTATCGTATGATGAAGAACCTCAAAAGAAGGTCAGAAATTTATGACCTGAGAACTATCCACGCCGATCCAGTTATCAAGTCAGAGCCTTGGCGACTTCGCATTATGGATGAGATAGATGATGCGTTGTACAAATTGGAAGGATTGGATTCAGATAAGAAGCCTGACTTGTATAATGCCGGGGAAAAACTGCGAGTAGCATCCGGTAAGGAAATCAAGGACTTATGTGATTACCAAGATAGTGTCTCAAGATTTTTGAAGGAAGTTTCAGATCTATACGTAATAGGTGTGTTGTCATGCGACAATGACAGACAACTATAATACAAGTTAACCATTAAGCGGATAAGGGGATAAAAACTGATGTCAATTAAAGCACTACAAGAGTACACACGTTTTTCAAAATACGCCAAATACGATCCTAATCATGGACGCCGTGAACTGTGGGAAGAGCAAGTTTCCCGTGTTTTCGATATGCATAGGAACAAGTTTGGCGAAGAATTGATTAGCCAGTTCCAAGAAGATTTTGACTTTGCGGAAAAGATGGTAAATCAGAAGAGGGTATTAGGCTCGCAACGAGCACTTCAATTTGGTGGCGATCCCATTATCAAAAAGAATGCCCGAATGTACAACTGTACAGTTTCCTATTGCGATAGACCACGTTTCTTTCAGGAATGCATGTATCTTTTGCTTTGCGGTTGCGGGACAGGATTCTCCGTTCAGGCGCAGCACATAGGTCAATTGCCTGCTATTAAACAGCCTTCGCAGAAGAGTAAGTCGTTTGTCATTCCTGACTCTATTGAAGGATGGGCAGACGCAGTAGGCGTCCTAATGTCATCATATTTCGAAGGTCCAACTGTTCCATTCCCTAAGTATCAAGGCTTTATGGTTGACTTTGATTTCAGCCAAATTCGTCCCGAAGGTTCACCGCTCTCTTCAGGTGGCAAGGCACCGGGACCAGACGGGCTGCAAGCTTCGCTAGTCAAGATTAGTTATCTTCTTGAGAAATGTTGCAAGCTTGGCAATAAGCTCGCTCCTATTAATGCATACGATATTTGTATGCATGCTTCAGATGCCGTTCTTTCAGGTGGAATCCGAAGAAGCGCTACCATTTGTATCTTTTCCCCTCATGATGATGACATGTTGAAGGCAAAGACGGGATCATGGTTCATCGATAATCCTCAGAGAGGAAGGTCTAATAACTCCGTTCTTCTCGTCAGGGATGAAACTACTAAGGAACAGTTCGATGAAATTATGGAATCGGTCAAGCACTTTGGTGAACCCGGTTTCATTTGGTCTGATAATGCCGAAGCGCTTTATAATCCCTGTGTAGAAATCGGTTTCTATGCTCGGCTCAGCCTCAAACATAAAGATGTTACGAAACGCATTAAAGAAGATCCTGAGTTCGCTAAGATCATCGACAAGGAAAAGGAGATTCAGGGCAACACCAAAGAGTTGTCAGGATGGAGTTTCTGTAACCTTTGTGAAATTAACGTCAAGAAAGCGAAAACAGAAGAAGAGTTTATGGATGCTTGCAGGGCTGCTGCGGTTATAGGAACCCTTCAAGCCTCTTATGACCATTTTGAGTATCTTGGTCCTATCAGCGACATGCTCGTTAAGCGCGAGGCTCTCTTGGGAGTTTCTATGACAGGCATGGCTGACACTCCTGAAATTGCTTTCGATCCCAAGATCCAAAGAAGAGGCGCGAAGCTTATCTTGGAAGTTAACGAAAGGATCTCGCAAATTATCGGCATTAACAAGAGCGCAAGAGCAACTTGTGTTAAACCTGCCGGTACAACAAGCTGTATTCTTGGCACGGCTTCGGGAATTCATCCGCATCATGCTACAAGATACTTTCGAAAAGTACAGGCTAACAAGCTAGAGAACCCGCTTCAGTACTTTCGGCAGTTTAACCCCACGGCGGTTGAAGAGTCTGTATGGAGTCAGAACAATACTGATGTAGTTATCACCTTCCTTTGCGAAGTTCCTGATGGAGCGAAGACAAAGAACCAAGTCGATGCGTTGACCTTGCTCGGTAACGTTAAGTTGACTCAGCAGAATTGGGTTGAGGCTGGTACTCGCATTGAGGAATGTGTCAGACCTTGGATTCGTCACAACGTTTCTAATACAATCAACATCAGGGATGATGAATGGAATACTGTTGGATCGTATCTTTACAAGAATCGCAAATGGTTTGCCGGTGTATCGATGCTACCCATGAGCGGAGATAAGGATTATCCGCAGGCTCCATTTACTGCGGTCTTTACTCCTACTGAAACCGTTCGAGAGTATGGAGACGGAAGCCTTTTTGCTAGCGGTCTAATCGTTGACGGTCTGAGAGAATTCGAAGACCTTTGGAAAGCTTGCGACTGTGTGTTAGGCATTGGAGAGATTCTAGATGTTGAGTCGTTGCGAACCAAAATTAACGAAGACATGAAGACTAACGGTGTCCAATGGAAGGCTGAAGGTTTGAGTGCAGACTCTCCTGACAAGCTTTTGCAGGCATGGTTGGAGCATAATGTTTTCAATTACCAAGGCAAGGTTGATTGGATTCGCAGAGCTAAGCAATTTGCAGAGCGTTATCTCGATGGCAACGACAGAAAAATGACATATTGCCTTAAGGACGTAACTAACTGGAAAACGTGGTGCGACCTCAATAGAGTCTACGTAGACGTTGATTGGTCGGATTGTTACGAGGAATCTGCCGAGTTCGAAGTAGGCTTCGGAAGGGCAGGAGAGGCTTGTAGCGGAGGCGCATGCGATTTGGGAGACTTGGGGCTAGCTATCGATGAGAATAAAAAGAATAAGTCTAGAGAGATAGCAGTCGCGTAAGTAATTCTTTAGAAACAAGGTAAAAGGCGTTCCTATTGTGAATAAATAGGAGCGCTTTTTGTCGTGTAGGCGCTGTATAATGTGATTATGAAATTGAGACTATATAAAACAGAAGGGCAATATGCCTTTTCGGTTGATGGATTTTCCTCCATGCACCATAGTAATTTGGTCCCGGGGGTAAAGCCGTCTTATGGTAAAGCTTGGCAGGCGCTTAAAGCTGCCAAAGAGATTTACAAAAAGAAGCCATTCCATATTGAAGCATTACGCCAAGAGCGTTACGCGCTTGAAGACCTATCTAAGCCTGTAATTGAAAGCCCGCCTCCCGAAGAGCTTTTGGTTAACCATTACAAAACCATGTTGCAGGAACTATCTCAGAATGTAATGGGGATCGATGACAATACTTCTGACGAGAAGGAGATGACATATTTGGTCCTTAAGTCTCAGGTTTCAGACCTTTTGCGTGTCAAAGACAAATTAGAAAGCGACAGGCAAAAGGCAGCAATTGATAAATTGATAGATGGATATCGAAAAATTGCTCAAAATCATTTCAAAGACTTTCTTCATAAAGATCAAAAGGAAAAAGAAATGGCTGACGAAATGCCAATGGAAATGCCTATGCCACCTCAGATGCAACCTCAGGCTCCTATGGAGGAAGGTCAACCGATGGAGCCAAACTTGACTATGGCTTCGAAGAAGGTTTCTCTTTCTAGCGAAGAGATTGAAGAGTTGTTAGAACATTACGGCAATCGAATTTGTCAAGCCATTTCTTCGCACCATCCGGATGCGATTTGTAAAGTCTTTGCAGACAATGGGTCAATAAAAATTCTCGGGCTAGATGACGGGAAAGAGCTTTTGAACATTCATATGAATGACAGTTTGAATGTCAACAATATAGTTCCAAGCTCGGGATTGGCAGAGTCATTCCCATCTTGTTCCCCTAAATTTTATCAACGATACTGGAAACCTATTGTTGAAGCAGTAGGACATTTTTTCTTGGATGAACTAGATTCGCTAATCCTTCCAGAGATGAGTGCGTTGCCAGATATGCCTAATGGCTGTGGTGATTTTGACATCAAGGGATGGAGTCCAAGAGAAACTAAAGAGATGCCGATTAGCTTATCCTTTAAAGAAAAAGCTCCGCTTTGGATTTTAGCTGAAGGTAGAAAACTAACAAAGACAGCTACGGAATATACAGAAGAAGATTTCCTTCGAACACAACCTACAAGGGTTCGTTGCATCGATCAAAAATTGAAACTATGTGGCAATGTCGGGGAGGTCGTACAGATCATCCCCATCAATGCAGGAGTCGGATTTGAAGTCGATGTTAACTTCGGAAGAAAGATTGTCAGATTATCGAAGGATCAGTTGGAAATAGTGGATGAAATATAAAGTATCGAAAAAGATCTTTGGAACAAACACAGTAGAGCCGATAACAGATCTATATACCCCTCTCCCGATATCAGATGTATGTTGGGCTGGAGACCTTGGGTTGGCATATGCTGCCGGTAATATCATAGGTGCATTCTCATCGGAACAGGGGAATATTTACCCATGGAAGGGAGAAACTACTGGTTTACCTAGAATTGGCAGTAACCCTAGATTTGAAACCTTGGGCGGCTTGTCATATCTTCAGCGACAGAAGTTTTTGTTTGCTGGAGAAGCTGGAGGAAGAAGTATTAGGATGATCGATATACCTAATGACTATTCGTCCAGCGTCATAGAAGGTCAACCTAAAGCATCAGTTAGTGTTCTTCTGAAAAAAACTCCAATTGACGTTGCGGCTCATATCGCGCCTGTAGGTAGAGACCGTGTGTTTATAGCCCTCCCGTCTATCAAGAAGGTTTTTTACTATTGCGATTCTGCGTTACATCATGTAGCAGGCGATGGTCGCTGTAGGTTCTCTAGCGGAGTTCGTCCTCAGGATACTTCGATTGGATGTCCTTCTGGAGTAGCAATCCGAGATCGTAAACTATTGCTTGCCGATTCATTGAGTGGTGTGATACGTGAGCTAGACGGAACCCATATGAAAATTTTGTGCGGACATCCTTGTGAGAATATATTGCCTTCTCCATCCAAGATGGCAGTACAGAAAGATGTTCTTTATATTATGTGTCAAGATGGCGTGAGGACGTATTCGTTCGCAACAGAATCCAATAGCGATAGTCCTGTCTATGAATCTAACTCTATAGTTGGTATCGCCGCAGACTTTGACAACAGTCTATATATTGTGGAGAAAGAAGATGCCTAAAGTAAAAGAAGTAGACGCAACACGTAATCCTTTATTTGATGCCCTCCGTAAAATTGAAGCTGACAATCCTGAAATAGCGGATAAGGATGATCGATATAAGATAGTTGATATTATGACGTTCGTCAGTGACCCAAGGTATTTAGGGTTTACGTATGATGAAGATGCAGCAGATGAAGAAGAGATTATTGACGATGACGATGATGAATTGACGGAGTTTAAAGTATTTCCCGGGCAGGCGGTCATCCTCAAATCTTTTTACAGAGGGACTGTTGGTAACGAAAACATTGCTCTGTCACAATCAGAATGGGAATGGCTATATAAGAGGAAGGATGATGCAGATCTTGATGGCGTTACTTATGAACGCAATATGAGAGATGTCATTAAAAAACTTCATGAGAAGGAAAAAGAAGACAAATCAACTCCATTTACCCAGTTAGTACTTGTACTCGGAAGACGTGGAACAAAAACTTTCATGGCATCTATCATTACGGCATATGAAGCATATAAGCTTTTGATCATTAACAACGGAGACCCTCATCGATACTATAACCTACCTGACGATGATGAAATTGCAATTATCAATGTAGCTTTGTCACAAAAACAGGCGGGACGTTTGTTCGGTCAGGTTCAAGCAAGAATTCGAAATTCTCCGTTTTTTGAGGGGAGAATCGCCAAGGAGACTACTGACACCATTCGTCTTTATACAGATCGAGATTTACAGAAGGAACGTGACGGAGCCATCTTAAGTATCCCGGGTTCGATACTATTGCTTTGCGGACATAGTAATCCGGACTCACTCGCTGGATATAACGCGATCCTACTTCTTTTCGATGAGATAGCATTCTATGATGAAACCGGCAAAGTAACGGGCAAATATTTCGTCAATCGTCTTAAGCCTTCATTGTCGAAATTTTACAAATTCAAAGCTGGCAAAGTGGTAATGATTTCGTCTCCGAACATCAAATCGGGAGCTTTCTATGATGCTTTCATGGAAGCTCAGGCAAACGATCCAAAAATAAGTGATGCTTGCTTGTCATTTCAGCTTCCTACTTGGGATATTAATTTGGACGTTCCTTACGATGAGCCTGAGTTAATAAAAGAGCGTAACAACAATCCTGAGATGTTCACCGTTGAATTTGGCGCTCAATGGGCGCAGGGCGGAGCTTATGGTAACTATTTTGAAGAAGCAGCGGTTGATCGTTGTCTTCGTTTAGACATCAGGGAGCATATAAGACCGCAGCCTTCCACGAATTACTATATACATGTAGACCCTGCCAAGAAGAGCAATAATTATGCAGCCATTATGGTTGCTAAGAATCGTTACGTAACTCCTCAGGGACACAAACGTACAAGATGTGTTTTGGCAGGAGTATGGCTATGGAAGCCTTCCCCGGGTTTGGGATTGCTTTTCGATGAGATCGATAAGGAGATTATTCAGATTTGTGCTAGATTCCATCCGATGTCGGTAACGTATGACGATTACCATTCGGTTCATAGTGTACAGAGATTAAGGAGTCACGGCATTAACTGCAACCAGATCGCATTCAATGACAGGGTTAAATGCAAAATCTATCAGAATCTTAGAAATATGATGCTTTATCAACCTGAGCCAGAGCTAATTCTTTATGACAATAGCGCAGAGACTAGCCTTTTAATGGGTGAATTGAAGGAGTTGAAATTCAAAAAAACGAAAAGAGGATATTCTATTCTTGCAGACAAGAACGGGGATATAGGGACTGACGATTTGGCAGATTGCTTGGCAGGAGCGACTTCAGCAGCCAGCGAAGGATTGAAAATGGCTTTGCCGTCACCAATCGTTGTTCATACAGGTTGGGTATAAAAAAGAAAGGGTTTTAGCTGTTTGATGAAGAAAAAATCAAGAGAACAGTTTTTAGACCACAAGGAGATATTATGACATTCAATTTGAAGACCTTTGCGGGTAAAGCTCAAGAAGGAGACATCCATTACGAGAAAAAGCTCCAACGAGACCATAGTGATGCTCCTGAGTCTATTACGCAGGAACAGCTAGAAAAAGATCGTGTCGATGAAAAGGAAGTCCTCATCGAGAAGCAATTGGAGAAAACTCGTACAAGCGGGAATGATTTCAAGATAATCGAGAAGAATCTAGATGATTCTGACAGCGGACTCCATCAGCATCGCAATTCCGAAACTCATACTGGTGACATCAACAAGGTTGAGGAGCAACGTCTTTCCAAGCCAAAACAGGAAGATGAAAAGTATGAAACTGCATCGGGAACTCCTAAGAAGAAAAGATGGTGGGACCATCTCAAAGCAGATTCAAAAAATCGTGTCGTGACTGCTCAAGAATTGGCATTTGATAATGAGTCTAGGTGGGAGAGATCGGATGACACTTGGACGCCGGAAGAAGGCGTTGCCGTTGAAGATGAGACGGGACTTCCAGATGAAGATACATTTATTGAAGAAGTTGGCGCAGCCCCTTTAACAGTGGACGAGATTAAGCCCGTTGATACGCCCATTGCCAAAGGACTCTATATCGCTCTAGATATCAGTCCTGAAGGTGGACAGCTTGGGTTAAATGAATTGCAGCAAGCAGCTTATGATCTCGTACTTCGGGAAGGCTATGGCTACCTTGCAGAGGTTGACGGATTTACTCCTGAAACATTCTTTAGCAAAAATGATCAAATCGTAGCTCGTTTAATTGGTGAAGAGTATTACCCAACGGGTAAAGAAGGACTTGGCGGAGCAGAGTTTACAGAGGACAGCCCATTTACGGTTTCTGATATTCAAAATACAGAAGTAGAGGGAGTTGTAATCGGGACTGTTACAGTTGATCCTGAAATGCAGGAAATTGTGCAAGACATGAGCGACGAAGAGTTGAAGCGTAAGGTACGCGACATCATTGGCGAGTCTCATGGATCAGTTAACGTAGAAGATGATGGCATTGATCTTGATAAGATTACCAGCGGCGAAATCAATTTTGTCGGGCAGGTATCAGTTTCCAAGAAGGGTAGACCTGAGAGTTGGGAAAAGGTTAAGGGTGATCCAATCGCTTCTAACGATTTCGACATTGTTGTTCTTTCTGACACAAAAAAAAAGTAGAACCGTCTAGAGTGGGTCAAATTGCCAATAGCTTTTTGGCAACGTTCAACGAATATAATTTAGAAAGAGCTAACGCTGAACTTCAAGATACTATCGCGCTTTGTGAACTCAATAATAATGAGAAAGCGCAGTTATTTGCCAAAATTCGCAAAGAATTGGGCAAGAAACATATTTCCCTTGATTGCATAGATAGTCATTAATTTCCACGAATTCGTTTGAGTTCTTGTATAATACGTGGGAAATCAAAGGAGGTTTGTATGAAAGTAACAATCAGAGGCATAACGCCATCTACTATCGCGTTTAATACTTTAGGAATTGTCATCCGTGGAGATAACAATACCCCAGAGTTATATCCAGAGAGTATTGCTATACATATCGATGTTGTCAATGAAGATCAGTTGACGGAAGTTAATTCATTGGTCAATGCGGGTTTGATCGCCGTAGAGGTAGAAGAGGGAGAAACTCAATCTGCCCCCAAGGTAACGCCAAAAGATTTAGTAGCTACGGATGCTGCTCCTATTCCTATTCCTGTCCCATCTGCTCCCGAGGCTCCTGTTGAAGCCCCTGAAACAGATGACGAAGTAGAAGATGCGCCTGCGCCTGAAGCTACCGCTGAAGAGCAAGAAGAGGAAGAGAAACCAAAATCCCGTGGAAGACCAAAAGGTTCCAAGGATAAGAAGCCTCGCAAAAATTCCAAGAGCAAGTCTGCATCAAAGAAGGCAGTAAAGAAAGTTGTCAAGCCTGCATCACCTGATGATGAAGAGACAACTGTCATTGTTATGACACCTGACGGAGCAAAAACCGGCAAGATGTATCGTAGCGCTGCTGGAGATATTGATGACAGTGAGCAAACCAGAGCCTCTCTTGAAGCTATGAAGAAGATTGAAGAGGAAGAAGAGTTTGACGCTAATTTGCCTGATGACGTTGTAGACGAGTCAAAACTGTCTCCCGAAGAACGAATGGGTGGAGAAGCAGTAGTTGGCGGAGAAACTGGAGCCGAAAAGGTTGCTATGCAGAATTCTATTGTACCTGAAGCTCAGCAGATTAAAGATCGAGCCGTAGAGTTCATCGATCAGGCAGACAAGGACGCTGATGAAGCGGCAAAGCAGTCTTTTGTCGATAAGAAAGAAAAAAGCGAAAAAGACGATCTCGACTTCTTAGAGTACTAAGAAAGGAATTTACAGCGAATACATTGAAATTGTATTTGTTATGAAATTTATCAAGTTAAAGAAAGAGTCACGTACTTTCATGCCCGAGATTATTGCTCCGGGTACTGGTCTATCTACACCAACTAATCGCTCGGTTGTTCCCACAAATAATGTCCATACTATTCAGGACGTTATGGACGGACGTAATTACGTATTACCGAATGCAGGCGGGGATTGGGGTAGAGGCGAAAAGTCTGACGAACTTTTCAGTTCGTACAAAGACGAAGGCGACCTTTACAAACGTAAAGAACGGGACATGGAAATCTTTAACAAGATGACCGCTCTTTATCCTGACGAAAGCGAAACTTGGAAAGTTAAGATCCCGGGCGGAGCCAAAACATTTCCGTCATTCAACTTGGTACAGCAGTTTAGAGAGAAGATGCGAGAAAAGAATGTTCCTATCAAATGGATCGCTCGCGTTGCTCAAAATCAAGATCGTGTTCAAACTGTTTCGGCATCCCTAAGACGTACCTTTAAAGTTGAGTCAGTTGACACTTATCATTCTGTCAAAGAAACTGGCGCAGCATTTTGCATAGCTCCCCAAACCTTTTTAACTTGCGCACATGTCATCATCAATTATGATAAGAGCATTGAGTCTCATATAGATTTAGAAGACTATACAGATCGAGTCGAAGTCCATATCATTCAGAATGGACGGCGCATCCCTGCCAAGATTGTTGCTATGAATGCTGCATGGGATATAGCCATATTGAAAGCTGAGATAGACGTAGAGCCATTTGCACTAGACGTAGCCTCGATGCAGATCGGAGACGATATCTTAACCATTGGAAGTCCCCATGGTTTTGAAAATAATGTATCGTTTGGCAACGTTGGATCTATGGGTAGACAGATCTATGGTCATCAGGGTTCTCCTAAGTATTTCTTCATAGATGCACCAGTTTTTCAAGGCAATAGCGGCGGTCCTATCGTCAAGACAGATAATGGAGAGGTTGTTGGCATGTTGACATCCATTGTTGCACAGGATGGAGAGTATGGATTGAATGTCGGTTTACCTTCTTATTATTTTAAAAACTTCTGTATAATGAATGACATAAAGACAAAGTAAATTGTCATTTAGAAGTTGATAAGGAGAACCAGTATGAGCCATTGGCAAACAGGTAAAATTGAGCTAAAATGCAGCCTCAATATCCTGAAAAAAGCTTTGATTAATGTTATGCCCGAATGGGAAGAACATGTTAAGGTTGATGAACAGGGTGGGTTACAAGCAAAATTTCATGGCAGTCCAGTCAAGGATATATTCCAAATTGTTGTTGAAGGTTCCGGACGTAAAATCCCCAATCTTTATAGCGATATCGGTTTGAATCGTAACGAGAACGGGACATGGGAAATCGGTGGAGATTACTCTATCGGAGCGCTGAAGCAAAAATTAACTGGCGAAGTAATGCGTATGAAAGCTTTGGCACTCGCTCAAATGCGAGGATACGAAGTATTACGCAACGAGAATGGTGACGAGGAAATTGTTACCGACATTCGCGTTGACGCCGAAAAAGCCAGAGAGCTATTGACGTAAGGAGAGTGATCATGGGCGATGTAATTGTCAGATTAACGGTTAACAAGAAAAATGGAACCTATGAAGCCAAGGTTCTAGGTCACGAAGGGGGAACAAGCTGCGGAGATGGTATCGATGAAGATATCTTAGAAGATCTCTTGAATGCTGAAGTCCCGGGGTTTGGTGAATTGATAACTCCTGAAGACTCAGGAAAGACCTGCGAATATTTTGAAGAGCGCCAAGCGAAGCAAAGACCTCATAAATATCGTTACAATGAAGGTGACGAAGACGACGGCGACGAGGAAGAAGAGACCAAAGAAAAAGATTTGGGCTTGGGATACGGCGTTTAAACAGTTTTCTTACGAGAAGGGCATATGCTCTAGGCAAGTAAGACTAAATCATACTGGTTGGTGGTTTAAGAGGTAGAGCTTATGGCTCTACCTCTTTTTTTTATAGGGATTTGGAGAGCAAATCAAGAAATAGATGAATATGGAAAAGGAATCTCAAAATCAAGATTATTCTCAGTACTATAGCGGGGACACTCCTAAATACAGTCCCGGCGGTAGTATCGACTTCTCTCAGCTTTCTTCTATGTTCTCAAGAACAGCCGAAACTATGGAGTTGGTGTACCAATATGCTCCTCAAATATCGCAAGATGTATCTTACATTTTTGACTTTTCTAATCAAGGAGCTTACGGCGTATATATCCCCTCTCTCGTAGAAGAAGTTAAAGCTAACGAGTTGCAAGCGCAATTAGAGGGCAGAGGGTACGAGATTAAAGAAGAGAACAAGATGCTCGTTGCCTACCCAAAGGATCAGGATAAGCCTAACGAACAAGTCCAATCAGAAATCAAACAGGTTTGGGATCAGATTAATACCGGTAAGAGTGAAGTTCTTGGCGTTAACATGAATAAAGTCAAAAGCGCTACAGAACAAAATATGCTGAAGATTGCTAATGATGCTGAAGCAGCGGGAGTCCCTATCTCCAATCCAAACCTTCTTTGGGATATGTTAATCATGCTGGAGTTAGGAGCTACCATAGTTCATGAATGGGAGCACTCCATGGGCGGAGACGAAGGTGCCGCTCAAGGTAGAGAAGCAGATTTTGCTGGACAGATGATGGAAAACATCAAACAGAAATACCAAACGGAGTCCGGCGAAGATATGCCTATCATGGCTGGTAAAAGGAATTGGTATCGTTTTTCTCAATATACGAGTTATGTTCCTAAGTCCATGCAAAACAAACCAACGGGTTCTGATTTGTCAGGACGGACAGGTAGATCGCCATCTCCTGAAGCAGGTATGGCAGATTGGGGTATGATGGCTCAACAAGATCAGAATGTTCCTATTGAGGAACGATTGGGTAGAGGTTTCACGTGGCCATTAGCCCCTGATCTTAGTCAGATTCACGATATCGTAGAGAAGCAACTCCGCAAACAGTTCGCTAATGATTTTGTTCCAAATCCTCAGTTAATATATGAAGAGTTGCTTTCCAAAGACCATGATGAAACTGCTGGGTATAAGACCCTTGAACAGTTGATGGAGGAACGTAGACCGCAACCTCTTATGGTCCCATTAGGAAAGACGGCTTCTAAGATGAAGAAAGAAGCTACGCTTTTCGGATGGTATAACAATCTTGAGATTTCGGACGGTTCTACTATTCCCGGTCTTGGAGACAGGGTTATGGCGTGGGATGATAGAGATGAAAGTTTCTCCGAAGAAGAGACATGGATTAAGAGCCAACCTCGATACAATCCGTCATACGATCTTAAGGGATTCTATTACAGATGGATTGAGCCACGTTTTAAACCGCAACTATGGGATGAAATGGTAGAGGATAATTCTAATGTACATCCTGCAAAACGTTTTGCCAAAGTAGAAACAGATGTAGAAAGTGACATTCCGCAGATTTTGCGTATCTTGGAAGTAATCAAAGAACGTATATTGTTGGGGAAGATGAAAGCTACTCGATTAGTTGTCACTAGCGATATTTATCCGTTCATTAAAAAGGTTGTTGAATGCGAAGGCATCAATCTCAAGTCATTTCGTTTTGGAAGAACAATGGATGAAGAGTTCATCTATTCGATATGGATTACCGATACTTCTGTTCCTGCCGATACGTTGCGTAAAGCAGAAGCTCGTTTCCAAAGTGATAAGTCTTCTGAAGATTTGGATGATTTGATCGAAGATCTTCTTGGATTTTCTTATTGCAGATCTCAGGCAGTCGAAGAGATCGTTGATATTGCCAAGTCGATTGCCGAGAGAGCAGAAATTGAGGATCTTCATATCGTTGGGATGTATGCAAGAGAAAGGGTGATGGGGAATGATAATCCCGATGTAGAGCAACTAGATTTTTCAACAAAATCAGCACGTACCAACGGTCAGATTGGACAGTTGTTGGCTAGCGAATTGGGAGTTGTTCCAGAAATCGGTGACGATTTAACATTTGCCTATAAGGGAATTAAGGTAGAATTTAGCTTGACATCAAGAAAAGAAGAGCTTGCTCGTCTCTCTATGTTACGCAAGTCGCAGCGTAGTCAAATCGTTATTGATTTGTTACGCCGAGATTTTACGATCAATATGTTCGCCTTTAACGTAGTCACGGGGGACGTTATTGATCCACTAAGGGTTGCTCAGAAGGCAGTTCGTAAGGGTATTCTTAAGACTTACTCTGATCCAAAGAGACTTGTTAAGAATAACCCAGTGATTATTTTGAGAGCTTTGAAGTTAAAGTTGCAGTATGATTTGGATATTGATAGAGATTTAGTTCATTCTATGATATCTAGTTCTGCTTCTTTGTTCAAAGGAGGTATTTCAGAGTTCGATCTTTTATTTGCAAGGGAAAGTATCCGTTCTGAAGGAAAGAAAGAAGCAGATAGATTATTTGATGATTTCGGGCTGTGGAAGCTACGAAAGATGAAATAGGAGAGAAGACATGCATATTGACGACGGACAAGTTACGATCATTAAAGAGGCGCAGCCAGTCGTTAGCGAAAATGCATTTGAATTTAATCATGAATTCAATGTGATAGCTAATACATTAAGAGCATACGCTGATAACATTGAAAAGTTAGAGGATTTGACAAATGATATTGATGATCCTGAAATTCAGTCTAGGGCTAATCAAATCAAGTCTCAACTGCTTGCTGTGCTTAATGAAATGGATGGAGGATCTTTAAAACAAATGGAAAACCTTTTGATAAGTTTAGATAGAGTCCAAGCAATGTGGTGGAATAGTAGGGGACATGAAACCGAGTTTGTTATGGGTGATATTCACGAAATGCAGGGCGGCGAGATGCCAGACGTAAGCGGATAAGGAGATAATTATGCCTATACCAATTGGATTAGTAAACCAAAATACATTACAAACAGAACCGCAAGCAGAAGGTTTGTTGGATATCTCTTTTTTGGCAAACCATATACCCAAGGAAGCTAGCGACTTCTCTGTAACAGTTGCGGATAAAGACGCAAATGTGTTAATGGAGATTTGGTTGAACGCAGAGAAGAGCAGCAACGAAACTTACAAAGTTGCAAACATAGATGTTGCAAATAAAGAGTTGATTCGCCTCAAATCAAGAGGTCTTTTAAGCGGCAATACAAATGAAGTCAAATTTACCGAGAAGGGAAGAAAGGTAATCTCAACAATGTCGTTGGGAGAAAATAACCTTTTCTTGAAAAACAGAAAGGACAAGAGTTATACCGAAATTTTAGCAAGCATGAACAAGAGAGGGAAGAAAGGATATCGTATTGCTTGCGTTTTTGACGAGCATTCTCATCTTGTCTCATTTTAAGGTTCTGAAATGGAAACTAAAGAAGATCGACCAATCGAGATTTACGCCGAGTTAAGTAAAAAGCAATACAACCTCGTTCAGACGGGACAGGTATCTGTTGAAGTTCCTCATGGGGTGATGTTGCGAAACAAGGCGGGGTCAAGAGCTTTACATTTTTTCTGCCCTGACGTTGAAGCTGCCAAAGAACTGCGAGATGGTTTAGATGATAGCTCCGTATCGTGGCAGGAAAGTTCATGAAGAGACTTTCAGTAGAAATAGCAGATACCCCTACGCTCAGAGCAACGGGTTTAATGCATAGAAAAAATCTCGCGGAGAATGCAGGGATGCTGTTTAAGTTTACCCGCGCCGACAATCTTCGTTTTTGGATGCAGTCCACTTATATACCATTGGACATAGCTTTTTTAGAAGACGATGGTACTATTTTCCAAATCGCAGAGATGTATCCTCTTAGTACCCGTTTAACATCATCTGATAAACCATGCAAGTTAGCACTCGAAGTTAATCACGGGTGGTTCCTGAAAAATGACTTAGGAGTTGGGGACAAAATTGCAGGAGTAGATATCGGAGAAAAAACTCATCGTCAAGCTCAATCTACTATTGGCAATCCTGCCTTCCCTGTTAATCAAGACGTTTTACAGAATGGTCCTGTCGTTGAAGAGCCGCCAATGCCCGATCCTATGCAGGAGCAACCAGCGCAACAGGAGCAACCGACAAGTCCTCGCGCTGAAATGGTATTGGATGACAGAGCAAAGGTAAGATATGCAGAGCAGAAGAATCTTGCATTGCAGATAATTTATCAGTCAAAGGAAAGTGGTCAAACTTTGCCGCCTAGAAAATTAATGCCATCTCCCGGAGAAGGGTATCCAATACGAGTAAGTAATGGAGGGGAGTATTTTGTAGCATTTGACGCATCTCCTACAATAAATGGAGGAAAATGGCAGATTTTGGGGAATCAGATAAAAAGGTTTTTGTTCTCCAACATCATTGCATTAGAAGTGTTGGAAGAATTTGTGGAATAGGAGAACCAAATGAAAATAGTAATGGCAAACGGTAAGAAGCAAATCAAGATTTCGAAAAGTGAATGGAAATCCATTGGCGAAAACAATGGGTGGACGAAAACGGCTCAAGAAGGTGTCAATCTTGGTAAGAATTTAAGTGACGAGTCTTTTAGATGTTCTCAAAAGATAGATTCTCTAATACAATATCTTTTTGTTGTAAAGAACGAAATGCGAGACGACCCTGAATGGGGAGAGGTTTATCCCGATGTTGTCGATATGATCAATTTTTTAGGCGAAACAAGGAAAGATGTACGAAACAAAATTTCTAATCTTGTGAATAGAATATATGACAGATATAATACGAAAGCTTAACAGGCACAAATATGAAAATAATTACAGCTAACGGAAAAAGTAAAGTTAAGATGTCTCAAAAAGAATGGCAAGACATTGGTAAGAAAGCTGGGTGGACGAAAACGGCTCAAGTAATTGATGAGGCGAGCAAAGAAAACATTGCACAAACAGCAGCGCAAGCAATGGCAACATTTGTTAGTCAATATCCGAATAGTCAAGATCAGGGACAATTTGAACTAGAAACGGTAGAAGAAACATTAGCTAAATTGCTTCCAATTAACAGAGGGGTAGTTCTAACTCTTATGAATCAACTATCTGGATTGATAACTAATGTTCGTTTTGGTAAAACTGACATTTCAAGTTTGCAAACGTTAACAACGCCACAAGGTGTTATGGAAGTAATCAACCAGATTGTTCCGCAACAACAAGCTGAAGCACCAGACCAAAGCGTATTTGATCAAATGTCTCCTGAAGCACGAATGCAGCCGGGATCACCCGGTCAAAGCTTTTAAACAAAGATAAGAGAAGGAATTCGCCAATAAACCGTGAATAAGACACCATGAAAACTACTGTGTTTAACCTGAAGGCATTTCGACGTACAGCTTACTACGAAGATGCTCAGGCGTTGATGAAAAGCCAAAGTCGTAACTGGATGGACTGTTACAAGGCTAAGGTTTCGGCAGGAATGGCAGCGCAAGCGGCGATTACTTCTTGTATAGAAGAGTATCAAGATTTGAGTGGCGGAGATTGGTCGTTCAAATATGCTTCAGCACAAAGCAAGAAATAAGAAGGAATCGAGAACATAATAAAGAATTAAAAGAAAAGACTGAAGTTTAATCACAAAAGGAGACATAAAATGGCAGTTATTACACCAGTTGGAAAAACAGACTTCGAATGGAGTCCTACAGACCCAGAAGAGATGGTAAGAACGGCTTCTGCCAACGAGGAATCCACCGAAGCATCAATCGAAGAAAATACCGAACAAGCCGACGAGCAAGCTTCTCAAGAAGCGGTTGTTGAGGCAAAGACCGATAAGGATTTGCTGTACGAAGCAGCCAAGAAGGTAGTAGAAGCTCAATTCGACGACACGGAAGTGGACGAAGTTGACGATGATGACGACGACGACGACGAAGCTGACGAAGTAACTGACGTAACTGATGACGTTGAAGAAGCAGTTAGCGGAGACGTTCAGGAAGCAGTTGCCGACCTCGTAGAGAAATCAGAAGCAGCCGATGAGGTCGCGGAAGCAGTTACAGAAGCAGTTGCTAAAGTCGAAGAAGCAGTTGAAGCCGTTAAGGATGCCGTAGGCGTAACAGCCGACGCAGCCGAAGACGTTGTTGAAGACGTTGTTGAAGACATTACTGACGTTTCTGACGAAGCGGTTATCGAGATTGATATTGTTGAAGACGTTGAAGAAGGCGGCGAAGACATTATTCAAGAGTCTGACGAAGAGGCTGAAGCTTGTGGAGCATTTGCAAAGTCCGATAAGGAAGAGCTTCTGAAGGAAGCTAGCGTAGATGATCTCGTTAAGACGAGTAAAATCAGCCCGACCACTCGCAAGAAAGTTTTGAAGTTCTGGAAAGACGACTTGGGATACGTAGCCGACTACGCCAAGTTGATGACCACGAACTACGAAAAATAAGCGTCGTTACCGATTTTTTCAAGGCAGACGATAGCGCATAATGCGTTATTGTCTGCCTTTTTTGTTGGGGGGCGTTGTATAATAGATTCAAATCTATAACTAGAACTTGGAGACGCTTATGCCAACGACTAACACAACACAAAAAACTGACTCAAAAACGGTTGCTGTAAAGCCCCCGGCAGCATCGGCAGCATCCGCAGCCACCGCTCCGCCCAAGAAAGGGTCGGATATCAATTTTACGTCTTTGGTCAAGTCTAGCGAGACATTCCAAAAGCTCAAGGAAGAGCTTATAGTCTCTACCAAGCTGTCGTTGACCGGTATTACAAATTTCGTAGTTAATCACGAAGACCCTTGCTTAGTAGATGCGTTAATGAAGGAATGTTTCAAAATGCAAGAACTCTACAACAACACCGCTGACATTGATGCTGTTGAGCTTCAGCATGGTCAACCCGGCAAAGGGCGTAGTTATGGTTATCTTGACGAGTTGATCTACGGTTCTATCGAAACAGAACAAGATCCAGACATGGATATCCCAATACCGAAAACAGATCCTCAAACTGGAAAACGCAAAAGGAAGCCTGACGGATTTGTTAGTCGTCGAGAAGTTCTACAAGGTAGATTCAAGGATAAGCTGTTGATCATCAAAAATGTTGATTTCGCAGTTGACTTCTGCTTCAAGGAGAATCCCGGAGTAGTTGAGCCTAAGGCATTGAACGTTTTCGATAATTTCCGCAACCCTAGCATCAAAAAGGGTTGCCGTATGTTATTGATTTCAAACGTCAAACTAAAATTGCCTTTCCAAGTTAGAACGCTTGAAATAAGTCCAGTTGATGAGCATGAAGCTAATCATATCATTGAGAGTTTCACTGATCTGTACACTAACGCAAAATACCAAGTTAAATTCAGCAAAGCGCAGCGCGAACAGATTGTTCGTAAGTTGGCAGGTTTGACTTATACTGAAGCGGGAGATGTTTTGGCTGCTTCGTTGGCTGCTTCTGAAGAACCCCCAAAATCTAAGAAGATCGACAGCATTAAAGCGATAAAAACTCTTCGTAAAACAATCAATCAGAAATTCATGGACAAAGGATATGGTTTAACACAGTTAACGCCTCGTCCATGGGAAGATTACATTGCGCCTGAGTCAAGCAACTTTACTTGGGATGTAGAGAAGTTACTCAGAGACTTCAGAGAGGTTTCTGAGCTTCGTAAGCGTTCTCAAAAGGCTGTTGAAGCAGGAAAGGATGAATCTCAATTCGAAGATCTGATTGAACGCATTCAAACGCGGATGCCTCACGTTTCTGTTCTATTCGGCAAAGGCGGAGTTGGTAAATGCCTTGGTCAAGGAACTCCAGTTATCATGTTTGATGGGTCCAAGAAGAATGTAGAAGACGTGCAATTGGATGACATCTTAATGGGTCCAGATTCGACTCCCCGCAAGATTCTCGGAACGACAAAGGGCGTAGGAGAGCTATACAAGATTAGTCAAAGAAATGGCGACAACTATATTTGCAATGACAAACACATTTTGTCTTTGAAGAAAGAGGGGAGATTCCAAGACGATCCGGTTTTTATTTCTGCTGAAGAATATGTACAGAAAGGGGAAACATGGAAGAAAACTCACTACGGATGGAAAACAGGTGTTGAGTATCCTAAGCAAGATTTGCCCCTTGACCCGTACTGGACAGGACTATGGTTAGGAGACGGTACTTCTAAAAAA
>Ga0209501_10000658_pt1 | contig 41121 bp, 37 predicted proteins | sample ArcticOcean_MG_C_4_FD_187434 | JGI IMG/M metagenome (GOLD analysis project Ga0209501, IMG submission 187434) | Marine microbial communities from western Arctic Ocean - ArcticOcean_MG_CB4_134 (SPAdes) (version 2) | ecosystem: Environmental > Aquatic > Marine > Oceanic | place: Arctic Ocean...
CTGGCGGAACTACAGAACAACTTCTTGGTATCGCAGGTGTCACAAGTGTTCACTCCTCGGTGGCTGAACTAACGGTTGCCGGACCTCCGACTTCGCTATTTGGCATTCCCGTGATCTGGGGAACATTGAGCGGATCCCTCAACGCCGATTTGGAAGTAATTTCAATGACTACGGGCGAAACACTCACCGGAACTGCAAGATTGGATATCGCAAGCACGCCATCGACGATGTCGGCCTACGCATGTATCACGACACTGTTAATTATTGGATTTGATGGTGCCGGTGATCCCATTTTTGAACCGCAGTTCGAATTGATCTCTGCTTGTGAAGACGTCAATGGGCCTAATCCGCTAACGGTCAGCATCGACATAACGGCTCTGGATGTAAGCCCTGTGTTATTGCCGATCGTGCTCGACGTAACCGACACGGGTAAGTTCAATGCCAGCAGTAGCTCCACGAAGATGAAAGGTGATCTCACAGTTGTGGTTCACAACGATCCATTCTCCGGTCCGTCTGGCAGCATCACATTGAAAAATGGTGAAGCGATATACGTAGCGGAATAGAAGACTGTTCTAATCTACAAATATGTGAACAGAAAAGCCCTCAGGAGTGATCCTGAGGGCTTTTCATTTTGGTTTGAACGAGAGTGACACCAATGTGGCCAGTACAACTACTCCGGCCCATCGTCGCCTGAAGTATTCGGCGGGTTCGCTATGAACTGACGAATCGTTGCTCCGAGATCTTCTACAGTGTGAACATCGGCGTGGGGAGCTTCGTTCCAGGAGCGGGGTTGTTGGTTCGAGTGGCGGCCCGATACGAAGCGAATTGTTGCCATGCCTAGCATTCTTGCCGGGACGATGTCGTTGTCTAAACGATCGCCAATCATTATTGCCTCGTGCGACTCTACTCCAAGTCCTTCGCATGAATGAAGAAGCAGGCGCGGGTCGGGTTTGCGGAGTTTTATCGTTCCTGAAACTTCTTGATAGGTGAAATACTTCAGAATGCCGAGTCGATCCATGTTTTCGACAGCAACAGTAGGCTGGTTGGCCGCAAGACCCAGCAGAAGGCCGTGATCGGAAAGCCTGGCGAGTAGTTCGGGCATGCCATCCCGCAGTTCAAAATCGCCTCGCAACTCGTTTCGCTGCGGGACAGTTTCCATCAGTTCGGCTTCTACAAGATCGATTAGCTTTTGATCGCCCTTAGCGATTTTCCACATGATCGAGTGATAAGTCTTCGGCGCAAATACGTCGATCACCCATCGATTTACAGTGGCGTACTCATCGTCAGTTACGGCTAGGCCGTGATTCCTGAACGACGCGATAATCTGCTTGTCGATCTCACGATCCATGATCGTTTCGGTATCGAGAGGCCCCCCGACATCGAAAAGTACAGCTTTGATTTGTTTAGGCATGTGTTTGAGGGTACCGGAAATGGGCCTATGAACTACGTCGAATATTGTCCCCTCTCCCTCTAAGGGAGAGGGTTAGGGTGTGGGTAGAAATCGGAGGCTAGAAAGAACGTTGAAGTTGTTGTCCATGTTCCCGTGACCCCACCCCAGATCCCTCGGCTTCGCTGACTTCGCTCGGGAAAGGGGGCTGCTCCGAGACGAATAGAAAACTCGGCCTAGCCGACTAAACGAGATACTTTTTCTTTACCTTGGCGATGTAGGTGTAGCTAGGGTTCACGAACTGGGTTACCCGAGCTTCGAGGCACTGAGAGAGGAATATGTACGCCTCGCCCTGCGACATTCCATAAGAGGCTTCGAGCCACAGAATCATCTCGGTAAGAGCGATTCTGAACGCATCTTCAGCAGGCTTCTCGCACGCAGTCGTCATGATGTACTCGTCATTTTCGATACGAGGCCAGGTCATTTCCGCTGGTGTTTCGCTCAACGAAACCTTCAAGGTCACCGTTCCGCCGGTCTCGATTCCGCCTCCCCCACAGATTTCCCCATCACCCTGCCTTGCGTGCATATCGCCGACATGTAACAACCCGCCTTCGTGGTGAATCGGAATGCTGAGCTTCGCACCGTTTGTAACTTCCTGAATATCGAAGTTTCCGCCCCATTCGCCAGCCCAACCGTTGTGACGGGCTTCTCGTTCAGGAGCAACGCCGATAACGCCCATCATCGGTTCAACAGGGAATCGCAACTTGTCGTTCCAGATGATTTCGTCGTTCTCGATTCGGCAAATACGGAACTGCTCACCAATGTTTGAAGGCCCAAGATACCCGGGCATTGCGCTGGTTGAACCGCGGTATCGAGTCCAGCCGACCGGGTGCACTTTTATCTCACCGACCTCAACTGTAAGCAGGTCGCCAGGCTTTGCGCCCTCAACGTAAATGGAGCCGGAAGCTGGATTGCCTCGATCGTTCGGCTGGCTATCGGATCGATACTGGTTGTAGAGATCTCGGATATCGTCGGGCACTCGATCTGCATCGGGACCGCGATTCATCTGTGTTTCGACCTCGAACCATTCACCCGGTTTTACGGTGAGAGTCACTGGGTTGTTGGCAGAGTGTTCGTAGTAGAGGGTTTCGGTTGTGGCTTTCAGCATTGAATTCTTACCGTTGGTTCTGGGGTTCGTTCTACAGGGCTATTCGAAATTTGCTTCGGGTTGATCGACGGAAGTGTAGACCAGTGGGGCATCGGTGCAACGCTGAATTCGACAGTAATTTCGAAAACTGGAACGTATTAGATCAACACAAAAAAGACCCGAAGGAAAATCCCTCGGGTCTTAAGAATGACTATTTGGTTAGAAGCGGACGACTAAGCAGCCTTGCGAGCTGAAGTCGACTTCGATGCTCGCTTTTTGGCCTTAGGACGTCGATTCTGCTTGGCAACCGAAGTGAACTTGACGGGCTTTTCTTGAGCTTGAGCGCTTTCCGCTGCTTCAGCATTCAGACCAACAGAAAAGGCTCGAATACGAGCCGTTTCTGTGAGCAGACGCTGTGCTTCCAGTTCATCTTCCGCCGCCGCACGGGCGACTTCGATTTCGGAAAGAATCTTTCGAATATCTGCGGCAGATTCGCTTCGCATGCGGATCGCCATTTCTTCGGCACCAGCTCGCGTCTGATCCAAAAGAGCATCGGCTGCACCGCGTGCGGTGGCCTCGATCTTTTCGGCATAAACACGGGCGGTTTCTCGCTTGCGGTTAGCGTCTTCGAGTCGGAACTGAATCTCTTCTTCCAATGAAGCAGCCCATTCTTGGGCGTCGGACCTGATTCGCTCCGCTTTTGAAAGCGTCGATTCTGCACGTTGCAATGAATCGTCGGCCTGTGCTCGAGTGTCGACGCAGTAGTTTTTGGTTGCGGTAATCGCTTCGGACTCAGCCTGAGCCCGCACCAACTGTGCATCCGCCAGGCGTTTTTGAGATTGAACGCGTGCGCTGGATCCAAGATCCTTAAATGCGAGAGCTTCTCGCCATGCTGATTCAACCGAGGAATTATCGGTTGGATATGAATTCGAAATGGGTGACGACGTGCGTGATCGCTTTTCCATTAATGTGCCTCACTTTGGCCGTTCGTGTCAGATGTGAACGGGCTGGATTAATAATTCAACAATGCACTCAGCACACCGAGCGTGTGTTTGTTGATGGACGTGAAATATTGTGTTCTAGGTTTGCTTCGTGTTCTTTGCGATTGCGAAAGAGCTAAAGCGCCGAAGTGCCGAAACGCACATGCCAAACGGCGTTAAAACAATCAGGGCTCCTGACCGAAGTCGGGAGCCCTGACATTTTTCGTTTCGCTTAGTTAGCTAACTTACGCAGCCTTGCGGATGGAAGTTAGCTTTGCCTTGCGACCTGAAGTAGCTTTCTTAGCAACTACCTTGGTCTTGCGAACTACCTTCACCTTTGCAGGTGCGGGCTTGGCGGCGGGCTTGTTAGTCCGTGCCAGTTCTTCTGAAGCATTCTCAGCAGCTAAACCGTGTGAGAAGGCTCGTACTCGAGCGGTCTCGGTAAGGATGCGCTGTGTCTCCAGCTCGTCCTCGGCTGATGCTCGTGCAACCTCGACGTCGGTGAGTATCTTTCGGATGTCTTCCGAAGTCTCACGTCGCATTCGGCTTGCCATCTCATCGGCACCGGCTCGAGTCTGGGTCATCAGAGCTTCAGCAGCAGCGCGAGCGCCGTTCTGAATTTCTTCTGAGTAGACTTCTGCGTCATCACGAATCTTGCTTGCGTTGGCGTGTTCAGTGTCGATATTGACCTGAACGCGTGCTGCATATGCATCAGCGTTGCCTTTTACGCGTTCGGCTTCCTGAAGCTTCATTCGTGCCTGAGCCTGAAGCTCAGAGCAAAGCTGTTTGGTGGCTGTAATAGCCTCGTTTTCCGCGTATTCCTTGGCAGCTTCTGCCTCGGCGCGTCGTTTTCGTGCAGTTACTCGCTCATCCCGAGAAAGTTCTCGGAGTAGCAAAGCTTGCCGCCATGCTGCTTCAGCCGACGCATTGTCGGTTGGCAGCGAGCTCAAGCTGGCAAGCAATGAGCTTTTTTTAGATCGCTGAGCCATGGTTCTCCTCGTTTGTCCTATGACGCCCCGGCCAGTCGGCGCCCTGTTGAGAGCTTCACCTGCGGGTTCGTTATTCACACCTGACGTTTAGTACCGTAGCCTTGTTCCCAAGTACAAACCATGTTGCTAACAACGTGTGTACCTGTGTGTGTGCACGTAAAACCAGCCTGTATCATCAGAATGCGTTTCCGGAATTTTCGATATCCCAGATCAAATTGATAAAAATCCCGAGTTCAAGCGGCTAACCGGGTTATTTACTACCGTTGGGACGGCCGTGCACCATCTGAGTGTTACGACCTCGACGATGGACGTTGCGTGGAAGCTGGCGCGAGAGGGCGCACCCGACGGCACGGTGGTTGTTGCCGATCACCAATCGGCAGGGCGAGGGCGATACGACCGGTCTTGGGAATCGGCTTCTGGGCAGGATATTTTGTGCTCGGTGCTGCTACGACCACGGGTCGCCCTGGCGGGTGAGCTATTGATGCTCGCCGCCCTCGCAGTGGTAAACGTTGCTGACTCGTATGAGATTAGCGCCGGAATTAAGTGGCCTAACGATGTTCAGGTGGCCGGTAAGAAACTGGCAGGGGTGATAGCTGAATCTAGAACGGGTCCGGATGCGGGTTCTGACGGTGGATCAGAATCGGGACCCGATCGAATTGCGGTGGTTATCGGCATTGGATTGAACGTTAATTTCGACCCTGCGAAGGCTGTTGTTGAAGCACCAAATTCCACGAGCCTTGCTGCTGAATCGGGACGCCATGTGGACCGATCACATGTTCTGGAAACTCTCATGTGCTCGCTCGATACTCATTATTCGCTAATAACCGCCGGTGGCACTGTGGTTTCTACGTGGCGCGAGAAGCTCACAACGCTGGGCAGGGAAGTGACGGTTGTTGGTGGAAAACCCGGCGATTCAACAGAATTGCACGGGCTTGCGCATGACGTCGATTCGATAGGTCGCTTGATAGTGCGAGACGAGCATGGCAGGGACTGGCCAGTTGCAGCAGGCGAAGTAACCGTCAAGGACATCAAGTGATGTCGGCAGACTCGGTCAGGATCACCGTCAGACTTCAGCCGAGGGCATCCAGAGATGAAGTGTTGGGTTGGAATGAGGAGGGCGCGCTACGTGTGCGTGTGAAGGCACCGCCCGTGGATGGAACGGCAAACGCCGCGTTGATAGTGCTGCTGGCGAAGCAGTTGGGCGTGTCGAAGGGCAAAGTGACGCTTATTACGGGTGCGACGGCACGGAACAAAATCGTCGAGGTCGAGGGTGTTTCTAGGGAAACATTGAACGAACGATTTAAGCGTTCTTGAGTGCGTCCGAAATACTGAACAAGAGCAGTATCACGATCATCGGGCTTAAATCGATCATTCCTATTCGAGGAATGAGTCGAGAAGCCGGGATCATTATCGGATCGGTGATCTGGAACAGAAGCTGAACGATCGGGTGGCGTCGTGCATCTGGGAACCATGACGACAGCGCCCGGAAAACGATCAGGTAGCCAAATATCTGGAGTAGCCAGCCGATAAAGCCTAAGAAATCGCCGCTCATTTGCCGCCTGCCAGTTCTTCGCCACGTTCATATGCAGTGCGAACAGCATCGGCAATCGTAGCTCTAAATCCGCCATTTTCGAGGGCGGCCAGACCGGCAGCAGTCGTGCCGCCAGGCGATGTGACCATGTTTCGAAGTTCAGCAGGGTGCTTGCCCGTTTCGCGCTGAAGGGCAGCACTGCCAAGAACTGTTTGCGAAGCGAGATGGCGTGCGACGTGCACTGGAAGCCCGAGTTCAACGCCTGCATCGGCCAGCGCTTCGATCATTACAAATACGTAGCCGGGACCGCTTCCACTTAGAGCAGTAGCGATATCGATGTTCTTTTCGTCGCTGAACTTCAGCTCATCCCCGATTGCTTGGAGCATGCTGGCAACGAAATCTAGAGTCGCTTGATCGACTTCATCTGAAGCGTGCCACGCCGAAATTCCCTTGCGAATTTGTGCAGGGGTGTTCGGCATAACTCGAATGAGTTTGGTGTGACCGAGCTTCAGGCCGATAGAGTGCATCTTCACTCCGGCCATGATCGATAGCACGGTCTGGTTCGAGTTCAGCACACCCTTCAACTCTTGGGCAACCGAATCGAGCTGCTGAGGTTTTATGGCAAGCACAACGATATCTGCGCCTGTAACGGCCTCTTTATTGTTGTCTGTCGCTTCGACACCGAGATCGTTTTTCAACGACTCGCGCCGAACCTCGAAGGGCTCGCCAACAATGATGCTGGTGTCTAGCCCGGCATCTTTAACTCCGGAGATGATGGCCTGTGCCATCACTCCACCACCAATGAACGCAATTCGCATATTCGGAAACCGTGTGATCTGATTTGAACCCGCTAGCAACGGCCAGCGAGCATGTAATAAGGCAACTCTAGTTCCGATTATACGGATGACCACTTATGAAAATCATGGTGATTAAGGGTCGGGTTTTACGGACTAGGTTGTTTGGCTGTTACGTAGATAGGCCCTTGCGGGACGCCAGTGAAGCACCGAGTTTGAACGCTTCGATCATGCTTATCTCACTGGCAATGCCAGTTCCGGCGATGTCGAAAGCGGTGCCATGATCGACCGAAGTGCGAAGGAACGGCAGTCCCAAATTCACAGTTACCGACTCCTCAACGCCGTACACCTTAATGGGGATGTGACCCTGATCGTGGTACATCACAACAACGACATCGTACTTGCCGGCTGATGCGCTGTTGAACACGGTGTCGGCGGGGTGAGGTCCGGATGCATCGATACCTTCAGATATCGCCTGAACAACGGCCGGGGCGATCTCGTCGGCCTCTTCGCTACCGATCAATCCGTTGTCCGAAGCGTGCGGGTTAAGGGCTGCAATGGCAATACGAGGGTTTTCGAATCCCCATTCCTTGAACATTTTCTGAGTAAGCCTTGTCGCCGTCATGATGTTTTCGGTGGTGACGTACTTCACCGCTTCGCCCACCGACATGTGGGTCGACAGGTGCATGCAACGCATCTGGCCGCTTACGAGCATGGTGGCAACGTAGCTTGAACCTGACAGGCGCTTGAACACTTCCATGTGGCCGGTGTCTTTCGATCCGCCCATGTTCCACGACTCTTTGTTCACTGGAGCGGTGACCATGCCTTCAACATCGCCTGCAATACATAGCTTGGCGGCCTCTTCGACCCACAGGTGGCTCGCTTTGCCCGATCCGGCGTCGTGCTTGCCTACGGGGAACTCGGTGCCTTCCCAGTCGCCTGGTGAAATTACTTCGATTACGCCGGGTTCGCACTTGGCTTCCGATGGTTCGTTTACGGCGACCACGGTGTCGGTCGACTTGATGGCATCGAGTGCTTTTTGCACGACGAGAACGGTGCCTATTAGAACGGGACGCATGATGTCGTACATCGTGCGGTCTTTGAGGGCTTTGACGACTATTTCGGGTCCGATGCCTGAAGGGTCACCGATAGTTACTGCGAGTAAGGGCTTGTCTGTCATGTTTGGGGTTTTGGCTTTTCGTCGTGAATGATTGGAAGAGTAGTTAGGTTACCGCAGCAATTGTCCTGCTGAACATCCGCTCTCCTGTCATTGCGAGGAGGAACGACGTGGCAATAACCGTTAGTAAGCAACGCTGTATTCTCTCCAGGGCGAAGTGGGCATAGGGAAGTCGCCTCCTTGAATGACAGACTGCTGAGGATGATCGCTGATTGCCACGTCGCTCGTGCCTCACTCCTCGCAATGACAATTCACCCGCCGTTCGCCCATCATCAATTGCGTATGAAGCAAACAAAAAAAGAGCCAGGTAAATCACTCCGCCCGGCCCTCTTTTTTTGTAACTAGTTACCCACTTAGCACTTGCTGTATCCGCACGAGAAGCACTTGAGGCAGCCTTCTACGTGCGCAACCTGGGATGAGCATTCAGGGCAGAGTTCATCCGTTGGCGCTCCAACCGAAACGGTCACTTTGTCTTCCTGACCCATCATCTGAACGGGATTAGCAGTAGGCATTCCCAGTTCCTTTGGCGTCGGAGGATTGAACATCTTCGACTGGCTCGACTCGCTTTCGCTGAGATCTTCCCCAGACGGCAGCGAAACAGAATCAATGGCGAGTCGGTCGAGAACCGATGCGATTGCGTCCGGTACCGATCGAATCATCACACCATCGTCCCAGGCAGGAACATCGGTGATACCACGAAGCTGCTCGGAAACATCGACCGGGTCGATACCCGAACGCAAAGCCAGCGACGCCATTCGTGAAACAGCCTCGGCCATCGCTGCGTCGTTACCACCGGCCTTACCGTGGGTAGCAAACACTTCAAACGGACGGTTGTCGGTTGCCATGTTCACCGTAACGAACAGGTTTCCTCGTCCGGTGCGAACACGGCGAGTAATACCGTTGAGCATTGCAGGTCGCTCGGCAGGAGTGATGTACTGCGGAATGCCACCGGATTCGAATATCGATGCATCGTCGGTTGCTGTGTCAGCCTTATCGGTCGTTCCGGTTGTCAGAACTTCCTTCTCACGGGAGCCGTTGCGGTAGACAGTGATGCCCTTGCAAGCGGTTTCCCATGCGAGCAGGTAAGCGTCTTCAACATCTTCGACAGTCGCTTCGTTCGGGAAGTTGATTGTCTTCGAAATCCCGGCGTCTGTACTCTCCTGAAAAGCAGCCTGCATCATGACGTGATCACGAGGTGAAATGTCGGATGCGACGTGGAACAGTCGCTTGATGTCCTTAGGAACATCGTCACGATCCTGCAGCGAACCACCATCTGAAAGGTGCTCCAACAGTTCGTCGCTGTAGAAACCACGCTCCTTCGAGATTCGCTCAAAGTTCTTGTCGACATAGAACAGAGTCTTGCCTTCAAGGATGTTCTGCTTGCGGAACGCCAGTGCGAAGATCGGCTCGATACCGCTGGATGCACCGGCGATCATCGAGATAGTTCCCGTAGGCGCAACCGTTAGGCGGCAGGCGTTTCGGAATGGCTTCTCGCCACGTTTGGCAGCATCTGAAGCGGCCCACGCCGGGAACGCTCCACGTTCTTCCGCCATCGTCAGCGACTCCTGATCGGCGTTGTCTCGAATGAATGCCATCAGCTTGCGACCCAGCTCAACAGCTTCTTCGGTGTCATAAGGAATACCGAGCTGAACCAGCATGTCGGCAAAGCCCATCACGCCAAGACCGAGCTTGCGAGTCGACTGAGTCATCGTCTCGATTGCTTCGACAGCGTACTTGTTGGCGTCGATAACGTTATCGAGCATGCGAGTTGAAAGTCGAATCGTCTGGCCAAGTCGGTCCCAGTTGAGATCTGTCATGCCGGCTTCATCGGTTTCCAAGAACTTCGCAACGTCGATAGAACCGAGGTTGCAAGATTCGTTCGGAAGCAGCGGCTGCTCACCACACGGGTTAGTTGCCGTAATACGACCCAAGTGAAGCACCGGGCTGTTCCGGTTTACTTCGTCAAGGAAAATCATTCCCGGCTCGCCGTTTCTCCACGCACCATAGACGATCTTGCTGAAGACCTCACGAGCGTCGATGTGATCGACATCAACCATTCCACTGTCGGAATCGGAAGGGTCAGCGAGTGCACGCAGAGCGTACGTCGTACCGTCTTTGACCGCCTGCATGAATTCGTCAGACGCTCCGACAGAGATGTTGAAGTTGTGGATTTCACCTTCAACCTGCTTGCAGTCGATGAATTCAAGAATATCGGGGTGGTGAACATCCATGACGGCCATGTTTGCGCCATCACGTTTGCCACCCTGGGTTACGAGTGTTGATACGGAAGATAGGTGTCGCAGTACGCCGATTGGGCCACATGCCTTGCCGTGCGTGGTCGCAATGCCAGCGCCTTTGGGGCGAAGCTCAGTGAGGGCGAATCCGGTTCCGCCACCGAACTTCTGAACCATCGCAGCATCGTGAGCAGCACCCATGATGCCCTCCATGCTGTCGTGGAGCGGAAGAACGAAACATGCGGAAAGCGTGCCTGCGCCCGTGCCTGCGTTCATGAGGGTAGGGGAGTTTGGGAGATATTCGAGGCTGGCCATCATCTGGAAGAAGCCTTCTTCGATCTGGGCAACTTCGTCAGGAGTTTTTTCGTATTTGAACTCAGGAGCGGCGAGTGCCTTGGCGACTCGTCGGAACATGCCTTCAGGAGTTTCGATTATTTCTCCGTCGGTGTTTTTCTGCAAATAACGTTTATCCAAAACCACATTGGCGTTATCTGAAATCACTGCTGGTGCGAATTCTTCTGCTGGGGTTGTACCGTTCGTGCTCATCTTTGTGTCCTGCGTTGTGGTCATCAATTTTCTTTTCGTGCGTTTTTGTGGGGTGTTTTTATTCGTTTTGTCGAACTTGACCAACGATTTGACCGTTGGTATTGCCAGCCCGGGCAGTTTGTTTGTAAATGCCGCCTAATCTGCCAGTGAGACTAAAGGGGGTGTTAGCCCTGCCTTGCTCTCCGGCGGCGACCCCGCTGAGCGAGCCGTGGAACGTCATCCTCTATTAGCCGTAATTGGCTCTTCGATCCGGCATCTTCTCCCTCCGGATCTGCCAATGCCTCTACTTCTTTAGTAAAGGAATCGACATCCTGGAAATCTCGATACACCGAGGCGAACCTTATGTAAGCCACCCTGTCGAGAATTTTCAGTCGCTCAATGCACATCTCTCCGAGTACCCGCGCTTCAATTTCTGCTTTGGCGAGTTTGTGCAATTCGTTTTCTATATCGACAACCATCTTAGAAATGGCGCCAACCTCCAAGGGCCTCTTGGCACACGCAGTGCGAAGCGACCTTTCGAGCTTCTCTGTTGAAAATGCCTCGCGGCGGCCATCCCGCTTGGCGATCATCAATGGCATTGAATGCACTTTTTCGTAGGTGGTGAACCGCAGTTCGCACCTTATGCACTCACGCCGTCTTCGCACGCCATCAGGCGCTTCACGCGAATCGATAACGCGTGATTCATTGTTTCCACAGAAGGGACAATGCATTGCCTAAAACGTACCCATCGCTCATTGCCCGAGAGTGCCGTGAAGAAGCTGTTCCGCTTGAGGGTGGATTTCGCCATCCAGTTCCTTTGAGCGGAGCAGTGTGTAAAACGAAATGTTGAACACGCCACCTTGCGGCTGCGGACACAGCCAAACCCCACATTTAGTGGTGTGCACTGGAGACTACCACTATCCATAGAGGGTGTGTCAATCCTCTGTGTCAGCAGCTTCCAGGCGCTTCTACTGCAAAATGGGGCTGTGCAACTGGAGGAATTCACCTTGTTCAGACACGCTAATTATACGTGATAATAGCGACGATATTTGTCGGAAATGCTGCTTTGCAGTTCAAGATTTAAGTTTCCCTAAAAGCTGGGAATTGCTTTCAGATGAGGCATATTAGTTGAAATAAAAAAGTAAACTTTCGTATCGACTTAGTCGAATATGTCGAATGCATGATCGACAATCTTCCACCTTCGCATATGCGTCAATTAACACGGGATAGGAACGCCAGATATGAAGAATGCCTGGGCTATCAGGTATGCCACTGACGAGGTTCTAGAAACCTCAGTTCAGTTGGGCGTGAAAAATATCATCTTCTATGGTGGTCCTGGTGTGGATGTGCTGCCGGGTTCGGATCAGCCTCACGGCAAAGAGCGGAATACCTACGACGATTATGTGGCTATTCGTGAGCGGGTCGAATCGTACGGGCTCACCCTCGTCGGTTGTGAAAACGGCTTCATTTCGATCCCGAAGTTCTACGACCTGGCATTTGGCGGGCCCAAGCGCGACGGGCTAATTGAACTGCTTGCGGCTGAAATTACCGATATGGGCCGGGCCGGTATTCCAATTCTTGCCTACAACTGGATGCCGAATTCTGTATGGCGTTCTGGCGGCACCCAGATACGTGGCAAGACCGATGTTACGGCGTGGGACAGCGACGCAGATGACAAGCGTTCGATCATCGATATACCGGATTCGACCAACGAGCTTCTGCGCGGCTACGACACTTCACGCGAAAACATGTGGGAGTGTCTTGAGTACTGGATCAAGGCCATAACGCCTGTTGCTGAAGCTGCTGGTATTCGGCTAGGTATTCACCCTGACGACCCGCCTGTGCCCGAGCTGGGTGGTGTCCCTCGCCTTCTGGGAAGCTTCGACGCTTATAAGCGCCTAACTTCAATCGTCGATAGCCCTTACAACGGTATCGAGTTCTGCCAGGGGACGTTCTCCGAGATGGATGACGCCCGTGATGGCGGAATTTACGAGATGATCCGATATTTCGCCGAGCGAGATAAGGTCCTTTACGTTCACTTTCGCAACGTTTCTGGAACAGTTCCCAAGTTTAACGAAGAGTTCATAAATACCGGCTATGTCGATATGAAGCGTGCTATGGAGACGTATCACGCAGCCGGGTACAAGGGCGTTTTCATGGATGATCACTGCCCGGAAATCGTTGGCGATACGGCGTTCCCCGGTAATTGGGGTGGCTACCGTTCGAGAATCTTTGCCCAGGGCTACATTCAGGCGATGCTCGAAGCTGTAACGGGTGAGCGACCGGAGTCGTAGCGAGTTGGTGGCGTGGCTTTTGGCATTAGGCAGTATTGTCGTTGCGCACCGCTGCGTTCATTCGTGGACGATCCGGCCCTCGGGAAGATTCGTCCATGAGCGATCGATGGCTCAGGATGTCCACTGATTGCCACGTCGTTCCTCACTTCTCGCAATGACAATCACGCCCGTCTCACCGTTCTACGAATCGTTTGTTGATTACGGCGTTGCTTTTTAGGAACTTGATCAACAAAGTTTCAACGCTTTCACGCAGCACCCTATCGTCGATGCGAACGTAAGCGGCCGATTCCACGATCGGAGACTTGAACCAGAACTTATCGTGGTGAACGCGCAAACGTCGAGCGATCGACCTGCCCTGACCCACGTACAGCGGCCGCTGGCAGATGTCATACAGCACGTAGATACCGGTAACAGTTGGAAATTTGCTGGTGTCGTATGGATCGAATTCGGTCATTTCCCCAACACCCATCAAACCCACGATCTTTGGATGACCGGTCGCACCTGTTGTTCCCACCACATCGCCCCCGACAGCACGTTTTAAATTGACCAGCCTTGCCCTGAGACGGACTTGCTTGAGATCTATATTTTGATACTTGTTATGCATGTGTACATTGCTGACTATACGTATGGTAATATCGTGCATGCATACGCCAACTGAGTGCGAGTACCAATCAACAAACGCAAAAGACCCCGAGAGAAGGTCGTTCTCTCGGGGTCTTGTATGACTCGTACTAGGCGCAAGCGCCCAGCAGAGCTATTTGAAAAGTGGTTTTCTTTTGTTGTTTAGTCGCTTGCTGCGAGTTCTCGAGCCGAGCGCCTTCGGGCCGATCGGTGGTGACGAAGGAACGGAGGAAGATCCAACGCTTCTTCATCGCCAAGAACATCGCTAAGAGCGGCCGTTACGGCAGCATCTTTTTCAGCCGATGCTTCGGCACTCGGGAATCCAGTTGCGATAATCGTCATCTTGACTTCGTTTTCCATCTTGGGGTCGGTGACCATACCGAAGATGATGTTGCAGTCGGGGTCGACCATGTTCGAAACGACTTCGGAAGCCTGTTGAACTTCCTGAAGGGTTAGATCGGTTCCACCTGTGACATTAAAGATCACGCCGCGAGCGCCTGCGATCGATACTTCAAGCAGCGGGCTGTCGATAGCCGCTTCAGCAGCCATGATCGCCCGATCTTCACCATTGCCTTGGCCGATGGCCATCCATGCAGGACCGGCGTTCGACATGATTGCCTTGACGTCGGCAAAGTCGAGGTTGATTTCACCTGGCATAAGAATCAATTCAGCGATCGACTGCACACCCTGGCGCAGAACATCGTCGGCCATTCGGAACGCCATATCCATCGAGAGATTCTCGGTCGACATGATCAATAACCGGTCGTTAGGGATAACGATTAGGGTGTCTACGACTTCAGCAAGGGCCTTGATACCTTCTTCGGCCTGCCTGCGTCGTCGTGCGCCTTCGAAGTTGAACGGCTTGGTTACAACACCAACCGTCAGTGCTCCAATCTCTTGGGCTACTTCAGCGACGACTGGCGATCCACCGGTACCGGTGCCGCCACCCATGCCAGCTGCGATGAAAACAAGGTCGGCGCCTTCGAGGGCTCGCTTGATTTCGTCGCGGTCTTCTTCATGGCACTCTCGACCCTTGGAAGGATCTCCGCCAACGCCGAGTCCACGAGCGGTGCGGTCACCAACTCGAATTCGAATCGGTACGTCCGAGCGTGAAAGGGCCTGGGCGTCTGTATTTACCGTGATGTATTCAACTTCAGGAATGCGCTCTCGGTACATTCGAGAAACGGCGTTCGATCCGCCGCCACCTACACCAACAACCTTGATTGTTGCTGAGCCGATGTTTCCTTCGATTGGGGTTACTGCCTGGTCGACCATTACTTATTTCTCCTGGGGATCGGCTTGCCACTTTGTTGGTGAACAAGAAGACCGCGGATGTTTGGATTGGCGCCGCTCAATTAAGCGGCGATGGGAATTGTTGTTAGCGCCCTAAGGGAACTGTCTGCACGCATGTTTAAGCTACGCGCCAGCAGTCTCCTTTTCTCGTTTCGCATCGCTGTCGCGTTTTGGCAGCCAGCCACGGATGGTTGAAAGTGCACCTGTAGAAGACTTCGTTACTGTATCCGAATCGCTAGATTCCGATGTCGAAGTTGCTGATGCGTTTTTATCCTGTATGACGTGGTTTTCAACTGGCAGATTGCGCATGCCCCATAGAGCAATGCCTGCAGCTGCCGAGTAGGAAGGATCGTTGGTGCCCTTGGGCATACCGTCCAGGCCACGCGGTGTTGCGATTCGAACTTTTCGTTGGAAAAGCAGTTTTGCGATATTTAGGAAGCCGTCGAGCTTGGCTCCACCACCGGTGAATACGATTCGATCGGTTGGGATGTCGGCAAGGTGCGGCTCTTCAAGCTTGAGCATGATCATTCGGAACAGTTCCGATGTTCGTTCCTTGAGAATCTGACCCACTTCACGCTTGGTGATAGTGAGCGGAACGTCCATGGTGGTCGGGTTGAGAGTGATCTCTTCCTTCATTCCAGCCAGTTCAGGAGCAGCAGTTCCATGTTCGATCTTGAGCTTCTCGGCTTCGTCGAAGCCAATTGCAAATGCAATGCTCAAATCGTTTGAGAACTGCCATCCACCGACTGGTATAACCGCGGTGTGTACTAAGGCACCATCGTGGTAAACGGCGATGTCGGAAGTTCCGCCACCAACGTCGACAAGCACAACGCCTTCTTCTCGTTCGTCGGCAGTTAGCACAGCGTCGGCGCTGGCAAGTGGCTCAACAACCATCGAAGAAACACGAACACCTGCGTCAGAAACGGCGTTGTGAAGGTCCGTAATTTTCGAGATCGATCCCGTTATTACGTGGCTCTCGACGTGAAGATCGCTTGTGTGCATCCCGAGGGGATTGCGAATTCCGTAGAGCCCATCGAGTGCGTAGCTACGTGGGATTACGTGGAGCAGCTTGCGGTCGTCGGCAAGGTTCACCGCGCCGGACGCTTTTTTGGCTGCTGAAATATCGAGATCGGTAACAGTTCGCACGCCATCGGGGCGAGGGACTACTACCCAGCGGTTTTTAGATTCGACGTGGCTTCCGGTGAGTCCGGCGTAAACCGTGGTGATTTCAACACCAGCCTCAGCTGCGGCAAGCGCAACGGATTCTTTTACGGCTGCTGTGACTGCTGCTGAATCGGCCACCATGCCTTTACTCATGCCGTTACACGGTACGAAGCCAATTCCTGCCACTTCAATGCGGTGGTCGGCGCGTTTCCGGGCGATGATCGTGCACACCTTGGTGGTGCCGATATCGATAGCTACTCTGAAGTCTTCTTGCATCATGGTGGTCTCCTGTGCGGGATTTGGGGGTAGGTGGGGTTAGTGGCGGAGTAGCCGAGACGTATCTGGTGGTTCAGCAGTAGTTGCTACACCGGTCGATGTCGCCGAATGGGCGACACGCCTGTGAGTGCAAAAAGTGCCGGTCAGATTTTGGGCATTGGGGATGAATTTGAAGATGTTGCTCATATCCGCTCAGCCACCCTTAGCTTGGCGCTGCGTGCACGCGGGTTCGAAGCAATTTCTTGGTCGGTAGGAATGAGAGGGCGTCGAGTGATGATCTTCAACGTTGCCAAATGGTCGCATCGGCATACCGGCGTACCGGGAGGGCAGATGCAATCGGATGCTTGCTTACGAATGAAGTTTTTGACGATGCGGTCTTCGAGTGAGTGATATGAAATTACCGCCATACGACCGCCCTGACCGAGCAGCGATACAGCCTGTTCAAGTGCAGTTTCAAGCGCCGAAAGTTCGTCGTTTACTGCGATTCTAATCGCCTGGAACGTTCGAGTGGCCGGGTTAGTTCGCTTGCCGCGTCGTGGGTTCACTTTCCCAATGAGTTCGGCGAGTTCTAACGATGTGTTGATGGGGCGGTGCCTTACGATCGCATTCGCGATTCGTCGAGCAGCGCGGTCTTCACCAAAATGAAATATTAGATCGGCAAGTTCAGATTCAGCGTAGCCATTGACGATATCGGCAGCTGTGACCTGCTGATCGAAGCTGAAACGCATGTCGAGCGGATCGGCTCGTCGGAAACTGAATCCCCGGGATTCCCGGTCCAGCTGAAGCGACGACACACCAAGATCGAAGAGCACACCATGCACGGGTACGAATTCGTACTGAAGTGCTGTGGCACGAATATCTCGGAAGTTCACATTGACGGCGCGGAATGACTCGCCAAATTCGGAGAGTCGCTCAGTCGCTACTGAAATAGCTTCGGCATCGGCATCGAGCCCAAGAACCTGCCCGCCAAGTTCGGCAGCGGCCAGCATCGTCTTCGAATGGCCGCCCTCGCCAAGGGTTCCGTCGATATAACGTCCGCCAGGCTGGACGTTTAGTGCCTGCATGATTTCCGGAATCATTACCGGAGTGTGGTGAAGTTCTAAGCCCATGAGAATCACTCGTCCATCTCCACATCGATCTGGCGGAGAACAATCTGTGTTTGCTCGACTGGTGGCGCAACTTGAGGAGCGGATTCTGCGATATCGGTTGCTTCGGTATCGAGGATACGGCGCTCTTCCGCCCATGCAGTAGCCGACCAAATCTCGATAAACCTGCCGGTGCCGACGATGATTACGTCTTCACCCAAACCGGCATACTCACGAAGCTGAATCGGAACGACGACTCGCCCACTGCGGTCGAGGGTTCCCGTGAAGGCTCCTGAGAATGTGAGTCGAGCAAGCTTGCGTGCACTGGCCGAAGTGTTCGGCTGCTGTGCAATATCGCTGGCGGCACGTTCCCACTCTTCAGGGGTGTAGACCACTACGCAGTTGTCGTATGCCCGACCGAGAACGATGCCGTCTAGAAACGCCATTTTGAATCGAGCAGGAATAGCAACCCTGCCTTGAGGGTCAATTCTGTGTTCGTATTCGCCGGCGAAAATCACGTTGGTTTCTCGGTATCGGGTGGTGAGGGGATTGTTCGAATTTACCCCTATTTGCCCCAATACGCACCAAATTGTGCCATATAACCACTTTCCACGACAATACATTTCATGCACGGTTTTGACGTAAATTGAATGTGACCTTCGTACTTACCGGCGTGCTAGCATCCAAAAAATCAAGTTCGTACGTTCGTACTCTAAGTTCAAGCCTCAGTTCATTGTTACGTTCGTACTCAAGTGCATGGTGGTCGCTATATCTGGCGTGCGCCGGGACGGAGAAATCAACATAGTTGCCTACGCAGTGCTAACAAGCAGCGATACGGGATCGGTTGGGAAACGGGTCGATACGAGCGGAGACGCGATCGTTGAAATCATGGATGGCGCAGGTCACTCGCTGGTCGAGAGGGTCATGCTTCCCGACGATTTCGAGCAGCTTGCCGCACAGATAACCAGCTGGTGCGATGGCGGTGACGTCGACGTGGTTCTGACCACGGGCGGAACCGGGCTTTCATCAAGAGATGTGATGCCTGAGGTAACTCGTTCGCTTATCGATCTTGAGATTCCGGGCATGGCCGAAGCGATGCGAGCCGAATCGTTGAAGGTAACCAACATGGCGATGATTTCGAGAGCTGTTGCCGGGGCGAGAGGTTCAACCCTCGTCATAAATTTGCCGGGCAGCACCGGAGGAGTTCGCGACAACCTTGCCGTAGTGCTTCCGGTAATCGTGCACGCAGTCGAGGTTATTCAGGACCGTCATACCGGAAATCACCCGACCTAGTTAGGACGCAAGTAGCGCTCACAAAAACGCCATATGTGTGCGCCCTAACGACGTATATACTCGCCGCTCGCTGCAAGCCGTTAACTAAGGACAGGCAGAAGTACCTTGCGGATAGCGTTGCTACAGAAACTAACCGTGTGGTGGGTTCACCAGGCGAATACTGGCAGGTGGCTATTAGTCAGCCTGTTGAGTATCGCGTTGCTGTTAAGCATCGGTACTAGTTGGTCCGTCTTCAACACTCAAAATCGAGAGCGTGATAGTGCATTTCATGACATATCGAGCACTGTTTTAGAACGGATCGTTCAAACGGTAGGAGTCTGGGTTTCACAAGGCGAATCGGGCCGAGATCTTATTCAGCTGAGTGACGGTATTAGCGGTGAGCGATATTGGCAATTTAGCCAACATCTGACAGACACCTATCCGGTAATGAAGGCAGTGGACTACCTGCCGAGGGTTCTGGATTCCGAGCGAGCAAATTACGAACGTGAACGCTCTCTGGAACTTGGCATCGAGTACTGCATCCGTGATTTTGACGATGAAGGGAATCTTGTGTGCGCTGATCAGCGACCGGAATATTACCCGGCCTCTGATGGCCGACTGCGCGGGTGGGACATCGCAACGGACCCCAATATGGGATCACTTTTGATGTTGTCAGACGATCAGAATACTCCAGATGGGATGATCATCCCTTCTCCGCTCGATCCCGACGAATTTCGGATAGTTGTTGCATATCCGATTTACGATTCCCAAGTTCTCTCAGGCGATTCATACCAAGACCCAGAATCTATTCGTGCCTTCACTTTAATGGTCCTAGGAATCACTGATCTGGTGGAACAGGCGACTGTTGATGCGCAAGAATTTGTTGCGATAAGAATTGTGGCCGATGTTGGTGGTCAGGCTGAGACTCTTTATATGCAAGATTCGACCAGCGGTTCCGGTGATTCTATTACTCATCCTGTAGAAATACTTGGTACCGAATGGACTGTAACTACCACGCGTTTGGCGGCGTTGCCGGGAAGATGGCCCGATCAATTCCCGGTGATAATTTCCTTCTTCACGTTCCTAATTACGTTTATCGTTGCGATATCGATCACGATAATCATTTCTCAAAGAAGAGATGCGCTGGCTCAAGCAGACGAACTCAGGGTTGTCAGCGATTCGAAGACTCAGTTCTTGTCCACGGTTTCACATGAGTTGAAAACGCCGCTCACTAGTGTGATTGCATTCACAGATCTCGTAAAACGGAATCGCGATGCCAAACTGACCGAACGACAAGTTGATCAACTCAGTATTGTGCAGCGAAGCAGTCAGCAATTAAACGTCCTGATAGACGATCTGTTGGATGTTTCTAACATTGCTGATGGAAAACTTCGGATCAAGCCCATTAAATTCGATGCAGCTTTGGCGATGAGGAAATTAGCAGACGGACTGTCGCCAATTTTCGAATCCAAGGCGCAGTCAATTCGCGCTGACATCTCTGATGAATCATTGTGGGTAGATGCCGATCAATTTCGAATTGAACAGGTGATTTAGAATGTTCTAAGTAATGCCTCAAAATACTCACCTGTTGGTTCCGAGGTGATATTCCAAGCTCGGAAGGAAGACGCCCACGTACTGATTACGGTTCGAGACTCTGTAATCGGTATTTCGGATGAAGATCGTGACCATATATTCGAGCCGTTTTACAGGGTCAACAATGCCGAAACGAACAAGGAAAGCGGGACCGGCTTGGGGCTGTTCATATCCAAATCCATCATCGAAATGCACCAGGGCACGATCAGAATAGAAAGTGTATTGGATGAAGGGACGACGGTAACGGTGAGCATTCCTTGGAGTGAGAGCTCGTCGTAGCTGTACCGATCGCGGCAACTGAACCGGTATTTACCTAAACGATGCGGGTTAATCGGCTGTCGTTCCTTACTATTAAGGGAAGCGGCCTTTTGACCAAGGTTCGCAAATCTCCCGCGTGTCACCATGAAAATATCGATAATTACGCTGTTTCCGGAAATGTTCGAAGGCCCACTGGGCACGAGCATTATTGGGCGCGCTGTGGAATCGGGCAAAGCAGTGATCGACCTTGTGCAGCTGCGAGAATTCGCGAGTGACGAGCGTGGAACTGTCGATGAACCTCCGTTCGGTGGTGGCGCAGGCATGGTGCTGAAAGCTGAACCTTTGGTCAGAACGGTCGATTCAATTTCTGAAAAATCGAATTCCAGCACGAAGCCGCACGTAATCTTGATGTCGGCTCAGGGCGCACCGCTTACACATCGACGCGCACAGGAACTATCCGAAATGCCAGAAATCACACTGGTGTGCGGCCACTACGAAGGCGTTGACGAGCGATTTATTGAACTGCGAGTCGACGAAGAAATCTCGATTGGCGATTTCGTTATGACAGGTGGCGAGATACCAGCGATGGCTGTTACCGATGCAGTTATTAGGCTGATACCCGGCGTTCTTGGCGATGACGATTCGTCGAAACACGATTCGTTTGCGCCGGGGTCTGACGTATTGCTGGAAGGTCCGGTCTACACACGTCCGGCAAAGTTCGAAGGTTTGGAAGTTCCGAAGATCCTCCTCAGCGGTGATCACGCCAAAATCGAATCATGGCGCCGCAGTCAGGCGCTCAAACGTACGGAAGAACGCCGACCCGACCTGCTGAACGACTGGCCAGAGTCGGAGTGAGTAGTGCATGGTTGAAATGTAGAAGAGTGGATCAAACCACAGATTAGCCATGAACGGTATTGCTGCTCACCGCTTTTGGGTTGTAGACTTACTAGCCTGCACTGACACACATCGACGCCTTGGGGCGTCTTTTCGCGACGAAAGATTTTAGACATGGATGCCGCATCACTGGTCGAGCGAAAAACGCTTGAACACATCGAGGATTTCCAGCCCGGTGACACCGTTATCGTGAACCTTCGCATTGTTGAAGGCGAACGACAGCGTATTCAGGCTTACCAGGGCAACGTGATTTCCGGGAAGCACCTACTCACCAGGAGCCCGCTTCCCGGCGATACTTTCATGGTTCGACGTGTGTCTTACGGTATTGGCGTAGAGCGAATCATTCCGTTTCACTCACCCAACGTTGAATCCGTAAAGGTAACCCGCCGAGGCAAGGTAAGACGTTCACGTCTGTACTACCTCCGTGGTCTCACAGGCAAAAAGGCCCGAATCAAGGAACGCCGATAGGCTGCCGATCGGCGCTTCTACTGCCGGTCATCTGTATATAAAACAACCTCTGCTGAAACGGCAGGGGTTTTTTATTGCTCCGATAATTGTGACGTACGCTGTTTGACCGCAAGGGGCGGGTGCAGATAATTGGCAGCAACCACCTATTGGTCAGTACGAATAACCTGGAGCCGCACGTGCAGTTCGCTGAAGTAGCCGTCAATTTTCCCGACGAGCACTCGCGCACCTTTTCGTATTCGACTCCCAATGGCATGGGCGTGGTTGCGGGCGATCTGGTTTGGGTGCCGTTTGGCCCGAGAACGCTTCAGGGGATCGTGTTCGAACTGACGGATTCGGCGCAGGTAGATGTCGATAATATTCGGCCGATAACCGCCCGCACTATTGATGGTCCATTCATCGCCGAACATCTACTTCGAACTGCCCGATGGGTTGCCGAGCACTACAGAACAACGCTGTTCACCGCATGTTCGCTGCTGCTTCCACCGGGGGCATCTTCCAGATTGCGAACGTGGTTATCGCCGGGAATCATCGACAGGGATCTTTCTAAACGTGAGCAGCAGGCAGTTGGCTACGTGATGGAAAACGAACGGGCACCAAAGTCACGAGTCGCAAGGCGATTGGGCTTGGGCGGAACTCCGATCGTCGATCGATTGATTCGACAGCGCATTCTCCACGCCGAATCCGAATGGGAGAAGCCACGCGTAGCAGCGGTTTATTCGAATCGAATCGAGCTAGCTGCTTGGGGATCTGACGCCGATCAACTGATCGAAACCCATGATGGTGGGAAATCCCCCCGACGTGCAGAGCTGTTGAAATGGTTCAGATCGGGCAAAGTCGCCCAAACCAAATCTTCGCTAAACAAGCTGTTCGGTGGGGCAGCGGTCAAATGGGCTTTCGACGAGAAACTGCTGAAGATAAGAAAAATCCCGCGTGACCGTGACCCGCTTGCCGACTACTTCTTCCAACAGGAGTTCGCACACACACCAACCGACCAGCAGCGCACAGCGATAGAAGCTGTCGTCACGCAAATACTCGCAGCAAAGCCGTCACCTAACCCAACAGATCGCCAGTTCTTGCTTCACGGAGTAACCGGTTCAGGAAAAACCGAGGTGTATCTTCAGGCGATCGAAGCATGCATCGCCGCGGGCAAGCGAGCTATATTCCTCGTGCCTGAAATCGCACTCACACCGCAAACGCTACAGCGAATAGCGTCACGCTTTCCTGGGAAAGTTGGGGTCCTCCATTCGGGGCTCACGATAGGCCAGCGATACGACCAGTGGTGGCGGGTGAAAAACGGCGATTTCCCGATTGTCCTTGGATCTCGTGGTGCCATATTCGCTCCGATCAAAAACCCCGGCTTGATAGTGATCGATGAGGAGCACGAATGGACGTACAAGCAGGGCGATCAGGCACCTCGATATCATGCCCGTGCAGTCGCGGAACGTATCTCCGAAGAGACCGGAGCGGTACTAGTTCTCGGAAGTGCCACACCTGATATCGCGAGTTACCGATCTGCCCAGGCGGGGCGATATCGACTGCTTCAGCTACCTCAGCGAGTCGGCTCCGGCGTAGCAGCCCAAAACGCGGGCCGAACCCAGTCGATGGCGAAGGTCGAGATTGTCGACATGCGAGACGAGCGCGAGGCGGGTCACTTCGAGATGCTCAGTCGACCGCTCATCGATTCGATGCGTGACGCTCTCGCTGCTGGTGGCAAGGTCATTCTTTTCCTGAACCGACGTGGTTCTGCATCGTTTATTCAGTGCATGGATTGCGGCAAGGTCAGGCAGTGCAAACGCTGCGATACCGCCCTGACGTTCCACAGAGACTCCGATGACTCTCGTGCCCAAAGCGGCAAATTGGTTTGCCACTACTGCAACTACACGGTTGGTGCTGGAACGAATTGCCCAACCTGTGGCGGGAAACAGATGCGTCGTTCGTCTCCGGGTACTCAAATGGCGGCTGAAACGGTGCGCCAGTACTTCCCGGGGATCGAAGTGGTCAGGTGGGATTCCGATATCGCACGAACGGCGACTGATCATCAGCGGATCATGGATGAGTTCGTTAAAAGTGAAGCCAGCGTTCTAGTGGGAACGCAGATGGTCGCCAAAGGCCTCGACATCCCCAGTGTGACTCTCGTCGGAGTCATTTCGGCTGATACAGGTTTGGCCGTTCCAGATTTCAGAGGTGCCGAGCGAGCGTTTCAGGTGCTGGCTCAGGTGATTGGTCGGAGCGGCCGGGGAGCGTGGGAGGGACGTGCGATTATCCAGACGTTCAATCCCGAACACTACGCAATTCAGGCCGCCGCCGATCAAGACTATGAACTGTTCTACGACACCGAAATTCAACTACGTGCTGCGCAGGCGAACCCACCGTTCACGAGCATGATCAAGCTGATGCACGCGGCAGGCAACGCAGATGTGGCTAAGTCGGAGGCCGATAGGTTTGCCCAAGAGCTTGCCGAAATTCGAGAATCGCACGGTGAAACGGGAATCGAAGTTATTGGGCCAACCCCGGCGTACCCGCTGAAAATCCGAAATATGTACCGCTGGCAAATCTTGCTCAAGGGCGCGCATCCTGAGAGACTTCTTGAGTTGGTGGCAACTAACTCGCTCTGGGCTGTTGATGTCGACCCGGCGTCATTAGGCTAGGCTCGCCAACCGGTGTTCGCTCACAACCCGACTACTTAAGAAAGACATGCCTTGCCAATCAGGCGAATCAGGGTGTTTCCCGATCCCATTCTGCGAAAGAAATGCAGGGTAGTTCGCCGCGCCGAAATGGATAAGGCCCGTGAACTGGCGTTCGACATGATCGAAACGATGGACGCCGCAAGCGGCGTGGGGCTTGCAGCAAACCAAGTGGGGGCTCTTCAACGGGTTATCACTCTGCATTTGCCCGGCGATGAAGATGCCATCGTTCTCATCAATCCCGAAATCAGGGATACAGAGGGCGAGCGGGAAATCATCGAAGGCTGCCTGTCGTTTCCCGGATACGAAGGAATGGTCAAGCGATCGATAACGGTGAAGGCAAGGTGGCTCGACGAGAACGGTTCGAAGATGAAGATAACCACCGAGGAATTATTTGCTCAGGCTCTCGAACATGAAGTCGACCATCTAAATGGGATTTTATATATCGATCATCTTTTAGCCCATGAGAAGTTGGCTGCGGCGGGTTCGCATGTAGAAGAAGACGAGCCGCACATGCACGACGTTGAGCTTGAAGTTCACGCTGATCACAGCGACGAGGATGTCGAACCGGAAGAATCAGACATCGAAGTGGTTCACTCAACGATCAAGTTCAGCGATCTCTATTCGGAGTCGGCGGTTGATCAGATGAGCTACGACCTGCGACGAGAGGGCTTTTTAGCTGAGAAGTCGGAATCTGATGATTCGGAACACACCCACGATCATGTCGAATCAGATGATCCTCATTTAGACGGTGGCGTACTTCTCGATCCCGAGCACACGCACTAGCGATTGGTTGCAGGTTCTCAATGATCGGGGCTGTGGTCGGGAAATAGGGTAAATACTGCTTGATCGTAGTGGGGAAATAGTGCGAATGATCATGAGCTCGAATATAGCCGAAACGCGCACCCAACCGCACACTGAATTTACGTTGACCCGGTGCTATACTTTTTGCTTGCCTGAAACTGGTCGAAGAATCGCTTTGACAAGTTACGGCGTATTTCATGTTTGACTCGATGCCTTTTCCTGAAATTTTCAGGGTGGTATCGAAGGTTCGTTCTAGTTGCTTACTGACGTCACCAGATAGGTGAATCAGCGTCAGAATAAATCACATAGACACGCCGCCTTCGCGGCGCGTTTCGCGTAAGAGTCTGAGTTATTGAGTAGATCCAGAGGATTAATCCTCATTGCAATACTGGTTGTCATTTCGGTTGTTGTATTGGCAATTTCCGAAGTTAGTGTCCTCGGGTTTACCCGTGGAGGTGATAGCCCACTCGGCTTGACCCTGGGACTTGATCTCGAAGGTGGAACCCACCTCGTCTATAATGTAGTACCTGAAGACGGCCGTGAACCCACCCGGGAAGACATGGAAGGTGTTCGCAACATCATCGACCGACGAGTCAACGAGTTCGGTGTTAGCGAAGCTAGCGTCCAGTTGCTCGGTGGCGGAGTCGATTCCGTAGCCGACCGGGTTCTCGTACAGATACCGGGTCAGACTGGTTCAGCGATTACACTCAACTTCGGTGCAGACACTGTTTCGACAGAGGTTCTTGAGGCATTTTTCCACGACGAGCTCGGTCGCACCGATGCTGAAGTAAGTCAGAACGAAAACCTCTCGCTCACGGTTCAGCTCGACGATATTCGAGCTGAAGTAATCGATGCGGATGGTGTCGTAATTACACCTTCCGAGGCCGACGCCTGGCGTGACGCAATTATTGCCCACTACCCGGTTGCCCTTCAGGTTAGCTACGTGCTGCCGCAGGTAACCCCACCGGTTGAGGGTGACGACAACAGTGTCGACGCAGCGCCCGCCGAAGATGAAGTAACTCTGCCGACACTCGCAGAGGTTGAAGCAGCATTTGCTTCAGTTGGCCGCAGCGATGCTGACGTCGATGAAGTAACCGGTGCGGATGGCTTGTACGCCATCCTTATGTACGGTCTTGATATCAAATCAACCGACGCCAATGGAAATCCGATTGTCAGTGAAGACAAGAAGATTTTCGATGCTCTAGATCAAATCGGACTTGTTCAGTTTGCTTCCATGCAGGGCGTGCTCACGCAATGGACCCTCGGCGGCGGCGTACAGGAAGCCAAGAACGTTATCGGCACGACGGCGCAGCTTGAGTTCCGCTACCGAGAATGTGGCGACGAATTTGCACTATCTGACGATATTCCGTGGCCACCGAATGGTTTGACCCAAGATGAGTGGGCGCTTGAACGATGTTCAAACCCTGCCTACTTCACTGAGTCGGAAACCGAAATTGATCCTGCCGACCTTGATGATGCTTTCCCGGCTATTTCACAGGGTGCATTTGCCAACCCGATCGTGACTCTCGTATTCAACGATGATGGCGCAAAAGCCTTCTTCGATGTTACTGACCGTGTTTCACGTCACCAGGACCGACTCGCAATTTACCTCGACGGTACTGAGCTAGTAGCTCCGGGTGTGAGCCAGGGCGGTATCGCTGGTGGTCGAGCCATCATCGAAGGTGGCGACTTCACAACCGAGAGCGTCCGAACCATCGCAATTCAGCTGCGTTCTGGTGCTCTTCCCGTTGGGCTTGAGCTCATTCAAGAGCGAAACGTCGATGCCGTTCTCGGTAAAGACTCGCTCCAGAAGAGCTTGATCGCTGGTGGAGTCGGAATGATCCTGCTCCTTATCTTCATGATCGCCTACTACAAGATCCCTGGTCTTGTGGCATCGATAGCGCTGATCGCCTACTCCATAATGCTGCTGGGCATCTTCAAGATGATTCCGGTAACGCTTACGTTGTCGGGTGCAGCCGCTGTGATTTTGTCGCTCGGTTTTGCCGTCGACGCAAACGTCCTAATTGCAGAACGCACGAAGGAAGAGTTGCGATCGGGTCGAAGCCTGCTTGCGGCTATTACCGCAGGATTCGAGCGGGCATGGCCATCGATTAGAGATGGAAACATGTCGACGATCATCGTTGCTGTCGTACTTTTCTGGTTCGGTGACCGCTTCAGCACCAGTGTCATGCAGGGATTCGCCCTGACACTCGCCATTGGTGTGCTTTTGAGCATGTTCACCGCATTCTTTGCCAGCCGGCTGTTGCTCCGTCTGATCGCATCGTCAGGTTTTGGGAACAACCCGAACCTGTACGTACCGGTGCGTGATCAGAACGAACCGAGTGAATCAGCGACTGGAGGTAACTCCTAATGGATATCGTCGGTAAGCGTCGGATATTTCTGACCATTTCGATAGTTCTTGCAACCTTGTCGGTTATTGTTCTGGGCACGTCTGGACTGAACCTGGGTATCGATTTCACATCGGGTACCACGGTTACATACCAGTTCGACGGTGGTGACCCAGGTGCTGCCGATGTGGTTGAAGCTCTGGCTAAATCCGGTCACCCGGGAGCCGTTGTGCAGGCACTTGGCGATGCCCAGTACTTCATACGTACAGACGACCTCGGTAACTCTGGGTTGAACGCTGTGAATGATGAGATTGCGAAGCTCGATGGGGCTCCAGCTCGAGTGCTCGACACCACTTCGGTGGGAGCTTCGGTTGCTGAAGACACGGTTTCAAACGCCATTACCGCGGTGATTGTCGCTGCGATATTCGTGATGCTCTACATCATGTATGCGTTCCGTTCGGTGCCGAATTCATATAAGTACGCCTTCGCAGCGGTAGTTGCGCTGATGCACGATGTCGTCATCGTTCTTGGTGCGTTCGCCGTACTTGGAATTGCCATCAACGCAGAGGTCAACGCGATTTTCATCGTGGGTATCCTCACCGTAATTGGTTACTCGGTAAACGACACGATCGTAATTTTCGACCGTATTCGTGAGAACGTAACACTGGCTCCAGGACGTGATTTCCGAACCACTGTGAACCTGTCGATCAACGAATCGATTACCCGTTCTCTCGGCACCAGTATCACTACGATGACTGTGATCATCGCCATGCTGCTTTTCGGTGGAGCCTCTCTGCGAGACTTCCTGATAGTGCTGCTTGCCGGTGTGATGGTTGGAACCTACAGCTCGATATTCGTTGCAGCTCAGGTTCTCGTACTGTGGGAACGCCGAGGCTTCCTGCCATGGCGACGAGTCACCCCTACGAACTCCTAAATAAATAGTTTAGTAGTCGCACCCTTAAGAAAATTCAACTACCATGCGCCCGGCAGGGGTGGTAGTTGGGCGCGCCTGATGAATGCCTAATATCAACAGATAAGGAACGGTAACGGATGCTGATTGGTGCGCATGTTTCTGCAGCGGGTGGATCCAACAAGGCTGTAGCCCGAGCCGAAGAGATCGGAGCCGAGTGCTTCCAGATCTTCGCCTCGTCCCCACGCATGTGGTCGGCAAAACCAATTAGCGAAGACATCGCCGAAAAGTATCAGGCTGAAATGAAGCGGTCGGGTCTGGGCCCAACTGTGCTCCATGGCAAGTATCTGGTTGCGCTCGGAAGCGCCGATCCTGAGCTTCTGGCCAAGTCGGAAGTCGCTTTGCAGGCCGATATCGCTACTGCAAACACACTCGGTGCGCTTGGCGTGATATTCCACCCAGCGAGTCATCGCGGGCAGGGATTCGAGGCGGTAGTCGATCAGTTCGCCAATTCTGTTCGCAAGATTCTCGACAACGAGCCGGGCGATTCACTGCTGATGCTCGAAACCAGCGCTGGTGCTGGCGATCATATTGGATCGTCGTTCTCGGAACTCGGCACGCTGATCACTGCCATTGGTAGCGACCGCGTTGCTGTATGTCTCGACACCCAGCACGTCTGGGCGGCTGGATACAACATTGCCGCCGCCGACACTCTGAAAACGACACTCGACGAATTCGACAAAGAGATCGGACTAGGCCTACTGCGATCGGTTCACGCCAACGACTCGATGCGTGAACTTGGATCTTCGGTCGACCGGCACGAAAACATCGGCGACGGTTTGATCGGAACAGCTGGATTCCAAGTGCTAATGGCACATGAGGCATTCAAGCGAGTGCCGTTCTACCTTGAGGTTCCCGGAACCGGCAAGAGCGGACCCGATAAGCCGAACATCGATCGCCTGAAGGCAATTAGGTCGCAGGTAGGCGCAGGGTAACTGCGTAGTGCAAGTCAGCAGAGAGCGCTTCGAGGATCTTGTTCGCGACGCTATCTCGTCTTTGCCTGAGAAATTCCTCTCGAAAATGGGGAACGTCAGCATCATCATTGCTGATCGCCCCACACCAGAGCAGATGCAAGAGAACAATCTTGGGCCGCACGACACCTTGTACGGGCTATATGAAGGCGTGCCGTTTACGGAACGGGGCAGCTATGTACCGCCCTTGCCCGATGTCATAACAATTTTCCAAGAGCCTATCGAACGATCATCCCGAACTGATGTCGAACTAGATGATCAGGTTCGTTCAACGGTCATTCACGAAATCGCTCACTATTTCGGATTTTCAGACCCTGAACTTGAAAAGATGGGATTAGGTTAATGCCACGCATCGTCATTGCAGCATTCGATGGACTTCAACCCTCACAGGTATCGCCCGAACTCATGCCGGTGGTCAGCAAACTTGCTGATGACGGAGTCAGATTTCTCCATAATCACGGCGTATTTCCAACCGTTACACGGGTCAACTCGACGAGCCTCGTTACTGGCGTAAATCCCGGCATGCACGGCCTAACTGCCAACAAATCCGTATTCCCTGAGTATTCACCGACCGAGGTTGTGGATGCCCTTGTTCCCAAGTTGCCTGAGATAAACAAACTCACCGGGGGCAAGCTATTGTTTGTTCCAACGCTCGGCGAGATGATCAGCGAGCACGATTTGAAGTGGGTTTCCGTTGTTGGCGGCACTAGCGGAAACGCGTATGTGCAACACCCAAATGCTGCTGATTTTGGCGACGTGGTGATTCATCCTGAATTCACAAATCCGGCTGAGCATCATGAAATAATCGTCGACAAATTCGGCACGTGGCCGGCGAAAGAGGCACCCGCTGCCGATCTTGTCAGGCGCACTGCTGATGTTGCGATTGACTACGCACTAGGCGAACTGAACCCCGACGTGTTACTTGTGTGGTTCCCCGAACCCGACACATCGCAGCACGCATTCGGTGTCGATAGCGATGAAGCTCGCCAGATGTACACACTGGCCGATTTGCAGTTGGGCAGAATTCTTAGCGCTATCGCCAACAGTCAGGACGATCAGCCCGACGTCTTCGTCGTGTCGGATCATGGTTACTCGACCATTGATTCGATTGTCGATGTTCATTCAGAACTGGCGAACGCAGGATTCAGCCCCGACAACGGTGAAGATTCAGTCGTTGTCGCTGAAAACGGCGGTTCAATTCTGCTGTACGTACCTGGCAAAAGTCAGCCGCTTATCGATAGATTGCTGAAGTGGCTCGCCGATCAGGAGTGGGTTGGCGCCATTGCGACTGATCTGGCAGCAGCAGATTCTGGCAGCTTTGCATCGATAAGCGATATCGGACTCGCAGGCCCTCGTGCCCCCGAAATCGCAGTGGCAATGCGTTCGATCGACACGGGCTCAGCAGCACCGTTGGCTCGTTCAGGGGCCGCCGCCAGTGGTCGCCGAGTAGGCGTGGGCTCTCATGGTGGCGGGAGCTCAGCAGAACTCCACAACACGCTTATCGCCAGCGGTCCATCGTTTATATCTGGGCTTCGATCTGATCTGCCAAGTGGCAACATCGATGTTGCTCCCACGGTTCTAGAACTGCTTGGAATTCCGCTTCCAGCTCACTTGGGTGGGCGTGTTCTGGGCGAGGCCATTCGTAACTATGAATCAGGCGTAATGCAAGAGGCGGAACTGAAAACGCCTGAAATGTTGAACCCAACTGTCTCGGTGAGTGTCGGCAATACCAAATATCTCTGCGAATTTGGCTGATCACGTAAAATCCTGCCGAACCGCAAGAACCCTACACCGATTCCGCACCATTGCGTCAGTATTCGCTGAAAATGATGTGAGAACGTAAACTCGTCGACAATCCGACGGGTAACCATGAGTAGCACGAACCTCGAAACTGAGCGAGCCGGGAAGAAGAAACCCCGAATCGAACTTCACATGCTGTCGTTCGATTTAAGCGAGCGCGTCAAAATAGCGCGCCTGCTTACTGACGCGGGGTTTTCTATCCGTAACGAATCAGCTGCCAATATCGAGCGATTTGAGCAGCGGGTGATCGACGACCGATGGGACCTGATATTTCTCGACGCTCGGTCGTCATTAAAATCGATTGTCCAAGCCGTTGAGTTCGCTCGAACTCATGCTGCCGACACTCCTATATTCGCCATGATCGATTCCGATCAGGAGAATCCAACTCAACTGTTGGATATCGGCATTGTCGATCTGTTCACCACCGATGGAATGCCCCGAATCGCTGTAAGCGTTACCAGAACGCTGAGTGCCGACGAAGACAGGAAACTCGCTCTCGAAGCACGCCGTTTGCAGGATGAAATCAGGCTTGCAGGTGACGAGCGTGATGTTCTTACGGAGATCGGTCAGCTGGTTTCTTCATCGCTGGACATCGGCCAGATTTACGACCAACTTGTAGCGCAAATCAAGAAACTGATTCCTCTCGAAACGGCAGCAATCGCTGTTGCCGATGTTGCTACCGATACGGTTACGCTCGAGTATGTCGCTGGCAATGAGATGGGCGGGTTCCCGCAAGGACGCGTGTTGGCAATGTCGGGAGTAACCCCGGTTAGCCAGCTAGCAGGTTCGTACTCGTACTCGACACCGCCCTGCTTGAAGAAATGCGCTCCGAGTTCCCAGGAATAGAGGAACTGCTCGATTCCGGCGTCAGATCAGTGATGGCCACACCGCTTGTACACCGGGATGAAGTGGTTGGATTCCTCGCCACGGCGACCTCGGAGGAGAATGCTTACACTCTCGAACATGTGGCCGCGGCCGAACGGATTAGCGCCCAGATTTCTGGAGCACTTGCAAACTCCCGTCTGCATGCTCGTATCAGCCGTATCTCCCAAATTCGTGAGATTCTTGTCCAGATCGGCAGAGAAGCCAGCAGTGCCAGTAATGTTCGGGATTTATATACAAGTGTGATCAATAGCTTGAAGGATCTGTTCCCGATCGACCGTTCCGTTATCGCTGTGCGTAGCGAGGGTGGCAATTCGCTTGTGATAGAACATGTTTCGGGCCTAGAAGTCGAAGGCCTTGGAGAGGGGCAAGTTCTTGCTCTTGACGATATGTCGGATGGAATTCTCTCCAAGTCACAGCTGATTTCAGTCGATAATGTTGACGACGATCAGATACTAGATCCCTCTGGCGGCACTTGGGCGAAATCCGGTTTAATGTCGAACATCAGAACACCTCTCCGTGCGCGTGACTCTGTAATCGGGTTTATCGCGATTAGTGGAACCGCTGATCGGGCATACACCCAAAACGACCTTGCGCTGCTCGAACGGGTATCCGACCAAATTTCGCCAGTTATAGAGTCGTTGCACCTACTCGACAGGGTCAGATCTCTGGCAGCAACAGTCGAGACAACGTTGGATCTGGTCGCTATATGTGATCTAAGGGGAGTTGCCAGCTACATCAACCCTGCTGGTTTGCGGCTGCTTGATCTGGAAGACAGTGGAACGGGTGCGGGAATATCGCTGACAGAATTTGTAACCAGTGATGTTGTCGACGTAATAGAGGGTTCCGGTCTGCGACAGGCGGAAGTGATGGGCGGATGGCAGGCCGAAATTGCTCTTACACCTCGAAATTCTGACAATTCGATTCCGGTTGAGATGCAGCTAGTACCCGTTCGTAATGAAGACGGCGAAATGATCGCCGTCAACCTATTTATGCGTGACCTTCGTGAACGCGAGGCCGTTCAGGTGCAACGTCGTGAGTTTGTATCGACGGTTTCCCATGAGCTACGAACCCCGCTGACTAGCATGAAAATGTATGCCGACATGCTGGGTGAAGGCGATGCCGGCGAGCTGAACGATCAGCAGCAACGACTCGTCAACAATATGAAATCTACCGTCGATCGACTCTCCAGAATGGTCGACGATCTGAACGTGGTGTCACTGCTCGAAGCGGGTCGATTCAGCCTGCAAATCGAGAGTTTTGATATCGACGAGTTAGTTATTTCAGCTATTGAGATATCTGAACCCGCTTTTAGTAAGCGAGGCATAAATGTTCGGACGATCCACTCAGACAAGCACCCAATTGTTGACGCCGACCGCGAGCGAGTGCTGCAAGTTATGGTCAATCTGCTGAATAACGCTGCGAAGTACGCTGATGCTGACACGGAAACTGTCGTGACGATTTCAGTAGACGATATCGAAGTACGAGTAGAGATCGCTGACAAAGGGCCTGGTATCGAGGCAGACGAACTGACTGCGGTGTTCGAAAGCTTCTACCGCAGCAAGAGTGCGCGAATCTCTCGGGTGGCTGGTTCCGGGCTTGGATTGTCGATTGCAAAGGGCTTCATCGAGGCCCAAAGCGGTCGCATCTGGGCTGAGAGCAAAGTTGGCGAAGGCAGCACGTTCATCTTCACGCTTCCGCTTGTGATCAGCTGAGATAGCGATCTCGTTTCACGTAATCGGACTATCGAACGAACCGGTTATCTCCAGCTCGGCGGGTAAGCCCCTTCGAATCCATGTATTCCAGCACTGCGAGCGTGTACTTTCTGCTTGTACCGAAAATTTCTCGAACGCTCGTGATACTTATTTCCTGACCGTCGGCACCGGAGCCAAGAATTTTCGACTCCATCTCTGCGTAGGCGCTGGTCGGGTACACAATGTCGCCCCCAACTCGAATCACATCGCCCCGCTCGGTGAGCAGTTGCAAAATTTCAATGTTGATAGGTCGTTCGGTCGACGGGCTGTATCGGTCGGCTGAGATGAGCTTCAGATAATCATTCGCTATCGCTTCCTGCGCTGCTGAAAGCTTTGGAGCGTGATCGGGTGTGCGCATCGTGGCATCGTCGGTGACGATAAGTTCCTCGGCGGTCAATGATGCTGAAACTGCCGTGAATGCCGGTGTCTTCAACTTTAGTTGTCCACGGAAATCCTGAAGAGGCATTCCCTGTCGCAAAGGATACGTTTTGTGGAAACTTGAAAGAGTAGAAACAGCAGTTTCGGTCAAACTCTCCCAGCCGCCAGTCGATATGACGAATTCTTGATCGGAGCCAAGTTTTTTCACTCTGCCTTCCGATTCGAGAGTCGATACAGCGGCTTCGATCTCGTCGGCGCCGGTCCCAGTTAACCCAGCTAACTGTGCGATTGTCGCTGGCTCGATATCGGTCAGGGCATCGAACGTAACGTCTTCGCTCGAACCGCTGGCAATTGTTCGTAATCGCGATAACGTTTCAGCGTCATTGCGCTTGCGGCGTGGGGCATTCGGTTCGAGAACTTGACCACCGCCGAGAGTGCTCTCTGTATCTCGTACAACAAACGAATCGCCTCGTACAACAGGCACTTCCTCGGTCGTACGCAACTGAACCCATCCACTCGAACCGGGCATGATCTGATCGCCCTCTAGAAGTCTTACCGTGGCTGGGATCTCTCGGGTTCCAGCGAACAGGGTCACCTTGTGGTTGTGACGAACGGGGCGTGGCGCATCGGGAATCACCCTGAACGTAGCATCGAACGCAGTGGAAGATTTGAGCCAGTCTACGGTTGTCACCAGATCACCACGGTCGATATCTGAGTGGTCGATGCCACTAAGGTTCACGGCTAATCGGGTTCCGGGACCAACCTGATCGTGCGAGGTTTCATGAACCTGCAGGCTCCTGATTCGTGCACGCTGGCCCGAAGGTAATATCTCGACCTCTTGGCCGATTTTCAGCGCTCCATCGGCAAGCGTTCCAGTAACCACTGCGCCAAAGCCGGTGATGGTGAACGATCGGTCGACTGGCAGCCGTGGATTACCTGTGCTGCGGTGCGCAGGAAGATCGCTTATTAGCTTGTCGAGAGCCGTTCGAAGCTCATCCAGCCCTTCTCCATTTTCTGCAGATACTGCAACGACTTCGGTGTTTTCTAAAGAAGTACCTTCAAGCGTTTCCTGCACATCCAACGTGACCAGATCGAGCCAGTCCTGATCCACCAGATCTTTCTTCGTCATCACGATCAATCCGGTGTCGATGCCAAGTAGGTCAAGAATTGCAAGATGTTCTCGGGTTTGTGGCATCACGCCTTCATCTGCAGCGACGATCAGGAGAGCAACGTCAACGCCACCGGCACCCATGAGCATGTTCTTGATGAAACGTTCGTGTCCGGGCACGTCGACAATGCTTATCTCGGTACCAGATGGCAGGGTGAGCCAGGCAAATCCCAACTCGATGGTCATGCCACGGGTCTTCTCTTCGAGCAGACGGTCGGGATCGATTCCGGTTAACGCCTGAATTAGCGTCGATTTACCGTGATCTACGTGTCCTGCAGTACCTACAACAAACAAGCTTCAGATGTCCTTTGGGGCTACCCTTCGCCGATAAATTCAGCAAATACCTCGTTGCCGAGCAGTCGACCTCGTTCAGTCAGCCTCACTGCATCATCTGTCACTTCGATCAATTCGAGTCCCAGCAACCGGCTTATTTCTTTCGGGAACACGATATCCATTCCAATACCGAATCGCTCTTCAAATCGCTTGTAGCTGACGCCTTTGTTCAAGCGCATTCCCATCATCATCGTTTCGGCAATATCGACAGCCGGGGTGGTGATGTCGACCTGATCTACGGGCCCGGCCGGGGTGTGCATGGTTGCGACAGGGTCGGCGCCTTGTAATTTATAGTCGTTGCCAACAACGGTTACGTATCGACGTGGCGATTTGAGGTTGGCGAACCGTTGTCCCACCAACCACGAATGTGCTCCCGGTCCGACGCCCAGATACGGCTCGTTCATCCAGTAGATCAGGTTATGGCGAGACTCAAATCCTTCTTTGCCCCAGTTCGATATCTCGTACTGTTGGAATCCGTTGACCGCTAGCTGGCGTTGGGCTTCCTCGTACATATCGGCGGCAAGATCGTCGTCAGGAACCGGGTACTTTCCAGCCTCGACATCGACCGCCAGCGGTGTCCCCTGTTCGATTTGTAGCCCGTACAGCGAGACGTGATCTGGATTGAGAGCGATGGTTTGCTTGAGTGTGTCTGACCACTGCTCAACTGTTTGGTAGGGCAGGCCATAAATCAGATCGAGCGATTGGTTCTCGAATCCTGCACCGCGGAGTGTTTTGAACGCTTGTTTGGCTTCAAGAGCGGTGTGCCTTCTGCCAAGGAGTGTCAGCAGTCCATCGTCGAAACTCTGGACACCCATTGAAATTCTGTTGATTCCGGCGGCCAGCCAGAACGCAGCGTTTTTAGAGGTCACATCACCGGGATTGCACTCCATGGTGATTTCAGCAGAGCTTTCTAGCTTAAACGACTGCTTGATGATCGCCATGATGTCTCGAATATATTCGGCTGGCAGATACGAAGGAGTGCCTCCGCCCAGAAAAATAGTCCTAACAGGCGGACGCTCAAGCAGGCTTCCCCAGCCCTCTAATTCAGCTTCTAACGCACGCACGTACCCCGGAATTTGCTCTTCAATTCCTGAGTATGTGTTGAAATCGCAGTACGGGCACTTGGTCTGGCAAAACGGTACGTGGAGATACAGCCCGATTCCGCTATCGAAAGTTGGCGGGTTGTGTTCGATTTGCGCCAGATTTGGCATTCACTCTCCGTGATTCGTACCGAGTTTTACTAAGAGACCCGTGCAGCAGATTACGAGCCGGGAGTCCACAGCTTGGAGCCAGCGTCACCATCGTCATTTTGATCGTTAGCGGCCTGAGGACCTGCCGGTGGCTGACCTGCTGCGGCACGTGCCTGCTCTTCGGCCATCTGCTGCCGAATGGCTTCGTTGGCCTCCTGCACCCAGCGTTGAAGTTCATCGAGTTCCGGCGGTGAAACAACAAACTTTTCGACGCCGTCAGGAATGGCAATGTTGGGGTCGCCGCTGAGTAATAGGGCAGCTTCAGATTCGAGAATGCCCTCTGCAAGGCGAGTTTGAAGATGCTCAATTCGCTTGTCGGCGGCTTCGGTGTATTTAGCCTGAATCTCGTCGGCGACCGTGCGGTTTATTAGGCCGCTCTGCAGGCATCGACCCCAATCGATTACCTGTCCAAATAGATCGGTGTCTTCAAATTCCTCAAACACTGCCCCGGCTGATATTCGCTGGCGAGCAAGACTGTGAGCACCTGGATTCGATTGCTGGACCATCAGCATGGCGTCATCGCCACGACCGATCACGCCCTCGGCGAAGATCCGCACAACCACTCCAGCTTTTGCTTCAAGCTGCGAAAGGTGCCTCTCAACGGCCTGCCAGTAGGCGTTGTACTTCTCTTCAAATCCGTTAGGCGCACCGGGCGATGGTTGAACCATCGTCACCATGTACACCTTGCGGCTTGTCAAAATGTCGCCGGCGGGTGTGTTGCCAACAGAGCCCAGATCTTCAGCAGTCATAAGTTCCTTAAAAGTTTTCGAACTAGCGAGTAGAGGTGAATTTACACCGAGAACAGGAAATTGAGAATATCGCCGTCTTGAACCACGTATTCGCGACCTTCCTGACGGAACAGGCCCCGGTTTCTTGCTTCTGCCATCGTGCCACAGTCGATGAAATCTTGATACGCAACAGTTTCGGCGCGAATGAATCCACGTTCAATATCAGAGTGAATTACTGCCGCCGCTTTGGGAGCCAGTGCCCCGATGTTCACTGTCCAGGCGCGGGTTTCGTCTTCGCCAACAGTGAGGAATGAGTTCAGGCCCAGCACCTTGTACGACAGCTTGATCATTCGGGAAAGACCGGGTTCTCCAGCGTCTAAGCCAGCCCGCATTTCGGCTTCTTCTTCAGCTTCCATGCCGACCAGTTCGGCTTCGAGGCTTCCGCAGATAGCCGCTCCACCAGTCAACTTGCCGTCGAGTAGTTCAGCCAACTGCCCTTCGAGTTCGGCGGTATTGGCGATATCGTCTTCACCAATGTTCAGGGCAACCAACAATGGCAGGCTGCTCAGCGTGAAGGTATCGGAAATTGCTTTGGTTTCGGAAGATTCGAGTTCACGGTCACGGAACGGAATGCCGTTTTCGAGATCGCCCTGAAGTCGTTTCAAGGTTTCGATGTTCTTGACTGATTCTTCTCGATCGGCAACTTTAAGCTTTGGCAGGCCTTTTTCGAGCCGTTCGATCCGGCGTTCGAGCAGAGCAATATCGGCAAACAGAATGTCGAATGAAACCTTTTCGATATCACGCTTGTAATCGACTGTTCCTTCGAGGTGGGGTACCGATTCGTCTTCGAATCCACGTGCCACATGCAGAATCGCATCGACCTGCTGGAGTTGGGCCATCGCCTCGCCCTCGAAGAGATCACCAGAAGTACTGCCGGGCAGGTCGACGTAAGTGACCTCGGCGTAAATCGTCTTTTTCGACTTGTACATCTTGGTCAGGATGTCGACCCGTTCATCGGGAACGTGCGCCACTCCAACGTTGGCAGAACGGCTGGCGCCGAATCCACCGGTGTCGGCTTTACCGCGAGTGAGGGAGTTAAATATCGTGGTCTTGCCGCTTGAAGGCAGGCCGAGGATGCCGATTTTCATGAGTGACTTGTACTAATCGATTTCTTGAATGGAACTGAATATCTGGCGAGCTTCGCGCCATCGGTAAAAATGTAACGCTTAAGCGTACCGCTGAAAACTGTCCACCGGAAACCTGATTATGACTGCTATTTGTCTTCGTTAGAAGTGCCAGACCCGTTACTAGCGTTGTTGGAGTCGGCATCATCAGCGTCGTCTTCGGTTTCAACGTACCTGAACTTGGCGTCGACGGTCTTTCCATCGGAATCAGCCTGACCGTTCTGGTCGGGGTCTTCTCCCTGCTGTTTTTGCAGGTCACGCAGTTTCCTGCCGATAGTCTGATCTGCAACAACATGCCCTGGCGATGCCGCGATGAAGACGAGGAACAATATTGCCACCACGACTAAATCGTCGAGCTGGCCGAATATCAGCAAGCGGTCATGAATGAAATCGACCGGCGAAATGAGATATATCACCGCAAGCAGCGGGATAACTTTGGTGAAAACGGGAACACGCCTGTCGAGCAGCAATCGCCAAACCAATTTCAGGAACGAAAAGACAAGCGAGCGTATCGGCATGAGTCTGAACATGTTAGAAAGTGTATCCATAGATGAGCATATCTATTCAACGATTATTTGATGCGTAAAGATTCCCGATGATCAGAGTTCTGCACGGTGAAGACGAATATTCGAGTTCAGAGGCACTCGCCAAAATCCGCGCTTCGGCCGGACCTGAAGAGGTGCGCGATCCCAACACGACAGTGTTCGAAGGTCGTTCGTTCAAGCTGAGTGATGTAATCGGAGCTGCTCAGGTGGTGCCGTTCATGGCCGATCGTCGAGTAGTAATCGTGTACGGCGCACTTGAACGCATGCAAAAACGCGACAAGTCGATGGGTAATGAATGGCGCGATCTTGCCGAAGCGCTGAACGAATTACCCGCAACGACCGAGCTGGTATTCGTCGAAAGCGTCAGTTTGCGAGAGAACGGACTGGCGCTGAAATCAGTTGGGCCGAGTGCGCGCATTCAGCAATTCCGCAGAATGCGTCGCCCCGAGTTCGAAAGCTGGGTGCGCGATCGTTTCGTTCACTACGGCGCATCTTCAACCCGAGATGCTGTGGCGCGAATTGCATGGCTTGCTGGGTCGGACGTTCGACTGCTCGATCAAGAAGTGAAGAAGCTGGCGCTGTACGCAGGCGACCGAGAAGTAACCCATCATGACGTCGATCTTATGGTTCCCGACGCACGAGAAGCAAGCATTTTTGCTGCGGTCGACGCCGTATTGGAACGTCGACCAGCGGTGGCGATGAAGCTGCTATACGCGCTTCTTTCGGGAGGATCGAGTGTCTCGAGTATTTTGTCGATGCTGGCTCGGCAGGTGCGGCTACTGATTCTCACTATCGAACTGAAACAGCAGGGCGTGCCGCAGGACGAACTCGGCAAGCGGATCGGTCTCACCAATCAGTACGCACTCGATAAAACCATGCGCCAATCGGTGAGCTTTGGTACCGATCATCTGGCGAATATCATGCGACGATTGCTAGCGGCAGATCTCGCTATCAAGCAGGGTGAAATGGACGAACGGTTGGCTGTAGAAATCCTTGTCGGCGAGCTTTCGGCGGCTTAGACGGAAATCCTGATACCCGACACTCGACGTAACTACCCCAGAACCCGCAACGCATCATTCCTGAAACCCCCTGAAGTCATAGATAATTATCTGTATGTTGAGTCGACGCCGAACATATTTCACTCTTCTGGCACTGGCCAGCCTTATTACGGTGTTCGGAGTGGCGTGCTCGGGAGCTGATTCGGATGTTGAGGATTCAGCCGATTCGTCTGCGGATTTGGTCGCTACCGAAATTGTAGAGCCGACTCCCGAGAAAGAAACCGAATCCGAGCCCACATCAACCGTTCGACCGCGAGCAACTGTTACGCCGACGCCCGAACC
>Ga0209501_10000665_pt1 | contig 41005 bp, 55 predicted proteins | sample ArcticOcean_MG_C_4_FD_187434 | JGI IMG/M metagenome (GOLD analysis project Ga0209501, IMG submission 187434) | Marine microbial communities from western Arctic Ocean - ArcticOcean_MG_CB4_134 (SPAdes) (version 2) | ecosystem: Environmental > Aquatic > Marine > Oceanic | place: Arctic Ocean...
CTGTTTACTTAAACATTTATCCCAGGGTATATTATGAGTTATTATCATATGTTTCAAATACTGTATTCAATGGTTGGTGACATCTAACAAAACTAGCACATTTAGGAATATCTTTTAATCGTCTTGCACCAATATAAGTACAACTTGACCTAACACCACCTAATATATCTTCTATTGTTTCTTTAACTGGTCCTCTATCTGGTAATGTTACTGCTCGTCCTTCATTACCTCTATAACCATCTTTTCTTTTTCCGTGTATTTCTCTTGCTCTATCAGAAGACATTCCATAAAATTCTCTTTTACCATTTTTACTTTCTACTTCACTTTCATTATGTCCTGCTAACATACCACCCAACATAACAAAATGAGCACCAGCACCAAATGCTTTCGCAATATCTCCTGGCATATTACAACCACCATCTGCAACTATATGACCACCAACACCATTAGCAGCGTCAGCACACTCCATTACTGCACTAAATTGAGGTACCCCTACACCTGCCATTGTTCTTGTTGTACATACACTACCTGGTCCAATACCTACTTTAACTACGTCTGCACCTTGTATAATTAATTCTTCTGTCATTTCTGCTGTCACCACATTACCTGCAATAATAGTTTTATCTGGATAATCATCCCTAACGCAACTTACAAAATCTGAAAAATTTGTGTGATATCCATTTGCTACATCTACAGTAATAAACTTAATGTCTGGATAACTCTTCAACACTTCTTTCATTGTAGCATAATCTTCAGCGTTATCTTGCCATAGCTTACCTGTACCTGTACATACTGATATATACTTTAATTTAATACCATCACCTACTGCTTTTCTCCATTGTTCTATTGTTGCTGTCTTTGTAATAGTAGTCATCATTTTATACTCTTGTATAACTTTCGCCATACTAAATGTTCCTACTCCATCCATATTGGATGCTATTATTGGACAACACTCATACGTATGACCAGAATTTCTAAATGTAAACTTACGTGTCATTTCTACATCACGTCTTGATGATAATGTTGACCTTTTAGGTTTTAATAATACGTCTTTGTAATCTAATTTTACTTCGTTATCTAATCTCATTGTACTTTTCTCCAAGCAGTTCCATTTTTTATTTCTGTCATAGTAAATTGATTTGCTAGTAAACTATATATCCAGTTTAATCTAGCAGGTCTTATGGGTTGTTCTATTTTACTAAAATCGGTTAACCCTATTGGTACACCCATATTCATTTTATCACAAAATACAGGTATTCCATTCATAACAGCGTCAACTACAACTGCTGAATTATGAGATACTATAGCATATGCACCTTGTACTTCTTCTCTTAATGGTTTCATACTTTTTTTATCTCTTATTTTAATAGGTCTATCTGTATGTTGTTTTAAAGTCTTTATAGTATCATCAACCCAACTACCTATATTATGATAGTCTATTTGAAAATTAGAAGGTGCTATAATTAATATATAACCGCCTTCTTTAGCCTCTTTCCAAGGTTTTAATTTTATATACTTTATATACTTTTTAATTCTTTCATTATCTTCATCTGTTAGTTCTTGTATAGTTTGAATATGATAATGATTTTTTGTTAATCTATATATTCTCTCACCAGTTACCTTTGATGGTTTATGTCTATTACCATATAAGTAAGCGTGGTCAAAATAATAAAACTCTTTACTTTGTTTCAAAAGTTCGCCTGTGCCTCTTAATATTCCAAAACAAGTAATAGGTTTATTCAAATCAACATCTTTAACATTATGTAATGTACCTTCTGCACTTTTAACAAAATGTCTTACAATATCATCTGTCGCTGGTCTTGTCAGTAGTCCTTGTATCATCATCTATTTCTTCTGTTGCGACTCTCCTCTTGGAAATCGGAAATTGACGTCCATCGCCCAGGAAGTCCTGCCACGTTTGAGTATACCTATTGGTTCCAACTCCTTTAATTTTTTAATAACTTTAGAAGCTAATCCGTTTTTAGCTATAAACAAAATCATATCATCATAGTTCATCTTTAAATTGAATAAACAACCTCTATACATATATCCTTTTCGGAGTCCAGGCATAAGGTTAGCTTCAATAAAATGCGGAACACCACGATTGTTCATTTTAATATCTATTCTTCCTAAAGACTTACCACCCAATGCTTTAAAAGAACCTTTTGCTAATTTAGAAAGTTTGTTAAAAATTTTAATATCGGTTACTGGAATTACTTCTTCTTCATCATTTTTTTTAATGTCAAAATCAAGAATATGATGTCCATTTACATTCTCCTTTACAATAATTTCTACTGGCATAGCTCTTACACTTCCATTAGTGTTATTTTTAAAAATACCTACGCTGTATTCTTTTCCAGGCAAATATGTTTCTACTAGAGAAGATAAATTATGTTTTAGTTTAATATCTAAAACTTTTGCTTTAAAACTTTCAAAATCATACACGATGGAATTCTTATCAATGCCTCTACTATCACCACCTATTACTGGTTTTATAAAAAGAGGAAACTTAATAGGAATTGATAATTCAGTTTTATGTTTCCCTGGTATAGTTATGAAAAAATCTGCTGTTTTAATTTTAGCTCTTTGCATAATTTTTTTAGCTCTACTTTTATTACTCTCGTTGTCTAGTGCCTCTCTACTAGAAGCAATATAAGGAATGTCATACATTTCCAGATAATCATTAAGCCATATATTTCTGTTATCAAAATTAAAATATTTAACACCAGAGAATACTAAATCAGGTTTTCTTATTGCTAGTTGCTCTAAATCTTCTTTAGAAGTAATTGTTGTAATTGAAACATTTTTATAACGTTTAGATAAGATTTTTAAAATTTTTTCTTCTTCTAATATAATTCCTACATTGTCTTGGTGAGCATTTACATCACCAAAGTTTGGAACAATAACTATCTCAATTGATTTATCTATCATCTATTTCTTCTGTTGCAAGTTTAGTTTCCCATTTAAGAATAATGTTTTGTAAAGATTGAAAATGTGGATTATTAGTATGTACTAAATCGTCCCTTACTTTTTTAATCTCTTCTAGTATTTCTCTAATCATTTTACACTCTTCTTGTTGTTCCATATATTATTATTAAATACTTGTATCAAACGTGTTAGTTCAACCTCGTATTGTTTTCCTTGTTTGTTGGTAAATAAAACTTTGCAATCCTTTACCGGTAAATCTAAATCACCATATTTAAGTATATCTATTTTATCTGTCATTTTATCATATTTGTTTCTGTTGTTTCTTCTTTTAATTTTTGCCATTCATCTGCATAATCACAATGTAAATAATCTACAAACCAAGGTCCACCTTCTGTAAAATGTACATTTTTAACATCATCTTTCTTTTCATATTCTCCACTTAACCAATTCCACTCTAAAGGTAGTTCACCAATCATCTTATCATTTTCTAACCATTTAAATTGATGTAATTGTAATCCTGTTGCACTATTAACATAATCAGGTGTTAGTGCTGTACACTTATCACAATTCATTAACATAAAACTTGACCAATTTTTCTTTTCATATTTTGTTTGTGTTTGACCTAAAAACTTCTTTTGATTTCTTGGTACATAATCGTGCTTACATACTTGTACGGCATACTTCTCATCACGCAATCTCCATAGTTCAGCAACATCTGTAAGCATTAACTGGTCACAATCCATAAACAATGCCCAACCCTTATAATTCATAAGGTGTGGTACTATAAATCTACTAAAACTAAATTCAGTTGATTCTATATTACTACGTTCTCTAGTAAAGTTGTCTTTTATATTAGGCAAATATATTGGTGTAATAGATACAGGTCTTGTACTATGTTTTAATATACTATATGATAGCACATTAAATGCTATCTTCTCTTTACTATCGTATCCTATAAACACTCGGATCATTATAATGGCATTCTTATATTTTTACGCAATGCTCTTATTAATTCTCCAATTTTATCTATAATCGCAATCATATCAGGATCCGTAATATGGTGTTTTTGTTCCTTTAACTTATCATATTCTTCTAAAGGTATTGTAACCGTTCTTTGTATTGAAGATTCATTTTCATAACTAGCGGCTTCTGCTCTTGCTTGGTCATCATTTTGGTTCATTTGTGTGTTTTCTCCATTCTGGACTATTTGCTTGTTGTTTTCTTTTACCTTTTCTATGGTCTATATATGGATTAAGAAACGTATCTCTTGCCATTATATGTCCATTTCTACCATCCCCTAGTGGTTTTTCACTATACCTGGGATCATCTTTAAACATTTGCCTAGTAGCGTCCAATGTATGGCAATCTGTCCAAAAATTCTTTCCTAATTTCTGTATTGAATATACTTTATCTGTTATATACCAGTTTTTATATTCTTCAAAAAATTCAGTAGTTATTAAACTGTTTGAATTAAATGCAACAAAACCTGTTTCTGTATATTGTTGTGGTCTATTATAAAATGACATAAATGTCATATTTGGTAAACAGTTCTGATACCAAGTAGAAGGTATTGTGCCCATAAACTTACAATCACTATCTACATAATATATTTTAGTTGCCCAATTTCTTGCTGCTGATTGAGCAAATACTTTATAACTAAATCTTATCGCTTCTTCATAAAAATTATTTGCTGTTCTATGTTTATTTCTTTGAACAAAATCTTTTAAATCTGGTTCATAATCAAATAAATTCTTATAATATACATTACGTCTTGGAGGATATAGTTTTGGATTATCTTCAACAAAAACATACAAAGGTACTACTTGTTTTGTTGCCACGTATGTGTCAATTAATTGATGAGCATACTCATCATATAATCTTTTATTAAATGTTGCACAAAACATAGTTCCGGTAGATGGTACTTGAGGTTCCATTATATACATTTCTCCGGTGAATCAAATATACTCATTTCAGATACAACTGTTGAACTATCTAATCCTTCTCGTTCTAAATCTGCGTCTACCATTTCTTTCATTAAACTTTGTACATTATGTTTATGTTCCCAACCAAGTACTTCTCTTGCTTTCGTAGCATCCCCTTGTAATACATCTACCTCAGCGGGTCTTAAATGTTTCTTATCAGTAGTAATGATTAATAAATTACCATCTGTAAAACACTCATTATCTTTCCAATAATGTTTTATTTCTTTATAATCTAATGCCATATCACAAAATTGTTTTACATTATGAATTTCACCAGTTGCTAATACATAGTCATCTGGTTTATCGTGTTGTAGCATTTGCCACATACCTCTAACAAAATCCTCAGCGTGTCCCCAATCTCTTTTTGCTGTTAAATTTCCTAATACAATAGGAGTACTATCTTTCATCCATTTTGCTAAACCTTTTGATATCTTTCTAGTTACAAAGTCCTCACCTCTATGGGCACTTTCGTGATTGAATAATAAACCACAACAAGCAAACATACCATATGCTTCTCTATAGTTAATTGTTATGTGATGAGCAAATAGTTTCGCAACACCGTATGGACTTCTAGGCCAAAATTTTGTTGTTTCTTTTTGTGGAGTTTCAAATACTTTACCAAACATTTCACTTGTACTTGCTTGATAGAATTTTATTTTAGGATTAACCTGTCTTATACTTTCTAGTATTCTTAAACAACCCATAGCGTCTACTAACGTAGCAAGTTCTGGTTGTTTAAATGATAGCCATACAAATGATTGAGCAGCTAAATTATACACTTCGTCAGGTTTAGTTTCTTCTATTGCTCTACGTATATTCGCTTGGTCTATTACATCAAGTTCAACAAACTCAATCTTATCTGTAATACCCATTTCATCTAATCGCCAATGTTTTGGTGATGTACTTCGTCTTTGTCCACCAAATACTTTATAACCTTTTTCTAATAATAATTTAGCAAGATAGGCGCCGTCTTGTCCAGTTATACCTGTTATTAATGCTCTTTTCATTTACTTTTCCTTTCCAAATAATAATAATTACATCCTTGACCGTGAGAACCATAAAGAGAATCATATATTTTATGTTTAACATTAAAATAATTTTTAATGTGATTACTAAATTCAAACTCACTATATCCAAATACAGGCATAGTTAAGTCTTTATTTACAGTAAAAATAGGATTAGGTGTATCGTCCTCCTTATTGAAAACTCTAATAAACATTTTTCCTGAAGGTTTTAATATTCTATGATACTCTTTTATAATTGATATAGTATCTTGTGGATAATTTACGTGTAAAGCACCAGCGTCAATAAGAAAATCAAAACTATTTTCTTCAATCTTATCTAATTTTCTTACATCTCCAGTAAGAAATTTTCCTTTGGGTAACCGCTTTTGAGTTCTTTCTATCACCGTTTGTGAAAAATCTACACCTGTTACCTCAAACCCCTCATTTATAAGATATTCAGAATTTCTACCATCTGCACATCCACAATCTAAAACCTTTAGATTTTTTTCAAAATTATAATACTTTATAAAATCAACAACGTGGTCATCTTGTAACTTTTTAAAACCCATTTCATAATCCCAAGGTCCACCAGTTGGGTGTTGTTTAAAAAATTTATCCCACTCTTCAGTTATCTCTTCAAACATTTCACTTTATCTCCTTTATTATATTGTATACCATATCAATGTTTTCTTTTAAATCTCTTATATCATTTCCTATAAACAAACCATTGTTATGGATATAATCTGCATTGGGACAACTATTATTATAATAGTCAAGATAATCTATTACAGGATTGTTCATAAAATTACCTGCAACAATAGGTCTACACTCTACTCCATTTTCTGTAAGTTTCTTAACAACTTCATCACGTTTACCTTTTAAATTGTTTTGTAATACTAGTGAGAATCCAAACCAACTAGACGTTCCTATTTCTTTCTGTAATAAAATATCTTTATTATCTTTAAATTTATGTTGAAAATATTTAGCATTACGAATTCTTTGAGTTCTCATTTCCATTTCTTTTTTAAGTTGCACACTACCTATTGCACCACTCATTTCTAATGGTCTTACACTATAACCTGGAGTTACAAACGTAAAACTATCTTTAAACTTATCTCCAGTCTTCTTATAAATTTTATTATCGTCTGGTAAATCTCTACACCAACCGTGTGCTCTTAATGACCTTAAATAATCTGCGTCATCTTTATTTCTACAGGCAATCATACCACCTTCCATTGTTTGTAAGTGATGTGAAAAGAAAAAAGAAAAACTACCTAAATCAGCAAACGTTCCACAATATTCAAAGTTATATGTCTGAGCACCTAAACTCTCACAATTGTCCTCTATTACCATAAGTTTGTGTTCTCTAGCAATATGCATTAATGAATAATGGTCACAGGAGTTACCTAAAAGATTAACTGCAAATATAGCGCAAGTATCGTCATTAATTGCTTCTCTAACTTTATTAGGGTCTATATTTAAAGTTTCTCTATCTACATCTACAAAATTTAATTTGAAACCGTATTGTTGTAATGGAAAGAAAGTTGTTGACCAAGAAACAGCAGGTACAATTATATTACCACCTTTTTCATATTTTAATTTTAACAATGCTATCATTAATAGATTGGCAGTTGAACCACTATTAACCATAACTGCTTCATTACATCTAAAATATTTGGCAAACTCTTGCTCAAATTTCTTGACGTATGGACCCATTGTATATCGTCCACTTTTTATGACTTCTTGTATTGCGTGTAACTCTTTATGATCCCAAGTATCACTAGCTAATGGATATTTCATAATCACTCCTTATCTCTATTTATGTAGTCTGTCATATACTAGTTTCCACTTATTTGCTATCGCTTTTGGTGTATAATGTTTATCTATATGCATTTGAGCATTTTTAATTTTGTATAACACTTGTTCAGGATTTTCAAGCATTAGGCTATATGTTGTATGAAAATCACCTATGTATAAGTAATTTTTTAAATCTTCATAACTTTTTATACCTGGATTTGTTAATACTATTCTACCTTGTTGTAATGCGTCAATAGGTCTATTATTTCCTTTACATCTTGATTCTCTATCAGAAGTAACTGGTAATAAAACAAAATCTGATTCATTAACTAACTGCTCTTGTTTATCAAAGTTCCAATCTATTAAACTATGATATTCTTTAAGACCTTCTTCTTCTAATTCTTTTTTTTCTTCTGGTTTTAACCAAAATTGTCCATATTTATTTAAATATTTGTATGCTTTAGGTGGGTCTTTTGGTTTATTTGTCATAATATCAACTTTAGTTTTTTTTAAAGAATTTAAAGTTGATTTAACTTTAAGCCAATCTATTTTTCTATAATTACCTTCTGCACCATAATAAAATGCTTTCATACTTTCTTTTACTGCAAACTTTGGCACACCTCTTTTTCTTTCAGTAGGGTCAGGTATAATAACAGAATCTTTACCAACTTCATCTAATATAATTGTTCTTAAATTATCGCAAGTTGTAGTAACTACTGTTGCTTTTGGTATTGTATAATACCAATGTTTAAGCATCATAAACTTATCATCTGCAACATCAACAATATATTTAATATCGTGTTTTATACAATGTTCAGCATCCTCTCTAGTATGTCTTTTACCTAATACTGCAACATCACTTTTTTGTAAAGTTTTAATATCATCTGTGACTTTACTATCCAACATATTCTCCGCTACTATATTTGCTCTTGTTCTATAAGAATAAGGCACTCTGGCAGTTCTTTTAGGTGTTACAAAAACTAACATATTTGTAATATACTTTCTATCATTGCTTTAAAACTAGTTTCTCTTTCTTTAGAAGTCATATCTTCAGGTTTTTCAAAATGGTCTGCAACTGTACATACTGATAATGCTTTCTTATTAAATTTATTTGCTAAAGTATATAATATATGTGTTTCCATTTCAACTGCTAATGCAATTTTTTCATCTTTCCACCAATCTTTATTTGGATTATAAAACCAATCACTAGACTTAATATATCCTTGCATAGTATTTTTAGGTGCCACTTTCATATAAGCATTTAACAAGTCAGTTGATCCTTCACCGACAGATACATTCATCATTGCGTTGTCTGTAATTGCTCTTGTAGCTACAACTACATCACCTACATTTAAATTTTTATGAATACCACCACAACTACCCACTCTTATAATAGTTTTTACATTATACGTATTATAAAGTTCGTGTATGTAAATTGCGTTTGAAGGCATACCCATACCACCACCTTGTACTGATATAGCTTTACCTTTATATGTTCCTGTAAAACCTAACATATTTCTCACACTATTAACTTGTCTTACATCATCTAAATATGTTTCTGCAATCCATTTTGCTCTTAACGGATCACCAGGTAATAATACTATATCAGCATAATCACCAATTTTAGCTTCTAAATGTGGTGTCATATAATTCTTTCCAATTCTTCACTCGTTGTCCTTTATATTCTCTATTATAAGGATGATCCATCATAAATGTATTTAAACCGACTTCATCACCTTGCATTGCATAATCAACTCTATCCTCAATCCAAACATAATTTGTTCCTTTATATCGTTCTTCTAAAATTTCTTTTTTAGGTTGTTTAAAATCTCCTGCACAATATATTTCATCAAATACATCACCAAATAGATATCGTAAATTAGTTTTTCTTAACTTATGAGCATACTTGTCAGGTCCAATCATAGTAATAACATCAAATCTATAACCTTCTCTTGCTAATCTAGTTACATACTCAACACTATCTTTATATGCTGGTACAAATCCTAAAACTCCTGTTTGATTAAATAAATTGACTTGTTCTAATGCTTCTTTTTCAGGTATGTTATATCGTTTTGATTGACTAAAGTAATGATCCGTTTCAGGCATTCTAGTATATCCTTGTTCACTCATCCAAATGTCAAAAGCAAAACACCAATCTAAAAGGACGCCATCACAGTCAGTTATTATCTTTTTCATAATTTATCAATAATCTCCTTATTTCACTCCAAGTTCCTAAATCAACATAGTCTTTTACTTTAATTGCTTTACTACCATAGATAGGTGTTGTTTTTATATCTTTAACATTTACTTTTTGTTTTAATGTAGATTTTTCCATAAAATTCATACAACTATCAAATACTCGTCTTCTAAATCCAAACGCACACCAAAACGCATTGTATAAACCTAATTTATTATCTTTAGGTTTATCGCAATAATCTAAAACTAAACCTTCAGCATTTATATTTAATGCACCTTTAGTTTTTAATATTAAATCATCCTCATCAATTTCTTCTTTATATAAAAATGTGAATCCTGTTTCTTGTAATGCTGACATAATTAAAGTATATAAATCTTGATTTGGTTGCAATGTCATTAATGTATCAGGCAATAAAACTATATTATGTTCTCCAAATAAAGGTCTAGCACTTTTAATTGCACCTGTATATTCTTTCTCATTTGGATCCTGATAGATAAATGATATGTTAAATTTATTTTTATATTTTGCTAAATAAGTTAATAGTTCTGGTTTGTTTTCATTAATAATAACTATAAATTCAATATCTTTTCTTCCATAATCTCTAAAAAAATTAAAACAATTATCAATTAAAGCATTATCATTATCTAATCGTAATATTTCTTTTGGATATGGTAGATTTAATCTAGTACCCTTTCCTGCCGCTGGTAATATAACAGTTAATTTGCTCATTTTTTCACCTTATAAAAAGTATATTTAAGTGTTATTTCTTCCCACGCTTTTATAGGTCGTGTTGTAAATAAAAAATACTTATTCTTGTCTAATGCTTCTAAACCTAATACACCTCTCACCTTTATACAATTTGCCTCATCATTATGATTAATATGACCACCTAATGGAGTTCTTATAATTTCATCATTAACAACAATATGACTTAATCCTAAGTTTACATTCTTATCAATAAACTTTGTTGTAAATAATCCTTGACCTTGTATAGAAGATTTTTTAATTATTAATCCTTCTGGTAATGGTTGATACATTATTTTTTCCCATTCCCTTTTTCAGTCGTATCTCTACAATGCAAATAAGACATCATAATATATTTTGGTTCTTTAACTGGTTTTAATTCAGCGTGTGGGTGAGTCCAAAAAGGAGGAAACATTAACATTCTTCCTGCTCTTGGTGAAATCATTATTTCCTGTTTTGGTAGATGTGTTTCACCACCTTCTTCAACATCATTAAGATATAAAATAAAAGCTACAAATCTTTTTTCTGAATCAACTTTAAAAATTTCATCTTTGTCATTAGGTAAATATTTTTTTATTTTTATGTTTTCTCTATCAATTACTAGTGGAAAATCGGATGTTTCTATATTCAAATTTTGCTTAAATCTATCCACATACTCTTCCATCATTCCCATAAATTTTTCTCTAGGTTCTTTCCAAAAATCACCATATTTGTCTATATTAATTTCAATTAATTTTTTATTTTCAGTATCAACTACATCCATCAAGGATATATCGTGGCGGAGTACCTGTTCAAACTTCTGAATAATCATTTTACAATCTTCAACTGGCATTGCCCAATTATACACCATCATACTATTCTTAGCAAAAGTATCTAGTGTAGCTTGTGGCAAGCTTTCTAGTCGTGTATCACGATTGATATTAGACATATCAGCTGTTGGTCTATTTTCCATAATTACCTCTTTCAGGTGCCATAAATGTTCGTCTAATTATTGCTGCTTGTTCATCTTTACTTTCAACATAATATCCTTCAATATGTGTATATCCATTTTCTTTTGCCCAATACACTCTTTTGTTGCCTGTATGTACTGCAATACCAGGTATAGGAATTCCTGAATATGCATCCTTCGGCCATCTTTTTTCTACTAACCAATAATACTTCATATTAGTATATATGATTGGATACATCATACCTAAACTCTCTATACTTTTCTTAAAATTAGGATATCTTTTCATCATCCAATCATTATCAGTAGTTAACATTAAATTTTCTAATGGTACTTTTAATACTTTTGGAGTTACACCTACTAAAGGTTCATCTGTACAAGTAACTCTTTTCTTTGCTTTTAATAATTTAAAGTCGTCCATAATTTGCCTTTGCTATATACCAACTATCAACTATATCTGATACAGGATTGCCTGCTTTTGCTGTGTCTAATAATTTCTTTAAATCTGTTTTTGTATCTTTACAAAATTGTTCATACATCATTTCTTTATCTGCATTACCCTTACCTGTAGCAAATTTCTTAACAACACTTGGTACAACAACACTATAATTCCATTTTTGTTCTAATAATCTATATTTAAGTATACCACAATTTTCTGCTATTTGAAATACTGCTCTACCTTTAGAACCATATGAATAGTTTTCAATTGATATTGTAATCCCACCAGGTTGATATAAACGTAGAACTTTTAAAACCCAATCAGAAATTTGAGCAAATCTTTGGATAGGGTCTGTCCACGGTTGATGTTCCGAACCAGTTATATTGCCAAATATACCTAAATGTTTCTTCTTATTAGTTAGAAAATAAAAACGACTACGTTCAAATATAAATTTGTCGTCTGTTATACATATGGCAGGACTTGTTAAACTATAATCAATCCCAACTTGTTTCATCTTCATTCCCTTCATTGTCATTTAATTCAACCGTTTCATCTGCGTCTTCATCATCAAATTCAAAACTGCAAAATGGACAAGACATTGGTTTCATATCTGTATTATCTTCATCATATTTAATTGTGAATTTAGTTTTACAATTCTCACAACTAATTTTAAATCGTTTAGTTAATTCATTTGGATTCATAATATTACTTATAATAATTTTCTAGTATAAAGTCGTGGTAACTTTGATACTTTTCAACTTCTTTATTCCACATTTCTTTACGTACATCTAATTTCTTAAAATACGGTTCCATTATTTCTTTTATTTCTTCCTTATTCTTATGTGTATGATATATTAGATTAGGTAAATCATCTGGTGCCCAATTGAAACCAGCCGCTATAAAATGTAATCCGCTATTACCAGCACTTTCAGGAGAATCAATAGGAAACTCCCAATATTTGTTTCTTTGTAAAGCAGCTTGTAAATATCCAAGGAATGCTTTAGGTTTCAGATTATATAAACTTTCTTCCCAATCTCTACTGTTATTTGCTTTCCAATATGGTGTATCATTTCTTGTTGATAAAGCATAATGCAAACCAACAAATTCAACAAACCCATAATAGATAGATTTACAGGCAAACGTAAAGTTGTCTTTGTCCCATTGTGTAATTTCACCTCTTCTTAAATTTCTTACAAGTTCTATTAAAAATTCGTGTACTGAAAACAAACCATTACTTTCTAATGGTTCAACAAATCCATTAGCTAAACCTATAGCAACAACATTTTTTACAAATAATCTTTCGTGTATACCACACCTCATTTTAAGATTTCTAAATTCTAATTTTTCTACATTAGCACCATTTTTCTTTAAATGACTTTTAAATTCTTTTAATGCGTCCTTGTCAGAAACAAATTTATCTGAATAAACATAGCCAGTTCCAACTCTACTCCATAATGGTATATTCCATACCCAACCATTCTCTATTGCTGTACAATTAGTATAAGATTTCATCTCTTTAATTTTATCTATATAAGGAATCTTGGTTACCCACGCTTTATTATTTGGTAGTTTAGGGATAGGTTCAAAAGGTACTTTTAATGCACCTCCTAAAAGCATTGATTTAAAACCTGTACAATCAACATATAAATCTGCTTTATGTTTGCCGTTCAAAGAAACTATACCTTCTTCATCTTGTTCTACGGTACTTATATCTTCTTGAATATGTTTGACACCTCTAGGGATACAATAATGATCCCTCAACCATATACCAAATTTAATTGCGTCAAACTGATAAGCAGAATCTTTATCATTATCAAAACCACGGAAGTTTTTAGCACCCTTACTTTGATTAATTAATGCCATAACAGGAGAAAAACAATCAGCATAATCTGAAACCGGTAGTTCTGGATTATATGCCTTTTTTATCCACCAATCATTATACCTTAATTTAGTTCCTTCTGTTACAACTGCACCAAAAGGATAATGAAATGCCGCCTCGTCTTTTCCATTAAAGTCTGTAAACTTAATACTAAATTTAATAGTACCGTCGGTATGTTTTAAAAATTCTTTATCCTCTATTCCGAGAAATTTTGTCCATTGTTTAACTTTTGAGATTGTACTTTCACCAACTGATATTGTTGGAATTTTAGGTGATTCTAATACAGTTATATCTTTATCAGGAAAAGCTCTAATTAAAGTTGAAGCAGTCATCCACCCAGCGGAGCCTCCTCCAACTATTAAAATCTTATCACACTTCATTTAATTTTATCCTTTAAATACATTATAATGTTCTTATGTTCTGCTAATAAATATCCTGCAATTACAATAAAAATTAATAACCAAATCATTTTTTCTCCTTTTTATAATTTAAATTTTTTAAACTGATCCTTCTGTACATCTTGTTTAATTCCACCTATAACATAACTTTCAATTTCTGTTTCTTGTGGTGCATTTTGTAATGACCTACTATTTAACCAATGGTCTACCCAAGGTAATGGATTTACTTTTTGGTCATATCTTGGTTCTAATCCTATTGCTCTCATACGTCTATTTGCCATATACTCTACAAATTGATGTAATAGTTTTTCTGACAATCCTATCATAGAACCTTTTGAAAATAAATAAGTTGCCCAACGTTTCTCTTGTCCAACTGCATTTTCATACATTGTATAAACTTCTTTTTCTGTATCTTTCATAACTTTATTCATAATTTTATCATTTTCATTATCACGATAGTTATTAAGTATTCTTTGTGTTATTGATAAATGCAAAGTTTCATCCCTTGCAATTAAAGAAAGTATTTTAGCAGAACCTTCTAACAACTTTAATTCTCCAAATGCAAACGAACAAGCAAAAGAAACATAAAATCTTAATCCTTCTAATATATTAACAGTCATTAATGTTAAAAATAATTTTCTTTTCAATTCATACATATCAACACTATCGTGTTTCAATTGCCATTTATAACCTAAATTAATCATATCATCATACGTTTGTGTAATACTAAATGCTCTTTTTTCAATCTTTTCATCTGTAACTATTGTATCAAAAACCTCACTAGGATTAGAATACAAATTTTTTATAATATATGTATAAGAGTGTGAGTGTATGTTTTCAAAAAAGTCCCAGGCAATAACACAACTTTCTAATTCAGGTATTGAAACAAAAGGTAAAAATGCTAATGCTGGTCCTCTACCTTGCACACTATCCATCATTGTTTGATATTTTATATTAGATGTAAATATAAACTTTAAAGGATCAGGTAGTTCTTTATAATCTGCAATGTCTTTTTGTAAAGATACTTCTTCTGGTCTCCAGAAGTATCCTAATTGTTGTTGAAATAGTTTATTAAAAATAGGATACTTCATAGTATCATATCTTTGTAACTGTAAATCTTTACCAAAAAACATAGGTTGTTTAGTATAATCTAATTTTTTATCTATATTAAAAACGCTTTTAGTCATTTTTTTTAAATCTGTTTGCTGCCTCAGCTAATGCTTGTTCTTTTTTTAATTCTTCAAGTGTATAATTTGGCCATCTTACCATCATTTCACCTAACTCTATCATTTTAGTTTCGTGTTCTTCTTCTTCTTTTCTTCTCTCTTCTTGTTCTTTAACAAATCCTTCAGCAAGAAGTTCAGAAACAGAAGGTTCTTTATCTGGTTCTATTAACTCGTAATGGTGTTTATCACTATCACCTGCTGTCCATTTACTTATATTGTCCACACTAAACTCTCTAGTAGATACTTTATAATCAGGCATTTTTGGTTTGCTAGGTGTTAAAGACTTATCATAAAATAAAACTCTATTATTTGGTTGAGCAGCAAAATGTCCATTATCTAATTTTATTATATTAAAAGATTTATGCTGACTTGGAGTTTCACTATAACCTATATTAATCTCTTTGTTAGTTGAATTACAACTGTCTATACTAAACATATAATTTCCTTCATATAATTTCTTATTTGGTGTTAGATACTTACATCTATTGCCACTTATCACTTGTTTTTCAATAACTGATATATCATAACTAAAACAATCCCATAATTGTAAATCACCTAACTTTAAATCTTCTTTTGTTTCTTTCCACACAAATGCTGATATAGGAAGTTTATCATATAAAGCACCTGTTTCATATAGATATGTTTCAAAATATAATGCTCGTCCTTGAATACTTTTAACACTACACCAAATACCTGGTTCAAACTCACCGTGTCCCTTTTCTAAATCATAAAGATACTGTTTCTTAACTAGTACTTCCGTGTGTGGTATATTTGCACATAAAAATGCCATAAAGTTCCTTTAAATTACGCAGGTCTCACATTCTTCTTCGTCTTTTTTCTCCATTATAGTCTTTGTTTCTGGTACATCATCTTTCCAACCGATAGGATGTACAGGTTCCTCTACATCTTTCTTACTATCATATGTGTTTTGATAATAAGATGTCTTCCAACCTAATTTATAAGTTGTTAATAAATCTTCTGCCATTATTGATAATGGTATTTCTCCATCATCATAATTTTCAGGATTATATGACCAATTACCACTAATTGATTGGTCAAAATATTTTTGCATTACTGCTACTATGTTTATATATCCTTCATTAGATTTCATATCCCATAATAATGTATAATTATTTTTTAATCTTTTGTAATCAGGTACAACTTGTTTTAAAGTGCCTTTCTTACTTTTCTTAACTGAAATATAATCTCTAGGTGGTTCTATACCATTTGTAGCATTACATACCACACTAGAGCTTTCAGAAGGCATTTGAGCTGTGAGTGTGCTATGTCTTAACCCAAATTCCTTAATATCTTTTCTCAATTCTTCCCATTTATAAGTTAGTTTCCTAGATACAATCTCATCAACTTCTTTCTTATAGGTGTCTATTGGTAAGATACCGTCTGAATATTTTGTCCTATTAAAACTTTTACATTGACCTTTTTCTTTTGCTAATTCATTACTTGCTTTTAATAGATTATATTGGAATGCTTCTGATAACTTATCTACTTCTTTCCAAGCAGTTTTAGTTTCATAACCAAGTCCTAATGTTGCTAAGTAATGAGCAAGACCAATATATCCAATTCCTAAACTTCTTCTATTTTTTGTAGAAATTTCTGCTGCTTTAACTGGATATTTTTGATGGTCTATAACTTCGTCTAGTGACCTTACTGCTAAATCACATAAGGATTCTAATTCGTCTAAATCTTTTAAAAGACCTACATTAATTGCTGATAGAATACATAATGCAATTTCTCCTTTACCATCTATATGACTTATAGGGTCTGTTGGTAAAGTTATTTCTTGACATAAGTTAGACATATAAATTCTATCTTTAAAAGAGGAGTGAGTATTACAATGGTCTATATTCATAATGTAAATACGACCTGTTTCTGCTCTTTCTTTTAAAATTGACATAAACAAATCCTGTGCTTTGACTTTAGTTTTCCATACACTTGTTTTTCTTTCTGCCGTTTTATATACTTCATCAAATTCTTTTGTTCCCCACACTTCATATAATTCTGGTACTTCGTGTGGTGAAAATAAAGTTATCTCTTCATCATTAATAAATCTTTCGTAAAATAATTTTGATAATTGTATAGAGTAGTCTAATTTTCTTACTCTATTATCTTCACTACCTTTATTATTTTTTAAAACAATAATATCTTCTATTTCTTTATGCCAAATTGGAAAATGAACCGTTGCTGAACCACCACGTACACCATTTTGAGTACAACATTTAACAGTTGCTTCAAACTTTTTAAGAAAAGGAATAACACCTGTGTGTTGTACTTCCCCACCTCTTATTTTAGAATTGATTCCTCTTATACGTCCTGCATTAATTCCTATACCTGCCCTTTGAGCAACATATTTACCAATTGCCATATCACTAGAGAAAATTGAAGATAAGGTATCTGCAACATCAACTAATACACAACTAGCATATTGTTTAATAGGTGTTCGTACACCTGCCATAACTGGTGTTGGAATATTAATTTTAAATCTTGAAATTGCGTCATAATATTTTTTCACATAACTCATTCTTTTATTTTTTGGATAATGTGCAAAGATAGTAGCAGCAATCATCATATACATAAATTGTGGAGTTTCGTAAATATCACCTGTGCTTCTATCTTGTACAAGATACTTGTCAATGACTTGTCTTAAACCTGCATATGTAAAAGTATAATCTCTTTCGTGAGTTAACCAATTTTCCATTCTATCAAAATCATTTTTGTCATACCATTTTAAAATATCAGGATCATATACACCTTTTTTTACACTATCATTAACGTGAGTGTAAATATGTGGGTGATCCCATAATTTGTGAAATAATTGTTTTCTTAAACTATAGAGTAATAGTCTAGCGGCAACATATTGATAATTTGGATTGTCTAACGTAATTAAATCGTTTGCTGATTTTATTAAAATTTGTTGAATTTCGTTTGTTGATATTCCATCATAAAATTGTAGACCACTATTCATTTCTACAGAAGAAGCAGAAACTTGCGTTATGTCTTCACACGCATATTCTACCATTTCGTGAATCTTCTCAATGTTAAGGAATTCCTTACCTCTACCATTTCGCTTCACTACGCTTATATTTTCATTCACCATTTTATTTAAATACTCCTAACATTTCTTATAATGATTTAATTTTGTTAATGCCTCTAATTTGCTAAATGTATTGTTACTTATGATATCTCTTACCTTACTTATTTTCATACCATTCATAATCATTTCATTTACATCTTTTAGTTGTATGTCATTTGGCCAAATAACTACGTTATAATCTTTTTCAACCACAGCGTACATACGTTTTATAATTTCTTTATTACGTGGTTCGTTATCAAATATATATGTAACTTGGTCACTTGATACTCTTAATGTTAAATCAGCACCACCTGCTGCCAAACAATTATCTAAAAATAAACTATCAATTGGACCTTCAACTATATAAATGTGTTTTTGAAAATTTACACGTTCAAGTCCAAAAACTTTTTGTTTTGTTTCATCAAGTTTAATAGTAATATATTTTGGTTGTTCTTTACCAAATGCTCTACCTTGAAACGCAAACAACTTACCAGTTACATCAAAAAAAGGAATAATCAACCTAGGGTGTTCGTAACTTTCTTTAAATGTGCCTGGTTTTACTTTATTAGCAAAATTGTGAAATTTATCAACAAAATAAATTATATCATAATATTGTGGAGGAATCAATCTTTTTTGTACGTACTCCTTCACAGGATGTCCGTCTTTTAATGTACTTACTTTAATACAGGAATCTAATAAATTTGTTTCTTTAAATTTTGTTGGTTTAAAGTCAAATTTTGGCTGGGGCGTGGAAGGTGCCGATCCCTTGTATCTCTCTAATAAGTATTCTCCATATTTTTTAGGATCCAAGAATTTAATGAAATTTGATAAATTCTGACCCATACCACAATTGTGGCATTTGAAAAACATATCATTTTTTACTCTATAAAGATATGCTCTTGCTTTCGTTTTACTTTTCTGCGAGTCTCCACAATGTGGACACCTAAAATTGAAAAGATAATCCGTTTTCTTTTTAAACTGTTGCAATGCTGAAGAGATAGCATTGATATACTTTAAATCTATATAACTTGACATAACACTATCTCATAATATACACCATTTGAACAAAAAAGTCAAGTCTGTGTGGCAAACCTGGTGAACAAAAAAAAGTCCTGGGTGTTTTCCTAGGGTAAAACCTACGAGTTTCCTATTGGCTCACTAACCCAACAATTTCGGAGAAGTTTCTTGATACTATCCAACCTACTACTATAGCAGCACCTAATATAATCCATCTATATTTTTCTAACACACTAACTCTAGCACCAAAGTCATTTTTGAGTGATTTAATTTCTACTAATAAACGTCTTTCAACAACTGATAATTCTCTTGTTATATCTAAATTTACTTTTTCTATTTCTTCTTTTCTTTCAGTTATTTTTTGAAAAATAACCTCATCAAGTTGTTCTTGTCTAGCAATTTTTTCGGAGTGTACTGCCAACATAGACTTAATAGATGTTGATACATCTGTTAATTTATCTATTGCTCTATCTAATCGTATGTGTATTGAATCTATCTGCTCAACGTCTTTTTTGAGTTTAGCTATATCTACTTTTGTTTTGACTCCGTTTCCGTTACTTTGTTCCATTAAAATTCCCTATCTATCCATTTGTAAATAGAATAACAGAACCAACCTAAAAGGAATGCTGTTAAAAGTAAAGTTAAATACATTGTTATTTAATCCGTTTGAATTATTGTTATATTGGACTGTGCTGAAGATTCACCTATGTCAAGGTGTTGGGCTTCCATATCTTGTAATATTTGCACGTCTGCTTCGCTAGCAGTTTCAGTTTTAATATATGCTCTATGACTGTCGTTATATCTATTTATAATTGAGTAGTTACTAACGGAAGTATCAATAGAGGCGTCAAAGTCATTGTTTAATGTTGATACTCTTCCTGTTGAAGTAGCACTTGAAGTCGCACCTGTTACACCATCTGTTGTAGTTAAAGTTTGGGTTACATCTCCAGTAGAATAGTTTAATGTTTCACCACTAGCAGTTACCGAAGTTTCATTACCTTCGTTATCAACCCAAGTTGTACCACAAGATTGATTAGCAATGTCCCAATAGTATCCATAATTTAAACATTCTTCTTCATCATAACTTGCTAATAATATTTCTAATTCTGCGTCTTGGTCAAAGTCATCTTCAAAATCATACTCATCTTCCCAACTAGACTCATCATCTTCATTATTGTAATCGTAACCTGTGTACCACCAATCGTATAATGCGTCCCAATATTTGTCCCAATCTGCCCACTCCCAATCAGTTATGTAAGTTTTCTTTAAGTCTTTCATCTTCCAAGGTTTAGGTTGATTATCACACATCTTATAGTTTGGCCACGATCCACACCAACCATATAGTTTACCAAATATCTTTTTAGATTCTTTAGTCCAACTATCATTGGTTACTTTTAAAGTCCAATCATCTTCATACCAGTCATTTAAGTAATCAACATAGTCTTGGTTGCACCAGTAGTCTTCATAACCATTGTACTCACAATAGTTTTGTACAGTTAATGTTGGAGGTCCACCTTGTGCTTTGTATTCAGGATTGTCATAGTAGTTATCATCTAAAGCAAAATCTTCCCAAGTATATCCTTCAACTGCTTGTACTTCTGTTTCTTCTTTTGTATCTTCAACTACATCTTGTTCTTCTACTTCTACATTCCAAGAAGTTAATCCATAGTCTTCTAATAGGTCATTATACTTGTCTGAATATTCGTCCCAATCTACAGCGTCCCAATCAATAGTATCCCAATCAATAGAATCCCAGGTACAATCTGAACAACCAATGGCGTCAAAGTATGCTTGGTCCATTTCTGCATACATTTTTTTAGCGTCATCCCAATCCATAGTTTTTTCACCTTCGGCATCCCATACTGATATTTGATTGTCGTCATCAATGTAACCCCAATCTTTTAAATCATCTTCCCATTCATCATAATAAGATGTATCAACTTCTTCTACTTCAACTAATGCTGTTTCTTCTGCTGACTTTGTTTCAATCATTGAGTCTGATTCACTAACAGATAAATCTGTAGCAACAATTGTATTACTATCTTCTACTATACTTGCTTCTTCATTAATGATTGCCTCTTCCATTTCCTGTGCTTCAGATTCTTCTTTAGACATTTCAGATTTTGAATCTACATCACCAAAATGTTTTTGACTTTCATCTTTAATTTCATCTTCAAATTTATCTAACTCAATAATATCTTGTTTATTAGTTTCTATTTTTGGAGGTGTTGGTGCTAAATCATTTGTATAAACGGTTACTGAATTGTAAGCGTTAGTTATTGTTTGAGAACCTGCGTCTGTTGATACGGTTACTTGACCTACTGCACCATTACTATCAGGCAACAAAGTAATTGTTGCTTTACCTGAAGTATCTACTGATCCTGAAAAGGCAGTACCTTGTACTGTAATTGTAGCATTACCAGCATTAATATTAACTTCTCCACCAAGTTTTTTTACATTACCTGATTCATATGTAAATGTACCAACATTAATTGATATGTTCATTGCAACCTCTATTGGAACTTTACTTGTATCAAAAGCAAATTCATCAATAGTTAATTCTGTATTTGGTCCCATTGTAAATTTAGTATCATCAACATATGATAAAATCATTCCACCATCTTCACCTGTTTGAAGAAAGTCGTTCATCTTCAAGACATAACCCATTAAAGTATTTTCAGTTGAACCCTCACGTTCATTCCAAGTAGTACCCATTTGTCCTATGACTGTACCTACCTTCGTGGCAAATGCACTAGTACAAAAAAGTATTAGAAACGATACTAAAAATAATAACTTCTTCATTTAACACCCATTAGATACTGTAGCGGTTACATCTGCTGATTGATTGTTTCTATTGTATGAGTATGTACAACTGTCTGAACCATTTTGTGCAAAGTTTAGTGTGTAATCGTAAATTGAATCACCTGTTATAGTTACATAACCATAATTACCTCCACCTGTTTGGTCAAAATTTATTACCGAACTATCTGTGTATAGATAGATTTTAGCAGTATTATTTCCACCTGCCATATGTAATCTTATTGTATTACTATTGCCAGATATGTATGTTCTTAAATAATTACTGTCGCCTAATATCAGCATTGTATCTCCATATGGGTCAGTATCAGCACTAGCATAACTGGAATGTATATCTAAAATGTTTGAACTACCTATAATATCGTGGAGTTGATAGTTGCCTGTACCATATGTTGAAGTATGTAATCTATTTGAATCACCAATAATATAAATGTCTGCACTTGCACCTTCACTACCTGAACTGTCTGCAAATTGTCCGTGTGATGTTGAGTTAGGACCAATTGCTTTATTAGAGTTTGTATTAAATCCTTCTGAAGCTGCTGGAGTATAAATTTGTACATCATTGCTGTCGCCTGACATAAGAACATACCAGAAGTGTTTATCACCTCTACTACGGATCCAAAATGTATTTGAATCACCAGTAATATCTAAATCAACATTGGTTTTTTGTACATCATCTGCCCAAGTATCAACGTCTACTATGTTTGAATCACCTGTAATATCAATGTCGTACCAATGACCATCAGCACCTGTATCATCTATACCTAATCTTAATTTATTACCATCACCAGTTGCTGTATAATCAAAAGTCATATCATCACCATAAAATTGTTGGTGACTAGAATAATCTGATTTATTATTATCACCTATTTGTTTTATTATGATTGTGATGTTCTCTCCATTGATTTTAAATGGATAAGATGTAGAATAACCTACTGTATTACCAGTACCATCTTGCTTTATAAAGATTGATCCGTCGCTGTCTTGGTTATCTTGTTGAATCCAAATTGAATTACCTGCTAGGCAATTACTTGTTAATGCTATTAGGGTCAACAGAATCATCCACAACTTTATCTTTTTCATCTATTTCCTCCCAGGCTTTCTCTTCTTCTTTTTCTTTGTTTAATTCTTCTTGTAATTTCTTTTTACGTTCTTCTTTTAATAATTCTTTTTGTAAGAGATAATCTTCATAAGTTTTCTCTATTTTTTCATCACCAATATGAACTGTTATTGGTACGTCTTCTGCCTCTACTTTTATATCATCTGTTACTACTTTTAAATCTTTCATAGGTACTATTACTATTTCAGGTAGTTCATCAAATTCCCATAGTCCTTTGTCTGCACCTGCATTTATTAAATCTACTACACCTTTTTCTATTGCTTTTCTTACTGCAAAGGTAACTGGTTCGTTTTTAGCATATCCAGCTTCTACTTCTAATAACATTGTATCAGCGTCAAAGTATTTAAATATATCTCCACCAATTGATGTTGAAAATATAGTCTTCTCAACTGTAGTTACTATAACTACTTCACCTGTTTGTACATTTACTAATCTTAATATAATAGTTACTATATCTTGTCTAAACTGTTTGTTGTTTTGTATTCCTAAAATTCTAGCACCAACACCACCTGATTTAGTATCACTATCATACCCTACTATACCACCTGTTACATATGCACCTGCAAATAATAATGGTGGTAAAGGTTCTGCACCTTCTCCATTAACTTGTTGTCTTGTAGACCTAATCAATTTTCTTTCTTGTAATAAACTTGGTAGACTTGCTCTTTCAACAACTCTAAACCATTTGCCGTTACCTGCGTCTTGTAATGCTTTAATTAAAAGTTGATACGATCCTTGAGTTACTGCTGTACTCATAGAAGCATAGTTGCCACCTGGTTTCTTTTGACCAGTCATATCTAAAAAGTCATAGACAGCAATTATAATAGGTCCATCTTTCGGTGCTTCTATAGTTGATAGGTCTTTAAAAGCAACCGTTTGAGTTCTTACATCAAACTTTGGTTTGCCTGCACAACTAACTAACAAAAATGCTAGTAGTAATATAGCAATATTTCTTAACATTACGAATTGTCTTCCTTCGGCATAGTAAATGTTGTTACAGTTCCATCGGACTCCGTGACAGTTACAACTACATTACCTGTATCTGACGGAGTTGTCCAAGTTACTACTTCACCACCAACTGGTGATGTAAATGTACCTGAGTCTTGTTGTAGACCATCTGTACCAAAAACATTGTCTGTAACTTGTTTAGCAAGTGCTGTATAAAATCTTGCTTCAACATTTGATTTGAATTTTGCTATTGCTGTATTTTTAGCGTCTGCTATTAATTTATCAGCCGCTGATTTTTCAGCTGCTTTTATAGCATCCGTTCTAGTTTTCTCTATGTTTTCTATAGTTAGATAGTGTGATGATTTTCCTACTCCACTAAATGATGGACTGTGAAACTTAAAACCTAATTCACTTGCATAGACACCAGAACAAAACAATAATACTGTTAAAATGATGGTTATTAATCTCATATTTTCTCTCCGATTGATGTATATATTTATAAGATAACTGTACTAAATAGTACGTATGATTAAAATATTGATGAAAACGTGGGCAGTATATTTGACTTTGATTATATTACTTGGAATATATATATCAAATCCTATTTTGCTACAGTCAGCAAAACTAAACACCTTTGATTTCTACCAAACCTTTGGTAAGAATTATGAATCCAAGAGTTTAGTACTAGTAGACATATCAGACAAAGCATTAAAAAAGAATGGTCAATGGCCGTGGAAGAGAGATATACTTGGTCGTACTATAATCAATGCGTATAAAAATGGTGCCGCTCTTGTAGTTCTGCAAGTAGTCTTCCCACATAAAGATAGATTAGGTGGTGATGAAATGTTTTTGAAAATGATTTCAAAATATCCAGTCATACTTACTGAAACCGATACTGTAAAAAATCTTATTAGTATCTCACGTAAAGCAATAGCAATAGGCAACGTAAGTGTGCCAGTTGATATAGATGGTACTATAAGAAAATTACCTCTTGACAAATCTATACCTGAAGTTATCTTAAAAATTATCAATGCAAAAACTTCAGCAGAAGATACTATTTGGATTGATTTCAGACATCATATTCCTAGAATAGATTTTACTGATAACGATTGGTCATCTGTAAAAGGTAAAATAGTTTTCATAGGTACAACGTTCAAAGGTTCAACGTTTGTAACTACTCCCAATGGTTTAAAAAATACACACGAAATTATGGCAATCAGTACAGAAACTTTATTGTCAGGTAATTATATTAGTAGACCTTATTGGTTACCATATGGTGAATTGGCATTTATAATATTAGGTGCTCTATTCTTTCTCATAGTTATACCTAGATGTGGTGTAATGTGGTCTGCAATTTGGTACGTAGGTTACTTGTTTGATTTAACACTTGCAAGTTCTTATCTATGGACACAACACTTATTTTTAGTTGATTGGTTTAGTCCACTTGTTATAGGTTCTATTATATGGGGTCAGTTAACATACAATAACTATTCAAAAGAAAATAAATTAAGACTACAAATTAAGAAACAATTTGAACACTATCTATCTCCAGATATGGTTAAAAAACTACAAAAGGATCCATCACTATTAAAACTAGGTGGTGAAAGAAAAGAATTAACGTTTATGTTTTCAGACATTAGAGGTTTCACTCCTATATCAGAATCTATGAAAGATGATCCAGAAAAACTAACTCGTTATGTTAATAAGTTTCTAACTGCAATGACTACTATTATATTAAAGAACGGTGGAACTATTGATAAGTATATGGGTGATTGTATAATGGCATTTTGGAATGCACCTTTAGATTGTAAAAATCATAGAGTGTTGGCAGTTAAAACAGCACTAGAAATGGAAACAAAATTAAACCAAATGAATAAAAATGGTGAGTTTGTTCCACCTTTAAAGATTGGCATTGGTCTTAATACTGGTGATTGTCTTGTAGGTAATATGGGTAGTGAACAACGATTTGATTATTCAGTTATTGGTGATGCTGTAAATCTTGCAAGTAGATTGGAAGGTTTAAGTAAGAACTATGATACAACTATTATAGTAAATAAAGATACTGCTGATGGTATAGACTATATTCCAATGGCAAGACCAAAGGGATTTAAGTTTGAAAAATTAGATGATGTTCTTGTTAAAGGTAAAAAGGAAAAGATATCTATTTTTTCCGTTCATTAATCTTATTAATCATTTCAAAAAGTACTTTAACTTTCTCTTCCAACACTTTAATTCTATAGTGTGATTGTGCTAAAGTAACTATCAATAACACAAATGCCACAAAGATAGGCCATAATCTACTAAAAATTAATAAAGTTTCGCTGTCCATTATTTTAATCTATTTTTTGAGTTAGTAATTATATCAACAGTATTTTTACTAATCTCTTTAGGATTTGTTATTAAACTCCCACGAAGTTCTATTATTTTTCCTCTAGGTATTTGTTTTTTTCTAACCATTTTTTCTTTTATTGGGTCGTACTTGTTGTCAAAAAATTCTATATTTTCGTCCATTATTTTTTCTCCTTATCATTTGGTTCATAGTATTCTTTATATTGGTCAAGTAAATCATTTGTATGTTTCAAGTGTGCTCTTATTTGAGCAAAGTTTTTTGCAATTAATTGAAAGTCTTTATCACTCAATCCAAATAGTACTGGATCAAGTCCTTGTTCTTCCATCTTTTGGAATACTTCTTCTGCATTGTCAGAAGTAATAATAATCCACCTCAACTTTTCAAGTTCAGGCATAGTTGGTTTAACTAAATCTAATTTCTGTCTAGGTTCTTCTAACTTAAATATTTTAAGTTGTTTCTCACCGATTGAACAACCAGTAAGTATTAAAACAGCTATGATACTAATTATTATACGGTACATATGATGGATTTGCTATGGATGGGCACTCCCTATTAATTTCTGATTTTTTGGTTGCGTTCTTCTCTTGTTCGGTAAGTGGTGAACCACCTGCTATCTCTACACAACGTAATGCTTTATCACTTGCACCATTAATAATTCTTTGAATAGTTTTTGTTTTTTCTATGGCAAGTTTACCAAAGTCACGACCTTTTTTATTAAATCTCTTATCTAAATCATCTAAATCTTTTTTAAGAGCTGAAACAAGTTCGTTCATCTTGTTGTTTGCTTTTAAAATCTCTTTAAAGTCTTCTTGTTGTTTAGCAATGAGTTCCTTTTGAGAACTCACCGCTTCTTCCAGTTTGATTTGGTTTGCTTTTAAAATAGCATTATCGGAACGTAACTTCATTACATACATACCTGCACCTGCAAGTCCTGTAATCATAACTACGACCATTGCCATTTTTAAATAACCAAACATAATTTACTTCTTCCAGAATTTTAATTTACTAACCAGACCTGCTAAATCTTCAAATTTTTCATTAACATACCAACCTAGTACAAATCCTATAACTAATCCTATTGTTAAAAACATATTGTTCTCCTTTTTTATTTAATCTTAGCACCAACTTTACGGTGTTTGTTCCAAGCCATAAAGCCACCTAGTCTTAATGACCAGTATGCTAAGTAGTTCATTAGATAAAATCCATTAACTCCGATATTAATATCTCTAAAGATTTCATCTGCTCTTTTTTGAGATATAATACCTAATGTATCTGACTTATTTATTTCTAATAGAGTTGCGTACTTGTAAGCGTAATCGTGTACAAGACCTCCCATTAAAAGTACACCTACTGGTGATAAAAACGGATGCAAGAATTTTGGTATACTTGCGCCGTCAAATTTAAACCCAGCTGGTATCGTATATTTTTTATCGTTTAATGTGTATTCAAAATCTTCTGCAATTTCCCAATGTCTAGTTCCGAGTAACCATAATAATATTCCTTTAAAGAAACCTTTTTCTTTTGTTCTTATAGGTATAGGTCTCATTACTGGCATTTTTTTATTACTGAATGTATAACATTTAGGTTTCTTTTTATCAAACGTATTGATAACTAGTCCTGCTATTATTACTACAACTACAATTGACCACATCCAAAATTTTGTTGCCAAACTTATTAATAATTCCATATTACTTCCTTCTTATTGGTGTTTTTAAACTAGCTCTTCCTTGAGCGCCTCTTACGTGAACCATACCACCCATAGTATTTTCTTTCTTTTTATTCTTTGGTTCTACTTTTGGATCAGCAGATAGAAATGGTCTTTGATTATCCGATGTTGTATAACCTGCCTGTAATCCAGCACCCTTAACAGGTATTCCTTTTTTTTTAGGTGCGTTATCACCCATACTAGCCATAGGTTTTGAAATTCCTACTCCACCTACTCTAACACCTGTTGTACCTATAAATTCTTTAAAGGTTTTCATACTCTTGCTTTTTCTTTAATAGTTTTTTTTCTTTTAGGTGTTTCAATTTTAATTTCTTCTTTCACAACTCCACTTATTTCATCAATCTTATTTTCAAGTTTACTTAACTGACTAAAAACACCTTTCAATACAACATTATTGTTGTCTTCACTCTCTTGTACTTTTCTTTTTAAAGTACCGAGTATAGGATTTTTCTTTTTCTTTTTATCTACACCTGGTTCTCCGTCAGGTCCTACACCTATACCTGCAACGGAAGCATTACCAGCAGCATTTGTTGGAGCATCCTCATCTATTTTATTGATGAGTTCGTCCATCATATCTTTATAATGTTTTGGCATATTCGTACTCCGATAATAGTTTGTTGTCTTTCTCATATATACCTACACCTAGACAAGTCATTACTGGTTCATCTTCTATGTCTGGTATATCTCTTACTTCATTTAACATATTGTCATACTGATTTGTTTCTTTCAAATATGAAACTACACCTGCTTCAATAGCATCTTTGTGTATCATTAAATTTTTATCTTCTCTTAAAATCATTGCCATAGCACCGAAAAAAGAACCAAACTTACTACCCAATCCAACTTTACCAAATAATCTTTTCATATTAAAAACAAATCTATGTAGATATGTATATGCTTTTTTATCTTTAGTAGTTTTCAATGTCTTATTAGCTCTTAATACATTACCTTTTTTATCAATGATACCTTGTTTAAAAGCTTCTTGCTTCACCCAAGGCGTTACCAATAGCTTAACTACTCGGTAAGTTATTAACATATCTATTGCTCTACTAGCCATTAAAGTTCCCTTAACATTTCTTTTATCTTTTCGTCTTCATCAACATCACCAAGTTCGTGTTGATAAAGTAATTTAAGATAGTTCAATACCGTTTTTAATGCTGTCCAATATTCTCTATCCATTTTAAATAATAATAAAGTTATCGCTACATCTGCACCAAAAACATTTTGTAATACTACAATGTGATTAATAATTAATCTTATTTTAACTTCACCTGTAGTTTTATACTTACGAAATAACCTTTTAAGATATTTAAATCTTTTAATATCTTCTAAAAATTCTACATTATCTTCCAATGTAGGATTGCTATAATTTTGCTGAGCAAATAGCAACCAATTATCTTTAGTTATCTCTTCAAACATTTGACCTACACTAACTTAGCGTAGACCTTGGATGTACCGTTTTTTAAAGTTTCATAACTAACTTCTAAATTCAGTCCGCCAGCCTTTTTATGAGATATACCATCATCATTTATATCAGAACCGTCAGTATCTTTTCCAAATCTTCCACCAAATTGACTAACTTTCGCACTAACTTTTCCAGATGTTCCTTCCATAGTAACTGGTGATATTGATAAACCAATTCTGTTTAGTTTTTCTCTTAAACTATCTACAGCTTGTTGTGGTTTAATATATTCCATATCTGCTACAGAACCTACAAAAGCATTTACTCTATTTAATACTTCTGGATCTGAAATGTTATGAGCGCCTAAATTACCATCTTCAACTGCGTTAGATGTGGCCGTGCCAACCATCTTGCCGTCTTCTGTGATATGTTGTTTAAACGTTTTCATTTTTTGTTTCTTCCTTTTCTTTTGCTGTGTCCTCTTCAGGACAATCAGCCATTACTTCTTCCTCAAAATCGTCCAGGTCTTTATCTTCGTTAAATTCCTTAAACTTTTTTAACATCTTTTGTTTTAACTGGATCCTCTCCAGCCATTCCTATTAATTTACTAACTTGTTGAACAGCACCATTGATTGCATTTAAATTTGCTTTCATCTGGTTTAAATCCACTTCAACTTGTTTTATATTTTTTGCTAACTTATCAAAGTCAACTTGTAGACCTCGTTGTTCTTCTTTAAGTTGTTCTACTTCTATAGCCATTATTATATCCTTATATTATATATTATGCAACTGCGAATCCGTGACCTGCAATTACGTTCCAATTTGAATTCTTAAATAACAAAGTAACTGTTTCACCACCAGCATTTAAAGTGATGCTTGTATGACCTCTTAAATTTGTTGGTGTTATAGTTAATGCAAACGTGCCAGATGTCGCTGTATTAATAACAGTCTTAACTTGTCCATTTGAACCGTCTGCTAATGATACTGCACCTGTGCCTGTCGTTGCGTTTATTTCTGTAACAGCACTTTCTACATCTGCAACTAAAGCGTCAACGCCATTTGCTGTTAATGTTTGTGATACTTGACCAAGACCTAAAAACGTTGGTACGTTATTAAATACATTTGCCGCTGATACTTTTTTGTTTATTGGTGTGCCTGATGGATCATCTATTACGTGAAACAGGTCCACACTTGCTATTGCGTTACCTAAATCGGTAAGCTGGGTGACTTTTTTATCTGCCATTTGTTTTCTCCTATTAACCCTTTCGGGAATGCTACTGTAGGTAATTCCTACATCATAATATTATTTATAAGGGCAACCCTATAGAGGATTGCCCCTACGTTATTGATTATTAAGCGTCAGCTGAATTAGTCAATACGACTAATGTTTCGTGTGATACACGACCTGCTCTGCCACCAGAACCTGTTGTTTTTAGGTTCCAACCTGCGTGAGCTACTTTACCATCTGAAACTTCACTATCTTTGTAATTAAACAAACCCATAGTAATGCCTGTGATAAAATTATCAGCAGTTGCGTCATTAAAAAGGTCAGTACGGTTAGCACTAGACCATTCTTTTCTGATTGCTGCTGTTGCCCATAATGGTGCTCCAGCTGCCTCGTCTTTATTTGTATGACTTGACATATTATTCTCTCCTCTAATTTTTAATTGTTAAAGTACTCAATTCTTAATATATGTGTATATTTATAATAAAAATGAAATTAAATACACTAAAACTGCGATAGCGGTAGCACAAGCCACCCCACCAGCGATTGTGTATATAGCATTGACCATTAGAATCCTAACTGTTTTAACTGTCTTATAGAGCTAGACGCTGAAGTATGATATATTCCTATACCACCACGTCTTGTAAATGCTTCTATATTTGGTTTATAATCATCAACTAATACTGCAGGACTTCTATGTCCTGTTTGAGCATAGTTTTGTTTCTGGCTTCTTAACACTAAATTGACTCTAGTACCACCAATACCTAAATTTCTTCGGCACCATTTACTTTTACCTGGTATACAGTTAGGGTCTATATCACGCTTAACATATGCTGATAAAATATCTGGCTTATGTTTTTTGATATAGTTCCATAATGTTTTACCATCTGGCATCCAAGGTAGTGATTCCCAAAAACTTTTATCATTTCTGATTGGGTTCCACTTTTCTTTTTTAGTTAGAGAAGACATCCATTTACTGATAGGGACTCCTGTTGCTTTCTCGGCACCCTTTTTAAAGTCTGCCAATACGCCGTCCATATCACAATAGAGTTTAGGAAGAGGCATAATATATATACCTCCTATGTATTATAATTTATCTGAGGATCAGTTTCAATTTTTGAAGCAGGTTCGCCAGTCATTGTTCTACCCCTTGCAGGTTCACCTTTTTTCTTAGCGTCTTTTTCTTTTTCTGCTTTTTCTTTAATCTTTGCTCTTAAAGTTTCATATTTTAATTTGAAAGGACTAACTGCTTCATTTTTTGGAATAGTAAGTTCTTTTTTTTCTGCTTTATCTCTTAAAAGTTTTTGAGCAATACCAACTGTTAAAGGAACTTCTCCTGTTTCTTTATTTGCAACAGGTTTAATTACTTTATTTTTTTCATTTTCTAATTTTGTTTTTAAAATATTAATTTGACCTTGCAAAGTTAAAATTTGTTTATCTTGAGCAGCTGGATCTTTAGCAGATGTTCCCTCTTTACCATCTTTTTTATTATCTTTAGCACTAGGTGGAAAAGTACCTTCACTTCTTGTAGGGTACAGTTTAGAGTCTGGTCTTTCTGTTGTTTCATTTGCTGCTTTATTCCAAATATTTCTAATAGTATTTTCTATAGTTTCTAAATTTACTTCTGGTTCAGATTTATCTTTACCAATTACATCTTTCTTTGGTGCGTCTTTTGTTTCTTTTATTTTTCCATAAGATGGATCATAAGATAAGTGTTGTCCAAATTCTATAAATCCAACTTTATCACTTCCTTTAGCTGGTTCTATTCCAATATCTTCTGGATCTTCAATACTACCGCCACCACCTGGTCCTATTCTTCTTTTTGCTCTATGTTTATCTAATTCTTTTTCCCATTTTCTTTCAGCATCCTGTTTACTAGACGCACTAATAATCATTCTAAATTGGTCTACACCAGATATGTTTTTATATCCTGTTTGACCAGAAATTTCCCATTTGCCTTCTTGTATTTGTAATTCTTCGTTAGTTCTTTTTAAAACATTTGCTACTGCTGGGTCACTTGATAATCCTTTAGCAAGTTTTTCTATAGCAGCAACTGCACCTGAATAATTACCACCTTTATATCTAGGATCGTTTGCTATTCCATATGCTTGTTTGATTTGTTGGTCTGTAAATTTTGATACCGTTTCTTCTATATCGTTGCCTTTAGGTTCGTGTTCTGCTTTTTTCATATAATTTTTTTTCATTCTTGCTTTCATAGCAGCTTTCCAAACACTACCTTTTTTAGATGATGTATTAGCACCATCTTTTTCAGTAATAGTTTCTTCCGTCATAGATTTTTGCCTGTCTAAATTCTTTTTGTTTGCTAAATGAGGTTTGATTCTATTGCCATTGTATGCTCTCTTATTTTCAGGTACTTTTTCTACTTTACCACCGTTGTCCATAAAATCTTTCATTAACTGTTCATCAGCGTGTTTTCCAGTAGATGGTTGCCATTCTTCTTTAACTGTATCTAGTTTATTAAAAAATACTTGCTTTTCTTTAGGTGTCATTGAACCAATACCACCCATATTTTCTTTTACAGCTTCATCAAATTTCTTTTGATAAGCAGGTTCTTGATACTGCGTTTGTTTATTAGCAATTACTTCTTCAAGACTGCCAGGTTTTTGTTTTAAATATGTCATAATACTATTTAGTTATCTCCGTTTATGTTCAGACCACAATCTTGCAAATGTTTTTTTAGCACCTTCGTGTACTTCTTTCTTCTCTACCAATTTTGATAGATGAGGTATGTCTGCGTGTTTGATTGCTAGTTGTGTAGGTATGTCCATTTTTTTAATCATATCTTTAACACCTTGGTCTACGTCTGAAGCTTTTTTATTCTTCCAAGTGTTCTTAATGTTAGAGATTTGTTTGTCATTTAGTTTACTTTTTAAGTAATCACTATCTTCTTTAAAATTCAGATTGTGTTTAGTGATTGTAATATCTTTACAGCCATCTCTTTTTAGTTGAGCAGCTTTATCGTCTGCTTCTTTTTTTGTTTTAAGAGGTACTACAAATCTTTTCTTGTTTAATGGGTCTAGGTATCGTACAGCAAAACCGTCTTGGAATTTCTCTTCTAATTGTTCTACTTGTTCTCTTCTCATTTGTGCCAATTGGGCAGCATTAGCTCCGTGTTTTGAAATGAGCCTTGCTTGCGCTAGCATTGACACAAATGGAATCTTAGCTTTTAATAACTTTATTAAAAGCGGTTTACTCTTATCAAACTTATCAAAAATTTTCATAAGTTTGTTAGCGTTAATTCCACTTATACTTTTACCTTGCAATCCTGCGTAATCTCTTTTCAAACTATCTATTTGGGTGTCTGAAAATTCAGATAATACTTCTTCACCTAAAATAGATTTTACGGTTGATACTTTTAATCCTAATCTTTTAGCAATCTCTTCTTTAGATTTGCCATCTTGATCCATCGTGTAGATATCTTTCATTCTACCTTCATCAAATGATTCCAGTTCTTCTTTCACTTCAGGTTTCAACCACTCTTGGTGTCTTTTACCTGGGTGTACTTTTTTACAATCGTGTTCTTCACCTAAAATTGTTTTAGGCATTATTGCTACGTCACCACCAGATTTTTTTACTTCTTCTTCTAGTAATGATTTAACTTCATCTAGTTTATCTTTTGGTATATATAATTTACCATATGAAAATCTAGTTTTTTTAATTCCGTTTTTGTTTAGAAAAGATTGTACAGCGCTTTCAAAACCTTCGCTCATTTTATAGCGAGTCAAACTCATAGGTTCTTTATACCTACTAGCTTTCCAAATTTCTAATTCTTCTTTTAATGTGCCCATTTTATTTAAATCTATTATCTCTTTTGAAATTATATGATAAACTATGTCTGCTATATAAATGTCCGCCGTGAGTATCAAACACACGATTTAATGAGTCCATATATTTTCTATCTAATACATTTCCTCTAGCACCTTTTGCTGGAGCATTAACACCAGCCGCTTTATAAACATCTCCTGATACCTTATCAACAAATGCGTGGATGCCTCTCTTCTGTCCTCGTTCCATATCCCAAATTTTTATGTACTTTCCACCTACACTAGTACTAACATCCGTTCTTTGGTCTCTATAGATATTAGCAAATTGTGGGTGTCTTTTAATTTTTTCCCTAGCAATTTTCATATAATCATCAACACCTTTTAACACCATAGCTGAACTTTCTGCTATGTATAATAGATTTACATACTCTTTAAATTTAGTGGCCATATCTCTCTCTAAAGTTTCTCAATCATCTTAGCGACTACTTCGTTTAGTTTCGCTTTCCATTCTTCTTTATAACGTTCCTTATATTTATCTATTACTGTATCTTGATTTGACCATTCTTTTACTTCCTTTTCAGTAAGTTTATCCTCACCAATTTTAGCGTCTGTAGCTTTACCTGGTCTTGAAATATATTTATCCGTAGGTTTTCCACGGTCTTTTGAGTCAACAGGAGGTTCTTCTTCTCTTTCACCAGGTGTCATTTGCTTACAATGGTTAGCATAATCAGCACCTATTTCATAACTATCTTTAAATTGTGAGTATGGTTTTGGTACTGGTATACTTTCAACTGCTTCAAATCCATAATCAATGTCTAGGTTGTATTCTCTTAACATTGGTTCTTTATCAGCAGCAACTGGTATACAATCCCATATCCAGCATTTGTGTAAATTATTATTTGTATCTTCTAGTACAACATAGTTTGTACCTCTTCGTACTACCTTACCTTGTTTATCTTCTTTAAGATACTTAACCTGGTCTCCAATATTGAATATCATTTCTCTAACGTATAGGTCTCTCACTTGTTTCTGCTCAAACTGTCCTAACCCCATCAAAGGTTTTGAATTATCTGGTTTATAGTCTTCTCTTATACCCATACCTTTTCTTACTGCTTTAAACAGACCATTAACATCTCTAAATTGAGATGGTACACCTCTCTTAAATGACGCTACATCACCTTTAGAAGCAGCATCCCTCATCTTACTCGCACTCATACCTGAAGCGCCTTCAGCGTCTGGATCTCGCTCTCCAGCAGATATAACATCTATGTTTTTAAAATTATAATATCCGTGTCTATTTTTCTGGTCGTTATATTTTTTAAGTATTGTATCAAACTCTCTTACTCTATCACTACCTACTACAAATTTAAGAATATTATATCCTTTATTATATAGCATACTAGCAATATCTAAAATCATATTTGTTGTATTGATTTCAATGTTTCTAGCATATTGTGGAAACATTTTTTTCATCCAAGATAATTTCTCTCTAGCAGATAATGGATTCTTTTTACTATCTTCTGACCTACTGATATAGATTTTATAATTTCTATCTGCTCTTGCAACTTTATTAATAAGTTTTTCGTGACCTATTGTAGGTGGATTAAATCTTCCAAATGTAATTGCAATAGACTTACTAGCAACTGCTTCTGATTTTAAACTATCTATTTCTGCGTCTGTTACCTTGCCATCATCTAATATCTCTTTACATTTCTTATAGAATTTTAAATAGTGATACTTCTCTAACATCTTATAGACTACATTTTTAGGTAATCTATTTTTAATACTGAACGTTTTGATTTGTTCTGGTGACATATCATTATCAAACGCCAATCGTCTACCAGTAAATACATCATCTCCAATATCAACAACATCTTTTATATCTCTTTCAATCTCTTCTAACTTATCATTAATCTTATCTTGCAAATTTAAAATATCATTTGGTTGTAAATCCTTTAGTTCATCATAGTCAATGATATCTCTTTTCAATTCTCCTTTAACTACATCTATCCCTTGTACCTTTCTTTGATATGCTGATAGATATAAGTTCATATCAAATGTATAATCTTGTGGTCTTTTAACAAACATATTACCTCTATAATCAAATACTGAGTCTGCTTTATCCTCTTGGTCTTGGTGCATTATAGCATTAGTAATGATATAATAATTAATAGGGTGTTGTGTACCAGGTATTAATTTACCATTAATCTTTTCTGGACTTTTAGCAGATAGATACTTATGAGATAGTCTTAATCTTTCTTCTTCTTGTTTATCAACAGGTACATCAAACAATACATTGAAATCTAAATCTGCGTTAGCTCTATATCTCTTTGTAAGAATTGAACCTACTAAAGCAACTTTTATAATTGGGTATTCTTTACCAAATTCTTTAAGTTGATTGTCAACTATTTCTCTCACACTAGGTTTAAGTTTTGGAGATTTAGTTTCATAGTCATCAAATACTCCAGGTGCATATGTAGTTCTAGGAGTATCAATGACACTCTCATTTAATTTCTTTCTATACATTTGTTCTTTACTAATCCAACTTTTTGCAATATGACTTTTAATTGGCTCTCTCATAGTTCGTCTAACTAATCTATCACATTGTGCTAATGTTTGTGTTACCAATTCTTTATCTGACCTATTGTTATCTACTACTAGAAAATTTGGTAGACCAAATAATCTTTGAAACTTACCTATATTAGTTTGTACTTTCTCCCAAGATGATTTAACAACATACTCTGGTATCTGTCTACTTCTTATTAAATTTCTTTCTAACGCAACAGATAATGTTGTGTTAACAAATATCATATGACAATCATAACCTAATGCCTTTAGCATATTGTACTCACTATTAATTCTTCCATAATCTCTTCCAGTTGCGTCAATAACTAACCCTAATCTACCTGACACATACATATCTAATCGTTTGTTAGTCAAACGCTTTGCACCACCTCTTATAATATCTCTAAAATATTTTTCTTGGTCAGGCATTTTGTCTGAAAGACCTGCTTGTTTTAATCCTCTTTCAAATGCACTATCTGAATTCACAAATTTTAATCCAGTTCCAGTAAATGTGTTTGAAGCGATAAAGGTTTTTCCTGAACCAGGTCCTCCCGCCATAAAGAAGGCTTTAAATATACCTGGATCGTATAGTCCTTCTTGTAATAAAAATTCTTTAAATTTCATTTATTTCCATCCTTTTGGCAACGTAAAGTTTGCCCTACTAAATTCTAATCTATCTACTATTTTTACTGCACCCGCTACTCTATCTACTGCAACATATCCTTCAGGTGCTGTTACTCTATAACCTGTTCCAGTTTTAATGTAGTGTCCTATCTGTTGAATTTGATTCATCTTTTGTATCAAAGTATTCTTTGCTGTACCTAAAGTTACGTGACTTGCTATTGCAAAATACATAGAAGATTTATTCTGATTGATAAATTTTAATCCATTTGCTAATATATCTTTATATTTTTGTTTTGCTTTATCAGTTTTTCTTTGGTCTATTTCTGTCTTCAAAATGTTCTCATAATAATCTCTAAACATATCTTGCAAGACTCTAACCTTTGCCATACTACCTTTATTATTTCTAATGTAATAATTGAAAAAGGATTTTAATCTGAACCCTACAGATAAAGGATCAGTAGCACGTTTAGTCATTTCATCTAATATCTTTTCTGCTCTACCTAAAGAACCTTCTGCCATTCTTAATTGAGCATTAAATGTATTCAATTCTGATTTAGTAAATGTAATAGAACCAGAGTCGTCTTTATAAGAAGCACTTGCTACCCATACTCTTGAATTACCTGACCCTTTAACATTACCAAAACTTGCGTTCAAACTTTTCATATCTTTACCAGTATACATTGTATGAAATACTATACCCATTTTAGCACGAGCAATCTTCTTACCAATATTGCTACTTGCCTGTACTGCATATGTGATTGTATTTGGTGTAAAGGTTATCATTTTTTCACCATCAATTGAAGCTGATTTTGTATCGTTAGTGAATAATAAATCACCTTGTAAAATTTGTTTAATGTTTAAAGTGGATAGATGAGCAAGACATACTGATAGTTTTTGAGCGACAGCACCAGAATGGTTTTGTCTTATGTCTGCTGTTGTGTAATTGATTTTAGGAGTTTTATTGAATATTGATTTAGTACCAACAAAGAATTTACCATTTTCAGGATTGACACCACATATAATAGCAGGTGCACCATCCCATTTAACAGTAGCATTGATTTTTGCTCCCGAGTGACCTGCGAGCATATCTCTTACTGATTTTAGAAAGTTAATTGCGTTAACTCCACCAGCCGAACCTCTATTGATTATATCATCCTCTAGGTGTTCTAGGTGTGTATTCTTATCGTTTGTAGTAAAACCTTTAAAACTAAACATTGTTCCTCATTTATTCCATTAGTATAATCTATCTATTCAAATATCCATTAACAAATCATATAAACTATTTATACTTTATTTAACTACACTCTTTCTCTAATAATTTTTTAAAGTCTGAATGTAGAGTACCAGTAAATTGTGGTTGTGATCCGAAGGCACCTTTATATCTTAACTCTAAATCTAATATTTTTATAGTACCTCTCTTTAACCACATTTTAATTTTTGCGGCCTCTTCCATAGAATCACCCTTTTGACTTTCATCTCTCATAACAATTTCCCATTTTTTACCCTTCATCTGTTTCTCAATTCTATGATAGCCACAAAGTAAAGTATTAACTGACCAATTAATTGAATTAGATACAGTTACATCACCTTTCTTGGTAACATTACCAACACCTGTTGTTAATTGAAAATCAAACTCCGCTTCATCTATATCTTTTTTCTTTAATTTATTAAATAAATTAAGTTTTAAAATAACATCAATAAGTGCTTCTGCAAATTTTTCAGCATATTGATTCATAAGTTTTAATACACCTTGCCAATATTTACTTTTAGAACCACCATATAAAGATTCGTTCATAAACTTTCTTAATTTCCATTGTGTATTTGGTATATCTCCTGAACCATCTTTCTTTTTTGCAAATAATTTTTCAATAAACAATTTATCTGCTGGCTTTTTAATATCAAAGTTTGTTTTTATTACACCTTCACCTTTCAAATCAATTAGTCTTATGTTACCACCTTTAAAGGGATGCTTAATTTTCATATTAAATATTTCTTTAGGATTATTTGGTAATGAAAACCCTTTTAGTTTTATTATTTTACTAGCAATTGCTTGTTTTAATCTATCAGAAAAAAACTTATACTTAAACTCATCAACTTTTGCCATTAACTTATTAAATTCTACATCACCTTCTATAAGTTCATCAAAGGCTTTGTTAATAAGTGGTGGTGGTAAAGATTTAGCTGTTGGTTTTTTCTTTAATGAAATACCATAATATTTTTTTACTTTAGCTTTGGGAGAATTATTTTCAACCAATATATCAGCAGAATTATATTGATATCCTCCTGATTCCGGTAAAGAAAACTTTGAAACTTCTGCTGGCCATTTAGAGCCAGTCATAAAAACTTTTTTAGTTGCTTGTATATCACCTTTTTTTCTAACATAACTACGAATACCTAACGCTGCTGATATACCCATAGCAAAGTTTAATAAAGATTTAGGATTTCCTGAATCAAGTAGTGTCATAAACCCACTTTGTGCTGAACCATCTGTAAAAACAACCTGCCCAACTTTAGCTTTAGGTTTACCAATTTTCATTAATGATTTTGCTTCTTCTAGCTTTTCTGCTAAATCATTAACATCAAGTGTGCCTGAATTAAATCCTGTTTGTAATTTTTTTAGTTCATCTGTATCAAACATTAATGCTGCTGCTGTACAGATTTCTGAAACTTCGTATGCCATAGTTCTCTCCTACGACTATTTATATTGTCTTACGCTTACCTTTAAAACATAAGTGTGGAACTATACCACCATTAACTTGCCATACTTTATTCTTATTTTGGAATTTCGCTAACTT
>Ga0209501_10000667_pt1 | contig 40985 bp, 40 predicted proteins | sample ArcticOcean_MG_C_4_FD_187434 | JGI IMG/M metagenome (GOLD analysis project Ga0209501, IMG submission 187434) | Marine microbial communities from western Arctic Ocean - ArcticOcean_MG_CB4_134 (SPAdes) (version 2) | ecosystem: Environmental > Aquatic > Marine > Oceanic | place: Arctic Ocean...
GGCGCCGCATTTGTCGTAAGTCCTTATGCGGTATACACTTACGTCACGGCCCAGCAGCTAGGATGGGCTGCTACATATGTAGGCACCATGCCTACAATCTGGGCAGGGGCTATTTGATACGGATAGCCAAGCTAAACGTGGAAACGTCCCAGTAGCTGCCATCGTATCCGGCGTTGTGGATTTGTGTTGCTGGTATCAACGTTGTGCGGTTGTTAAGCGTGCGGGTAGCACTTCCGCCAACGGGATTGGAAACTTTATAGGTGCCAGCGGGGATGCGGTCGGCACACCGGCGACCGGCGACGTGGCTAATAGAACCGAGAACGTCGCTCTTGCTGATTGTGATAATGGTATCTTGTTGAATCATTGTGTTTCTCTTGTTGTTGTTGTTGTTTGTCATGCTATTAGTATATAGTATCTGTCGTCACTTGTCAAGGGTGTCCTTGATGTTATTCCAATTATTCTTGATATGCTTGAGTATAGCATCCCATCGGACCTGATTGATACCACTAGGGGCAATCTTAGGATTGTCTGCATAGAAGATATAGTTGATAGCGTTGTGAATCCCCATCGTGTTCCTCTTGTTGTTTGTCATGTTAATCATTGTATGGTATATCGGCAAGATTGTCAACACCCCTCTAGCAACTTTCTAATGTTTTTTTTCTAAGGGTAATCTTATCCTCTAGTTGTTTCATCATCTCGCTAAAACGGTTTGTTGCAATACCATTCAGCCGCATTGCCTTGTTAAGCTTGAGGCCGATGATAAAGAATGACGGGTTGAGAATCGTATCCTCTTGCAAGCTATCGAACACACCGTTGATAGTCAGATTGATTTTGAGTTGGCTTGTCATGTTGTTGCTCCGATTGTTGTTTGTCATGTTAATCATTATATAGTATTTATCGGCATTTGTCAATGGCCTACATCATGAAATAGGGCATTTTCATCAAAATAAACCGGATATTTAGGGGGGGGTTTTTCGTTGGTATAAAAGTTCCCACCCTTATGCCGATTACTGGGGGTGGTACAGACTAAACAAGTGACCCTCTCCTTCTAATGTATTACCTAATCCACCTCACTTATCGCTATCCTTTGGTAGAAAACCGTATCCCCCCTGCGTTTTCTTTAAACCCATTTTACGACGCTCTTTTCCTACTCTAAAAGCTGTCACCATGTCCGACTCGCTTAGCTCCTTGCGTATACGATTAATCTCAAATGCTATTCTATCATCTGTCATAAATTCGCACGTATCTTTTATGAAGCGTAGCTCCTGTTCAGTAACTTTCATGTATTTTTTATCCTCAACGTGTATAATAAGACATACAACCTTATTATAGAGAGGCGAGCAAGAGATGACCAACCCGCAAGATATAGAGGTTAAGCTTACCGTGAAGGCGACGGCAGAACTCCAAAACGAGATAGAACAAGAGCTAAAGGCCGCCGACCCGGACAAAGCTAAGGCTATTAACATACTATCGGAGAAAGAAGATAGTGAAGATACCGAAGGGAATGACAGAGCGGGAAGTGACGGAGACGATAACCAAGGTAGTTAATCGTTATGCCAAGAAATTCAAATTCTCATATCACGAAATAGACGACATCAAGCAAGAAGGCTTCATGATAGGCATGGAGGCTCTTGAGCGCTATGACACATCGCGCCCCCTAGAGAACTTCCTTGCTGTACATATAAAGAATCGTCTGAAAAACTTCAAACGTGATAACTTCTTTAGATATGATGAGGAGCTAGAGAAAACTGCCTCATCTAATAAAGACTTAAAAAGGGTGCAGCGCAACAATGTGCGCAAATTCTTACTCTTTCCCATAGACATAGACTCTGTTAGACAAGAGGGGGAGGGTAATATGTCTACATCTGATAAGTTTATTGCCGACGTTGAGCTAAAGGAATTGATGACAATTATTGATAGGAAGCTTAGCGTATCATACCGTAAGGATTATCTAAAAATGAGAGACGGCGTATATGTATCTAAGACTCGTCGTGAAGAGGTTTGCGAAGAAATACAGAAAATTATCAAGGAGTATGAAAATTGAAAAAGGGCAGATTATCCAAAAAGGAACAGAAATTCATACAAGATAACCATGAATCCCTTTCAGCGGAGCAAATCGCTAAAGAACTTGACCGAGATGAGGTGAGTGTTGAAAACTTTATCCTCACAAAAGCGAAAAGTACCTCTGTATTAGAAGCTTCTTACGACCTTCGGTCGCGCCCATACTGGAGTGACCTTGTAGAACAGTTTTCTGAGCGAGAACTTGAGATGTTTACCTATCACTGGGGTAGGATTATCGGTCAATTCCGCGACGATGTGCTTCCTACGGAAGAATTACAGGTGATTGATGCCATCAAGCTTGAAATATTGATGAATCGCGCTCTTAAAGAGCAAAGCAAAACCATGAGAGACATTGAACACATGGAGGATGTGGTCAAAGCGGAGAAGGATAAGCATACAGCCGACCAAGACCGCGACTATGTCATGAACCTAGAGCGGCAGCTAGCCATTTATAGAGCTTCTATTGAGACCTTGAGTAAGGACTACAAGGAACTGGGCACAAAGAAGAGCGGTATGCTCAAGGACTTGAAGGCTACACGCGAACAGAGGGTAAAAAGACTGGAAGATTCCAAGCAATCCTTCATGGGTTGGATAAAACATATAATGGAAACCCCAGATTTTCGCAATGAGCTAGGTAAAAGCATGGAAAAAATGAGAATCGCCTCTGAAGCTAAAAGAGCGCAACTGTCTGCATATCATTCTTATGAAGATGGCACAATAGACCAGCCATTTTTAACGCCGGAAACCACTAAAGATGACTAAAAACATTATAGCGTGTAGTTTACAGAGAAGTGGACATAACGCAATAATAAAGTGGTTGCTGTACCAGAATGAAAACGTGGATGAATTTCGCAACTGGAGAAAATCAGTAGCGATGTCTGAACCATTAAAGGGCAAAACATCTCACGGGTCTGCTTCGCACATCTTTGTTGTTGAGTATGGCCCCTATATAGGAACCGACATTGATTTTCCTCTTGCGTATAAAAGAAAGCATCATTATAGAAACTTACCTGATAGCTCTCTTTTGATATGGAACTTTGTAGACAAGCCAGTATCAAAGATAATAGGGGAATGTGGCCCCTGTGAGGATATTATCGACCCAATTATTGTAGTTATGCTTAGAGATTGGAAAAATTACGTCGCCAGCCAAATAAAACACAGAGATAAGGATAAAAATAACAAAAACGAGGGACTTTCTATTGGGAACAGGGTTAAAACTGACATTTTCAAAGAATATGCAGATTATTTTCTTGATGAATCGCTCTATTACCCCATTTTGTTTGATGCGTGGTTCTCAAATAAGGAATATCGGATAAAAATCTGTGAAGATTTGGGTTTACACTTTACAGATATTGGAAAACAGAGTGTTTCTGGCTTTGGTGGGGGTAGTTCTTTCGACCTTAAAGAGTTTGACGGAAAAGCTGAGAAAATGGATGTATTAAATCGCTACAAACTGTATAAAGATAATGAAGAGTATAAGAAATTCATGAAGGATGAGGAAGCGGTGGAACTAAATAATAGGATATTGGAGAAATACCTATGAAAACAGCCGTAATTTTTGGTGTCACGGGGCAAGACGGCTCCTATTTATCAGAATTACTGATAGAGAAGGGTTATCGCGTACTTGGAGTGGCCAGAAGAGTAAGTACAAGCAACACCCAACGTATCAGTCACTTGCTTAACAATGGTCTTGAACTGATTAGTGGTGATGTGACCGACCCACATAGCATCTATCGCATCCTGACGGAGTTTAAACCAGAAGAGGTCTACAATCTTGCGGCACAGTCTCATGTTGGTACATCGTTCAATCAGGCATCCACGACGTGGGACATTACAGCAAAAGGATGTTTAAACATACTGGAGGTCATGCGCGAGACCGGTGGGAGATTTTATCAGGCATCCTCTTCGGAAATGTTCGGGGACTCCTTTACCGTAGAAGGCGATGACAAGTACCAAGACGAGCATACAGTGTTTAACCCTCAATCACCCTATGCGATTGCTAAGGTGGCCGCACATCAAGCCACACGGCTTTACAGAGGGTGTTACGGGCTTCATGCAAGCTGTGGCATTCTTTTTAACCACGAATCTGAGCGCAGGGGCGAACAGTTTGTAACTCGAAAGATTACCAAGTGGGCTGCGGGGCTTTGTGAGTTTACACACAATATAGGTGTAGGTTTTGATGAACTAATCCATCATGGGGATGATTTAAAGGTTGATGTTAGGAGATTTGTGGATACCAGTCTTAGTTTTCTTACTTATCCCAAACTAAGACTAGGAAACATTAACGCTAAGAGAGACTGGGGGTATGCAAAAGACTATGTAGAAGCTATGTGGTTAATGTTACAGCAGGACGAACCTAATGATTATGTGATATGTACGGGTGAGACATATTCGGTAGAAGAGTTCCTAATTGAATCATTTAAGTGTATAAATATAGTGGATTATCATCCGTTCTTAATTATGGATGAAAAACTAAAGAGACCTTCTGAAGTTCCTTACTTAAAAGGAAGCTTTAGAAAGGCTCAGGATTTGCTGGGATGGAGACCTAAGAATTCTTTTAAAGACCTAGTTAAGCTCATGATTGAAAGCGACTTGGCCAATGATGTACGAAGTTCAAGTAAATATGAGAAAAGCGCTGACTGAAATGAAGCGCTTAGGGCTTAAAAAACATAGCTGCAAGGACACGATTGTTTATGTTGTTGCCAGCAATCCAGACGGAGCCTGTGCCGGGGCTTTAAGTCAAATTTGTCGTGATATACGAAAGGAAAAGGAGGCTACCAGCGAAAAGAACGCTGGCGAAATTCACAAATTAGCTAGAACGGCCAGACACTTAATTCATGTAACAAAAGTTATAGAGTTGGGTAGCTGGGCCTAAAAAGAGAGGGGGCGCAAGATGTTTAAGAAAGTTATGGATTTTTGTAGCGAAGGAGGTTGTCTTCTTACGTTAGTTATATTTTTACTGTTTTCAAATCTTATAACGACTGTCATGGTGGCTAGTAAAACAAATGAAGCTTTATATTTTCAGGAAAAAGCAATTAAGCTAGTCATAGATATGGAATTAAAAAACAAAGTGGATGATGACAAGTTTAGGGATAACGTGCATAGGGGGCTGTCAATGATAATGTCGGGACAGTCTACGCTTGTGTTGAATCAGAACCAGTTGAACGCGGGGTTGTTGAGACTACACCACTTTGCCGAACCACACGGCGAAAAGTTTTATCCCGCCTGTCCAGAATGTATAAAAGGCAAACGATTACCAGACGGGTCTGAGGCTAAAGTTACGCAAAGATGAGAAACTTTGACGACCCCGTGTATCAGGACTGGCGCAAGCAGGTTCTAAAGCGGGACAAATATAAGTGCCAGATGCCGGGGTGCAAGAGAAAAGGAAGAAGGATGCAGGTACATCACATTAGAAAGTGGAGCGCCGCATCATCTCTTCGTTATGAAGTAAGTAACGGAATCACCCTCTGCTGGGATTGTCACAAAGAGGTAAACAAAAAAGAGCATTTGTATGAAAGAATGTTTTTAGAGATATTAAGGAAAGAATAAAAGTTATGGCGGTTAATGACGGCATGCGTCGGTATAGCGACATGCAAAGGCGATACTACCAACACCAATCCCGGTCTTATCAGTTATCAATGGACAGATGTGTGGGCAATTATAAGGTTCACCAAGCATATCCATATAAAGAATATCTTCTGGAAAGATACAGCGGAGCTTATGAAAAGTGTCTTGATTTTGGCTGTGGCATGGGTCGTCTTATGGCGCAAATGCTGTCCCCTTTTGACATGGCGGTTGGCGTAGATATATCCGAAAATAATATAAGTCATGCGAAAAAATATTTATCAGAAAAGGATATTGATGATAATAAGTATGACCTTTTTGAAGTGAGTGGCGTGGGTTGTGACATAGACGTTGATTATAAGTTTGACTTTGCCTATTCAACTATATGCTTACAACATATTTGTGTTCATGACACTAGGAATAATATATTTAAGGACATATACGATTTATTAAAAAGGGGTGGTCAGGCATGTTTTCAGATGGGAATGGGTCACCAAGGAGACGCTACTTGGAAAGATAATCATTATGATGCATTAGGGACTAACTCAGCAAGAGATGTTTTTATCCCCAGTGCGCAGGATTTTCCTATGATTGAAGAGGATTTTAATGAGATTGGTTATGAAGACGTGGTGTTTGATATAAAAGAATCGCCACACCCTGAAATCAAACATTATCATAGTAGCTGGCTGTTTATACACTGTAGTAAATACTAAGAGGAAGCTTAAAATGTCTCCTAAAAAGTATACCATAATAAGAGACACAAGAGAGAAGAACGGCTGGAACTTTGATTTTTACGAAAGCTGTGGGGCTGTTGTAGACCAAGGTTTGAAGACTGGGGATTACACCGCGATAGGTTTGGAAGAACACCTCGTAATAGAGCGCAAGGCAACCACCGCAGAGTTAGCACTGAACTTAGGTCGCAAGAGAAAACAATTTGAAGCAGAGTTAGAAAGGATGAGTCACTTTCCGCTCGCCTACATCGTATGTGAATTTTCCGAAGACAACGTGCGCGAATTTCCAAAGAACTCTACAGTGCCGGTGTCGAGATGGAAGTCATTAAGAATGAACGGGAAATTCATGCTTAAATGTTTACATGATTATAAAAAAAGGTATGGGGTAAAGGTTATTTTTACAGATAATAAAATGGAGGCCGAGGAAAAGGCTATAGAAATTATAGAACAAGCGTGTCAAAATTAACAGCGTGGGTACAACATGTTTCCTGATAATCATTCTTTGCTAAACAATCTTCATACATATGGTATTAATTTAGATAAAAGGGAGATTTATCTACATGGTTATTATTCACAGGGGGAAGACCCCGGCGTAGAATTTAAGATGGCAACCACCTTTATAAAGAATCTACACTTACTAGAAAGTGATAGTCATGATGGAATTTTAATACACATGCACACTGGAGGTGGTGAGTGGAGCGACGGAATTAGTATTTTTAATGCCATCGAATTTTGCCCTTGTCCTATAACAATATTGGTTTATGGGGAGGGTGTTTCAATGGGTAGTATTATACTTCAGGCTGCTGACAATAGAATATTAATGCCAGATACAGATTTTATGGTTCATTTTGGAGAAATCTCCTTAGAAGGAGGCTCTTTAGGTGTAGAGTCTAGTGTGGCGCTGAATAAAAGAAATAACTTAAGAATGTTAAAAATATATGCTAGAAAATGTGTAGGCGGTTTTTTCTTTCGAGATATGAGAGAAGAGCATATTAAGAGATATTTAGAACGAAAGATTAATAAACTTGGTGATTGGTGGATGACATCATATGAGGCTATGCATTATGGATTTGCGGACGCTGTTCTTGGTAATATTGGGTATGAAAGTCTTGATATAATTAGAAAAAATGTCTGAATTAAAAACTATAAAAGATGCTTGGTTAAATATAGATATAGACGAAGAAAACTTATTTGACCCACTAAGCTATATATACCAAAGTAGTGAAGACGACTTTCATTTACGTTTAATGTGGTTATTACAAAGACCAGAATATTTTAGTTTTGTTTGTAAACAAATATTCAGTATAGAGATTCTGCCCATGCAGGCTCTTATTCTTAAAGAGATGTGGCACAGAAAATTTCCTATGTTAATAGGTTCGCGCGGACTTGGTAAATCATTCTTGTTATCTTTATATGCCATGCTTCGCGCTTTTTTTATGCCCGCAAGAAAAATAGTGGTTGTTGGTGCCGCTTTTAGGCAGTCAAAAGTATTATTTGAATACATGGAGACCATTTGGCAAAATTCCCCTATACTTAGAGATATGACCAGTAATAATAGCGGACCAAGAAGAGACGTTGATAGATGTATAATGAGAATTAATGATAGTACTATTACTTGCTTACCATTAGGCGATGGTTCCAAAATTCGCGGTCAGCGCGCAAATGATATTTTAGCTGATGAATTTGCTAGTATACCAAGAGAAATTTTTGAAAATGTAGTTGCGGGTTTTGCCGCCGTATCATCTTCCCCTATAGAAAACGTTAAAAGAATTGCCTCTCAGAAAAAGGCTAAAGAAATGGGGCGGGACTCTATAGAAAATAAAGAGCCTTTAGAACATATGACCAACCAAATTATTATTTCAGGAACAGCATATTATGACTTTAACCATTTTGCTGCATATTGGAAAAAATGGAAGTCTATTATTAAAAGTGGTGGAGACAAAGTCTTATTAAGAGAAGTTTTTGGCGGAGAAGAAGTTCCTAAAGATTTTGACTGGCGTGAATATAGTATTATGAGAGTGCCTTTTGAGCTTTTACCAGAAGGCTTTATGGATGCTGGTCAAGTAGCTCGTTCTAAGGCCACTGTACACACTGGTATCTATCAGATGGAGTTTGGAGGATGCTTCACGACTGACAGTCAGGGTTTCTTTAAACGCTCTCTAATCGAGTCCTGCGTGGCCTCAGAAGAAAATTCTATATCGTTACCTAGTGGCGATATCAGTTTTAGGTCTGAATTAAAAGGAAGTCCAGACCGACAATATATATTTGGAATTGACCCTGCTTCAGAAGTAGACAACTTTAGTATTGTAGTTTTAGAGCTAGGCTCAGACCATAGGAAAATAGTACACTGTTGGGCTACAAATAGGGGTCAGCATAAAGAGCAGGTAAAAGCTGGATTAGCTAGCGAGTCTGATTTTTACTCTCATTGCGCGAGAAAAATTAGAGACTTAATGAGAGTGTTTCCCTGTGTGCATTTAGCTATGGACGCTCAAGGTGGTGGCATAGCTGTTATGGAAGCTTTGCATGACCCCGACAAAATCAAAGAGGGGGAAGTTTCTATTTGGCCTGTTATAGACGAAAATAAAGAAAAGGATACTGACGGGCATCCCGGCTTACATATTTTAGAAATGTGTCAATTTGCTAAATTTGATTGGCTAGCAGAAGCTAATCATGGAATGAGAAAAGATTTTGAAGACAAGGTTTTATTATTTCCCTTTTTTGACTCAATTACTTTGGGCTTATCTGCTATTGATGATGTACAACAAGAAAGAAAGTATGATACATTAGAGGACTGTGTCATGGAAATAGAAGAGCTTAAAAACGAACTTTCTATGATACAAATGACCCAAACAGCTTCTGGTAGAGATAAGTGGGACACGCCGGAAGTTATTGTTAGAGCGGGAAAAAAGGATAAGATTAGAAAGGATAGATATAGCGCTTTATTAATGGCTAATATGGCAGCAAGAATTCTACACCGCACTCCCCCAGCGCCTAAATATAAAGCTGTTGGCGGCTTCGCAGGTGGCGGTCAAAATGAAGACGGAGGGCCTACATATATAGGGCCTTCTTGGTGGACTAATCAAATGAAGGATATTTATTAATCTGTGTATAAATTATATAGAGCAATAGAATTGTAATACTATTACAAGGGAATTACTAATGGCCCCTGAAGAAAAAATACAGCCAGAGTCTGCTTTTATTACTTGGTCTAGCGATTCAGAAAAAAAGGAGGCCTTTTCTAAAGCTTCTAGTGCGGTTGAGGCATATGATGGAATCAAAACTTCAGCATCTCACCGCTCTTTTCTAGACATAGAAACTAATATTTCTGTTCGTCCTCAATATTCTAGGAATGACTATTATAAGTTTAGAAGTTCTGAAGAATTACCTAAAGAACAAAAAGACATTATTAGGTCTTGCATGAACGCCTATGATAAAGTAGGCATAATTAAGAACGTAATTGACTTAATGGGAGACTTTGCTAGTCAAGGCGTAGAGCTAATACATCCTAATAAGAAAATTGAGAGATTTTATAAAAAGTGGTTCAAAAAAGTCCGTGGCCGCGAGCGGTCAGAAAGATTTCTTAATATTCTATACCGTTGTGGCAACGTAGTTATTAGACGAAGAACTGCTAAAATTACTTCTAAACTTCAAGAGCAGTTAAGCAGGGCGGCAGACGTAAAACCAAGTGATATTTCTGTAGTCCGCAGAGAAGTTCCGTGGATTTATGATTTTTTAAACCCACTATCTGTTGATGTCATAGGTCAAGAGCTGGCTTTGTTTGCAGGAAACCCAAGATTTTCTCTTGAGGTATCTACTCTAATTCAGAGGATGATAAAGAACCCTAGTGAAGAAAACCGCTATCTTATCAATTCCTTGCCTAAAGATATTAAACAGGCTATTCAGTCTGGAACAAAAAAGATTGAGTTGGATGACGATAAAACATCTGTATATTATTATAAGAAGGATGACTGGGCTTTATGGGCACATCCAATGATATACGCTATCTTAGATGATATTATAATGTTGGAAAAGATGAAGCTAGCAGACATGTCAGCCCTAGACGGTGCCATTTCTAATATTAGATTGTGGACACTCGGTAGTTTAGACCATAAGATTTTACCGACAAAGTCTGGCATTAATAAACTAAGAAATATTCTTGCTAGTAATTTTGGTGGGGGAACAATGGATTTGGTGTGGGGGCCGGAAATTAATTTTCAAGAGTCTAATACTCAAATTTATAGATTTTTAGGTTCTGAAAAATACACCCCAGTGCTTAATAGTATTTATGCTGGCTTAGGTATTCCTCCAACACTTACTGGCGTATCTGGCGCTGGCGGTTTTTCTAATAACTTTGTGTCTCTGAAGACCTTAGTGGAGAGATTAGAATACGGAAGAGGTATTCTTAAAGATTTTTGGGAGGGGGAAATTGAGCGTGTTCAGAAGTCTATGGGCTTTAGGCTTCCGGCTAAAGTTCATTTTGACCATATTTCCTTGTCTGATGAAGCAGCAGAAAAGAATCTGCTAATTCAGTTGGCTGATAGAGATATCATTAGCATGGAAACAATAAGAGAAAGATTTGGGGAAATGCCTGATATAGAAAAAATTAGGGTTAACCGTGAAACTAGAGACAGAGTTGGGGATAGGGTTCCCCCTAAAGCCAGTCCATATCATGACCCACAACATAAAGAGTCTTTGGAGAAAATTGCTCTTACCAAAGATATGTTTAGTCCTGAAGATTTGGGTCTGCCCCCCTCTTCTAAGCCTCCGGCTCAAGAAGAAACTCCTACCGACCCTGTTAAAGATAAGAATGAACCTGTAGGTAGACCAGAGGATGGTAGACCTAAAATGTCGCGGGATAAACAAAAGCGAAAACAAAAAAGAGTACTACCTCTTCGCAAGGCCGGTTTAGATTTTGTTAATCTTACTTTGTGGGCCAATGACGCTCAAAAAACAATATCTGATATCTTAAACCCTGCGCTTCTTTCACACTATCAAAAAAAGAACGTAAGAAGTTTAACAAAGAAGGAGCAGTCGGAGCTAGAGTATATTAAGCTTGGTGTTTTATGTAATCTAGACCCCTATTCTGAAGTCAGTGCTAAGATTGTAAATGACATATTATTAGGTGGCGGTTTAGTTGTTTCTGACATTATGGATTTTCGAACTCTTCTTTTTAAAGACTTTGCTGATAAGAATGATAGACAGCCCACTATAGATGAAATGAGGCAGATTCAGTCTTCTGCTTATACTTTCAGGCACGTAGAGTAACTACGAATTATTCATTTTTTTTTGTTTTAAGTGTATATAAATATTAGGTGGAAAGCAATTATGAAAATATTTAATAGAGAAATAAACGATGGTCTATTAGACAAAATCGAGTCTAATAGTATAGCTTTATTTTGCGCAATAGATACTTGTTCGCTATCAGAAGAGTCTGTAGAGCAGATGAAAATTGTTTCTGGTAAAGAAGAAGGCTCTGAACAGCTTGATTTATATTATCTTAACTCTATTTTAGTTTCTACCGGCTGGAATAAAAATGATGACGTATTTGACCTATCCGAAACTTGGTCTGCTCGTCATACACCAGAAGATAAACAGTTTAACTATATGCATGATGAGGCCGACATAATTGGCCATATCACTGGCAATATGGTCATTGACGGTAATGGATTAGAGGTGTCTGACGACATCTCTGTTGATAATCTTCCTGATAAATTTGATATAGTAACTAGTTCTGTTCTTTACAATAGTTGGACTAATGTAGAACTAAAAGAAAGAATGGAGAAGTTGATTGCGGAAATAGAGGATGGGAAATGGTTTGTCTCTATGGAGTGTTTGTTTAGCGCTTTTGATTATGCTGTTATATCTCCTGAAGGTAATCAGCATGTAGTGGCTAGAGACGAGGCGTCTGCCTTTTTGACTAAACACCTAAAAGCCTATGGGGGCGAAGGTGAATATGAGGGTCATAAAGTAGGACGACTATTAAGAGACATCTCATTTTCTGGGAAAGGCTTGGTAGACAACCCAGCTAATCCTAGAAGTGTTATTTTAACAGACTCTAATCCATTTATTAAAACCGAAGCGAAGTCTATTAATCAACTCGATATAACTAAGGAGATAGACATCATGTCGAATGATGAACGCCTTTTGCAGCAAGTAGAAGAGCTTAAAGCTCAATTAAAGACCGCTCAAGAAGAGCTTCAGGTTCAAGCTAATGAAGCTACCTCTGAAGAGCTTGACGCTTTAAACTCTACGGCTGTAGAAAAAGACGAAACTATTACTAATCTTCAAGAGTCAATTAAGGCTTTTGAGGATAAGGCTTCTGATAATGAAGAGCTAATTGCTAAGCAGGTTGCAGACCTTGCCAGTGCTAATGAGCAGATTCTTTCTTATCAAGAAGAGGCTAAAGTTCTTACCCGCAGAAACGCTTTGGCTGACGCCGGAGTAGATTCTGATGAAGCGACTTCTATCTTAGAAGCCTTTACAGAAGCCAACGACGAGATGTTTGATGAGCTTGTCAAGCAATTGGCTAAGTTTGTTCCTTTCAAGAAGAAGGACGACAAAGAAGACGACGAAGACAAAGACGATGAAGGCAAGCCTTGGGAGAAGAAGAAGAAGAAGGATGCCAAGTCTGAAGAGTCTGAAGAGTCTGAAGAGTCTGAAGACTCTGAAGCGTCTGAAGAAGAAGATGAAGCTGAAGCTTCCGCAGAAGAAGAAATTCTTGAAAATGTGGAAGAAGAAGCCGGGGCCGCTCTCGTCGATGCGGGCGAAACGGATAAAACTAAATCTGTTAGGGCTATTGCTTCAGAATGGTTGTCAACTAATGTTTTAAGAACAACCGCTAACATCGACAGTTAACTTATGTTTAAGGAGATGATACAATGGCTTTAAAAGCTGACAGACATGAACTCCAAACTGATATTTCGTTCTTCATGGACGAAGTTGCTAGCCGGGGTGGTATTGCTTGCTTGAGTACGGGCGGTTCTGGTGCGGCTTTGGACCAATCCGCTGCTTTAGTTACTTATAAGGCTGATGCTTCTGGTTCAGTTCCAATCGGTTTGTTAATGAACGAAATGGTAAATCTTGACCTTACCCGACAGCACATCAATCATCACAAGGATGAAGTGCAAAAGGGTAGTAAAGTTACTCTACTCCGTAAGGGTTGGGTTCTTACTGACCGGATTTATCCCGGTCATACACCTTCTGCTGGGGACTTGGCTTATGTGGCACATAGTGGCTATCTAGGCGATTCTAACGTAGATTCTACTCCCGGTCAAGGAAATGTTGTTGGTCGCTTTTTGTCCACTAAGGACGAAGATGGCTACTGTAAAGTAGAAATTGGCCTTCCCAACATTAACATTTAATGTGAACCCTTAAAAGGAGAGAGATAATGACCACGATGAAAAGACCCGACGAAGCCTTCATCGAACTACTTAAGCGTTCGGGAAGTGCTGATAAGAATGAAGCTTTAGCTGCTCAAAGAGAGCTAGCGAAGGCTATCGAAATGCCGCTTCGGCAAGGCGTTTTGGTTGGTAATATTCTGGATGGCGTTTTTGAAGCTATTCAGATGGAGCCGGGAGCAACTTCAGAGTTTCCTCTGGATTTACTTGCTCCGGGTGAAGAAGATGCGTTTGTCGCTTACACAAACCCCGGTCATGGACGTATTCCAGAGCGGGCCGTAGAAGGCGATTACGTTATGGTTCCGACTTATGCAATTACTAGCTCAATTGACTGGCTACTTCGGTATGCCCGTGATGCGAGATGGGACGTTGTAGGTCGTGCCGCTCAAGTTTTGGAAGCATCCTTCGTTAAGAAGATGAATGATGATGGTTGGCATACAGTACTAAGTGCTGGCGTTGACCGTAACATTCTCGTATATGACGCAGATGCAGCCGCTGGTCAGTTTACTAAGAGAGTAGTCTCTCTTATGAAGACAGTTATGCGACGTAATGGCGGCGGCAATAGCGGCTCGCTAAATCGTGGCAGACTGACTGACGTATATCTTAGTCCCGAAGCATTGGAAGATATTCGGAACTGGGGTGTAGACCAAGTTGACGAAGTTACTCGTCGTGAAATCTTCCAAGCCGCTGATGGTTCAGCCTCTTTGACTAGAGTTTTTGGTATTAATCTCCATGATATGGATGAGCTTGGCGAAAGTCAGGAATATCAAGATTTCTTCTCTAATGAACTTAGTGGTAGCCTTGGTCCTAACTCTGACGTAGAGTTGATTGTTGGTCTCGACCTACAGTCTAATGACAGCTTCATCATGCCTGTCAGAGAGAATGTTCAGGTCTTTGAAGACGACAATCTTCATCGTCAGCAGCGCGCTGGTATGTACGGATGGGCAGAGCTAGGCTTTGCGGTTCTTGATAACCGTCGAGTTCTACTTGGCTCGTTCTAAATACGAATGCGTCACACTCGCAGGGGGTTGGCGGCGACAATTGTGTCGCTGCCGCCCCCTTTTTTTTGGTAAAGTATTATGGCTTTATTATTACCCAATAGTGTCTTTATACACATCCCCAAAACCGGTGGGACTTGGGTAAGGCGAGCAATTGAAAAGTCTATGGGGCTTGAAAAAGATAGCTCAGAGATAGTCTTACCATTAGAGAAATCGTGGGAAAAACTAGCTCACGCTAAAGCTAAAAACATAAGGCGCTATTTAAAAGGGGAGTTTAGCGACAAGTTCTCGTTTTCTTTTGTTAGACAGCCTTTAGACTGGCTTAAAAGCTCTTATATTGACAGTGTATATCCAGAATTTGTAGATTATGATTTAAGCAATTCTATTGATAAAAAAATTAGCTTCAAGGAATTCGTATTTAATAAGGGGGAGGGCTTTGTAAGCAATTGGTATCGAGAACACTTACAGTCTTATCTAGGCTTGTATCCCTGCGTAGACTACATAGGAAAAACAGAAAACTTAAAGGCTGATTTAATAGAGGCTCTTGAGTTGGCGGGCGAAAAATTTGACAGAGATATAATTGACAGCATTCCACCTCAAAGACAGGGAGCCTCAATAGAAAAAAATAAGAAACTAATAGATGTTGATGAAGATTTGCTTAGCTTTATTAAGAGCGGAGAAAAAGAGGCTTTAAGCCTTTTTTATTCAGAAAATAGTTATAGCAACATACAAAAATGTATCTATGACAGACTTGCTTCTTTATGGGGTTTAGAAAAGAAACATTTTGTTGTTGGCCCCTTTGACAGCCACAATGCTTGGGAGGATTATAATCTTTTATTTGACGGAATGTTTGACTTTCATAATAACACTAAATATCTGCCTTTAGCGAAAGACCTAGTTATTTTGGATTTTGGGTGTGGGCCGGGAAGAAATTTAGAAAAGTATTCTTCAAATTTTAAAAGAGTTGACGGTGTAGATATTTCGTATGTTAATTTAGAAAATGCGGTAGCGTGGCTTAAGGAAACAGACACCTATAATAACAACCTGTTATTTAAAAGTAACGGTAGGGATTTAAAGGAAATAAAGGATAGCCAATATGATGCTGTTATGAGCGTTATTGCGTTGCAGCATATATGTGTTCATGATATCAGACAGACGCTTTTCAGGGAGTTCTATAGGGTTATTAAGAGCGGAGGCTGGGTTACTGCCCAAATGGGATATGGAAAGGGTAAATTAGGGGCGGTTTCATATTATAAAAATCATTACAACATTGGTGAGACAAACGGAAGAACTGATGTTTATGTGGAAAACCCAAAACAACTGGAAGAGGATTTGAGCGCAGTTGGGTTTGGCAATTTTCAATACAAGATAAGACCTTCTGGGCCGGGAGATAGCCACCCCAACTGGATATTTTTTAGGGCACAAAAGTGAGCTATATTACATTTTTAATACAAGGAAGAATTACGCAGGAGGGGCTTGATTCTATTTCTAGGTATTCACCTTATGGAAATGTTGTTGTTTCTTGCTGGAATGATGATAAAGATAACATTATAAGTAGCGCAAAAAAGTTAGGCGCAAAAGTTGTTGTTAACGAAATGTGGCCCTGCGATAAATATAACTTTCAGAACATTAGATATCATCTTGTTAGCACGTTGTCTGGCTTAAAGCAGGTTGATAGTAAGTTTGTAATTAAGCTTAGAGGAGATGAGTATTACGAGAATATTCTACCCATAATAGATAGCCTTCTTTCTAACCCGTGTAAGATGACCACCTCTAATATATTCTTTAGAGGTAAGGGCTCAAGCGTTTTTATTGATGGGGTTAAGTCTTATAGTCCTCCGACACTATTTCATCCTTCTGACCATATAATGGGAACAAACACCGAAGCTCTTAAATATATTTTTGAAAAAACCGTTGAAAAAATTAACACGTATTCTTGTAATCAGTCGGGCGTTTTAAGAGTAGAGGAGCTGGGATTAAGCTCAGAATATTGTTTTCCCTATGTTACTGCGGAAGCGTTGTTCTGCATTTTTTATTTGCAATATAAAGGTATTGATGTTTTAAAGTCTGTATCTAAAATGTCTGTAGAAGAAGTGGAGGCTTTTCATAAAAAGATTATTACTGAAAATTATAGTCTAGTTAGGGTTTCTAGATTGGGAAATTTTTTGTGTAGATTTAATAGCAATCCAAATAAAAGCGGTCCTAAATTTTTTACTGACGAAGAGTCAATGCTAAATTGCGTGATAAAATCTATTACGTCTTTTGACGAATTATAGTGTATAATCTTATAATAAAAGGGATTTTGTCTCATAGGAGACCATAAAATGGCTCATATATTAAAAGATAGAGTAAAAGAAACAACGACAAGTTCTGGCACTGGCACAATTACGCTAGGTGGAGCCTCATCTGGATTTCAATCTTTTTCAGGTGCTGGATATTCTAATGGAGACACCGCTTATTATACTATAGTTAGCGGTTCTGACTGGGAGGTGGGAGTAGGAACTTATAGCGCCGGAACCTTAGCTAGAACAACAGTTTTAAGTAGTAGCAATTCCGGTTCTAAAATTACATTGGCTGGCACGTCTGAAGTTTTTGCTACGCACCCTGCCGACAAAACAACACACACGGCACCGTCTAATATTCCTGCGTCTAGTGGCGTGGCCTTTTGGCATAATACTAATGCTGTTGGTTATGATAGCACCCTGCTTTGGGATTCTGGTAATAATAGATTATATGTAACAGGAAAAACTAAAACTAATTCAAGCTTTACGCCTAATAAGATTAATGCTGATGGCGCTATTATAACTTTTGATTGTGAGGGCTCTAATTTGCATAGTGTTGTTTTAAAAGGAAACAGAACCCTTGAGGCTAGCGGAGTAGATGTTGGCCAAAAACTTGTCGTTAGATTAGAACAAGATAGTTCTGGCTCCCGCTCTGTTACATGGTTTAATCATGTTAAATGGGCTGAGGGGGGAACGAATCCCACCCTAAGTACTTTGGCAAATAAAACAGACGTATTTGGGTTTATTGTTGCTAGTGGGGATGGTTCTGCATTAAATTCAAATTATTGGTTTGACGGATTTACTATTGGTAAAAACGTTTAGGAGGAAAATATGGAACTCCTTATTATAAATAAAACAAGAGGACCAAACCCCGCGTATCAAGACGGGGATGTGGTTTTAGCATTAGACCAAGAGCGTATTTTGTGGAACAACGCTAAAAATATATATAGACCTGATAATTTTCTTCCTAATTCTATTACAGGTTATTATGACGACCCTCTTCTCGCTTCATATCTTGAAAATATATCTAAGTATAAGTATATTAGATTAAATAGTAATGAGGTGCAAAGAACTAATTTAGATAATAGTTATGAAACAGTATTAAGTACCATACCTAACTATAGGGGCGAGTCTATACAGGTTGATGACGTAATTAATAAAAAGCTACGCACACCAAGTCATTATATTTTTGGTTCATGCGGAAAAGAGGTTTGGTATAGTGATGAGATAAGGGCTTTTAATGTTGATAAAATATGGAGCGATATTGAAACTCATAGTCAATATAGAAAATCTGATAATCTTACTTGGCCTTTAACCGAAACAGAAAAATATCTATTTTTATCTATATCTTGTGCGCATATACATGACGGTAAAATAGAACAGTGTTCAAAAAATACGGCTTCAGAAAAAGTTCAGCCAATTCAAGAAAATATTCTTATTAATCCAATAACTGGTGAAACTGAATTTCAAGTTTTAAAAAGGCGTAGATGGTTTGTTCCTTATTGGGATTATGATTTTATTGATACAGATGTAGCAAGAGACGATAGTCAGTTTTCTGATTTTAGAGACTTAAGTATAAATGAATGCGTAACACAGAATGTAGACGAGAAGTGTTTATGTAAAATAAAGGTAGGAATACACGTTCCTAGCGGGGCATAAATATGGGTATAGTTACAGCCGATGACAGCACGACATATAGCACCTTAACTAGTTGGGAATCTATTGTTGGCAGAGGCGGTGTTGGTGGCGGGTGTCTAGTAGAAGGAACTATAGATGATGGCGGAATTTCCTTAGATTATTCAAATAATATGGTTGATGACCCTTCTGCACCCGACGTTGACTATGTTATTAAGGGTTCTGGTGTTGCGTTAATAGAACCTTCTACAGCAGGCTCTACTTATATTTTAAATATAATTACAACCGCTACCATTATGGATATATCTTTTAGTGGGGGTGTAGCAAGAGCAAATGACCAGTTTTTTAATACCGGAATAGATATAGGTGTTAATCAGGACAAGGATGCGTATTTGTACAGGGTTCAGGTCTATGGAATAGGAGAGAGCGCCGGAGCATCTTTGTATGGTATTAAGTGTCATGATAGAACTAAAAGCACTGTTAAGCTGCAAAGATGTAGAATTTATAATGTAGAGAGTCATGATGGCAGTTCTGCTTATGGTATAAGTTTTAAAGCAACAGACGAGCTAGCAATTAATGATAGTAATAAGCCCGACCTACACGCCTATAAATGTACTGTAGATACCATAAAAAGCCCAAGTGGTGTGGCGATAACGGAAACCGTAGGTATTTATGTCACCAACGCTAGCGGTTATAAAGTCACTGAGTCTGTATCGCACGAAATATTTTCTCAGTCTTCTGGAACTCAATATTGTTTTGGACCCACCGCTGGAAATAGCGGTATTAGTACTAATTATACTCGCGGAATATTTTCTTATAATCAGTCTTCTGATAGAACTGGAGTATATAGAGGAACTGATGCAGATATTAATTATTTTACTGGCGCGCCAGATAGACCAGACCCCTACGCTGTCTTTTCAGCTAATGAAAGCATTAACGACCTAAAAATAGCTAGAGGTACAGAAGAGACAGACTTATCCTTAAACTATGTTTATAAGTCAGATAACATAGGCGCTTTTGCTAAACATCAGGTTTGGGAAATTGGTACAGGTATTGGTAGAGATTATTCTACGGTTGCTTCAGCTAAGGTGTCCTTGTCTCAAAATTTCATTAGGGCTAGTGGTTTCTCTGAGACAGGGCCACTCCGTACCGGAAACTATCGTGTATTAGGTTATGATGGTCCATATAATTTTTCATATACAGACTATTCTACATGGCTGATATTGAAAATGAACAACGACGGGACTTTTGATGAACAAATTTCTGGTCAATCAACTATTGGCTCTGGGCCATTTCAATATTTTTGGGCTGGAAACGTTTTAACTGGTAGTGGTAAAAATAATAGAACAACATTGTCCCCAAGCGCTGAAGGGTACGGAGACTCTTTAATTGACCTTAATGCACTTTTAGATATTAGCCAAAATTGTATGGTTCAACATTTAAAAATTAATACAGGGAATAAACGATGGGGAACTGCTGTTAAATCATCTAGTGTTCATAATTGTATTGTATATGCTAGTGGGTATTGGGATGGTGTTACATTAACAGAATCTATAAAAAAGGCTATAGATGCAGAAAACGTGACAACCTGCTTAGTTTATGGGGAAATTTTAACGGGAATAGTAGGCAAAAATATATATAATAATACTGTTGTTTTAAATAATATGAGCCTAAATGGAACCGGTATACATGCGGCGTATGCATTTAACCAAAGAAAAATTAAAAATAATTTAGTATTAACGTCTGGAACAAACTTTTTTGTGGTTGGTGGAGACATTGGTGCTTCTGGAAATATTAGTGATTCTCGAACACAGGTTGGAGAATATTTTACAGACGCCTCTAATAATGATTATACTTTAAAAGAAGATAGCTTAGCTATTAATAGCGGGGTTGTTCCTAAGTGGCTGTCTGATTATGGCAGTCTTTCACCCCCGTGGCCGTTTGAAGAAGGCACTGTAATTTCTGGTCAGTCGGTTGATACGCCAGATGAAAATCACTGGTTTATAGATGGCGGAAATCCATTTGATAATAGATTTAACCCCGTTGTTTCACACGACACTTTTGATAGCGGTTGGGACGAAAGATATCAAGCAGCCCCATCTACGAGTGTTAACGGGGTCGCTTTTATAGCTTTTATGGATTTTTAAGCGTAGTGATTTTTGGGATTTTTGGTGTATATATTTGTAGGACTACCACAAAAAACACGCTTTATGGCAAAGAATGACTTAATTTTTAGGAGAAAATACAATGGCTGCAATGTCTGATTATCTTGAGTCTGGGATTATAGACCACTTGCTTAGAACGATTACATTCAGTAAGCCATCGAATATTTCGATTGCCTTGTTAACAAATCATGACGCAAACTGGGCTTTAGACGCGAAAACTGGCATAACAATACCAGAACTAGCTAATTCTAATGCGTATGCTAGAAAAAGTTTGAGCGCTCCTGCTGACGGTACTTGGGATTTACCGGGAGTAGGCTCTCCAACCACATCTAATACTTCTGCTGTTGAGTTTGCACCGGCAAGTGGCGGTGATTGGGGTTATGTTTCTGGCATAGCTATTGTTGATAGCTCAACTTATGCTGCTGGTAACGTTCTCTTTCATGGCGCTTTAACAACTCCGCGAATCGTAACAGATGGTGATACCTTTAAGTTTAACGCTGGCGATATTGACATTACCCTTGCATAAATAAATGGGGGTAAGTTGTTATGACCCGCAAAGGTAAGGTACAGCTTCAAAGCGAAATCACTGCAAATTTAGCTGATAATACGACCCGCGATATCAGTGCGGAAGATGTACGCGATGTTGTTACTAACATTACGGACAGCATGATATTTCCGGGTAGTGGTGTAGTTGCTGATTTTGATACTTCTGAGATTTGGCCGGTAACTAATGGTGGCACAGGAAGCTCCAGCGCCTCTGGTGCTAGAACTAATCTTGGTCTAGTTATTAGCACAAATGTTCAAGCTTATGATGCTCAGTTAGACACTCTTGCGGCTCTAACCGCAGACCAAGTTGGTGGGTTGGTAGACTTGGCTACGCTTGAAGCCCCCGCATCTGATGGACAGTTTATAGTTGCTACCGGTGCTGGAGCATTTGCGTATGAGAGTGGGGCCACCGCAAGAACCAGCTTAGGTGTAGACGCTGCTGGAGTTGACAATTCTACTAATGTAACACTCGTTACAAGCTCACATGATTATTTATCAATATCTACACAAGCCATTACTCTTGGCACTATTGATATTAGCGATGACACCAACTTAGCTGCTGGCACTGGTATTACGCTTACTGGGGATACTCTTTCTACTACTGATAGCGAAATTGTTCATGACAATCTTAGTGGGTTTGTGGCTGCCGAGCATCTTGACTGGGCTGCTAACGTTGGCACTATACACGCAGGCAATTATACAGATACAGTTTATACTCTACCAGAAGCAAACGCAACTACAAAAGGTGGAATAGAATTATTCAGCAATACTGACCAATCTGTTGCCGCTACTGCTGTAAGTACCACAGCAGCGAGAACTTATGGTTTACAATTAAATTCTGATGGACAAGGGGTCGTCAATATACCTTGGGTTGATACTAATACTACTTATTCGGTAGGTGATGGTGGTTTAACAACTAATGATTTTACTAATGATGACCACACTAAGTTAAACGCCATTGAAGCAAGTGCTGATGTAACTGATGCCACCAATGTAACTGCTGCTGGAGCATTAATGGACAGCGAATTAGCTGGCATTGCAGCAGTCAAAGCAACTACTGGTACTTTTTTAACTGCCGACCAAACCAAACTAGACGCCATTGAAGCTAGTGCTGACGTAACCGACTCTACTAACGTAGTGGCCGCTTTAACTGCTGGTACTAATGTAACTATCTCCGCAGGGGGAACAATTGCTTCTACTGATACTAATACAACCTACACTAAGGCGTCTTTTGACTTAGACCACCTGTTTACTTTGGTGGACGCTACCGCCGATACTAGCGAACATCTCGGCACGTTTACTGGCAGTACAATTTCTGATAGTGTAACAATCAAGGCGGCATTGCAGGCGTTAGAAACTGCCGTGGAGACTAAGACTAGTAATACTGGAGATATGACCGGCGTAGATTTAACCGCCGGTACTGGCATTACCATAGATAGCGAAACTAATACGACAAGCGGTGACTACTCTGCTACGATAACCTGTACTGTCACTGATACTAACACCCAACTTACCCAAGAGCAGGTAGAAGACTTTGTTAACGGAGTTCTTACGGCGGGCTCCAATGTATCGCTAACATACGACGACGCGGCTGGCACACTAACCGTGGCGTCTACAGACACAGTTTATACTCTACCAAGTGCCTCTGTTACAGTGGTTGGTGGTGTCGAGTTAGCTACAACCGCAGAAACAACTACAGGAACCGATACAGCTAGAGCCGTTACACCAGCGGGTGTACAAGCAGCTATAGATGCATTGATTGGTGGTGCGCCGGGGGCATTAGACACCCTAAATGAATTGGCAGCAGCAATAAATGATGATGCAAGTTATGCAAGTACAATAACAACTGCATTAGGACTCAAGGCAACATTAGCAAGTCCAACATTTACAGGCACGGTTGCAATTCCGAATGTAGCTGACTTAGAAGCGGCTGTTGTAGCTAACACAGCTAAAGCAACAAACGTATCTACAAACTTAGCAACTACTACAAGCACTACGACAGCAATAATAACAAGCTCTGATGGTACTGATGCTACTATACCTGTTGCCACCACAAGTGTTGGTGGAGTTATGTCTAAGGCGATATTCGACGAACACACAGCTAATGTAGCTAAAGATACAAATGTTGTTACTAATTTAAGTAAAACAGTAAGTGGCACAGGGTACTCAATTGATTCATCAGATGGTGATAATATTGCCCTATCCCTAGCAGATACAGATAACTGGGGTTTAATGTCGGACGAGATGTTTGACACACTGGGTGCTTTAGTAACAAATGTTTCAACTGCATTATCAACAGGCACTGTGGACGCAACTAGTTACGGTATAACGTCAGATGGAGGTTCAGATGATATTGTTTTGGCTCAAGCTACAACTTCCGTTGCTGGAGTATTAAGCGCTGCCAAATGGGACGAAATTGTTGCCAATACAGCTAAAGTAACCAATGCCACACACACGGGCAATGTAACAGGCGGTACTGCTCTTACTATTGCAACAGACGCTGTTGACATTGCTATGTTGTCAGCAACAGGAACTGCATCAAGTTCAACTTTCTTAAGAGGGGATAACACTTGGGTAACTCCAACTGACACTAATACTATGGGTAGTGGTTTTACAGTATCCGCTACAACCGATAATAATGCTACAACTATAACGCAAGGTGATGATTTAATGTTTACGGCAGGTACTGGCATTACCTGCGAAACAACAGCAGACGGAACTGTTACTATTTCATCCACGGTCAATGTTGATGATGCTTTTCTCAAAAATGATGCCAGCGATACTACTACCGGAACGATTACTGCTGGTGGATTTACAACAACTGGCACTTGGACTTTTGATACATCAGCCGGTGGTACGACCGGAATAACTAATATAAATGTTGGAAGTGCTTTTACCGACGATGATGTTACTTTGATGAGTGCTGGAGCAATTAAAGAAAAAATTGAGAACTATGGATATACTACAGGCACCGGGACTGTTGATGTTAGTGGAACCCCAACCGCTGGGCATGTTGCCATATGGAGCGATGCTGACACTATAACATTCGATAGCGCACAGCTTTTCTGGGACACATCTAGTAACGAACTTGGCGTTGGAACAGGAACCCCCGGAAGCACCTTGGATGTTAGCGGTAGTGTGGGTTACAAACCCTTTATGATTTCTTCAACCGTAGGAGAAGGCGATACAGACTGGACAAGCATAGGTGCTAATACGTATGAGATTGGAAGCGCGGTTACTTATCTTGTAGAAACCGGAGCCACTGCCAGAACCATTGAGCTTCCAGACCCCTCGTCCAGTATAGCGGGTCGTACTTACACCATCAAGAAAATTGATAGTGGAGACGGAACGGTAACTATTCAACCTTATGACGCTGCTAGTGCGCCTGCTGGTGGCTATATTGATGGTGATAACGCTACTGTAGATGACGGAACCAATATTCTGTTTGCTCAATATGATACCATTTCCGCAACCTGTGCTGAAGGTACTACTAGCGACCAATATGAGTGGCATATTATTCAAGAGAAGGTTACACCTCATCAGATTACTATTAGAAACTCAGTGGCGCAGTCGATTGCTGGGGTGTGGGAACATGTAGAATTTCAAGATACCGACGCAGGTGGCGTAGGATGTACTTTTAGCACTTCCACCGATAAGATTACTATAGCGAGGGCGGGAAGGTATGTGGTTTCGTTTAAGCTGGGCATGGATTCTGGCGACAACATTGCTCATTTTTGTGGCATTGCAAAGAATCAGAATTCAACCACCGTAGCCTCAAGCGATATTTTAGCCGAGACTTATATGATAGAATCTGGAGGGGAGGCTTACAGCTTGAACATCGGTTCGTGTACGGTTACTCTGGCCAAGGGCGACACTTTAAACATGCTAGCTTTTAATGATAGCGCAAAGTCCACAAGGGTAGGGAGCGCCAACAATGAAACAATTATCAGCGTAACGGAGATAGTATAATGACAAATATAGCAACTGCGGTGATATCTCAAGATGCTAACATGGGTCAAATATCTCAACTTTGTGGGGTTGATAAGTTTTCTATGGGGATAGACAAAAATGGGAACTTGAGTGTTGTGGGAGTTGAACAAGAAGTTTTGGATGCCGCATTAGTAGAGTACAATTCAAACTTAGATAAGTATGAGGTATCTCCAGCTAGGGAAGCAATAAAAGAGGGAATATCAATACAATCTAATAAATATATAGAACAGTATTACCCATCATTTAGGCGTGAACTATTTATAGCTCTAGCAGAAGAGGCTAGAAATACCGGACTAACCAACAGGGTTGCTTATATCAATCAGTTGTTGACTTGGGTCAAAACCATTGTTGTCGAAATAATTGTGGCGGGGGACGCAATAGACGCGGAAACAAACATAGAAACAATCAGAAATTATTCTGTTGATTTTACACAGTTTGACGCAACCAACCCTGATGTAACAGTTAGGGCTACGCTGGCAATAGGGGACTAAAAGATGGAAAAAGGAGTTACCTTTGTTATACAGGGGCCGCTTAGTGATGATGCGCTAAAGGCCGTAGATAATTGTAAAAAACTTGGGGATGTAGTTGTTTCGTGCTGGAACACGGATTCAGGATATTTAATTGACAGAGTTAAAGACAGAGATGTGAAATTAGTTGTTAATACATTAGAGGAGGTTGGTTATAATTTTCAGAACATAAAGTATCAAATCCAGACAACCCTGTCTGGGCTGACCTTCTGTAAAACTCCTTTTACGATAAAAATTAGGTCTGATGAATATTTTACAAATCTGAAAAAGTTTGTTAGTTCTATTTATTTAAATCCAGATAAATTAACAGTTAGCAATTTTATTTTTAGGAGAGACTCATTATTTCATCCGTCTGACCATATTGTCGGCGGGAGAACAGAAGCTATTAAGAATATGCTGAAAAGCAGCCTGTCTTTTATAAAAGGGTATAAAAAAGATGAGCGGGTGTCTATAGAGAGAGTGGGGCTGCCAAAAAAATATAGTTTTAAATACTTAACAGCAGAAACAACTTTTTGCTTGTCGTATTTAAAAAACAAAGGGATAGACGTTATACAAGATGTCAGGGATATGGACGTATCGGAATTGTATGAATATCAGAGAAAAGTTCTCAAGAACAACTATTCTTTGGTTAGGGCTTCTGAATTAGGAAATTTTTTATTTAGATTTAAAAGCAATCCAACTTTGGGTGGGCCAACGGCTTTTACTAGCGAAGAGGAGTTTTTGAATTATAGTATAAAATCCATACAATCATTAGAAGAGTTATAACATGGCTACAGTATATGGCAAAGTTGGCATTGGGCCTTTTGACAACTCTTTTGGCAATGGCTTTGATACTGATGAGGGCATGCTTGTTGACGCTACCCTTGCGGCAAATGGTGTTCTCAGTTCTGGCCCTCTAGGAGCGTCTGCTTTAAGCGCTTCTGCTACATTAGTATCTAATTTAACCCAGTTACATTATGGAACTATTGCCGTAACTGGTTCGACAACTCTTACTAGCAATATTGCGGGGATTTTGTCCGCCGCTGTTGCTATAAGCTCTACTGCCACCCTCTCTACTAATGGTTTAGTTATAAAACAGGGCGCATCTTTAGTGTCAGGCCCCGCCACCCTGTCTGCTAATGGATATGTGTCAAGGTTAGGAAAAGCATCTCTTAGCTCTACTGCAACTTTAAGCGGTAATATGGTTGGGGTTGTTACCGGCATTAGCGCTATAAGTAGTGCGGCTACATTGTCAGCCAGTGGTGCAGTGGTTAAGAGCGGGGCGACTGCTCTATCAAGCTCTGCTACAATTTCTTCTAGCGGGTTAGTGAGCATATCAGGAAAAGCGGCTATTAGTTCTTCAGCCACGTTAAGCGCAATTGCTAAAAATGATATAGCCGTTACTTCCTCAATAAGCTCTTCCGCTACTTTATCCGCCAACGGAATAGCGTACTCTCTTGTCTCTGTAGCCATGTCTAGTTCTGCCACACTGGGAACTATAGGAAGAATTGCTAATGGTGGCTCTACTAATATAAGTTGCTCAGCGACCGCTTCTGCCACAGGAAGCTTCACTTGGTATGTTTCTGCTAGCATTAGCGGAAGCGCCTCTCTGTCTTCTAAAGCTGTTCAAACTATGTCTGCTAAGGCAAATATAGGAGTTGGGGGAGCGGTTCTTTCTATTCCAACAATAATCGAAACAGATTTAAAAACAACTGTATTTGCAAGTTCTTGGGAAGATGCTGCCACTATACCAGCCTCAGACTTTGTGGGTAATACAGCATATCTATTATTATGTTCAGCCAACGTTGGTAATAAAACTAGCACTTCTACATTAAATTATTTTAAGACTATTCATGGCTCTACTGATTTTGTAGGTTCTAATAAAATTGTAGAATCTCATGATACATCTGAACCTTCAGATGTATATGGATATATGGCTAAGTTCACCCAGCCCGCCACACCTGAAGATATTAAGTTTCAATTTAAAGGAACTAACACGCAAGCTGACAGTATAACTTTGATGGCAATACCGCTTGACAGCTTAACCGAAAATAAAGATTATTTCTTTAATGAAGATGACGACTCTTCATCTCCAACATCTCATGGCACTAGTTTTAGTGATTATGCCTCAGTAACATTTACTCCTGATAACAATAATGACGACTGGCTTGTTATTGCAAACCCAACAGTTCAAGTGGACTCTACAACTAGTAATTATCTTTATCGTATTAAACACAATTCAGATGAAAACCCATATTTTAGCCACGAAGGAGAAGATACGGGAGAAAATGCGACCACTATTCTTAGTAGAGTTTATACTTTAAATAATACAGCACCCCACAAATTTGCTTTACAGGGCAAAGATGACGAGCTAGGAACCAACGACCATTATGCCTCTCGGATATTCGCTTTACGACTAAATGCTATGCGTGAATATGCATTCTCTTGGAGCGCCGCAAGACAAGTTCACACGGAGAACACCTTTAAAAAGGCTTCTAGTGTTTCTCTTACACCAACCGACCATACAAAAGGGTTATTAATTGGTTATGTTAGACATAAAGCGGTAGCTGAAGGAAGCACTATAAAAGCTAAGATAGAAGATAATGGTCTTGCAAAGCCCACCGGAGCTACTGGACTGGTTGCTGTTTCTAGAGACGCTACAGATGAAAGAGCCACTGTAAGAATTTCTCAAACGAATTTGGCGGGCTATCAGCAGCATGATATTGATTTTTCTATTGCTGTAAATTGGGACACAACCCCTTGTGTTCACACTTATGACCACTCATTATGTGTTGTTTCTCTTGCTTTAGCAGACGTTCCCGCAGGGGCTGTTATTACAGCTAACGGGGTGGTTACAACAATTGTTGGGCAGGTTTCGTGTCAGTCAAGTGCTACATTAAATGCTATAGCAAGACAAGAGTTAAAGGCTCAGACGGGCGTATCTAGCTCTGGAACCGTTTCGATATCAGGGAGGCTTAATATACCCTCTACTATTGCAATGTCTAGCTCTACAACACTAACCCCTAGTTCTCTTTCTGAAATTGCAGGTAGCATTAATTTTAGTGGGAATTCTACATTATTAGCAAATAATGTTCTGGGTGTTTCTGGGGTTGGAAATTTACAAAGTACCGCAAATATTGTGGGAAAAAGTGTATTATCCTTAAGAGGCAGCTTTGCAATATCTATACTATCTACTTTATCGCCAACTGGTTTGTTGGGGATTAATGTAAGAGATAATGATATTCTAGACATTGTCTTGTATACTGACCAGTTAAGAAATATAACGGCTTATGTGGATAGAGAGCTTTTGTCTTCATTGTATATAGACCAATCGTCGGGGAAAGATTTAAATATAGATGAGGAGACTGTCTCTTCACTATATATAGACCAAGAACTGGCCACTTCTTTGGAGAGATAAATGGCAGCTAACGAAATACATAAAGGCGATATAGGAACAGTATTTAAAGTTACCATTAAAGATGGTACTGCTGCTGTTGATATTTCAACAGCCACAACAAAACAGATAATCTTTAAAAAGCCGGGGAGTACTAAATTAACAAAAACCGCAAGCTTTTTTACAGACGGTACTGATGGAATTATCACTTATACTAGTATTAGTGGAGATTTGGGTGAAGAAGGAATGTGGAAAATGCAAGGCTATATTGTATTGACTGGTGGTAATACATTTTATACAGATATACACACCTTTAAAATATATAGAAATTTGTAATGGAGATAAAAAATGGCTTGGCAAAGTGAAATGGTGAGAATGCTCCGTCATATTATTAATGATTTAGACTCTTCTAATTATTCATTTACTAATGATAGACTTGAAGAATCTATACTTGTATCATCTCAATTAGTTTTGACAGAAATAGATTTTGAAAACACTTATACGGTAGATGTGGATGGGTTGGTTTTATCACCCGACCCAACAGCTTTGGCAAATAAAGATGATGCGTTTATTAATCTAGTTGTTTTGCGAGCGTCCTGTGTAATTTTAGGTAGCGAAGTTAGAAGTAATGCTTTAAACTCAATATCATTAAAAGACGGTCCATCATCTATAGATTTACGGGGCATTACTACAGGGCTAACCGTACTATATAAAGACCTTTGTGAAAAGTATGAATCTTCTGTAATGCAGTATAAGGCTGGCAGTAGTGTGGCCGGAAAAGCAATCTTAAGTCCTTATTCCCCCGGTAGCGATGCCGTAGGTGGAAGTTATAGAGATAGTAGAAGCGGAGGTTATTTCAATGGTTGATGTTACACAAAAAATTATATCTGGAAATGCTGTTCAACAAGGCTGTGCTATTTCTTATACCGATAAAAAGGGAAATATACACAGTCTTTGTCCTACTGTAACGGCACCCGCAGACGTGGCCGGGTTGGATACTAAGCTAACAAACAGGTTTGACGACACTGATTATTATGGAACTAAATTTAAACCAACTATTATTAGCGGGTGTCAAGTTTGGGTGTCTGCTGATAAAATTACAGGTCTTGTAGACGGGGACACCGTTACTACTTGGAGTGACCAAACTAGTAATAGTAATGATTTTACTCAAATTACCGCTTCTAAAAAGCCTGTATATAAAACGAATATATTTAAGCAAAAGCCCGCTCTGAAATTTGATGGCTCAGATGATTTTATGCTTGGAACACCTACAGGATTAAGTTCCGTAACAGATTTTAGTATTTTTGCCGCAATTAGCTTTATTACAGAAGGCGATTGGATGACCCCCTTGTCAATAGGCGATTCTGGCGCGGGCAATCCTATGATAAGATTTTTTCAGCTAAATAACGCCATACCCCTAAATATTAGAGTTGAGGGTAAGGATGCGTCTAATGTTGTGGTTAGTTTAGCAACTGGTAGCAATGTTTCTATAGGAAAAACATATGTGGGTTCTGCTATAAATGATAATGGCGTAAATATATCACAATATCTCAACAGTGTTCTAGATGCCTCCCACACATCTTATGATATTAATAGCTTTGGCACAATTACTAGATTTACGCTTGGGGGTTCTAATTCTGAAGACACCCACGCCAACTGTTATATTGCTGAAGTTATTTTTTATAACCGTAAGGTTACAGAAAAAGAACAGTCAAGAGTCCAAAGTTATCTAAGTAAAAAATATGAGGTCGCCGTACCATGATAACTGAATATAAATATAGAGGAATATTTTTGATTACAAAGTCTAATAGGTCTGCAATTAATAATGCTATAAAAGCAGACTTAGATAAAGACGGCGGCAAAAAAACTTTTACTATTGGTGCTTCAAGTACCGGAGGGGGCGGTCCAACATATTATTATGCCAATTCAGCCTTAACCGCTGAAGCAGTAGCTAAAATAGCAGATATGGCAGTTGCTTTTCCTAGCTCTAAGGGGTGGGTTTGGGTTGACCATGAATCAGGAAGCGCCTCCTTGTTGAATAATACTTTTAATAGTATAAGTAATATAGAGGTGGTAGAAAAAACTCTTGATAATATATTATCAGAAAATGGTCTTCAAAGAATGGAGAGTGTATAATGGCCGATGTGGTAAAAAAGATTATAGAGGCAAATGATATAAAAAATGCTTCTTCTGTGGTTGGTGTAGATAAAAAGGGCAATATTCAAGCCACAAGTTTAATTTTTGATGGATTGAGAAGCCCTGTGTTAAATGATATCTCAGTGGGTACAAAATATCTCAAGTCAGACGGAACTTTTGGTGTTAGTGGAACTAGCGCATCTGGAGTTCTTGTGGCGTTAGAAACTAGATTTAATAATAGGTTTGACGATACTGATTATTATAGTGCATAGGTGTAATTATGGCTATTAATATTCCTGCTAGCGCGTTTACCAAATTTAACGAAGCTGTTAAGCTCTTTATGAGAGTTGTTACTTTGGTATACCCTCCCAAGCAAGAAGATTGCCCCAACTGTATAAAACAGACTTTTGGTGGAAGGTCTGTAAATATTTATACTCCGGGGGGACCAATTCCTTTCACAGACGGCATGCCCTGTCCTTACTGTGGCGGGTCGGGTGTTAGGCTAAGCGAGGTTACAGAAAATATTGATATGAGGGTTTATTGGGACAGAAAGTCTTGGATAAATCTTGGTGTAGGAATAGACGCACCAGAAAACTCAGTCCAAACAATTTGTTATATGTCGGATTATAGCAAGCTTATAAGGGCTAATCATATAATATGTTATTTTCAGGATAGTGAAGAAAAGGTTAAGCTTTCAAGGTCTGGTGAGGGCTACCCCACGGGCTTTAAGCAGAATCCTACGCAATATGTTGTAATGTTTTGGGAGAGGCAATAATGAATATTAGTATTAGAATGCTTGATAGCAATCGCTCTATTTCTCAAAAAATTATTAATGGAATTATTGGCCGTATTAATAAAGCTGTTTCCCGTTCTAAAAAGCCCATACTTGATAGTTTAAGGACAGAGGTTGTTGAGTGGTTAGAAGAATCACAAGTTATTAGAGACCTGCGGGGGTCTGGCTCATTAAATGCTGAAGTAGGTCTTCCACCCGGACAGGCGTCAAGCGCAGCACATGCAATAGTTAATGCTGTAGTGGGCTCGCTAGATTTACATTTTTCTTTGTTTGATAAAAGATTTAATGGAAAATTAAGTATAGGTATTCAGCCCCTAGACTTTAATAATCTATTAAATCTTGGTGGCGCAACTATTCTTACCGAAAAGGGAAAACAGCTAGACTGGCTAGACTGGCTATTAAGGTCTGGTAATAGAATTATAATTAGGGATTATGATATAGAATATGGTAATTATGGTGGCAGGTCTAGAAGTGGAAAAGACGCTATTATGGTAAAGAAAAGTGGAAATGCAGCTTGGAGGATGCCCGCACAGTATTCGGGTGTAGATAATGATAATTTTATCACTAGAGCGTTTGAGGGAAAAGAATCAGATATCTCTCAAATTATATCAAAACAAATAAAATCTAAAATATAATTTAGGTGTAGGAATGCCAAAGTATACCACCTTAAAAGGTCTTACCAAATATGGTGAAACAACTCTTACTTCCCACATGGAAGATGGAGCTGTAACCTTTTTTAATTGGGGTCTGTTAGAGGCCGGTGCCTTTTTTAATGTTAAAATTCCAAGTTCTGGAATTTATGGCGGAGATTCACACCGTCTAAGATTAGTAGATGACCCTAATTATACTAAGGGGCAGGTCTGGGAAGGCTTTAGGTCTAACTGGATTTGGGAGAGCGGGGTCTTTTCTGAAGACCCGCCCGTAAATATTTCTGGTGCTCATGTTGGGGGTACTTTTTATGCTACAGATAGCACACACGCTAATTATAATGCTACTTATGCTCATTATATTGATTATGCAAACGGTAGAATAGTATTTGATACTGCTATAGCAACCACAAGCACCGTTACTACTGAATATAGTTATAGATGGGTAAATTTTGTTTATGCCAACAACACACCTTGGTTTAGAGAGCTTCAGTTTGACTCTCTGCGAGTTGATGATTCAGATTTTTTACAAACAGGTTCTGGAAACTGGGCGCAATTGGGCAACACGCGCGTTCAGATGCCTGTCGTTGCAGTGGAAACCGTGCCTAGACGAAGATTTAAGGGGTATCAGTTGGGAGGTGGGCAGTGGGTCTATAGCGATATGCTGTTCCACATATTAGCTGAAAACGAGTTTACTAGAGATAAAATAGTAGATATTATTAGTTTACAAAACGAAAAGAAAATATTTCTATTTGATACTGATAAATTAGCTAGAGATAATAGGTTTCCTTTAGATTATAGGGGAACCCTATCTAATCATTCTGAAGTTTCTGGTGCTTTAATGTATCCTGATATTGTTAAAGAGTCTGGCGCGGGAGGATATAGGCTTCGGGGTATGACATTTACTAAGATGTCTCCTGAAGATTCTTATTCCTTACATCAAAACTTACATATAGGAACTGTACGCACTTCAGCAGAAGTGATTTTGCCCGGAATTTAATTATTTTCGTGTATAATACAATAAAGATAACCCCTTTTTAAGACAGGCAAAAGGAGACAAACTAATGGCTAATAGAAGAATATTTTGGGCCATCCAAGGCGTGGCTATTGGCCCTATGGGGTACACTGAAGTAGCCTTAGCCGCTTCAATAGGGAATATATATAAGCATACAGATAAGCTTAATCCCGTTCAAGGTGTGCAGAGTATTGGTATTACTACAAATTTTAATCTAGAACAGGCATTTGAGCTTGGTCAATTGGCGCTTTATGAGAATATCGAAGAAGTGCCTGATATTGAAGTTACAATGGAAAAGGTTATTGATGGTGCGCCACTGTTGTACCATTTATCAACACCCAAGGTAACTGGCTCTGCTTCAGAAAAGTCTGGTTTAGTTGGACGTAGTAATGAGCGATGTGATATCAGGTTGGCGGTATTTAATGATACGGCAGAGTTTGCTGGTGGAGCAGGTGGGGTAGTAGAATCTGAAGTATATATGTCTGGAATGTATGTTTCGTCTATTAGTTATTCCTTCCCAACCGATGGCAACTGTACTGAATCAGTTACGCTGGTTGGCAATCATAAAGAGTGGATTGGTGTTGGTGAATCATCGTCTACATTCGGATTTGTTGGAGCTTCTGGTTATGGCTATGGAGCCTTAGCTAGTCCGTCATCCCCAGAGAGTGGTGTTCAGCGACGTGAAAATGTTGACGTTATTAACTCTACCTTCCCGGCTGAAGTGCGTCGTTCGGCAACAGATGGCGGCCTTAATGCCACCGCTGCTGACCGAGTGGTTCATATTAACTCTATTAGCTGCTCGGCTGACCTTGGTCGTGAAGAGATTAGAGAACTGGGTCGTAAGGGGCCGTACTTCCGATATGTTACTTTCCCATTAGAAGTTACTTGTGATTTTGAAGTTACCGCTACTTCTGGTGACTTTGTAAATGCGTTTGAAGAAGGTCGTTCTAGTGATAAGAAAAACCTTAGTGACCGCGCCATTATTATCAAGCTTGATGAAGGCACAAGAGTTGACCTTGGTAGCAAGAATAAGCTTTCAAGCGTTACTTATGGTGGGGGAGATACTGGTGGTGGCAACTCAACCATTACGTACAGCTATAGTACGTTTAATGATTTTAAAGTTATTCATCCACACGACCCCGCTGGTAAAACTAGCTAATACGGCTTAAATAAAAAAAAGGGGGGTTGAAGGTAATATTTCGACCCCTTTTTTTGAGTTAGCCCGCAAGCTATAGCCATATATTTTGGATAGGCGAGTGGTTTGGGCTGGCTTTTAGATAAAGGATTGTTATGGAAGGATATAGGCGAGAGTATCTTGTTGCTAGGATTTGTTCAGGATATTTAAGGTTTAATATAAACTCGAAGGTCTGTCTTATTATTAAACCCTTAACGATTGACCAAAAATATATAGCACAAGAAATATATACTGAAGCCTATGACAAAGGATTTGAAGATAATCTTCTTACCGATGAAGAGATTCTTGACATAATGCGGGGAAATGGTTTTTGGACTGAATTAGACGATAAGAGACTGGAGCAAATACCAAAAGATATTGAAAACACTAAGCTTAAAATGTATGAAGCTTATTTTCAGTCTGATTATCGAGAAACTTTAAGAGGGTTTTTGCACAAGGCGGAAGAGCAGTTAATAAAAACTATACAAAAAAGACACCTGTATGATTCTTCTACCTGCGCTGGTTATGCTTCTTATTATAGGTGGAACTGGATGATAGAAAATTGTACTTATTATCTTAATGGTGATAATTATGATTGGCAACATAGAAGTATTTCTGACGCATTAAGTTATTATCAGGAAAACATGCTTACAGAAACGGAATGTAGGAAGTTATCTAGAACAGAGCCTTGGCGAAGCATTTGGAATTCAGGAAAGAAAGTTGGTAATCTTTTTGGTAAGCCTTCGATAGAGTTTACCACAGAGCAGAGCATGTTAGTTACTTGGTCGTCAATGTATGACAGTATTTCTGAATCTTCTGAGTGTCCTCCCGACGATATAATAGAAGATGATGATGTTTTAGACGGCTGGCTTATATCGCAAAGAAAAAAGCGTGAGGCGCAAATGGGGCAGTCTAGTGCGGACAATATGATTGGTAATGATAAAATTGCTAATGCTGGAGAAGTTTTTGTTGTTACGGGTAGTAAATCTGAAGATATAGATAGAGTTGCTACTCTTAATGACCCACACGTTACAGCTACAAAAAAGGCGCGAGTTAAGTATATTAAGGAAGAGGGGGGAGGGGAGGTTCAAAACCTGCCGGATGTACGACAGGAAATAAAGATGAAGGCTCACAATAAACTGAGAGATAAGTTTAAAGGAACGTAACATGGATAAATCTTATAACGATTTAATTAGGTCTTCATCTAATTATAAGCAGGAGCGCGAAGAAAAATACAAGCAGAGTTCAAGAGATAGACTGGCAAAGATAGCTTGCAAAAAAATAAAAACAACGATGATAGGCGCTTTAAGTACAATTGAAAACCAACTTGGGTTTTTATGGGGTCATGAGTCTGGAGAGCCTCTGACACCCGAACAAGAACATATGCGGTCTGTATACGAGGAAATAAGGTCGGAAATATTGGACAAGGGGAACACACAAATTAGAAATTTGGAAGCTGAATTTTCTTATTATGATATTACTTGGTTAAGATATCGTATGAACTTACCTGTGAAACCTATGGAAACTAAGGAGGATGAAGATGGCAGAGAATAAGACTAAAACTGAAATGGTAGTTGAGTCTAAGGACTTGGACGGTAATAACAAGAGTGTTGTTGTTATACGACCTGACTCTAAAAAGCTTGCGGAAGCACAAAAGGTTTATAACAAGCTTTTCCGTGACGGTCTAGAATCCGGCGCATTGTTGCGTCAGCGTCTTGATGGTTATATGCGAGAGCAAGGAATCTGGAGTGACGAAAAGGAAAAGCAATATAATGAGCTAACCACTAAAATTAATGAAAATGAAAAGAGACTGGCTGGTGGTGGTATTAAGCTTAGTGTGGCAAAAGACCTTGCTATGGAAATGCGAGGGGATAGAATTGCTTTTCGTAATTTGATTTCGGAAAGAAATCAGATGGATGGCAATACTGCTGAAGGGCAGTCGGATAATGCGCGGTTTAATTATTTAGTGTCGGTTTGTATTTTAGACCCCGATACTAGAAAGCCGCTGTTTATGGATATTGATGATTATGACAGTCAGGCTGCGGAGCCATATATTATTGAGGCCGCTGGAGAACTGGCCTCTATGATGTATAATCTGTCTCCTGATTATGAGAAAAAGCTTCCTGAAAATAAGTTCTTGAAGAGATTTCAGTTTGTTGACGAAGAGCTTAGATTAATTAATGATGATGGCCACTTGGTTGATGGAGATGGTCGTCTTATTAATGATGAGGGACGATTTGTTGCTTATGATGAAGATGGAGTTTTATATTTTATAGATAGAGATGGCGACAAGCTTGATGAAGAAGGTAATTATATTACCGACGATGATTCAGAGCCTGTCTTTTTAGATGATGATGGCAATCCTATTACCTTGGAAGATGAAGCTGAAGAGGAAGCTGAAGCCGAAGTCGAAGAGGCGACAGAAGAGCCAAAGAAGCGCGGAAGAAAACCCGCAACTAATAAAGCATAGTTTTCGCGGATAGAGCGAGTATTTTGGATAGTGCATAATGACCGCGCTACCAATATACTCGCTTTTTTTATAGGGAGCCAAACATGGCTGAGAAGTTTGTTTTAACGGCACAGCTACAATTGCAAGCGCCTAAAAACGTACAGCAAGTGAGCCGTAGTATACAAAATCAGTTACAGGGCATAAAAACTCCTGTAAATGTAAAGGTTAGCTCTCAGTCTCAAAAAGCCCTAAAGCAGGTTGCCAGTAAGCTTAAAGATGTTGAACAAAACGCTGAGCAAGCTGAGTCTGCCATGTTTGAGTTTGGTAAAGCTGTTGGTTTAGCCGCCAGACGTTTTACCGCATATGCCGCTGCTACATTAATAATGTTTAAAATTACCAACGCTATTTCTGAAGCGACAAAAGAAGCTATTGCGTTTGAGCGAGAGATGTTAAAGGTTGCTCAGGTTACTAATAGAAGCATGTCTTCTATGAGAGGGCTGACTAATGCTATTACTGAAGTCTCTACCGGCCTCGGCGTATCTTCTAAAAGTTTGGTAGAAGTTTCTAGAGTTTTAGCTCAAGCCGGCTTAAGTGCTAGAGAAACAACTATAGCTATGAGAACTTTGGCTAAAACTGAACTAGCTCCAACTTTTGATAATATTACAAATACAGTAGAAACTGCCGTTGCTATATTAAACCAGTTTGGAAAAGGGGTTGGTGGCCTAGAGTCGCAGTTAGGAGCTATTAACGCTGTAGCCGGAAGCTTCGCTGTTGAGGCGTCCGATTTAGGCGTTGCTGTTAGGCGGGCGGGTGGTGCGTTTAAGGCTGCTGGCGGCAACTTAACAGAGCTAATATCTCTCTTTACTGCTGTACGACAAACTACGCGAGAATCGGCTGAAACTATTGCTACTGGTTTTAGAACTATCTTTACTCGTATGCGAAGACCCCAAACAATTGACTTCTTAAGACAAATTGGCGTAGAGTTAACAGACCTTAAAGGTAAATTCATTGGGCCTTATGAGGCTGTAAATAGACTTAATAAAGCTTTGGCCTCACTAGACCCGCGAGATGTTCGGTATGCTCAAATTATTGAAGAGCTTGGTGGGTTTAGGCAGGTCTCCAAAGTTATTCCTCTTATTCAGCAATTTGCTACTGCACAAAGGGCTTATTCTGTAGCTCAAGCGGGCGCTAATTCTTTAGCTGAAGACGCACAAAAAGCACAAGGCGTTTTAGCTGTTCAGTTTACTAAAGTTAGAGAAGAATTTACCGCCTTGGTTCGTAAAATAACTGATAGTAGCTCTTTTAGAACGATGGCCGATATAGCTTTGAGGATGGCAAAGGCTATGATTACCGTTGTAGACGCTATGACACCCTTAATTCCATTAATTACTGCTTTTGCAAGTATTAAGTTAGGACAAGGAATAGCTTCTCTTTTTGGTGGGCGGGGCGGCGGAGGCGGCGTAGGAGACCTTTTGCGTGGCGTCGGTTCTGCGCGCAATATGGGCGGGGGCAACTTTAATTCAGGTGGTGCGGTTAAGAGATTTTCAGCCGGTGGTTTTGTTCCCGGCCAAGGCAATAGAGACACGGTTCCGGCCCTGCTTCAGCCGGGAGAATTTGTTATCAGACAGAAATCTGCTAAGCAACTAGGTGCTGGCCGATTGCACGGGTTAAATAGAAAAGCTAGCGGCGGAAAAATACAAAGATTTGCGTTTGGCACTGGTCCCGCTGGCGTTACGCCAGAAGATGTTAGAGGCTCTAGCGACCCTGTTGGTGACTTAATGCGTTCTGGGTTTAGCGAGGGGCGCGCACGAAAAATTAAAAATAACCCCCTTGTTTTTAATAAAATTCAACAAAACCAAATGGCAGCATCTAAAAAGTCTCAACCAACTACCAGTTTTAATATAGGCGACCCTAACAATCCTTTTGTTGGGATGTTTGTTGGCGAAAAGGGTGGAAGAGAAAATATTACTCATCCATATAAATCAGATAGTAGGATTAGTTCTAAGATAAAAGAGTTAAAAGGCACATCTGGTAATATTAACACCAGCCTTTCTATCAAGAAAATAGGGATGCAATCAAAAATCTCCCAAGAAGAATTTAATGACTCATTGCATACCGTCCTTTCCTCTGCTGTAAAAAGTGTTACATCTCTTATTGCTAACACAAAGCAAATCCCAAGTGACAGCATTCTTGAAAAAATAGGTGGTCGTAAAATTAAGGGAAGCCTGTTTGAGGGCGGTATTGGCAATCTTATTTCTTCTGATGTTTTCCAAAAGGATGAAGCACCATTTGATTTTCTTGGCCCCAAAGGTGGTCAAATGTCTGGTATGGGGTTTGATGCCATTTTTGGTGCAGGAAGCACTAAGGGAATTAGTCATGGTGATGCTAAATTAACATCTGGTGTAGATAATATACAAAAACTGGCTTCGCAATCAGCCAAGGCTGTTGTGGCTGGAGATAAATCTTTTATTAATCAAATTCAAGAAGCCCATTGGGGAGGGGAAATTCAGCAACTTGCTAAGGGCGGCTCTTTAAAAATAAATGATGCGCCATCTAAAGAATTAACAAGTCGTGTTTGGGAAGAGGGCGACACTATAGATAAATTATTTAAAAAGGGAAAACTCTTTAATGCAGAAGACACATTAAGCTCTAAATATAAAGTTTTTGGATTTAAGTCTAGCGATAAAGATTATAAACTTACTGATGACGGTTTAGATTTTGAAAACGTTGTTAGTGGGGTTATGGGAGGCAAGAGGCGGGGCGGAACATACCCTGTAGATATAACTGGCACTAGATATGGTGATATTGAAGCAAAAAACACCAAAGGTTCTGTTGGGTCTAGAGATTTGATTGATAAGTTTGCGAGACACTTGATACTTGATAATAGTCTTTCTAACACTAGAAAAGTTGAAGATATTAATTTAGGTAGCGATTTTGGCGTTGCTTATAACTTAGATAAGGCTCCCGGTCGTAAAGGTGTAGATAAAACTTTTGAAGTTAATCCAACGGAAGCTAGGATTAAGAACAGATGGATGCAGAAGCAAAACGTGCAGAAGCGAAACGCGGGCGGTTTTATACAACGACTTGCAGACGGCGGAGCGCTAAAAAAGAACATGGCCCACGTCTTTGATTTTGATGACACGTTAGCAACAACTCAGGCTAAAGCATTTAAGGATTTTGCAGACCCTAAATTTATAAATAATGCAGTATATACTAAATATTCCGGTATGGCCAGAAAAGCGCACGAAGGAGGCGAAGATGTCTTTATTCTTACCGCTCGCTTTGTGTCGGATAAGATTAATGAGGCTATGCAGAACTTTTCGTCAATGGGGGGCTTCCCTCTTTCAAGTGACAGGATTATTGGTGTAGGAGATAAGTTTTTTGGGGAAAAAGAGACAAGCCCTAAAACCGGCAATCAAATCAATCTTAGCACCGCTAGCAAGAAAGCAAAAATTCTACAACAGCTAGCTACTCAATACGATTCAATTCGTTTCTTTGACGA
>Ga0209501_10000670_pt1 | contig 40845 bp, 36 predicted proteins | sample ArcticOcean_MG_C_4_FD_187434 | JGI IMG/M metagenome (GOLD analysis project Ga0209501, IMG submission 187434) | Marine microbial communities from western Arctic Ocean - ArcticOcean_MG_CB4_134 (SPAdes) (version 2) | ecosystem: Environmental > Aquatic > Marine > Oceanic | place: Arctic Ocean...
TATTGTTGCACCCATTCCTTCATGTGTTTTGATGTTTAAGCAAGAGCTACCATTATTGTTCCCTGAGGATGTAGCGCTGTCACGGATAGCAGCATCTATTTTTGATCCCTTTGAATATTTAATGCAGCGACATGATGCTGGTCTTCTTAAAACTAATTTTGTACAACAATTAGGCAAAATTAGCTACCAAGTCCCTTGTCATCTGAGAGTTCAAAATATGGGCTTAAAGTCACGAGATATACTGAATCTTATTCCCGATACTAAGGTTCATGCAATCGAAAGGTGCTCTGGCCATAATGGTACTTATGCAGTCAAAAAAGAGTTTGGCGCTATTGCGAGAAAAATAGGACGCCCAGTGGTCAAACAGGCCGAAACACATGAGGCTGATTTTTTTGCCAGTGACTGCCCAATGGCCTCTGAGCATATCGCTGCAATGTCAGACAAGATTACCGCTAATCATCCAATGTCATTACTTAGAAAAGCTTACGGAGTATAAAAAATAACAATGAAAAAACTAGATCCCCAAGAGCTTTATTCATTAGAACAATACCATGTACTTCGTAATCAATTTAGGAGCGAGGTTATTGGGCATAAAAAAAATCGACAACTGCCAATTGGTCCAAATGTAACCTTGTATTTTGAGGATAGATTGACCATTCAATATCAGATTCAGGAAATATTAAGGGTAGAAAAGGTATTCTCCCGAGAGGGTGTAGAAGAGGAGCTGTCAGCTTATAATCCGCTTATACCTGATGGGAGTAATTTTAAAGCAACCTTTATGATTGAGTATTCAGATGAAGCTGAGAGGAAAAAGGCGTTAAAGGGCTTGATTGGTATAGAAGACCTTGTTTTTTTAAATGTTGGCGATAGTAAAATTCCAGCCATTGCTGATGAGGATCTAGTGCGAGAAAATGAAGAAAAGACATCTGCTGTTCATTTTTTAAGATTTGAGCTGCCAATTGAGATAGTCACAGCTCTTAAAAATAACGAATCTTTTAGTTTTAGTATTGAGCATGAAAATTATCATCATGTTCAGGTACCTCCTGAATTAATTCGAACGTCATTGGTTAATGATCTCGATTAATTTTTCCTGAGGGATTACAATGGCGTAATACGTTATTAGGGTGAGATATTTTGGCTCAAAAGTACGATTCTTCAGACCTTGAGGTACTAGAAGGCTTAGATCCGGTTAGAAAAAGACCGGGCATGTACACCGATACCACTAGACCTAATCATTTAGCATATGAAGTAATTGATAATAGTATTGATGAAGCAATAGAGGGCTACGCTAACAAAATACAAGTATGCTTGTTTAGCGATGGCAGCCTCCAGGTTAAAGATAACGGTAGGGGTCTTCCCGTGGATATACACCCTAAAGAAAAAATATCAGGCGTAGAGCTAGTATTAACAAAATTACACTCTGGCGGAAAGTTTTCAGGTAAAAATTATAAGTACTCTGGTGGCTTGCATGGTGTGGGTGTATCAGCCGTGAACGCTTTATCATCACACCTAGAGGTGTGGGTAAGACGTAATGGGAAAGAATATAATATGGGGTTTAAGGATGGCCAGCGAGTTGCCGAATTAGAACCTATCGATAAGGTAAAGAAGGCTGACACTGGTACCAGGATTAGGTTTATGCCTAACTCAAAATATTTTGATATAGCAGAATTTTCTCTGCCTGAACTAAAGAGGACGCTGCGAGCAAAGGCTGTATTATGCCCAGGTATCATCATTCAGTTTACCGATGAAAAAAATGATTCAAATAACGATGAGTGGTGCTATAAAAAGGGACTAGCGGAATATTTACTAGAGCAGACATCAAGTGATGCTTTGCTTATTCCTAATCAGCCTTACTATACTGAATTAAAAAGAGATAAATGTGAGTTGTCAATCACGATAGCTTGGGAGTCAGATCACGAACAGACCATACATGAAAGTTATGTTAATTTGATACCTACGCCACAGGGTGGTACTCATGTGAATGGCCTAAGATCAGGCATTACTGATGCTATTAGAGAGTTTTGTGACTTCCAGAATTTATTACCTAGAGGTATTAAAATTACACCGGAAGACGTGTGGAAAGATGTTCACTTTATTCTTTCAATTAAGCTTCCAGAACCTCAATTTTCTGGGCAGACTAAGGAGCGATTAACTTCCCGTGACGCTAACTCAATTGTTCATACATTAACAAAAGATTTTTTTTCTTTGTGGCTTAATCAAAACTCTGAATCAGCTCAATTAATTTCTTCCTTGGTTATAGAAAATGCGATTCTTAGGCAAAAGAAAAGTAAAAAAATTGAGAGGAAGCGCATTACTCATAATGGGCCAGCACTTCCGGGAAAGCTTGCTGACTGTATATCAGAAGATCCTAGTATTAGCGAACTATTCATTGTTGAGGGAGATTCAGCAGGTGGCTCTGCTAAGCAGGCAAGAAATAAAGAGACCCAGGCCATACTTCCGCTGAGGGGAAAAATATTAAACACATGGGAATCAGATACAGACGAGATACTGAAGTCACAGGAGGTTTCAAATATTAGTATTGCTTTGGGTGTAGAGCCAGGAAGTGATGATATTGGCAAGCTACGCTATCATAAGATATGCATCCTAGCTGATGCAGATTCAGACGGCTTGCATATAGCCTCTTTATTGTGCGCCTTGTTGTTAAAACATTTTCCATTAGTAGTCGATCAGGGGTTTGTGTATATTGCTTTACCGCCGTTATATAGGATAGATCAAGGAAAAAAGGTGTTTTATGCTGTAGATGAAAAGGAAAGGGAAGATATTATTAAAAAACTTGAAACAAACAAAAGCAATACTAAAGTACTGATAACTCGTTTTAAGGGGTTAGGCGAAATGAACCCATTGCAATTGAGAGAGACCACCATGAATCCTGAAACAAGAAAACTATTAAGACTTACTCTAATAGATGTAGGCCAAGCTGATAGTATATTTGATATGCTGCTCTCAAAAAAGAATGCGCAACAGAGAAAGCAGTGGATTGAAAGTAAGGGCAATAGAGCACAATACTTATAAAAATGAAAAATCAGAAGTTAGAGTTTGAGCATATAGAGGACTATGATATAGGTAGTTTTGCTGAGAGTGCATACCTCAATTATTCGATGTATGTCATTTTAGATAGAGCCTTGCCTCAGCTCGGCGATGGATTAAAGCCTGTCCAAAGACGAATTATTTATGCTATGAGTGACTTGGGTTTGTCGGCCAGTTCCAAGCCAAAAAAATCTGCTAGAACCATCGGTGATGTAATAGGTAAATTTCATCCACATGGCGATGGTGCATGCTATGAAGCCATGGTGAATATGGCGCAAGATTTCAGTTATCGCTACCCATTAATTGATGGCCAGGGAAATTGGGGTTCGCAGGATGACCCTAAATCATTTGCGGCCATGCGATATACCGAAGCAAAGCTCACAAAATATTCAAATGCATTATTAAGTGAACTAGATGAGGGGACGGTTGAATGGCAAGGTAATTTTGACGGCACGCTTGAAGAGCCAAAAATATTGCCAGCGCAATTACCAAATATTTTATTAAACGGAGGTTCTGGTATTGCCGTAGGTATGGCAACAGACGTTCCGTCGCATAATATCAGTGAAGTGATTAGTGGTTTAATAGCATTGGCTGATAACCCAGAACTTTCGCTTGATGAGCTTTTAAATTTTATTCCCGCACCTGATTTTGCTACTGGCGGTGAGATTACTTCATCGGCAGAGGATATTAAGCGTATTTATCTGACCGGAAACGGGAGCCTTAAACTACGAGCTAAGTTTGGACTAGAGAAAAAAGATATCGTTATAACTGAACTGCCATATCATATTTCCGGAGCTAAAGTGATCGAGCAAATCGCTGAACAAATGATTGCTAAGAAGCTACCTATGGTATCAGATCTTAGAGATGAGTCAGATCATGAGCATGCTTGTAGACTTGTGTTGAAGCTCAAATCAACAGATTTGGAGGCTGATTCAATTATTTCGCATCTTTGTGCAACAACAGATCTTGAGCGTAATGTTAGGGTTAATTTGAATATTATTAACCTAGAGGGCTTGCCGCAGGTTTATGATTTGAAGACACTTTGCTTGGATTGGTTAAAGTTTAGATTGGCTACAGTCAAAAGGAAGTATCAGTATCGTTTTGATAAAATTCAAGCAAGACTTCATCTGCTTGATGGTTTGATGATTGCCTACCTAAATATTGATGACGTAATTCATATTATTAGAAATGATGATGAGCCCAAAGTTGAATTGATGAGGTGCTTTCATTTAAGTGAGCTACAAGCTAATAGTATTCTTGACCTTAAACTAAGGTTTTTAGCAAAACTTGAAGAGATAAAAATCAAAGGTGAGCAAACGGAACTTAATAAGGAAGAGAAGCACTTAAAGAAAATTTTAAAATCTAAGCAACTTTTAAATGATGCAATGAAGAATGAACTTTTAGTCTTAATGGAACATTTTGGTGATGAGAGAAGGACACAGCTAAATGAGCGGCAGGCTGCTGAGGCTATCAGTGAAAAACAAATAGTTAGAAAAGAGCCATCTACCTTAATTGTCTCAAAAAATGGTTGGGTCAGACTTGCTAAAGGACATGAGATTGATGTTGATTCAATAACATTTAAAGCAGACGATAGCTTGCTTGATTTACCCTCTAAAGGCCATCTTGGTCAAGAGGCTGTTTTTATAGATCAAAGTGGAAGAGCTTATAGTGTTTTAGTTAATCAGCTGCCGTCAGCCAGAGGTTTTGGTGAGCCATTAAGCAGTCTATTTAAGGTAAGCGATGGCGTTCGTTTTGTTACGAGCACTTTAGGTGAGCCGGAAGACTGCTTTGTGATTGCAACAACTAATGGTTATGGGTTTAGAATTGAAAAAAATGATCTTATATCCAGAAACAAAGCAGGCAGAGCTGTAATAAAAGTTTCAGAGGCAGACAGCATACTTCCACTTAAGAGAATAAAGACCGATAAAGATATCATTTTTTCTATCTCAAGTGATTTTAGAGCCTTAGCGTTCCCAGTTTCTGACTTGCCAAAATTAAGTAAGGGAAAGGGTAATAAGATCATCGGACTACCTAAAAATAAATCTTTACATTTAGGCTTTATATCGGTGGTTTCACCATCTGAGACATTGTGCCTCGTTATAGGGAAGCGATCTAAAAAGTTAAGTTATGAGCAAATTAATGATTATATTGGCGCTCGAGGAAGAAGAGGCATCTCATTGAAATTAAAGTCAATTGACAGTATTTTCATCCAATAACTCATAGGGAATCTTACTTGATTTCCCGGGCACTTCTTTTACCAAGCGAGGGAGCAAGTAGCCAGGTAATTCCGTCCTTATTTCTTCATATATTTTCTTTGTTAATCTTGTGCTAACTTCGTAATGTTCACTGTTAGTTACAGGGTCAAGTAAATGAAGATAGTAAGGAAGAACTCCGTACTTAAAAAGTTTATGACTTAGCTTTATGAGAGTGCTGGCTGAGTCATTGATATCCTTAAGGAGTACAGATTGATTAAGCAGCGTAAGTTTGCTTAGTTCTGATAATTTAAGAAGTGCCCTCTTTACGTCACTATCTATTTCGTTAGGATGATTGCAGTGAATGACTACCACAAGATTTGCACGAATATTGCCAAGTATATTTATAAACTTATCATTAATCCTTGATGGAATTGCAATGGGAAAGCGAGTATGTAGACGAATGGTTTTAATGTGCTCAATGTTATCAATCTTATTTAATAATGACCCTAGTTTGTGGTTGCTTAAAGAGAGCGGGTCCCCACCAGATAAAATCACTTCGTTTAATGCATCATCTTCATGTATTGTTTTAATGACTGCATTGTAGTTATCTTTAGAGGAGAGATTATCGGCATAGTTAAAGTGTTGTCTGAAGCAGTATTGGCAGTGGATAGGGCATGCTTGCGTGGTAATGATAAGAGCCCTAGATTTGTATTTTTTTATTAATCCATCTTTTGCAAGTGCGCGTTCATTGAGTGGGTCATTAGTGCCCCGTGCATTATTAATGTTTATTTTTTTTACTACCTGTAATAATAAGGGATCTTTTGGATCATTAGGATTTATTCTTGAGATGAAAGAGGCGGGTACTTTAGTTTGAAAATGACCACCCTTCATAAGGGTTAACTTTTCTTTAAGTTGCAAATGTTCTTTAAGTAAAGGAATGGCATTAGATGCTTCCTTAAAGTCCTTTTGCCAAGATTGCTTTTTCATTAATTAACTTGCATTTATAATGCTTAAATAGAATATTAAAAAATTAAGGACAATATGTCATCATACAGCACCAGTGAATTTAAGAATGGTTTAAAAATCATTATTGATGGAGACCCTTACTCCATTATAGAAAATGAGTTTGTCAAGCCTGGTAAGGGCCAAGCGTTTAACCGAGTAAAAATTAAAAATCTAATGAATGGTCGTGTTATTGATAAGACCTTTAAATCAGGCGAGTCACTGGAAGCTGCAGATGTCATCGAGATTGATATGCAGTTCCTTTATGTGGACGGTGCCGAATGGCATTTTATGAATGCCGATACATTTGAGCAGGTTGCTGCAGACACTAGATCGATTGGAAGTGCTAAGGATTGGATTAAAGAGGGGCTGATATGCACTGTCATGCTTTGGAATGACGCACCAATTAGTGTTACTCCGCCCAACTTTGTAGAGCTTAAGATTATAGAGACAGACCCCGGATTAAAAGGTGATACTGCTCAGGGCGGCGTTAAACCAGCTATTTTAGAAACTGGCGCTTCGATTAGGGTTCCTCTTTTTATTGCCCAGGGAGAGATAGTAAGGATTGATACTAGAAATGGTGAGTATGTTAATAGGGCTAAGAGCTAGCAGTAAATTCGATCAGACGGTATCGATGTTGCCCCTCTTGATAGAGCATAAAGGCGGTTAAGTCCTATAGAAACACCGCAGCATTGAGGTAGTAATGTAGAGACCTTAGTCAGATAGTCTTTTGGTATCTCCAGATATTCGCTACCTTCCTTTTTAGAGATATTTTTAAACCTTTGAGCAAGTAGATCTACTTGTCTTAGCTCCTCATAGCCATTAGCAAGCTCTATGCCCCGATAAAAGCATTCAAAACGAGTTGAAATGGAATTATCAGTGGGATCGACAGAAGCCATTGAGGCTTGATCAGAGGGGAATTGGGTGATTGTGACTAATTCATGGGGGCTGAAATTAAGTTGCATCACGCTAGAAAATAAAAGATCTAGTAAGTCATTATGGGTTAGTAGATTACCATCAAAATTAATGTCATGTTTTTTTAAACATTCAATAAGATTGGTTTTTGTGGAGGGGTAATCTTCATGAACCAAAGAATAAAACAAATCCTTGTAGGCAATTTTAGTCTTTTTTATTGGGTCGTCTGAAGGCCGATCAAGTAATAATAAAAGCAAGCCATTAACCTCTTTGATCATTTTGTCGATATGAATACCTACTCGATACCATTCAAGCATTTGAAACTCTTTGGTGTGCCATGATCCAACTTCCTCATCTCTAAAAGTAGTACATATTTGGTATATATCTCGACTACCTAAGGAGAGCAGTTCTTTCATTTTTAGTTCCGGTGAAGTATGTAGAAATAACTTATGTGGTGGGATCTTCGATATAACCTTAAACGGCTTAATATGCTCGTTGGGTACTTCAAATTTATTTAATATAGAGGTGCTTACTTCAATGCATTCGTGCTCACCAAGGTAGTGTTTTACCTTAGAGATAAATATATTCCAATTTTTTATTTCTTCTCTCATCTGAGTATTTAAGGTCTAAGGAAGATACTCAGCAATTGCTTCCCCCATTTTTACAGGTTGCATTGAGCTAACTCGCAATGCTGCATATGAAGAAGGAAGAAGTAATATGACGGTTGACCCAAGATTAAAACAAGCAAGCTCCTCCCCCTTTTGTTTTTTTGATTTTCCTGGTGGAACTTCACTATATGAATCTTTTTTAAATTTAAATTCTTCTTGCCAGAAAGTTGAGATACTGGCCACGTTTAAAGCCCCTATCATTACTAGGGGGCTGATTCCCATACTTGATTTTAACCATAAAATTAAACGTTCATTTTTAGTGAAAACTCTATCGACTTTTTTCAGGGTACGAGGTCGCACTGTATATTTTTCCCCTGGAATATATTTAGCACCAATAACTTCACCATCAAATGGCATGTGTATACGATGGTAATTTTGAGGTGATAGATAGATTGTAAGAAAAAGATCGGTACCTATTTCTTGATCAGACAACTTATTTCCTAAGAGATCACTTAGGTCATAGTAATGATCTTTTGCTTGGATTAATTTACCATCATTTACTGTTCCAAATTCTGTAATTGTTCCATCTGCCGGAGAGGTGATCTGGCTTTCTTTGTTATCAATAGGTCGATATTTTGATTCCAGCCGCCTAATAAAAAAGTCATTAAAATTAGAATAGCTTTTAAGATCTTTGTCTAAGAGTTCAGAGATATCTATGTTATTAGCCCATATAAAAATTTTAATAAGAAGAAGTTTAAACCATGAAACCTTGACTCGAGATAGCTTATAGACGATATGTCCAGAAAGTTGAGCTAGGACATTGTGTATTAATGAGGGCATTAGTTTAGATTTCCTTATGACGTGAGATTAGCTCTTTAAATGGCTGTTCAATATCAGCGGGAGAGGTGATGTTGCTTACTATACCAATTATTTGGTAGGTAGGACTGATTAAAAAGACAACGCCACTATGAGTCACGTTATAGTTTGCCCCATCAGCATTGTTGATTTGATGGACAGCAATTCCTAGTTGAGACCATAGGTTTTTTAAAGCGCTCTCTTCACCGGTTAGTCCAATAAAACTATGACTGAAATTATTAAGGTAGGCATTGATCTTCTCCGAAGAGTCTCTAGATGGGTCTACAGTCACAAAAATAGTTTGTATTTCTTCGTTAGCACTAAGATTAAAGTTTGTATTTGCAAGATGCGCAAGTGTTATAGGGCAGATATCTGGACAAAACGTAAAACCAAAAAACAATAAAGTGTATTTGTTATCAAAAATTGACTCATCAGTAGGCTCACTTAACTGATTTAGCAGCGAGAATGGCTCAATTATGGGGCCATTCATTAATAGCTGTAACCCTATTTTGGATGACTGATGTATTTCCATTTGTTGGCGAGAACTTTTATTAAAATTAGTTACGACTACGGTAAGTAGTAAAATGAAAAGAGTAAATAAAAGGTATAATTTTTTTTGTTGCATCAATAAATTAAGTTTATATGGGAATTAGCGCACTAAGAAATATATTATTAAATGCTGATCAAAGCAATTGGCATAATTTGATTAAAGATTATCTTAAGTCAAAAGATCTTTTTTATGGTCATGGCACATTAAGTGCAAATGATGAGGCCTTTTGGATAGTAAATTTTCTTAAACGAGAGCATGCAGATGACAAGGCAAGCGCACTTACTCAGTTGTTTGATATCCTACAGGAAAGGGTGGGTAAGCGTCTCCCACTTGCTTATGTTTTGGGGGAGGCATATTTTGCTACTTTGCCATTTATAATAACGACAGATGTAATTGTGCCCCGTTCGCCCATAGCAGAGTTGATCTTGGATGATTTTTTGCCCTGGATTACGCTCAATAATTCAGATCGTGTTTTAGAGCTTTGCACAGGTTGCGGCTGCATTGCTTTAGCTATAGCGCATTTTAATCCAGGAACAATAGTTGACGCTACCGATATCTCAAGTGCAGCAATTAAGCTATCCAGATCTAACGCAAAAAGGCTGAACCTTCATAAAGCCGTGTCTTTTTATGAGGTTGATCTTTTCCCTGAAACTAAACATCAATATAAATTAATTGTTAGCAATCCACCTTATGTGCCTTCATCTCACATACAAGATCTTCCGGCTGAATTTAAGCATGAGCCTGTGATTGCGTTTGATGGTGGTCAAAACGGGTTAGTTTTAGTTGATCGAATTATTAAAGAAAGCATTAAGTATCTTACAGATGACGGTTCATTAATTCTTGAAGTTGGTGAGATTCATGAGTATTTTTCATCAAAATACCAAGCGCTTAATCCAGTCTGGATAGCGCTACACAATGGGGGAGAAGGGGTATGCATTATCTCAAAAACAGACCTTATGAATTATTTTCTTAATTCTTAGAGCTATTTGTTAGATAATAGCTAAATAATTTAGGTAGAGTTATGTCAGGAAATACTTTCGGAAAACTTTTTACAGTGACTACCTTCGGGGAGAGTCATGGGCCAGCTTTGGGAGCCATTATTGATGGATGCCCTCCTGGGATGAAGCTAGATGAGTCAGATATTCAGAAAGATTTAGATAGAAGAAAGCCAGGCCAGTCTAAGTTTGTCACACAACGTAAAGAATCAGACACGGTTAAAATTATGTCAGGTGTTTTCGAGGGAGTAACAACTGGAACCCCCATAGGTCTTATTATTGAGAATGAAGACCAAAGGTCAAAAGATTACGGGAAAATTAAAGATAAATTTCGTCCTGGCCATGCAGATTTTACCTATGAAAAGAAGTATGGCATTCGAGACTATCGCGGTGGCGGTCGATCTTCAGCAAGAGAGACTGCAATGAGAGTAGCTGCTGGAGCAATAGCAAGAAAATATTTATTTGAGCACTCAAATCTTGGAATTCATGGTTATTTGTCTCAAATAGGTGAGATGCCTCTTGAGTACAAAGACCCCGAATCAATCAATACCAATGGTTTCTTTTGTGCTGACCCTGAGAAAGTTAAACAGATTGAGCAATATATTACACAACTTAGAAGAGACGGAGACTCTGTAGGAGCAAAGATTACTATTCGCGCAACCAATGTTCCTATAGGTTTAGGCGAACCCGTATTTGATAAGCTTGAGAGTGATTTAGCGAGAGGCTTAATGAGCATTAATGCTGTTAAGGGGTTTGAGATTGGCGATGGGTTTCAATCTGTAAGCCAAAGGGGTTCGGAACATAGAGATGAGATTACTCAAGATGGTTTTACAAAAAATTCTTCTGGAGGAACACTCGGAGGCATATCTAGCGGACAGGATTTGCTTATGAGTATTGTTTTAAAGCCAACTTCAAGCATACAGGTACCAGGTAAAACAATTAGTAAAGATGGTTCAGAAACTGAAATTATTACCACTGGTCGTCATGACCCTTGTGTTGGAGTTAGAGCGACACCCATTGCCGAGTCAATGGTTGCCTTAGTACTTATGGATCACTTACTAAGAAATCATGCTCAAAATCACTTAAAAGACTGATGGGCTTAAAAGATAAATACAATGTTGCAGTGGTTGGCGCTACTGGTCTTGTTGGAGAAACCATACTAGATATTCTTGAAGAGAGAGAATTTCCTGTAGGCAATTTAGTTCCCCTTGCCAGCAACCGCTCTCTTGGCAAGACAGTCCATTATTGTGAATCTGAGTACCCAGTTGTTGATTTAGAGACTTTTGATTTTACCGATATAGATATTGCTTTTTTCTCTGCCGGCGCAAACGTTTCCAGAGTCTATGCTGTTAAAGCTGCTAGTCAAGGGGCAGTGGTCATCGATAATACTTCTGAATTTAGAATGCAAGATGATATACCTCTGATTGTGCCTGAGTGCAACCTTCAAGATCTGGATCGATATAAGTTACGCAATATTATAGCTAATCCCAATTGTTCTACCATTCAAATGCTGGTCGCCTTAAAGCCTCTTCATGATGCTTTTGATATAGAACGTATTAATGTGGCAACTTACCAAGCAACGTCGGGCGCAGGAAGAAGTTTTATGCAAAGTCTTGAAACTGGCACTAAGGATATGTTGTCTGGCAGTGTAATAGATAAAGGAGAAGGTGAGCACCCGATCCCATTTAATGTAATTCCAAAAATTGATGTGCTACAGCCAAATGGATATACCAAAGAAGAAATGAAGATAGTGCTAGAAACTAAAAAGGTTCTTAATTCAGATACGATAAATGTTAATCCTACATGTGTCAGGGTCCCAGTATTTTTTGGACACTCTGAGGCTGTTCATATTGAAACCTTTAAGGAGCCAAATATTGATGAGGTCATTCAGATTTTATCTGATGCGCCAGGTATTTTAGTAGTGAATGGAAAAGAGCCGGGGGATTATCCTTCAGCCGTATATGATGCAGCAGGAAGAGATGAGGTATTTGTTGGAAGGATTAGAAAAGATATTTCGACAAAAAATGGCCTAAATTTATGGGTAGTTTCAGACAATATTAGGAAAGGCGCTGCTTTAAACAGTATCCAGATTGGTGAGTGTCTTATTGAGCAATACTTATAATAGCTGTTGGTTATTCTAATGGGCTTAAAACTCTTATTTTTTATCACTATTCAAGAATCATCAAATATACTTTCTGATCAAAGGTTAATAAGTAATTTTTTTGAAACGATCTCTCGCCTAAAGGAATTATTGATTGAGGTAGTAAATGATGGGTCATTAACCATTATTACTTTAATCAGCGCCAGTTTTTTGTTTTCAGTATTATTAATATTTGCCTACTTCAGGCAGTATCGATTGCCTAAGAATACTGCTAATCAAAAAATTGCTTTCAATGTCCTGTGTGAAGAAATAGGCACCGACTTGGGTTCGAATGTTTATTACGAGGTAAATGATTTTGAAGTGCAAATGCAATTAGATTTAGCTCGGTCATTGATTGGCATGAAGCAACACAAAGAAGCCGAAAAAGTTTTATTAAAAATTAACCATGAAATGACAGAAGCACAGAAAAGCGACCTAAAGACCTTGAAGGAAAATTTAGATTTATGAGATTCGCATTTGGTGTAGAGTATGACGGGACATCGTTTTCAGGCTGGCAAATCCAAAAAAATGTAAGAACGATTCAAGGTGAACTAGCTAAAGCATTATCAAGTGTTGCGAATGATAATATCATTCCAATAGGAGCGGGAAGGACTGATTCTGGAGTTCATGCCAGTGGACAAATTGGTCATTTTGATACCGATGTTAGCCGGACACCGTTTCAGTGGCGAGCTGGGGTAAATACAATCTTGCCTAAAGATGTGTCTGTGCAGTGGGTAAGGCTGGTCGACGATAATTTTCATGCTAGAGATCAAGCTAATTGCCGAACTTATCGTTACAATATTTTAAATCAAAATTATCGATCAGCCCTTAATGAGAGATATGCTTGGCTTATAATGCAGGACCTTGATGACTCACTTATGATTGATGCCCTTGGTCATCTGGAAGGTAAGCATAATTTTTCCTGTTTTCGTGCATCCGGATGTCAGGCTAAAACCCCCTTGAGACATATGTATAGTGCTAGCTTAACTAGAAAAGAAAGATTAATATCAATAGAACTTAGGGCGAATGCTTTTTTGTACCATATGGTGAGAAATATTATGGGTAGTGTTATTCAGGTTGGATTAAAAAAAATGCCCCCTGATTGGATTGAAGTGTTATTAAAAAGTAAAGATAGGGAGCTCGCTGGACCTACGGCTCCACCGCAGGGACTTTGCCTTGAAAAAGTGGAGTTTCTAAATTATTCGTTTTCTTGATAAATTAGTTTAAAAAGAGTGGCATTATGAGTTGGTTTGAAAAATTAGTACCTTCTAAAATAAGCACTATTAAGAGGGATAAAGTTATTCCAGAAGGGGTTTGGGTAAGTTGTAAGAAATGCTCAGCGCAGCTTTATCGGAATGAGCTAGAAAGAAATCTTAAGGTTTGTCCCAAGTGTCAGTTTCATATGGCCATAAGCGCTCGAGAACGCCTAGAGACATTTATGGATGCTGGGCCTTGGCAAGAGATTGGTTCTGAGATTCAAGCTAAAGACCCATTACAATTTAAGGACCATAAAAATTATATTGATCGCATTAAGAGTTCAGTTAAGAACTCTGGTGAAAGCGAAGCTTTAATAACTCTTGTCGGTACCTTAAAAGGAATGAAGTTAGTTGCCTCTTCTTTTGAGTTTTCTTTTATGGCTGGCTCGATGGGCTCTGCAGTTGGTGAACGATTTGTAAGAGGAGTTAATTATGCAATTGAGAAAAAAATACCCTATGTTTGCTTTACAGCTAGCGGTGGTGCAAGAATGCAAGAATCTCTTTTTTCATTATTTCAGATGTCTAAAACAAGTAATGCGCTAGCAAAGTTAAGCAAAGCAGGTTTACCTTATGTTTCAATCTTAACCAATCCTACTACAGGAGGCGTTTCTGCTAGCTTGGCAATGCTTGGGGACATTATTATTGCTGAACCAGGCGCAATGATTGGCTTCGCTGGCCCAAGAGTTATAGAACAAACGGTCAGACAAATTTTGCCTGAGGGCTTTCAGTCATCCGAGTTTCTGCTTGAGAAAGGCGCAATCGACATGATAGTGAAGCGCTCAGAGCTTCGGAATGAAATTGCATTGCTATTATCCATACTTACAGATCAACGATTAAGTCATTAAGATATGTCAGAATTTGCCAATTTGGCAGAATGGTTGGAATACATAGAGTCGTTAAGCTTATCTGAGGTCAAGCTAAGTTTAGATCGAATAACAAAGGTTGCTACTAAGCTTAAAATACTCAAACCCTCTTTTAAGATTATTTGTGTTGGTGGTACTAATGGCAAGGGATCAACGGTGGCTCTCTTGGAAAGTATATTGATTGAGTCTGGACTTAATGTGGGTAGTTATAGCTCACCGCATTTAATTGAGTTTAACGAAAGGATTAGATTTAACCATGATTCTATTGATTCAAGCGATTTAGTTTTTCTTTTCCAGGCCATCGAAAAGGCAAGAGATGACATCGAATTAACTTTTTTTGAGTTTACAACGCTTGCTGCGCTTAAGTATTTTCATGATAAAAAAATTCATATTGCGATATTAGAGGTTGGTTTGGGTGGACGACTTGATGCGGTTAACGCCTTTCCTTCAGATTATGCAATCATCACTAATGTGTCACTTGATCACATGGATTGGCTGGGTAACACAAGAGAAAGAATCGCTTATGAGAAGTCAGGACTCTTAAAAAAAGGTATGAAGGCAGTATATGGTGAGACAGACGTACCTCAGGCAATAGAAGAAAAGTCAAAAATTTTAAGGCAGCTCTTTATAAAAGATAGAGACTATACAGTTAGCCTTTCGAATGATTGCAGGTGTAGCTATAAAGATATATTTGGTAATAACTTAAGTGTTGAATTGCCTGACTTTGGTGGACAGGAGCAGTTAGAAAACCTTGGAAGTGTCTTGGCTCTTTGTGTTGTAATCCAAAAGGAAGTTGGCATTGATCTATCAAAAATCGGTAGTGCTATAAAAAAATCATCAATTAAAGGCCGGCTAGAAAAAATTCAATTTAAAGGCCGGTCTTGGCTTCTTGATGTAGCACATAATGCCGCGTCGGCTAGAAATTTACTAAAGAACATTAAAAGTTATTATAGTGATAGGAAAATTATTGCATTAACTACTATCCTGCAAGATAAAGAAGCAAGCCAAATAATTAGCACCATGAGCGAAGTCGTTGACCGCTGGATATTTATTGATATTGATTATGAAAGAGCATTCACGGGAGAGCAGTTAGCTGCTTTGGTGTCAAAAGAAACTGATAAGTCGTATACTGTTGCTTATTACAATGAGGCAGTAGAAATGGCCATTGCCACAACCGCTAAAACTGATCTATTATTAGTATTTGGTTCTTTTTATCTAGTTGGACCCATATTGAGTCAGTTAAGTTTTAATAAATTAAATAGAAATTGACTATGTTGTTACAGAGACTCACAGGCCTTTTTGTTCTTTCTTTTTTAATTATAGGGGTTTTCCCAAGTCTTTTATCAACTTACGGTGCTCCTCAATCTCAGAGCTTTTCCACTAGTGACGCTAATGCATTTGATCCCATTCAAGATCAAAATATGATTTTGATATCCATCAATCAGGAAAACCCTTCTTTTGCTAGATCAATTAGGAATGGGATGACGTCTAGTTTTCCTAATTTATTCCCTGGTATAGTTGAACCAGGGCAGTTGTCTTTGTATGTTCAGACGGGAACTTTTTCTAGTTCACAAAATGCACAACTACAAGCCTCTGGCATTAGTGACCTAGGCGTAAATATTGAGATCATTCAATCTCAAGATAATTTTAAGGTGTGGGTTGGCCCGTATCAAACGAGAGAAGATGCAGATGAGGCAGCTTTATTTTTGAGCTCTTATGGCTATTCAGTTTATCTTCAGGAGGCTATGTGAACGATCTTATAGTGGTTGATTATCTAACCCTATCATTTTTCGCAATGTCATTTGTGTTGGGGTTAATGAGGGGCGTCATTAAGGAAACGCTATCCCTTCTTAATTGGATTGTATCTATTATTCTTGCTAGAAATATTCTGCTAGTCCTGAGTTACGTAGGTATAAGTTTTCTCCCAGACAATAGTATTATCTTGATAGTTAGCCAAATTGTTATGTTTTTAGTTAGTCTTTTTATAGGGAGCCTTCTGATTAAGATGATTCAGAATATTATAAAAAATCTTGGGCTGGGTGGTCTGGATAGATTTTTAGGTGGAATTTTTGGTGCTATTCGCGGTGTCGTAATAATAGGGATTCTCTATTATGCTACTCAACTCTTGAGCTTAGAGTTTGGTGGTTGGTGGACGGATGGCATTATATTTAATTTTTACGAGGGATTGCCAATTTTTAATGAACCTTCTCAAATCGGTGATGTTGCACAAGACATTAGCAATCAAGTATTGGAAGCTGAGCTTTAATCGTATATGTGCGGTTTAGTTGGTATTGTTAGTAATGATGTGGTCGTACAAGAGATCTACGACGCCTTAACTTGCTTACAGCATAGAGGTCAAGATGCCGCGGGGATAGCTACAGAGCATAGGGGTCGGATTGAACTAATTAAGTCAAATGGCTTAGTCAAGGAAGTTTTTGGTGCAGATCATATGCGAAAATTGCTCGGCAATATAGGCATAGGACATGTTCGTTATCCAACTGCTGGCAGTGCTAGCGCCTTAGAGGCACAACCACTGTATTCAAGCTTTCCTGTTAGTATTTGCTTAGCGCATAATGGTAACTTAGTGAACTATCATGACCTTAGAAATAAAATTTCTAATGATAAAAAACGTCTACTAACAACGAACTCTGATTCAGAGATTCTTTTATATTTACTGGGACAGGCTCTTTCGAAAGCGCCTAATTTAGATGTAGAAGAAATACTCAATGCATCTCAAATGTTGCATGATTTTTGTGAGGGTGGTTATGCAATTGTAGCTTTATTGCTTGAAAAGGGATTGCTTGCAGTTCGGGATGTAAATGGTATAAGACCTTTAATTATTGGTAAAAGAGAATCTGCTGGAAAGATTGAGAGAATGGTTGCCTCTGAGAGCGTTGCGCTGGACGCACTAGGATTCCAGATTGAGAGAAATGTTGCTCCAGGAGAAAGTATTTTTATAGAGTCTAATGGCACGCTCCACTCAAGTGTTCATCAAAATAAAACCACATTGAATCCATGTATTTTTGAGTTCGTGTATTTTGCAAGACCGGATTCTGTTATAGATAATGTATCAGTATATAAAGCTCGATTAAGAATGGGAGAGGCTCTCGGAGCTAGAATATTAACTGAAAGACCTGAGCATGATATTGATGTAGTGATTCCTATTCCTGATACTTCAAGGACGGCAGCATTGCAGGCTGCTCATGTTTTAGGCGTTAAATATCGAGAAGGTTTTATCAAAAATCGTTATATCGGTAGGACCTTTATTATGCCTGATCAGAACGAGCGGAAGGCATCTGTACGAAGGAAGCTAAACCCTATTGGCCTCGAGTTTCAAGGCAAGAATGTTCTGATTGTTGATGATTCAATTGTCAGAGGTACCACATCAAAACAAATCATACAGATGGCAAGAAATGCAGGTGCAAATAAAGTTTACTTTGCATCGGCAGCTCCACCCGTAAAATTTCCAAATGTTTACGGTATTGACATGCCAGTTAGAAGTGAGCTTATTGCAAATGGAAGAACTATAAGTGAAATACAAGAGGCAATTGGAGCAGATTGGCTGATTTATCAAGACTTAAACGATCTAATATCATCGGTGACACCCGGTAAGAAAGGGACCATGAGTTTTGATACGTCTTGTTTTTCAGGCGAGTATGTATCAGGCAATATAGATGAAGAATATCTTCAAGAGCTGGAGAGACAAAGATCTGATACGGTAAGAACAATAAGGGATAGTAAGGCCCTACAAAGTGAGCTATTAATAGGTGCAGCCAGTTAAATAATCTGCTCTCTAATTACTTGTAATGCATTTTTTTTAATACTACAAAATTTCATTAGACCATCACTTAAAAGAAGTACTTTCTCGTTTTTATCCCAGTCTCCAAGTACGACCCTAGTCTTGCCTTGAGGTCCGCTTTTAATTGCATGAAAGGCCGGTCTATGTGTATGCCCATGAATAAGGATATCGATCGACTCATCTTGCATTAGGCTGCTGACTGAATCTTTGTTTACATCCATAATATCTAAAGACTTATTTTTGTTATTTTTTGTACTTTCAATTCTCATATTTACAGCCATTTCTCTTCGCTTAGCGAGAGGCTTAGAAAGAAATTTTTGTTGCCATTCAGTAGAACGAACCATAGACCTGAATTGTTGATAATCATGGTCATCAGTGCATAATTGATCACCATGCATTAGTAATATTTTCTTATCTTGAAAATAAAGAATAGTTTTTTCCTCTAAAAGATTAACTGACATCAGGGATGCAAAAGTTTCACCTAATAGAAAGTCACGATTGCCATGACAAAAAAAAGTGGTGACATTCTTATCTTTAAGTTTTTTAAATAAGGGTATGAGGTTTTCTATTAGAGGTGTGGAGGTATCATCATCACCAATCCAAACATCAAAAAGATCTCCTAAGATATATAGACGGGAATTATTTTCTATAATGGAGTTAATAAATACTGCAAAGCTTGCAAGGTTATCCTGATCGTCGTTAGAAAGATGAAGGTCTGATATAAAGTATAAGTGCATTTAGCGATTAATAACGCTTGCTTGCAGTATGACCACAGGATCAATAGGCACATCAGATACAAAGGCCCCGCCACTTCCTGTTTGCCTCTCTCCAATTAAGTCAATAATCTCCATACCTGAGGTTACCTCACCAAAAACGGCATAGCCCCATCGAGTAGGTGATGGATTAAGTGACAAATTATCATTTAGATTAACGTAAAATTGTGCATTGCCGGAGTGGGGATCTTGTGTTCTAGCTACACCTACTGTTCCTCTTCTATTGGATACACCATTTCCAGATTCATTGCTTACCATTCTCATGGCATTCTTATTTTCAAAAGTTGGAGAAACAGCGCCTGCCTGAACAACAAACCCATGCACGACACGATGAAAAATAACATTCTCATAGAAACCATCATCAACATAGGATAAAAAGTTTTCAACAGTTAAAGGTGCACGTAGGCGATCCAACTGTATAGTAAATGAGCCAATATTAGTCTCTATTTCGACTCTCGGTGCAAAAGTATTTTGAGCATAGCTTTTGTTGATCATAAAGAAGTTAGTAACTAATAAGAAAAGTAATATTTTTATTTTCATTTGTTTGCTGTGGTTTTTGCTACTTCTACTGTATTGTACATTAACATTGCGACCGTCATGGGGCCAATACCACCAGGAACAGGAGTAATCATACTGGCTCGCTCAGCAGCAGCTTCAAACTCAACATCACCCTTTAAAGTGCCATCAGGCATTCTAGTGATACCAACATCGATAACGATAGCGCCAGGTTTGATCCAGTTTCCTGGAATTAAGTTTGGCTTACCGACAGCTACACATAGCAAATCAGCTTGGGAAACATGGTGTGCTAGGTTGTTAGTAAACTTATGACAGACAGTAACTGTAGCCCCCTCAAGTAAAAGCTCAAGAGCTAGAGGTCTTCCGACATGATTAGAAGCACCGACCACCACAGTATTTAATCCTAATAAGGTGACCTTATGCTCTTTAAGAATAGTAATAATACCTAGAGGAGTGCATGGCCTTAAAATCGGAATTCTTTGGCTTAACCTACCTATAGTATAAGGATGAAAACCATCTACATCTTTTTGAGGAAGTATTGTCTCAATAATTGTTGTTTCATTGATGTGTTGTGGTAGCGGTAGTTGAACCAAAATACCATGAACAGTATCATCTTGATTTAATTGACTAATAAGCTCTACAAGCGCATCTTCGGTTGTTTCTTTTGGTAAGTCATAATCAAAAGACTTAATTCCAATTGCTTCGCAAGCGAGACGTTTATTTTTGACATAAACACGAGAGGAGATATCTTCTCCAACAACAATCACAGCAAGGCCAGGAGTAACCTTATGTTTTAATTGAAGCTCGCTAACTTCAAGCGATAAATCCCTTTGAATTTTTAGGGCAAGCTTTTTTCCATCGATAATTTGTGCTGGCATTTAAATAACTAGAGTTTAATTTTGTATTTTCTCATGTATAAACCTCACAACTCAAGGATTCTAGGATTATTGTTTGACGTGTTACTTTATATAGAAGTAATATGTTCACCTTCATGATAATTCGGGGTATAGCGCAGCCTGGTAGCGCAACTGCTTTGGGAGCAGTGGGTCGGCGGTTCGAATCCGTCTACCCCGACCATGAATTTGCGCTCGTAGCTCAACAGGATAGAGCACCGGCCTTCAACAATAGGAGCCCTATTTGGGAATAACAACTAAATAGGTGCATCGCACTGTATCGGGGAAACCTTAACAGGTAAAGCTGATGGCAATCCCGAGGAAACCATTTTTATGGGATCCGTAGAGACTATACGTGCGACATCTGAAATGATGAAGAGATAGTCCAGACCACAAACACGTAAGTGGCTGCGAAAGTAGTAGTTGGTAAGCTAAGCCGGGGGTTGCAGGTTCGAGTCCTGCCGAGCGCGCCACTATGGTGTTATAGTATTTAAAAAAATAATGGTGGGCGTAGCTCAGTTGGTAGAGCCCCGGATTGTGATTCCGGTGGTCGTGGGTTCAAGTCCCATCGTCCACCCCAGATATTTATGGATGCACAGACGATTGGAGTTTATATTGAGGTTTTATTTGCTAGCGCATTTTGGCTGTTTGCGCTTATAGTATTTTGTCTTGGTATAAGTAGAGTTTTAACAAAAAATTATAAAGGATTTAACAAAAAATAAGATGAAGAATTACATGATGTTATTTTCTATTTTTGTGCTGTCTGCTTGCGCAACAGTTACAAGAGGTGTTAATCAGGGCTTTACAATTACTTCATCACCTTCAGGCTCGCAAGTTACTCTTTCTACTGGAGAAAGTTGTGTCACACCTTGTACGCTTACTATGAGTCGTTCTGGGGAATTTGATGTGACTTTTGAGTTGGAAGGCTATAAATCAATTGTGACTCAAGTGGTCTCACAGCGAGCAGACGCAAATCGCGGAACCACTGCAGGGAGCGTTCTTTATGCTGGTGCAGGCCTTGTTGTTATAGATATGCTAAGCGGTGCGCTTAATGAGCTTACACCTAATCCGCTTCATGTTGACCTAGAACTTGATGACTAGATTTCATCGCTTTTAATCGCTAAATCTTTTTAATGCAATACTTCTAGTCGATGATTATTTTGTTGGCTTGTTGAAGTCTACAGCAAGGATTTATAATAGTAGTCTTGGGTCGTTAGCTCAATTGGTAGAGCAGTGGACTCTTAATCCATTGGTTATAGGTTCGATTCCTATACGACCCAAAAATATTCCGTAACTGTCGAGTAGAATTGGTTGTACCGGTTAAAAAAATAATACGATTGAAAAAATAATATGATATAAAGAATAATATGATTGAAAGACTAGGATTGATAATTCACTGGACTGGACTCTTAATTAGCACCACATTAATTTTCTCTATTTTAGTGGGGTTTTCGTTTCTTTAGGAAGGGACAACTATACAGTCTTAGCCTCTGTTCGTCTTATTGACCTAGAGCCTGATGACTAGATGTCATCGCGACTCGCATTTATGTTTTTCAGCTTGACTATCAGACAGATTCTTTCGACTCGCCAGCTCCTGGCCATGCTGTTTATCTTCTCATGGGGGAGCACAGCGGCCCAGACGGATCTCGCGGGCGACGACATTGACCGGATCTCGCAAGCCGTTGTGAGGATTGTGGCACTCGTCGGTGGTGAAGTTATTGCTTCAGGTTCTGGCACGGTCGTCGCGTCGACTGGCCTCATCTACACGAACCGGCATGTGGTCGAGGGAGCCGACGACTACAGTATCGAGTTTTTGGACGATCTTAACGAACTCCCACTACCCCGATACCGGGCACGTCTGGTCGGCTATTCGATGGACGTGGATTTCGCGTTGCTTCAAGTCGATCGGGACATCGATGGCCAGCCGGTCGACGTTAATGATATTAGTCTTCCGTTCCTCTCGTCGGTAGCACAGGACGCACGACGAGGTGATGACATCTTCGTGTTAGGTTATCCGAGTATCGGCGACGGTTATTTAGCATTTACGCAAGGCACGCTCACATCGATTCGTAATGGAACGATGAGCGATCGTCGATTGCCGGTCTGGTACCAGACAGATGCGCAGATTTCGCCCGGTAACAGCGGAGGACTTGCGGTCAACGTTAGGGGCGAGATGGTAGGTATGCCGACTCGAGTTTGGTACGAGGAGCCCACCGGCGGACGTCTCGGCGGCATTCTAACAATCAACGCTATCCAGGCGGCACTCGACGATGGTCTCGAAACCGATGTGTCGCGAATCGCTGCTGCGACTGCATCACCTGTGATCGAGGGCGGGATCCTAGACTTCAGGCAATCGCCAACCTTTGATTCTGTTGACCTGACTGCGGGGTTCAGTGAGGACCCTTATGCGCTGGAAATTGTAAGCGGTGGTGAGGTTGCTGTAGGTTACCTCGGCGACGCTTGCACAGGGTACGCCGCTGTTGCGCCTGACGTTCGGTTGAACTGGAGCGGTAGTTCGTCAGAGCTGCGGTTTTTCTTCGTTGGCGATGATGGAGGTGACACCACGCTGCTCGTCAACCTGCCGAACGGATCCTGGGTCTGTAACGATGACTCGGAATCACTGGACCCGATGGTAATATTTGAGGATCCCATTGAGGGTCAGTACGATATCTGGGTTGGGAGTTTCGATGCGGGCGCGTTTGTGTCGGGTGCACTGAATATCACCGAAAGGAATCTCGATCCGGTGTCGGCCGGTGCGACCGAACTCGATTACTCCTCGGATCCTTTTTATGGTACCTTGCGGTTGAATGCAGGCTTCACGGCTGACCCCAATTTGTCGAAAATATTTTCCGGTGGAACGGTGGACGTCTCCTATCTCGGTGGTGATTGCGTCGGACATGCGTCTGCCGCCGCTGATGTGCGCTTGATTTGGAGCGGTTCTAGTAACGAGCTTCGAGTATTCTTCCGGACCGGAGACAGCGAGGATACGTCGCTAATAATAAATAACCCGAACGGATCCTGGGTCTGTAACGATGACTCGGAATCACTGGACCCAATGGTAATATTTGAGGATCCCATTGAGGGTCAGTACGATATCTGGGTCGGTTCCTATCAGCGCGGTGAAAGCATTGTAGGGGAGCTAGGGATTACCGAGCTCGATATCGATCCCTGAACGAATCAATCTGATATGCTAAATATATGCATATAAAAATATTTTTTAAATACTTAACTCTTTTAACCCCATTACTTGTTCTTGGGTGGATAAAAACATCTGAGACAAGCATGCTTGATATTGAATCTGATCTTCATGAGCATATCAAAGTTTTATCTCAAGATTCATTTTTAGGCAGAGGGCCAGCGACAGAAGGTGAGAGGCTCACGCTTGAATACTTGACCGATTATTTTCAGGGACTAGGTATCGCTTCTGGCAATGATGATAGCTACCTTCAGGAGGTTTCTGTTACTGAAACTACTGCAATTAATAGTCCAGGGCTTCATGTTGTGGGTGCTAACTTTGATAAAACATATCAATACGGCTCTCAAGTTATGCTGGGCACACAAAGGCAGGTAGATCAGGTTAGCTTGACTGACAGTGAACTGATATTTGTTGGCTATGGCATTAATGCGCCTGAGCGAGGCTGGAATGATTACGAGGGGATAGACGTCACTGGGAAAACAGTGATTGTAATGGTTAATGATCCTGGCTATCAAACACAAGACCCGGAACTCTTTAATGGTAATCGGATGACTTATTACGGTAGGTGGACTTATAAGTATGCAGAGGCTGCCAGGCAAGGTGCCGCGAGTGTTCTTATTATTCATGAGACGGGAGCAGCAGCTTATGGATGGAATGTAGTGGAAAATAGTTGGTCAGGTCCACAGATTTCACTCACTAATGAAAATCAAAATATCGATAAGACCAGTGTCATTGGCTGGTTAACCAATGAGGTTGCTTCTGAGCTATTTGAAGTGAGTGGTTTTAATCTTGAAGAGCAAATTTTAAATGCAACAACAGAAAATTTTGAACCTATTTCCTTAGGCGATCTTCAGGCAACAACGGCGGTTATTAATAATATTCGAACCTCAACATCAAATAACTTTATTGCCGTCATTCCTGGTTCAGATAGACCCGAAGAAAGCATTATTTATACTGCTCATTGGGATCATTTGGGCGTTGATGAGACCTTGGAGGGTGATAATATCTATAACGGCGCCATTGATAATGGCTCCGGTACAGCTGCATTAATGACAATTGCTAAGTTATTCAGCCAGCAAGGCCAAGTACCCAATAGAAGTATTGTGTTTTTAGCTGTGACGGCTGAAGAGTCTGGACTATTAGGCTCTCAGTGGTATGCAGAGCATCCTATTTATTCACTTCCTAAGACTGTGGCTAATATCAATATGGACGGCATTAATGTCAATGGGCCAATGCGAGATGTAGTAGTCGTTGGCGACGGAAGTAGCGAGCTTGAAGAATTGCTAACTGATCTTGTTGACGAGCAAGAGGGTAGATATGTGGCGTCAGAACCTTACCCAGAGCGTGGTTATTATTATCGATCCGATCATTTTAACTTTGCTCGTGTGGGTATCCCTGCGATTTACTTTGAGTCCGTGTTAGATCATTTTGAATACGGTCAGGCCTGGGGTGAGGAGCAACAGGCAATATGGAACAGCACAATTTATCATTCACCGAATGATGAATATAATCCTGATTGGGACTTAAGTGGTGCTGTTCTGGATATTGAGCTTTACTACAATTTAGGCAAAATACTTTCAGAGCAAGAAAATTTCCCAGAGTGGTATGAGGGCAATGAGTTTAAGTCTATTCGAGACTTAACTTCCGGGGAGCGTCAACCATAATTCTTAGGTATAATGTACGATCTTGCGAGAGTGGCGGAATTGGTAGACGCACTGGATTTAGGTTCCAGCGGGGCAACCTGTGAGAGTTCGAGTCTCTCCTCTCGCACCATTAATCATTAAAAAAGAAGAATATAATGGCTGCTGAAAAAGAATATATTATAGATAAGATTTCTCTTAAGAAAGGTAAAGCATTAGAGAGAATTTTAACCGTCACCCTGCCATACCACTACATTGATGGTGTCATCGAAAGTAGGATGACCTCATTAGGAAAAAAAGCAAAGCTTAAAGGTTTTCGTCCAGGGAAAATACCAAGAAGTGTTTTAAAGCAATATTATTCAGAGCAAGTAAAATTTGAGTCTGAAGAAGAAGTGGTTAGAGAAACGCTCTCTAAAGCATTTAAAAAAGAAGAAGTGATTCCTGTGGGAACACCCTCGATAGCATCAATGGATAAGAAAAGCGAAAGCTTCACCTACGTTATCGAATTTGAGGTATATCCTGACATCAAACTTAAAGAGTTTCGAAAGATCAAAGTTAAAGATGTAAATAGCTCTATTGAAGAGAAAAATATCGATACTATGTTAGATCGTTTGAAAGATCAAAAGGCTTTATGGACGATCGTTGATCGTGCGGCTAATGATAATGATAGGATTAAAATTGACTTCGAAGGAAAAATTGAAGAGGAGGCTTTTGAAGGGGGTAAAGCTGAAAATGCTTCCATGGAACTAGGACAAGGACAGCTCATTAAAGATTTTGAAGATGGTTTAAAGGGGCTTAAAAAGGGCGACACCTCTGTGATTAATGTTGCTTTTCCGAAAGATTACCCTACCCAAGACCTTCAAGGTAAGGAGGCAGTCTTTGAGGTTAAGTGTCACGAGGTGGAAGAAAAGATATTGCCTGAGATAGATGCTGAATTTCTAGAATCGGTAGGCTTTAAAGATCGTACTCTTCAGGAATTAAAGGAGGAGATAGAAGTTAACCTTAATAAGGAGTTTGATGTAAATTTACTTCGGGTTAGAAAAAAAAGGATTTTTGATGCCTTACTTGAAAGCAGTAAGTTTGATATTCCACAAGTGCTAATAAAAGAAGAGAGTGAATATCTCGCTCGTGAATTTCGGTCACGTCAGGGAATGAAAGAAGAGGATGAGCTTCCACAAGGTATTGATTTTGATGCAAATGCTAAAGACCGAGTTGGACTTAGTTTAATACTGCAGCAGATTATTAAAGAGCGGGATGTTAAACTTGATGAGCAGCGCGTTGAGGCGCGGTTAGATCAAATGGTGGCCACATACCCTAACGCAGATGAGATGAAGCGCAACTATAGGAGTCATCAAGAAAGTATGCAGCAATTAGGGTCTCAGATAATAGAGGAACAGATTGTAGATTTAGTTTTAAGTGAAGCTAAAGTTGTTATGGAAAAAGTTAGCTTTGATGAGCTTCTGAAGCTATAAGTTAAAATAGGAATAATTATGGATAGAGTAGAAAAAAGTTTAAATCTCATACCAATGGTAATTGAGCAAACGCCTCGAGGTGAAAGGGCATTTGATATATATTCTCGATTATTAAAAGATCGAGTGATATTTATAGTTGGCCCGATAGACGATTACATGGCTAATGTTGTGGTAGCACAATTATTATTTTTAGAATCAGAAGAGCCCAAGAAAGATATTTGCATTTATATTAACTCTCCCGGTGGTAGTGTCACAGCGGGCTTGTCTATCTATGACACCATACAATTTATAAAACCTGATGTTAGTACTATTTGTATTGGTCAGGCTGCAAGCATGGGAGCCTTTCTATTGGCAAGCGGTGCCAGTGGCAAGCGTTACTCACTTCCCCACTCGAGGGTAATGATCCATCAGCCCAGCGGTGGTTTCCAGGGACAGGTAAGTGATATTGAGATTCATGCTAATGAGGTTATAAAGTTAAAAAGAAAGCTTAACGAACTTCTCTCCATGCATACTGGCAAATCAGTGGACCAGATAGAGAAAGATAGTGATCGTGATCGTTTTATGGATCCTGATACAGCTCTTGATTATGGGTTAATAGACTCTATACTAGCTAGTAGAAATGCTTAAAGTAGTGGTGTAATGGAAGAAGATAAAGATAAATCTGGGAAAGTTCTATATTGTTCCTTTTGTGGAAAGAGTCAGCATGAAGTAAAGAAATTGATTGCCGGCCCCTCGGTTTTTATATGTGACGAATGTGTTGATCTATGTAATGACATTATCGAAGAAGAAGTAATAGATGAACTAGATAGTCCAGAGATAGCTTTACCAAAACCATACCAGATCCTTAAGGAGCTAGAGTCTTTTGTAATAGGCCAGTCGCTTGCAAAAAAGGTACTCGCAGTTGCAGTCTATAATCACTACAAAAGATTAAATGAAGAGAGCTCACCAGATAAAACAAAAGATGATATCGAGCTCTCTAAGAGTAATATTTTATTGATAGGCCCAACTGGCTGTGGAAAGACGCTTCTTGCTGAAACGCTCGCGAGATTTCTAAATGTACCATTTGCAATTGCCGACGCTACGACGCTCACAGAAGCTGGCTATGTAGGTGAAGACGTCGAAAATATCATTCAAAAGTTACTTCAAAAGTGTGACTATGATGTTGAGAAGGCTGAGACCGGTATTGTTTATATTGATGAAATAGATAAGATTTCTAAGAAATCAGATAATCCTTCTATTACAAGGGATGTTTCAGGTGAAGGTGTCCAACAGGCCCTTCTAAAATTAATTGAAGGGACTATTGCTGCTGTTCCGCCTCAAGGGGGAAGAAAGCACCCCCAACAAGAATTTCTTCAAGTGGATACCTCTAAAATTCTATTCATATGTGGGGGTGCATTTTCTGGGCTAGATAAGATTATTCGGAATCGTTCTCATAAAACTGGTATTGGATTTGTTGCAGAAATAAAAGATGAGTTAAATAAGGAATACAATGAAAAGATTCTTCATACTGTCGAGCCAGAGGATTTAGTTAAGTATGGATTGATCCCAGAATTTGTTGGTCGTCTTCCGGTTGTTGCCACGCTAGAAGAGCTCGATCAAGCAGCGCTTGTTAGGATACTTCAAGAACCAAAAAATGCACTTTTGAAACAATACCAAAAGCTTTTTCAGATAGAGGGAGTAGAGTTGGAATTTAGGTCAGAGGCTATTCAAGCTATCGCAAATTTAGCAATGAAGAGAAAAACTGGTGCGCGAGGCTTAAGAACCGTCCTAGAAAAAACATTACTTGATACCATGTTTGAGGTTCCTTCAACCAAAGATGTTCAAAAGGTTATTGTTGATGAGACGGCCGTTACGGGTGATGGAAATCCATTCTTGGTCTATCATTCAGAGATTGCTGGGGCCACACAGAAGAAATCTTCTTAGAGAAGACACCCTTGAAATTAACAATTTTGCCCTCAAACATATAATAGAGGTTATATAAGTCATGTTAAATACATCTAAAACTTGTCTTCTTCCCTTAAGGGATATCGTGGTATTTCCACATATGGTTGTACCGTTATTTGTTGGTCGGGAAAGATCAATTACAGCTCTAGAGTCAGCAATGAAAAACGATAAGAAGATATTTCTGGTTACACAAAGAGACCCTGATATAGAAGAGCCAGCTATCGAAGATTTGCATGAAATTGGAACTATGGCAGAAATTTTGCAGATGGCTAAGCTTTCTGATGGCACTATGAAAGTTCTGGTTGAAGGCGTAGAAAGAAGAAAGTTAGTATCAGTTGATCTCGCGGAGACTTATGTTGTCGATATTTGTGATTTCCCATTAGATTTTACAAGTAATCCAAAAAAAGAGAAAACCTTATCCCGCTCATTAGTTAATTCTTTTGATCAGTATTTAAAGCTCGGTAAGAGAATACCTGTAGAGATACTCAGGTCTGTATCAAACATTTCAAATATCGAAAAATTAGCAGATACTATTGCGGCAAATTTAGTGCTTAAGACTGAAGAGAAGCAAGAGATATTAGCTAATCCTGATCCATATAGTCGAGTAAGTAGGTTGCTTAATCTTATTGACAGTGAGATAGAAGTATTTGAAATAGAGAGAAAAATTAGAGGACGTGTGAAATCTCAGATGGAGAAAACACAAAGAGAGTACTATCTAAATGAGCAAATGAAGGCCATTCAGAAAGAGCTTGAAGGGATCGAAGAAAGTCCAAATGAAATTAATGAGATAGCAAAAAAAATTACTGATTCCAAGATGCCAAGTACGATTAATGAAAAGGCAAATTCAGAGTTAGCTAAGTTAAAGCTTATGTCGCCAATGGCAGCAGAAGCCACGGTAGTGAGAAATTATTTAGATTGGTTAATTAAGCTCCCTTGGAAAATTAAGACTAAAGTGCTGAAAAATCTGAATAAGGCTGAAACTGCACTTAATAAAGATCATTATGGGCTAGATAAGGTTAAAGAAAGAATTTTAGAGTATCTAGCGGTACAACAAAGAGTTGACGAGATGAAAGGCCCAATATTATGTCTTGTTGGCCCTCCTGGGGTGGGTAAGACTTCGCTTGGAGAAAGCATAGCAAGGGCAACTAATCGAAAATTTATCCGAATGTCTCTTGGGGGGATAAGAGACGAGGCAGAAATTAGAGGGCATAGAAGAACTTACATTGGTTCAATGCCGGGAAAGATTATCCAGAACATGGTTAAGGCTAAAACAAATAATCCTCTTTTTTTATTAGACGAGGTCGATAAGATGGCGATGGATTTCAGGGGAGATCCTGCTTCAGCCCTTTTGGAAGCGCTTGATCCAGAACAAAATCATTCCTTTGGCGATCATTATCTTGAGGTTGATTATGACTTATCGAAAGTCATGTTTATATGTACAGCAAATACTCTTAATATACCGCCAGCTCTTCTTGATCGAATGGAAGTAATTAGGCTGCCTGGATATACAGAAGTAGAAAAAGTTAAAATTGCAAAGCAGCATCTAGTTTCTAAGCAGTTAAAAAATTGTGGAATAAAAAAAGGAGAGGTAGTCATCTCTGATGGTGTTTTGCTTGATATTGTCAGGTACTACACACGAGAAGCTGGCGTAAGAGGTCTCGAGAGAGAATTAGCTAAAATCTGTAGAAAAGCAGTAAAAGAAATTTTAACAAATTCTGAAACCAAGCTTGTTAGGATTAATTCTAGAAATTTAAAGCAATACCTTGGCGTTAGACGTTATGAGTTCGGGAAAAAAGATAAAGAAAATGCCGTGGGGCAAGCTACCGGCTTGGCTTGGACTGAGGTTGGTGGTGAGATCTTAAGGATTGAGGCTACTGTTGTACCTGGAAAAGGAAAATTAATACATACCGGTCATCTTGGCGAGGTGATGCAGGAATCAATCCAAGCTGCTTTAACTGTTGTTAGAAGCAGATCACTTTCATTGGGCATTGATGTCGATTTTAACCAAAAATTAGATCTACACATTCATGTTCCTGAGGGTGCAACACCTAAGGATGGACCATCTGCAGGTATTGGAATGTGCGCGTCTATAGTTTCTTCTTTAACGAAAATTCCTATTAGGGCTGATGTGGCCATGACCGGTGAGATTACCTTAAGTGGTCAGGTATTACCTATCGGAGGCTTAAAAGAGAAGCTCCTGGCGGCTGCAAGAGGTGGGATTAAGCAGGTGCTTATTCCAGAGGGGAATGCAAAAAACCTAGAAGAAATTCCTAATGAAATCAAAGAGAAGCTTGATATTATTCCTGTAAAATGGATCGATGAAGTTTTAGATTTAGCCCTCCAAGAACCACCAAGACCGAAGAAAGTTAATGATAAGCCATTGGGCTCAGCAGCTAGTAAAATTAAAGAAACTGCATCGTCTGATCAGTCGCTGTCACATTAATTTTATAATTAAAATTGACTTACCAAAATCGTCCCTGCTATAAAAGTGGTGTACCCTAAGGTTTTCATATGGGAACAAGGTAATAATATAAATATATAATGAGGATAAATAAATGAATAAAGCAGAATTAATTGATGCAGTAGCTTCACACATTGGAGCAAGTAAAGCAGATGCAGGTAGAGCCATTGATGCCGTTGTGGCAAGCGTTACGGGCGCCCTAAGAGGAGGAGATTCAGTCTCTATCGTTGGGTTTGGAACATTTCAAGTAAAGGCTCGCGCCGCAAGAATGGGACGTAATCCAAGAACAGGTGAAACCATTCATATTAGGGCAAGTAATGTGCCTTCATTTAAAGCTGGGAAAGGACTAAAAGACGCTGTAAACTAGGCGACTGAACGCTAAGGGTGCTTAGCTCAGCTGGTAGAGCGTCGCCCTTACAAGGCGAATGTCGGGGGTTCGATCCCCTCAGCACCCACCATTAATTAGGAGTGGTAGTTCAGCTGGTTAGAATACCGGCCTGTCACGCCGGGGGTCGCGGGTTCGAATCCCGTCCACTCCGCCATAACTGGTAGTTGGCTTTGGCTAGCTACCTTTTTAATTTAGAATATGTTGACAAATATAAGAGAAGGTTTAGGTAAGTTATTCGCTATTTTAGTGCTGGCACTAATTGCAGTGACATTTGTTTTTTGGGGTGTTGATTTCGGCTTAACTACTGGAACTGTCGCCGCAAGAGTGAATGGTGAAGATGTGTCACTTTATGAGTTTGATCAAGCCTTACGAACGAGAGAACAACAACTTGCGCTCTCCGCTTCCGGACAAATTACAAATGAAACTAGAAATCAATTACGCAGCGAGGTCATTAATATGCTGGTTGCTGATCAAGTTGCCTTGCAAAGAGCAAGAGATCTTGGGTTTGTAGTGACAGAAGAATTGGTTGCAACGGCGATCGCTAGTCAACCTCAATTTCAAGTTGGTGATAATTTTTCTTTTGATATATATCAATCAAGGCTGATTAGCGAAGGAATTACAGCAGATTACTACGAGGCTATCCAAGAAAATGCACTTTATTTGAACTCGTTGAGAAATCTTTTTACTGATACCTCCTTCGTATTACCATATGAATTTAGACTAATTGTAGGTTTATTAACTGAACAGAGACGTTTTAGTTATGCCCTTTTTCCTATGGATATTTATTATGATGAATCATCTATACCAGATGAGTCGCTTGCCATCTATTTTGATGCGAATCGTCAAAACTACTTAACTGACGCGTCTTTAGATATCTCTTTAATTGAAATTAATTCAGATATGTTTGATGAGACTGCAAATATATCTGAAGAAGAATTATTAGAATATTATGAGATCAATAGTGATAGATTTATTAATGAAGAGCAACGACTAGCTCGGCATATTTTGCTTCCCCTTAGGTCCAATGAGCTTGGGGAGGACTTGGTTGGACGCATCAGTCAGGGAGAATTATTCGAAGACTTAGCTAGCGAATACAGTCAAGATACTTTGAGCGCTCAGCAGGGGGGTGACCTTGGTTTTATTTCACGTGGCCTTTTTCCAGCTGAGTTTGAGGAAGTGCTGTTCTCGCTTGAGGTAGGGTCTATATCAAATCTTGTCGAGACTCAGTTTGGCTTACATATTATTAGGCTTGATGAAATTAATCAGGGCCTTGTTCAAGAGTATGATGAGGTTAGAGATATACTGCTTGCTGAATTACAAAATGAATTAGAGGGAACGCAATTCTATGATACGGCAATTCAGTTAGCAGACTTACTTTATAGTAATAATTTAGACTTGTTATCATTAGCTGGCTCAATTAATTTGCCCATTAATGAGATTACAAATCTTACGTTAGAGAGTGATCAGGTAGATATCAGAATTATAGAGACTGCATTTTTGCCAGAATTAAGAAATGGCTCTATCAGTCCAATTATTGAGCTTGGCGAGAATCATCTTGCTGTTTTACAGGTAGCTAATTATTATGAGCCCGTGCCTTTAGAGTTTGAGGTTGTTACTAGCGAGATAAGGTCTGGGCTTGCACAAGCTGAAGCAGTTCGCCTTGCTCAAATTCAGGCACAGTCTTTTCTTGATGCCCTACAGGAAGCCTTAGATGGTGGGGCAGATATCCCTCAATTAGCTCAAGAAATGGGAGCAACCTGGAGTGAGCCACGTTGGGTAGCTCGAGATGGAGAGTTAAATGATACCCCTCTAGAACTAGCTGAAGCTAGCTTTGTTCTTGAAAAACCAAACGAAGGTTCTTTTGTTGTTAATATTACTCAGTTGAATAATGGGCAACCAGTAGTAATGATACTTAATGATGTAGAATATGGTTCTACCGAAGAATTGGATGATACTGTCAGACAGTCTTATGGCTTCCAGCTCACTGAGCTGATTTCAGCCATTGAATACGAGACTTATCTTCAACAAGCATTTGAAGATGCCAGTATTAATATTTCTGATATGGCTCTAGCACCAGTCTATTAGTCATGCGACATGCCCACGATAGAGTAGCCACTATCAACATAGATAATTTGACCTGTAACACCTGAAGCTAGATCAGAGCATAGAAAAGCACCCACATTACCAACTTCAGTCGTGGTTACGTTTCTCCTCAAGGGTGATACTTTTTCCACGTGATTAAGCATAGCTTTGATGCCTTTAATTCCTGAGGCAGCTAGAGTTTTAATTGGTCCTGCTGATATCGCATTTACCCTTATGTTTTTCGGCCCTAAGTCATAAGCAAGAAAACGCACATTAGCTTCGAGACTTGCTTTTGCTAGACCCATCACGTTGTAGCTAGGCATAGCCTTTACCGCTCCTAGATAGGTTAATGTAAGGATATTAGCATTTGGGTTAAGCAGAGGAAGTGCTGCCTTAGTAACTGCTGTGAGACTATAGCTCGAGATATCATGAGCGATCTCAAAACCTTTGCGGTCAGTAACCTCTGAAAAACTTCCTTCGAGTTGGGAGGATGGGGCATAAGCTACTGAGTGAACCAGAATATCGAAATTACCCCAGCTCTTTTTAATCTCATCAAAGAAGGTTGAAATTTGATCATCGCTCGATACGTCTAATGGGAAGTATAAGTCGCTACCTAATTCTGCAGCCATTTTTTTGACTCGACTCTCAAGCTTTTCATTCTGATAATTGAATGCTAGCTCAGCACCTTGCTCTCTCATTGATTTTGCAATACCCCATGCAATTGATCGGTTGCTTGCTAACCCAATAATGACTACCTTTTTTCCTTTTAAAAAACCCATAATCTCTCCGAATTATTCTAAAATACCAACTTCAATCAATAAGGTTTGGCCAGGTTGTAAGTAATCTGTCAGAGCAATTTGATTTAGACTGACTACGTCACTCACGTTTACTCTAAATCTATTTGCAATTACAGATAATGAGTCACCTGAACGAACAGTATACCTGACACGCCTATCTAAACTTATTGCCATTGTGGGCGCAATTATATTTTCAGTAATTATGATCAGTTCTTGGCCAATCGTTAGTGAATCATTTGCATTAAGAGCATTCCATGATGCGATTTCATTTATTCTGATAGCGTATCTTTGGCTTATCGAGTATAGCGTATCACCATTTATTACGTGATGAATTACGTGTGTTTGGGATAGAAATCTATTTGAATTTTCGAAGCGCCTAGCGTCAGCACTTAAGGCATAGGCGTTAAAATTTTGTGAGGGCACAGGTATAAGCAGCTGATCACCTGCAATGATAAGCGAATTGTTTGTCTGGTTTGCAAGCTCAATAACTTCGACAGTTGTTCCGAATTGACTTGCAAGTTCACTTAAGGTGTCACCTAGTTGTATTTCATATCGATCCCATATCATGGCATTTAAGTTCGATTCTTCAAGTATTTGCTCTATAATCCCCTCTTTTTCAATAGGGATTAGAAGTGTTTGTTCAGCATTAGGTTCTGTTGCCCATCGATTTAGTCCGGGATTTAATAGATAGACGTCTTCAATCTCTAGATCGAGTGCAGAGGAGAGGATAGCAATATCGATTTGTGTGCTAGATGGGAACTCGTAAAAGTAAGCAGTATTTTCTATATCAGGTAGCTCTATACCAAAAAGATCGGGATACCTAAAAATAATACTTAAGGCAAGCAAGCGTGGTACATAGTTTTGAGTTTCCTCATGGATATACGGTCTAATAGACCAAAAATCATAAGGCATATTATTTCTGGTTACGGCATTTTGGATTGTTGTTCCGCCAGCGTTATATCCTGCAAGGGCGAGCAACCAGTCGTTATCTAGACGAAGATATAGCTCCTCAAGGTAATTTAAAGCAGCGTTTGTCCCCTTAATGATATCTCTTCGCTCATCTACCCACCAGTTAAGCTTTAGATCAAGATGATCGGCTGTTGTGGGTGTGATCTGCCAAAGTCCAGAGGCTCTACTGCTCGAGTAAGCAAAGGGATCAAAAGCACTCTCAACAATAGGGAGGAAAGCTAAGTCTAGTGGCATGTTACGTTGCTCAAGACTATTTACTATATGAAATAGATATGGCTCAGCTCGTTCAAGCACTCGGTTTAGATAGGCTTGATTTTTCTGGAACCAAAGGATCTGTTCATTTACTAAAGGGTTGATCACAGGATTAAAAGCTAAACCATTTTGAATACGCTCTATCAGGTTACTAAATTCGATTGTCTTTGATGGGTAGGTCATCATTTCAGCTCCAAATAGTCCGAGTTCTATATAGCTTGTACTTGGATTGGTAGGAACATTTGAGGTAGCCACTGTTTGTTGTAAGCCAATTTGTATATCTTCAATAAATTCACCAAGACTATCACCAAGACTAGTTAAAGTGACATTTTGACAGCCCAAAGCAAGGATCAAAGGGAAAACTAAGACAAATTTTGGTGAATTAATCAAACTCATAAATCATAATAAGGAAGTTAACAATAAAATCTAAGAATACGACTCATAATAAAGCAAGTTATCATATATGATAAGAAGAATGCCACAACCAAAAGTTATAATTTACACTGACGGTGCTTGCAGAGGTAATCCGGGCAAGGGGGGTTGGGGCGCCAGATTGATTTATGGTGATCACCAGGAAGAGATTTTCGGAGGACAAGAAGGTACGACAAATAATCGAATGGAGCTAACGGCAGCTATTATGGCGCTACAAAAACTAAATAAGTCCTGTCATGTCACCCTCTATACCGATTCAAATTATGTAAAAGATGGTATTACTAAGTGGTTAGACTTTTGGCTAAAGAATAACTGGAAAAAAGCAAATAAAAAAGATGTTAAAAATCAAGATTTATGGGTGCAATTATCAGATGTCTCAAATGATCATGATGTTGAATGGCGTTGGGTTAAAGGACACTCTGGTGATGCTGGTAATGAGGCGGCAGATAGACTAGCTAATAAAGGAATAGATGGAATTAATTAAATGAGAGAAGTTATTTTAGATACTGAGACCACTGGATTAAAGCCCGAAGATGGGAATAGAGTCATTGAAATTGGATGTATCGAATTGATAGACCGCCATCTCACTGAAAATACCTTTCATTGTTACTTGAATCCAGATAGAGATATTGAGGGGGGCGCCTTTAAGGTCCATGGATTAAGTAGAAGCTTTTTAAGTGATAAACAGCGATTTCCTGATATACGCCATGAGCTGCTTGATTTTATTGGGGATGCAACAATGGTTATTCATAATGCTCCTTTTGATCTTGCATTTTTAGATGCAGAATTTCTTCGTATAGATAAGAGTAAAAAGAACCCCTTATTAAAAAATAAGGTTATTGACTCGCTCGTGCTAGCTCGTAAGCTTCACCCCGGACAAAGAAATAGTCTAGATGCTCTTTCCAAGCGTTATGAGATCAATAGCTACGACCGATCGCTTCATGGCGCGTTGCTTGACGCAAGAATTCTTGCAGATGTGTATCTGAGGATGACGGGGGGACAAGTAAATTTATCATTAAGCAGTAGTGACGGGAGCGCAAGAGATGAAGAGCGGTCTCATGATATGTCACCTTATAGCCCAAAAGCTAAATTGATTTTAAAAAGAGCAAGTGAATCAGAAGTTGGTTTGCATGAGAAGTGGAATAAGAGCTACTTAAAAATATAAAAATCCGATTTTTCTTTAAATTGTCACTCGCAGTCACTAGAATAAGATAATTTTAAAAATTAACGGTGTTTCAATGGAAATAGAAGTTTTAGAGTTTACGAATGCGATGCTGGCTTCTGGTGTTGTATTGTTCATAACCTTTTTGTTAATTTTTACCGAAGGGCTTCATCATATTGAGCGAAGCAAGGTTGCTGTAGTAGGTTCGATAACCATGATATTGGTAGGACAATTCATGGGTTTTTATAGTCCTGAACAGGCAGTTGAATCAGTAGACTGGAATGTTATTTTCTTGCTTGCGGCGATGATGACTGTGGTATCTATAATGATCCCTACGGGAGGATTTCAATGGTTAGCATATAAGATTGCGGCAGCGAGTAAGGGAAGGTTATATCTGATGTTGGTATTACTCGGTACTTGTGTCACTGGCCTTTCTCTTCTCTTAGATAATGTCACTACGGTGGTTATCTTTGGTCCTCTGATCATCTTAATAGCCAAACAACAGAAGATTTCTCCTGTACCTTATTTACTTGCAGCGGCATTACTGTCTGATACCGGTGGCGTGGCTACTTTGGTGGGTGACCCACCTAATTTGATGATTGGTTCTGCGGCAGGGATTAGCTTTAATCAGTTTTTTTTAACAATGGGACCAATTGTGCTTGTGGCTTGGCTTACTGTAGTGATAATGCTTAAGTTTCTATTTAAGAAGGAGCTAGCTGTTACTCCTCAAAATATAGATACCGAAGTTCCGCCAATCGTTCAGCCAACTTTATGGAAGGCTTCTATAGCCGTTCTTGTAATCATGACCGTCTTCTTTATGCTTCATAATGCACTGCATTGGGAGCCATGGTTTGTAGCTGTACTCGGTATGGGTGCACTCGCTCTCGTCTCGAGAGAAGTTCAGATGGAAGAGGTTATGCACCATGTGGAAGTTCCATTGCTAATCTTTTTCTTAGGTTTATTCATGGTGATTGGTGGCGTAGAGCATAGCCAGTTCCTTGAGTATCTAGGACAATTTATTTTGCCATTTGTGCAATCTGATTTGATGGTTGCCACTATAACATTGATGTGGGGGGGAGCCGTTTTATCTGCTGCGATCGATAACATACCATTTACAGCTGCAATGATACCTATAATTTTAGGCCTCGAGCAGCAAGGTGTTAATACTTCTCCACTTTGGTGGGGGCTAGCAATGGGTGTCGGTTTAGGTGGTAACGGAACACATATTGGCTCAACAGCAAATGTCTTTATCGTTACAATATCTGAGCGATTAGCTCGTGAAACAGGCGACAGGAGTATGGCAATTACACCAGGGTTATGGGCGAAAAAGGGCCTCCCTGTCATGTTAGGCACATTAGTTGTTGCGACCGTCCTCTTTATTGCATGGTTTGAGCATTTTTCTGTAGGGACAGGATGTATCTCCGAAGTTTGCATGAGAGGCTAGATTAATGTTTTTAATCACGAGAAAGCCCATTTATTGGGCTTTCTTTGTTTTACACTAATATAAATGAGTGCAAAAGATAAAATTATTAAAAGTCTTTTTGAGGAAGCGCAGAGACTATCTAAAAAAAATATTACCTCATTGATCAAGGAGGATAACTTAAGATCTGAGGTATTTTCAGTAAAATTTAAAGAAGATATTTATTACGATTTTAGTCGTCAGCTAATTAGCAAACAAGCACTAGATGGTCTAATTGATTTATTAAATATTAATAAATACCAGCAACGTGTGGATAAGCTTTTTTCTGGTGCGCACGTTAATTACTCAGAGGATAGGCCGGCACTCCATTCTCTTTTAAGAGAACAAGATGCTTTTGATTCAAGCCACCCTCTTTATTTACTCCAGACCAAAGTTAATAACGAGCTTCAAAAAATAAATAATTTTTCTGAATCTGTCAGGTCGGGTCAATTTATTGGAGTTACCGGAAAAATTATTAAGCATCTTTTGGTAATTGGCATTGGAGGTTCCTCGCTCGGCATAAAATTTATCTATGAATCTTTACGTGCAACTAATACAGAAATTAGAATTACTTTTTTGACCGTACCCAATCGTCGAAGTATCGAAGAGGCTATTCTTAATCACTGTTTAGAGGAAACACTTGTCATCATGATTTCAAAGAGTTTTAAGACAACCGAGACTCTTTTGATTGGGAGGTATCTTCAAGGTATCTATGAGGAAGAGCTCGGCTCAAAGAGTGTCTTCCATCACTTTTTAGGAATTTCTGCCAATAAGAATGGTTTGGATGAGTTTGGTATTTGTCCTGATCACCAATTTTATTTATGGGATTGGGTTGGTGGACGGTATTCAATTTGGTCTGCAGTTGGTTTGCCCATTGCTATAGTATTCGGATTTAATGCTTTTCAACAGATGCTTAAAGGTGGGTACGATATGGATCAGCATTTTAAGCTTGCTGAGCCAAAAAAGAACTTACCCCTTTTGCTAGGACTTATAGGAATATGGAATGCGGGCTTTTTAAATAAACCTAGCAAGTCAATTCTTACTTATGATTATGAGTTAAGGTATCTAGTTAACTATTGTCAGCAGCTTGTAATGGAAAGCAATGGTAAGTTAGTAGAAAAAGATGCGGGTATTAAGCAGGTTGCTCCGATTATATGGGGTGGCAATGGTATTGAGGGTCAGCATTCTTTTTTTCAGGCAATTCATCAAGGGCAAATTGATTCTGATTATGAATTTATTGTCTGTCTTGAAAATAAAGAGGAGACGTTTGATGTATTTAAGTCTGCTAATTGTTATGCACAAATACAGGTGTTGCTTGATGGAAACACCAATCGAGTGCAAGACTTCATCGAGGGTAATAAGGCCTCATCCATACTTACATTAAAAAATATTTCACCCTATGCATTAGGTTTGCTGTTAGCCTGCTATGAACATTCAGTATTTATCCAATCGGTAGTTGCTAATATAAATCCATTTGATCAGCCGGGCGTGGAGGAAGGAAAAAAAATAGCAGAGGCTTCTATAAAGTCAAGAGCAAGCCAGCATAGCTAGTATAATCATTTAAAACTATATAGTGGTAATGCCCTGTTGATAACTATATAATTTCGTTAATATTATAGTTGCAGTTCTAAATGGCTAAACTTTTTTTTATCTTTTTGCTTTTCTCTTGTTTTTTAACTAAGAGCTACGCACAAGACATGTCTACTTTGCAGCAGTTTGCACAGTTGGCGCAAGGTCAAACGATGACTGGCCCAGCGTTGGTACCGTCGACAGCGCCCTTAATACCCACTCAAAATGAACCCTTAAATAATGAAGATAGTATTATTTTTAGGTTTTCACCCAGTGATACGTTAGTCCTAGATTTTTTATTAATTGAAGATTTTTTTAATAATCAAGACTTGAGTTTGAACTTGCAAAATGAACAAGAGGCGCTCACTGAGATTGAGGGAGTCAACGAGATTGAGGGAGTCAACGAGATTGAGAGAGTCAACGAGATTGAGAGAGGTGATATCAACCAAAGTTTTGGTCCTATGGCTATGCTCCGCCTGGAGCAGATATCTAGGGGCTTTCTTACACGCACCGAGAGGGAATACTTGCTCCAACTAAAAAGTCAGTTCGAGGCAAGCAACCCATTTACTCTAGACGCAAGGGGTTACTTAAATCTCCCCGGATTGCCTTCCGTC
>Ga0209501_10000677_pt1 | contig 40550 bp, 38 predicted proteins | sample ArcticOcean_MG_C_4_FD_187434 | JGI IMG/M metagenome (GOLD analysis project Ga0209501, IMG submission 187434) | Marine microbial communities from western Arctic Ocean - ArcticOcean_MG_CB4_134 (SPAdes) (version 2) | ecosystem: Environmental > Aquatic > Marine > Oceanic | place: Arctic Ocean...
AACTTTACTATATCATGAAGATTTAATTCAATTAATTGAAAAATCAATTTCACAAGAAAATATTGGATTCAAAATATTTTATGGCGTATCAAATAATAAATGGAATTTTTGGGATATTTCATATTCGGAAAATATTTTAGGATATAAGCCAAAAAGAAATACAGAAAATGAAAGATAAAATACTAATAGTAGTTGCCTTGAAAAGTGAGTATGATAAATTCATTCCTAAAAATTGTGAATTCATATACACAGGAGTTGGTAAAGTTAATGCATCCTATTCTCTAACTAAGAAACTTGAAAGTATGAAAGAATTACCGACCGAAATCATAAATTACGGAACAGCTGGAAGTAAAGATTTAATTATTGGTGATATAGTTGATTGCACTAAATTTATTCAAAGAGATATGTATTTAAAAGAATTTGGATTAAACCCAGGGGAAACAGCGTTTGAATTTGATAAATATGAAGAAAACGAACCTCCTGTTATACTAGATTTTCACGACACAAAGATTACCAACCCCATTAAAAAGCAATATTTGTGTGCTTCTGGTGATAGTTTTGTTACTAATTTTGACCAGGGGTTAATTGATATTGAGAATACATACAATGAAAAAATTTCAGTAATAGACATGGAAGCATATGCGTTAGCAAAAATATGTTTCATATACAAAATTCCATTTATATCTTTCAAATATATAACTGACAATTTAAATTCTACTGGGATTAATGATTGGGAAAGAAATGTGAGTTTAGGATCTGAAAAATTTGAAATTTTATTAAAAAATATCGTATAAAATTGTATAAAAAAATTATAAGTAATATTTGGTCAATCAGAGAATTTTATTTACCTTTTATAATTGGCATAGGACTCGCTCTATCTACACTTGTATTTTTAGGAGTATTTATAAAACTTTCAATTTATTTTATTGAAAGTTTTACACTACAATTTTTACTATTACACCCATCAAAAAATCGTTAGTCAAATAATTTGATGAATTATTTACTTTTTTTAGGATTTATTTTTCCATCGTCATTAGAAATTTTCAATAATTTGTCGTATATCAACCCACCAATTGGAGCTCCAATTATTGGGCCAATTATATAAATCCAAAAACCATTGTTAGGGCCAGGAAAAGCTATTTTTTCCCATCCAGCAAAAAATGAAACTAGCCTTGGCCCAAAATCTCTTGCGGGATTAAATCCTGCTTGGGTTATAGATCCGAATAAACTTATTAACAATGCTAGAGTCAGACCAATCATAATAGGTGCTAATCCATTAGTTTTTGACAAAACACTTTTGGGATCTAAGGACATAAAAATAACGAAAGCCAATATTGCGGCACCAAAAGCTTCAACTCCTAATGCATGAAAAGAATTTATCAGATCTAAGCCTGAATCTAAAGGAAGAACATCTGGATTTGGGAAGTATTCACCAAAAGCCATAGCTGAAAGTTCACTGCCATCTCCTCCTCGAGTAATTTGATTTAACAATTCAAATCTATTTATAAAAGGGCCAAAAATCAATAAAACAGTAATTCCTGCTAAAATAGCTCCAATGATTTGTGATGCGATATAACCTAATACTTGGAAAAAGTCTAAGTCGTTTTTTCTTAGAAAATATAAAGCTAATGTGATAGCAGGGTTGAGATGTGCTCCCGAATGTGGAGCAGTAGCTAATATAGCAATACTTAAGCCAATTCCCCATAATATTGCTACTTGAAAAATACCTACTAAAACTCCTAGGTATAACGCTGTGGCTACAGAAGCAGTTCCTACAAATACTAATATATAAGTTCCTATTATTTCGGCTACGTATTTTTTCAAGTTTAAGTTTTGCATATTATCTATCTTTAAAAATTAAAATAACATATCCCATTATACTATATGAAAATAAATATAAATCTAAGTAAAATGTTATAGAAAATAAAATAAAATAATAATTATGATAAATTTAAAAAATGTAAGTATCAATTTTGGTACACAAGATGTTCTTGAAAAAATTAATATCCAAATAAATAAGCAAGAAAAAATTGGAATCGTAGGCCCAAATGGGCAAGGAAAATCAACTCTATTCAACTTAATTAACAATGAAATCGAACCAACAGAAGGTTCAGTAATGGTTCCGAAAAATATCAAATCAAGTTACATGCATCAAAATGTTGAATTGATTTATAAAGAGGAAACAATTCTTGAATATACTCAAAAGATAAATGATGAAATAGAATCGATTCAATCCAAAATAAATACTATAACTAATTCATTACAAAATTTGCCAAACAATAAAAAACAGATTGATGAATTAAGTATATTAAACGAGAGATATTTAGTATTAGGTGGTTATGATTTAGAACATTTAGCAAAATCTGCATTGTCAGGATTAGGATTCAAAGAATCAGATTTAAATGAATCTTTTAAGAATTTCAGTGGAGGGTGGAAAATGAGAGGGGAATTAGCAAGATTGTTAATTTCAAATCCAGAATTGTTACTACTTGATGAGCCTTCAAACTATTTAGATCTCCCGGCTATAGAATGGTTGAAAAAATATTTAGAAAATTATCAGGGAACAATGTTAATGATCTCTCACGACAGATATTTACTTAATACTTTAACAACAAAAACGATAGAAATAAACGAAGGAATAGCTACAAGATATGAAGGGAATTATGACTACTATTCTATAGAAAAAAAAGAAAGAGAAATTCATCTTATAAATAAAGAAAGAAATTTGTCAAAACAAAGAGAGGAAATACAAAATTTCATTAATAGATTTAGATATAACAGTAAAAAAGCACCTTTGGTTCAAAGTAGAATAAAAATGTTGGCAAAAATGGATGAAGTAGAAATTCGTAAAACATCCGAGATTTCTAATTTTCAAATTCCAGAACCCCCTAAATCGGGAAGGAATATTATAAGTATAAAAAACGGAAATTTTTCTTATAAATCTGATGTGAATATATTAAGCGATCTAAACCTAGAAATAAATAAAAATGAAAAGTTTGCATTTATAGGAGCAAATGGCGCAGGGAAAACAACTTTATTAAAAATATTATGTGAAAAATTAAAACTTGAATATGGTGAGATTTCATTAGGGCATAATGTAATAAGAGGATATCAATCACAAGAATTTGGTGAAGTCCTTGACCCAAATTTGTCAGTATTTGAAACTATTGCTAATAATAATAATGATTCAGAAAGTAATTTAAGGAAAATATTAGGAAATTTTGGGTTTAACAAAGAAGATATTTATAAAAAAACTCAAGTATTAAGTGGGGGGGAAAAAATTAGATTATCATTTGCGAGATTGTTTTCTAATCCTCCAAACTTCTTACTACTTGATGAACCCACTACGCATTTAGATATTGATGGAAGAATAAAATTAGAACAATTATTAAAAAATTATGAAGGTACTTTTTGCATAGTAAGTCACGATATCACTTTTATTAAAAACGTAAATGCAGATATCATTCATGTAGATAAGAATAAAATCACTAGATATCATGGGAATTATGATTATTTTTTATCTAAAACTAAACAAGAATACGAATTAACAGATAATAAAAAAAACAAAATAACTAACCAAAAGACAAGAAAATCAAATAGAAAGAAAAATCTTGAACTACGACAAAACAAAAGTAAAACATCTGAAAAGCTTAAAACTTTAGAAAAAGAATTAGATATTTTATATGATCAACAAAAATCTTTAATAAGTGAAACACAAAGCACAGAATCTGATTTTTTGGAAATCAACAAAAACCTTATTCATATAAATAAAAGAATTAAAATCATAGAAAAAGAATGGGAATTGCTATCTTGAAAATATTAATTTATTTTCATCATTAACTGCCCAGCCGAAACTTGATCATTCAACTTTACATTTAATTCTTTTACAGTTCCTATAGATTCAGATACAATCATTTGCTCCATTTTCATAGATTCAATTACGAAAAGTAAATCTCCATTAGCAATTTTATCTCCTATGTTTTTATCTATTTTAAGGACTACTCCTGACATAGGTGCAATGATTTCTATTGAATGATTTAAAGTTTGACCAGATTGCGAGTCTGACAAATTAGAATTATTTCCAGGAATGGGCTTAGAAGAATCTATATTGTCAGATACTTTATTTATAGAATTTTGAAATTCCATCATTAATTGACCTGCTGCTATTTGTTCATTGGGCTTAACATTGATTTCATATATAATTCCTGTGTAATCAGAAACAATTCGCTGTTCCATTTTCATAGATTCAACTACGAATAGTAAATCTCCTTCGCTAACATGGTCCCCTACTTGCTTCTCAACACTTAGTACAAGGCCTGCCATAGGAGCAATTATGCCATTATCAATTGATTGAGTAATAGATGATTGAATAATATCATCTACAGTGTTAATTTTTGTTGACGTCTGATGTTTTCTTTTATCTTCATTAGGAATTGAATTTATATCTTTTATATCAATAAATTCTTCGTTTACCATTACTGATTCAATCTCAAGATTCTCATCAATAGTTATTTCAACTACATATATTTTGTCATCAATATCAATTTTAATTTCTTTTTTCAATTTATTATTATTTTAATTTAATAAAGACAAGAACAATCCAGCTATCACAGCTGAACCGATAACTCCTGCAACATTAGGGCCCATAGCATGTGCAAGAAGAAAGTTTTTAGGATTTTCTTGCTGACCTACATGATGAGATATACGAGCTGCCATAGGAACTGCAGATACTCCAGCTGAACCGATTAATGGATTGATTTTATCTTTCAAAAATAAATTCATAAATTTTGCTAGTAAAATACCTGATCCTGATCCTACAGCAAAAGCAATTAAGCCTAATCCTAAAATAAGCAAAGTTTCAATATTTATTACATCCGGGCCATTAAGTTGAGTTCCAATCGTAATCATTAAAAAGATCGTAGAAAGGTTAATCAATTCATTACTGGCCGCATCAACTAATCTAGGTACCACATTACTTTCTTTCAATATATTTCCTATCATAAACATTGAGATTAATGGAGCAGAACGCGGAACAATTAAAATTATCAAAAACATTGCTATATTAGGAAATAAAATTTTTAATTTATTATTAACTGGAGTTAAATTCTTCATGATTATATTTCGTTCAGATTTTGTGGTCAGAAGTTTCATTATAGGAGGTTGAATGAAAGCAACAGCTGCCATATATGAATAAGCAATTACGGCAGTAATTCCTAATAAATCCGGAGCCAAATTAGAAGTCAAAAAAATTGTTGTCGGGCCATCAGCCCCCCCAATAATACCTATTGAAGCAGCTTCTTGTAATGAGAAATACCCAGTTAAAGAAGCTCCCCAAAATGATACAAAAATACCTATTTGAGCTGCAGCACCTAAAAGTAAAGTTTTGGGATTGTTAATTAACGGAGTGAAATCAGTAATTGCACCTAGTCCGAGAAATATTATAGGAGGTAAAATATTCCAAAAAGATAATGTGTAATGAAATATAACTCCAAATAGACCGGATGATTGGTGTACGCCTGCTGTAGCATCAAAACTTGTCATTCCTGTTAAAGGCAAGTTTGCTATTATTATTCCTAGACCAATAGGTAATAATTCATATGATTCCATATTTTTCTTTATAGCTAAAAACATAAAGAAAAAGGCTAATATAAACATGATAAGGTTTTCCCATGTAAGATTATAAAATCCCGTGGTTATTATCCAATCAAAAAATAAATCCAATATGCCTCCATTATTTAAAATTTTCCAATTCAGCTTCAACTATACTTACCGCAACAGAAGCAGCAATCACTTTTTTAAGATTAGGATCATCTTTTTTAAAGTTACGTGAATTGAGTTTTTTATCTATAAATTTAATTAAAGTAATAAAAAAAATTAAAACAGTTAACAAAATAAATGAAATAGCTATTCCAAAAATCGTTAAGTTTAAAGCTGTATTTACTGTTTCGGTATTAATTTTTTTTCTCCTATTTGATATGTTTAATATTTAAATATTATAATAAGTATATATAAAATATTCTAAACAATCTCAAAAGAGTCTAATTGTTTTAATTTAAAAATTCAACCATACAATCAGGGGAGTAAATATGACTAAAAGAATCGATTTTAATTGCGACATGGGGGAAAGTTTCGGCATGCATAAGCTTGGAATGGATGAAGAGGTAATAAAATATATCACCTCTGCAAATATTGCATGTGGATTTCATTCAGGAGATCCTAATTGGATGAAAAAGACAGTAGATCTTGCTATTGCTAATAATGTAGAAATTGGAGCACATCCTAGTTTTCATGATTTAGTAGGCTTTGGCAGAAGATCTATAAATGCTACTTACAGTGAAATAAAAAATGATGTAATTTATCAAATAGGAGCAATATCAGCATTTCTACAAAATTATCCTTTACAACACGTCAAACCACACGGAGCATTATATAACCAGGCATTAGTTAACGAAGATACTGCAAAGGCTATTTGTGACGCAATTCTTTATGTTAATCCAAACCTCATATTAGTTCTTCTATCTGGGTCCAAATGGGCAGAAATTGCTAAATCTATGGGCCTAAAGATAGCTTTAGAAGTTTTTGCTGACCGAGCTGTTGAGCCAGATGGTACTCTAGTTTCAAGATCAAAAGAAGGATCTGTAATACATGATATAGATACAGTTGTGGAAAGAAGTATAAAAATGATCAAAGATGGTAAAGTGGAAGCTATAGATGGAAGTATAATTGAATATGAAGCGGATACAATATGTTTACATGGTGACACTCCTGGCGCAGTAGATATGGCAAAAAAGCTTAAAAACGAATTTGAAAATCAAGGAATTCAAATCACAAAACTAAAAGAAATTATAAATGAATAAATCATTTTCCAAACCAAGTATCAAATTAGCGGGCGATAGTGCAGTAAATGTAGATTTAGGGGGTATAATTCATCCTGAAATTAATTTTAGTGTCCATACTTTTTCAACACATATTCAGAAAAATAACCCTAAGTGGTTAATTCAAATAATCCCTGCATATAAGGGAATGTTGATTTATTATGATCCGCTAGGTATAGAATTTGTAAATTTAAAGAATTATTTATTGAAAGAATTTGAAACAATGGAAAAATCCACAAACAACACTTCTTCTACACTGATTACTATCCCTACATTATATGGGGGTAAATTTGGCCCAGATATGGAGAATGTTATAAATCATACAAAATTATCAAAGAGAGAAATAATCAGTATACATTCTGCAACTAATTATTTAGTATATGCGATAGGATTTAGCCCTGGATTTCCATATCTTGGCGGGCTTTCTCAAAAACTGAATACTCCAAGATTAAAAAACCCTAGGACAAAAATACCAGCAGGATCTGTTGCTATAGCCGAAACTCAAACAGGTATTTACCCTTCTCCAACGCCAGGTGGATGGCAAATTATAGGAAAAACTCCTGTGAAATTATTTGATCCAGAAAGAACTCCTCCTGTTTTAGTAAATCCTGGAGATATGATCAAATTTGAACCGTTAAAAAGTTTAAAAGAATTTACTGAGATAGAAAATAAAATAAAACAAAACAAATATAGCATTAGAACAAATGAAATCAATAAATAAAAAATCATCAATTTCAATTATAGATCCTGGTATATTTAGCACTATCCAAGATTTAGGAAGATATAAATATCAAAAATTTGGAGTACCTACAAGTGGTGCTTTAGATCAATCTGCATTTACAATTGGAAATTTAATATTAGGAAATGATACAAACAATCCTGGAATAGAAACTACTATGATCGGGCCAAAAATAAAATTCAACTCTTCAGAATGGATTTGCGTCACAGGCGCAAAAAGTAATCCTAAAATAAATGATAGTGAAATAAAAATGTGGACCCCAGTATATGTTAAGAGAAATTCAATATTGAGTTTTGGGCAAAATACATGGGGAGTCAGATCTTACATTCTTTTTAAAAATACATTTAATTTTGAAAAGACAATGGACAGTTATTCAACTAACACAAATTTAAACATTGGTGGTCACAATAATGGATTTCAGTTATTGGCAAATGACAAAATTAGTTTTTTAGAAAAAAATGATAAATTACCTCCTTTTACTAATAATTTTGATATAAAAAAGCATTACATTAAAGAACAAGATTCTTATACATTAAGGATAATATTAGGCCCGCATGATGATTTTTTCGATTCAAACAATATCAAAAAATTTTTAGAATCAGAATATGAAATTTCAACTCAATCTAATAGAATTGGATTTAGATTGTCAGGAGAACCTATTAAGCACAAATCAAAATCTGACATAATCTCTGAAGGTGGAGCACTAGGATCAATACAAATACCTGGGGACGGGCAGCCCATTATACTATTACAAGACAGGGGTACTACTGGCGGATATCCAAAGATTGCAACTATTTCTACAATAGATATCCCTAAATTAGCACAATCTAATCCAGGTCAAAAAATAAGATTCAAAAAAATTGAAATAGAAGATGCCATTTCGATCTATCGTGCAAACAATCAAATACTAAAAAATATTAATAATTTTGAAACCAAAGATATTAATATTCAAATAGACAATAATAATAATAAAATCAAAACATATGAAAATATAAAACTAAATCATCAAAAATCTTTTGAAGTAAACTCGGAATACAAAAAGAAAAAATATACTTTGAAAATAAAATTGTCATGATACTATCAGATTATGTAAATTTAATTTATGAATGGATTATTAATCTACCAATATATGTATGGATAATAACTATTTTTTTACTTTCATTCACAGATTCTATTTTTAGCCCAATACCACCAGATCCACTATTAATTATCTCCACAACATATCATCCTAATTATCTATGGTTGTTTATATTTATTTGTATTTTGGCAAGTTATCTTGGTGGCATGGTAAGTTATTTGTTAGCAAACAAAATTTACACAAAATACACTTCATTTATACATAAATTTATCAATAAAGAAAAATTTCAAAAAATAAATAAAGAATTTTCCAGCAGAGGAAATTATATAATTCTTTTATGTGCAATCACATTTATTCCATATAAACTAATTGCTTGGGTAGCAGGATTTTTAGAATATGACTTATCACAATTTAGCATATTTTCTATATTAGGAAGAGCAGTCAGATATTCAATTCTAGGTGTATTATGTTATCTCTTTGAAGAAAATATAATATTTATAATTGAAACATCATTAACAATTTCTAATTATCTCGCAATATTATTCTTAATACTTGTGATATTATTTTTAGCTTTATGGATTAAGAAAAACAAATCTCAAACTTATCTCTAAAATAAATCTGGTTTTTGGTTTTTGATTTCAGATAATATTTTAATACAATGATTTATATCTTCTTCAGTATTATAAAAGAAAGGCGAAATTCTTACCGACCCAGGTCTATGATCAACTATAATGCCATTTGCACTCAAGGTTTCTACTACTGCAGCAGGATTATTACAAGAAATCATGGTTATACTAGCATGGTCACGTAGATCATCAGGTACTTTTATTGAAAATCCTAATTCTAATAATCCATTTATCAATAAAGATGTTAATTTAAGCGTACGCTCACGAATGTTATCAACCCCAATTTCATTAATCATTTTCAATCCCTCTACAGCTGGATATATTGAACTAATTGCAGGAGTTCCAGTTTCAAATCGAGACGCAGTATCTGAGAATTCAATAGTATGAGGATCAAATTCAAATTGTCTTTTATGAGAAAACCATCCTGTCACAGAAGGTTCTAATTGTTTAGTAATTTCTTTGTTTACATACATGTAAACTATTCCGGATCCACCAAGTAGCCATTTCAATCCTCCTGAAATCATAATATCTATATTTTTCTCTTTTACATCTATTGGTAATTGGCCGGTAGCTTGGTAATCGTCTAAAAAAAAGAGTGCGTTATTTTTCTTTGCAGAATTCATAATTTTCTCGTAATCATTTATAAATCCGCTTAAATAAAACACTCTACTAGTTACAACCAATTTGGTTTGGTTATTTATTTTCGATATAAATTTATCTGAATCAACATATTTCATTTGTTCAGATTCAACTATGATAGCTTTTCCATTTCCTTTACTCTCTTGTGCTTTAAAGTTATGCGCTATAGTTGGGAAATCTAATTCTGATGTAATAACTTCATCTTTATCTGTAAGGTTTAAACAAGATAATATAACTGCTATTGCACTAGAAACGTTAGATAGGATAGCGATTTCATCAGGATCTGCGTTAATAAGTTTTGCGTATTCATCTTTTAATGCATTAGTTTTTGATATCCAGTCAGAATACCATGCAGAAGCGCCCATATTTGTCCATGTATCTATATAATTTAACAAAGAATTTCTTCCATTATCAGAAAGTAATCCAAGAGAACATGTATTCAAATAATTTAAATTTTCAAATGTTTTGAATTGCTCTCTGTATTTTAGCCAATTAATATCATTCATAAATAACTCCTTAATTTAATATTACGAATTACTATATTTTATACTTAGATAATTCATTAGATTTTCCATTATATATTGATATTAATACTTTTTCTTTTTTCTGTGAAATTAATATAATAATAATAAATATTAAGCCTTGAATGGCTATGGAATATCCTGGGTCAAAGTAGTCTGCAGTCAATCCATTTATAAAATTGAAAAATGCCATACTTCCGCCCACATACATTGAATAAACCCCAGCAATTCGCCCTCTAACATAATCAGGAGACATAATTTGAATTATAGTATGTACAATAATCATGAAGCCTGTCTGTCCAAATCCCATTAAAATTGTTGCAAACAAAGATAAATAAAGCTGTGATGAAAAAGCTAGGATAATTGGGCCCAAGCCACTTAGCAGAGCAAATATATAAAATAATTTACCTTTGAATTTTTCGTCAGCTGTCCCTGCTAATATCAAAGAAGTAATCAGGGATCCAACTCCTACACACATCATTAAATAACTTACAGCACCTCCTTCTGCATTAAGTTTGTTTACAGAAAAATATGGTAAAACAGATTCAAAGGACATAGTAAGCATACAATGAAGAGTAGTGATACCAATAATAACCAAAAAGGGTTTTGATTTATGTACAAATTTTAGCCCTTCGGCCAAATTTGTAAAAAACGATTGAGAACTCATCTTGCCAGTTGATGGGTTTTTTATCATTAAAGAAAAAATAAAACTTAATGCATAAAATCCAGTACAAATAAAGAAAGCAAGGTCTATGCCATTTATTCCATTATCCCCCGACCCTACATAACTTAAAAAAGGAGCCACTGCTAAAGGGCCTAATAATCTAGTGGCATGTACAGTAGACATATTTAGTGCCACAGCATTTAACAATTTATCTTTCGGCACAATATTTGGAAGCAGGGATTGACCTGCTGGCATTTGTGCTGCTCTTGCTGAGCCTTGAATAAAAGCAAGTGCAACTAGATGCCAAGGTAATATGAAATCCAAAAAATATAGTATGCTAAGTCCCAAATTATGTACAAAATTAATAAAAAACATAATTTGTAAAATTCTTCTTCTTTGAAATTTGTCCGATAGATATCCAACAAATGGGGTAACAACAACTCTAGGAATCATAGCTGCAAAAGTAACCAGTCCAACCAACATATGGCTATCAGAGACTTGGAATACAACCCAACCTCTTACTACAATCAATGCCCAATATGAAGATCCTGCAAATAAACTTGCCAACCACATTTTGAAAAAATCAGGGTATTTCAAAGATGCAAAATAATCAACTTTTGAAAGACTTGAAAGGCTCTCATTATGCTTATTCATTTTGCCTCCTTTGGCATTATCAAACCATACTATCATATATAACTCCAAACAATACCAATAGCAAGATTAAAGAGTTATATATATATTGACCTCCTAAATTTTTTAACATAATATAATTTTCTGATAAATGGGGACGCGTGGTCTCGACAGGAAATTTATGAGGCAGGGTTGCAGGTCGAGGACCATATAACTCGTAAAACTATGGAAAAAAAATTAACTGACAATAAACAGTTAGCTTTAGCAGCTTAATTACTGCTACATTGTATTGTTTTTCCCCCGAGAGAATAATACGATGACGAAATTCGGGGTATAACTCTGAATACCCGATAGTTCAGAGAAGAATTTAAATCGGAAAGCTTGAATAAACTCTTTCTGATTGAAGTCTTCAAGCTTATTATCAATCAGATAAACCTGTAGATGCTCTAGACCGAGTGTTTTTTGGACGGGGAGTTCGACTCTCCCCCGTCTCCACCATTGTTTAAATTAATATGCACAATAAATTCATTAAAACTATAAATAAAATAGATACAAAAAATATATGGGTAATAGCAATTCCATTTATTTTTGGAACTTTATGGGACCCTATTATTAATTTGATAGATACATCTGTTGCTGGGCATATGGAAAGTGCAGAATTTTTAGCATCACTAACTTATGGAAATAATGTAGTTCATATTTTCTATTGGGTTTTTGGTTCGGTAGGAATGGCAATAACAGGTTTCACTTCACAAAAATCTGGCCAAAAAGATGAAAGTAAAATCTTCAAAATTCTTATAACAAGCATTTCTTTCATGTCAATTATTTCAATATTTCTTTATATATTTCAATTTCAATTATGGAATGTATTTTCGTTGATTTTCAAGCAATCTCAGAGTATAGAAACTTTAACTAAAGATTTCTTTTTCATAAGAATAATCGGAGTAGCTCCTCAATTAATTATAATGTCTACAACTTCTTGGTTCTTAGGAATTAAAAAGCCAAATATAATATTTAAAACATGGACCTTAATGGGAATTACTCATATTCTTCTTCTTATTGTATTCACAAATTATTACAATATGAAATTAAATGGGATTGCCTATGCCGTAGTAATATCTCAATGGATAACATTAGTATATGTATTCATAGAAACAATATTGATTTTAAAAAAGCTTAATATTAATATTATTTATAAATTCTTACCCAAAGAAGATATTACATTACTACTCAAATCATTTTTTGATTTGTTTATAAGAACATTAATGCTTCAGTCAATATATCTAGTAGGGACATATTATTCCTCTAACCTTGGGGTAACAACGCTTGCTTCTTACGGAATATTTTTACAGTTATCAAGTGTTTCATATATGGTCATAGATGGACCCACATTAGGTTCAGCTCCGTTAATGGGAGAAAGCTATGGTGCTAAGAAGATCAATCAATTTAAATCAATTTATAACAACGCATTATTTTCAGGCATTTTAACTGCAGCATTGTTTACATTGATTTATATTGTCTTTGGTAAAAATTTAATAAATATTATTACTGATATAGAAACAGTTAGATTAGAAAGTTTCAAATATATCTATTTGGTAAGCATAATCCCAATAGCTTCTGTATTATCATTTCAGTTAGACGGAGCGTTCTCTGGAATGCTAAAAACAAAAGAAATGAGAAACACAATGATATTTGCTTCTTTAATATATTTTATTTCAATATTTACATTAACTAAAATTATAGGTAATTACGGCGTATGGGTATCTTATATTATTTTCGCACTATCTAGAGGACTTTCATTAAATTATTATATGAAACAAATTATAAATAAATTATCTAATTAAAATGTGAATGGAAATGAAAAACATAAAAATATTAAAACATGAAAACCAATCTATATGGATAGATTTCATTAGTAAAGAATTAATCAAATCAGGCCAACTAGAAGCTCTGATTAATAAAGGAATTACAGGATTAACAAGCAATCCTTCAATATTTGAAAAAGCCATCTCGAAATCCACTGATTATGATGAAGATATAAAATTTCTTCTACAAAAAAAAACTACTATAACTAGCTACGAAATTTTTGAAGAACTGAGTATAACAGACATAAAAGATGCTGCTTCATTATTACTTGAAACTTATGAACAATCAGATGAATTAGACGGTTTTGTTAGTATAGAAGTATCTCCGGATTTAGCGTACGACTCAAACAAAACAATTGATCAAGCTCTACATTTAAATAAGAAAATCAATATGCCAAATATCATGATCAAAGTCCCTGCGACGCAAGAAGGAGTTAAAGCAATAGAAATTCTTACTTCAATGGGGTTAAATATAAATGCAACATTAATGTTCAATCAAAATCATTACAACGATGTAGCCAATGCTTTTATAAATGGAGCAAAAAAATGTTCGAATAATCAACTCCCATTTTCAGTAGCTTCATTTTTTGTAAGTAGAGTGGATACAATTGTTGATAAAATAATAAGTTCACAAAATAAGAAATCTAATCTTTTAGGAAGAGTCGCGATATTAAATTCTCAATTGGCTTACACAAATTTTTTACACAAATTTCCAAATCAAAATTCTAAGCCTATGCAAAAACCGTTATGGGGAAGTACCAGTACTAAAAATAAAAATTATCCTGACACTCTGTATATAGACAAACTAATTGCCCCAAATTCAATAAATACTGTTCCATTAGAAACAATAGATCAATTTATTGATCACGGCATTCCTGAAAAATATAAAGGATGGAATAAAACAACGATAGAAAAAGAAATCGAACAATTACATGAATACAATATAGATCTTGAAAAAATCACTCATCAACTTCAAATTGACGGCGTAAAAGTGTTTCAAGACGCTTTTTCTAACATGCTTAAATCTATTGAAAAGAAGTCGGAAAGTATCATCAATTAATTTTGTTTTTTAAAAATATATTCGGTCAAATATCTTGATAATTTCTAAATATTTATACTTTATTATTTGAATGTTACTATTGTTAAATTGAAATAATATTAAAAAGTGATAACATTATTCGATATATTTCTTAATAAATATTTTAATGTGAGTCCAAATGTTCGAACATGATGTTTTAATTGTAGGTGCCGGATTAGCAGGGCTAAGAGCTGCTCTTGAAAGTATAGATGCTGGTAAAAATACTGCAATGATATCTAAAGTACACCCCGTAAGATCTCACTCTTGTGCAGCACAAGGCGGAATTAATGCAGCACTAACCGACAGAGGTGATGATTGGAAAGATCATGCATTCTCTACTATTAAAGGCAGCGACTATCTTGCAGATCAACATGCAGTTGAAATAATGTGCCAAGAAGCCGGAGAAAATTTGATTGAGCTTGAAAACATGGGAGTGATTTTCAGTCGAAATGAAGAAGGAAAATTAGGTACAAGACGTTTTGGAGGCCAAACTGTAGCTAGAACATTTTTTGTTGGTGCAATCACAGGATCTGCAATGCTCCATGTTTTATACGAACAAACAGTAAAAAAACAAGGTCAAGTCTATGAAGAATGGTTTGTAACAAAATTGATAATTGAGGATGGTGAGTGTAGAGGTGTTATTGCTATGGATATGCACACAGGTAAACTTCAAATCATTAAAGCCAAATCTGTTATATTAGCCACAGGTGGAGCAGGAAGAATTTTTGAACCTTCTACAAATGCTCTTATTTGTACAGGAGATGGATTAGCATTAGCATATAATGCGGGCGCATCTCTAATGGATATGGAAATGATCCAATATCATCCTACTGGCCTTGCAGGTAATGGAATATTACTCTCTGAAGGAGCTAGAGGGGAAGGAGCGTATTTATTAAACTCAGAAGGCGAACGATTTATGGAGGACTATGCTCCTGAATATCTCGAATTAGCTTCTAGAGACGTAGTTTCTAGATCAGAGCAGACTGAAATTGATGCCGGACGAGGAATAGACGGATGTGTCTTGCTTGATTGTAGGCACTTAGGTAGAGAAAAAATAGAAGAACGCCTCGGTTATCTACAAGAAGTTGCAACAGAATTTAGAGGAATAGATTTAGCAGAACAGCCAATTCCTGTAAAACCTACTATGCATTATATAATGGGTGGTATTAAAACTGATGAATCTGGAAGAACTGATATACCTGGTCTTTTTGCAGCCGGTGAATGTGCTAATGTGAGCGTTCATGGTGGAAACAGATTAGGAGCAAATTCTCTATTAGACACTATCGTTTTTGGAAGAAGATCAGCAAGAGCTGCAATAGAATATGTTTCAACAGTTAAAACTTTATCGAAAGATAAAACTGAGCTGAATAACGAAACAAAAAGAATTGAATCATTAGTAAATCGAACAAATGGAGAAAGATCCGCAACTTTAAGAAATGAAATGGGTGTTTCTATGACAGAAGGAATTGGAGTTTACCGAGATGCTGACAGTATTAGTATGGCTAAAAATAAAATCACTGATTTAATAAAAAGATACCCAAACACTTCAATTGACAATAAAGGTAAAATTTTTAATACTGATCTTATATTTAATCTTGAATTGGGATATATGTTAGATGTGGCTCTTACAATGTGTATTGGCGCTGAAGAAAGGAAAGAAAGTAGAGGCGCTCATTTTAGAACTGACATGACTGAAAGAGATGACAAAAATTGGTTGAAACATACTAATGTTAAGAAAAAAAATGGAGAACCAATATTCTATACCTCTGATGTTACTATCACAAATTGGAAACCAGAAATTAGGAAATATTAAATGGTACAAACTGCAAAAAAAACTGTCCAAATAACAATCAAAAGACAAGATCCTGAAGTAGATGGCAATAAACCATATTTTCAAGACTATAATGTTGAAGTAGAAGATTGGTTTACAGTACTAGATGTTCTAATAAAAATAAGAGAACAGATAGATGGAACTCTATCTCTAAGATGTGCATGTAGGGCTTCCATATGTGGTTCTTGTGCAATGAGAGTTAATGGGCAAGCTAAACTAGTTTGTAAAACTAAACTCACTACAGTTATGAAAGATAATAAAATATTAGTTGAACCTGTTGGAAATATGCCAGTCATTACAGATCTTACTACTGATTTCAAGCCCTTTTGGGATAAAATGCTTGCTGTAGATCCTTACTTAAAACCAGAAGAAGAAGCTCCTGAAGCTGAATATATTGCTCCAAATGAAGATATGGTTCATCTGGTTGGTGTTATGAATTGTATAATGTGTGGAGCATGTGTTTCTGATTGTACAGTTTTAGAAGTTAAAGATGATTTCCTAGGTCCTGCAGCACTAGCAAAAGCTTATAGATTTGTAGCAGATCCAAGAGATGATGCTGAAAATGAAAGACTATCTAATCTAATTGAGGACGGTGGGATTTGGGATTGCACAAGATGTATGCAGTGTGTAGAAGTATGTCCCAAAGACGTTGACCCAATGAGTAGAATTATGGCTATGAGAGCAAATTCAATGGATAAAAAAATGAATAAAAGTTATGGTGCTAGGCATGCAAATGCATTTACAAGCCTAATTAAAAGTTCAGGCGTTTTAAATGAAACTTTATTGATACTTAAAACAAAAGGATTTTTCAATATTATAGAATTAATTAAATTATTACCTCTTGCTATTTCAGCTCAACTTGCAGGTAAAAGACCTCCATTTCTATCTCATTCTATAAAAAACAAAGATAATTTGAAAAAAATATTCAAAAAATTGGAGAACAAATAATGAAATTTGCTTTTTTTCCAGGATGTGTTGCTAAAGGTGCAGCACCCGAATTATACACTTCAACTGTTAAAGTTGCAGAAATTTTAGGCATTGAATTAGATGAAAAAGCCATGGAGTCTGCTTCCTGTACGGGAGCTGGTGTATTGCAAGAGAAAAACCAACTTCTAGGCGATACACTCAATGCAAGAAACATAGCGTTAGCAGAAAAACAAAATTTACCTATTTTAACTATATGTAGCACTTGCCAAGGAGTTATGTCTCAGGCTGAACAGAGATTAGAAAATGAAGAATACAGGGCTCAAATAAATGAAACTCTGAAAGAAGAAGGTTTAGAATACACGGGAAAAACACCAACAAGACATCTTCTATGGATTATAGTCGAAGAAATTGGGGAAAAGAAATTTAAATCTTTAGTGAAAAGAAAACTTGAGACTTTAAATCTAGCTCCTTTTTATGGTTGTTACCTAGTAAGACCAAGTAAAGCATTAAAGTTTTATGAAAACCCCGAAAGAGAAACTTGTTTAGAGGATTTAACTGAGTGGGTTGGAGCAAAAGTAACTGATTTTCCAGGAAGCAAAGCTTGTTGTGGATTTCCAATTCTAACTGTCAACGAAAAAGCTGCATTAAAGATGGTTGGTAATCATACTAGCTCTGCAAAAGATTTAGGCGCAGATGCTATGGTTACTCCTTGTCCTTTGTGTCATCTTAATCTAGATCAATATCAAAATCGAGCTGCAGGCATGATGAAAAGAGAAATTGACCTCCCCATAATTCATGTTCCTCAACTAGTAGGACTAGCTTTAGGACTTGATCCCAAAGAGCTAAGAATAAATAAGCATATAATCTCTACTAAAAAACTATTGTCAGAATTATCTCTAAGGCCTTAAATCTTAATAATATTGTTTCATATAATATTGAAAAAAGTATTTCTTTAATCGATAATACACATACTTCACTATTTCTGATAAAACAACAGTATATTTATAATGTCTAATAACAATCAATTTGGAGATTTAAATTTAGCTTACATTTTAGGTCTATATGAGGATTACTTGATAGATCCCGAAAGTGTAGGGGAAGATTTAGTTATTTTTTTCAATTCAGAAGATTTCAAAAAACATAAAACAGAATCAAACTCGCCAAATCATTCTGAAATCTCAAAACCTAGAGATAATATATCTAATAATAGTGATGAAACACTGATACTAAATCAAATCAGAAAAGAAGGGCATAAATATGCCAAACTAGATCCTCTAAACTTAATAGCCAAAAAAGAATATATATTAAACTCAAATGGAACTAGTGAAAAAATAAAAAATATTTATACAGCTACTATTGGATATGAATATTTTCATCTAGATAACAAAGAAGAAATTACTTGGTTAATTGATAATATCGAAAATGATATTAATTCTCCTGATTTTGACGAGCAAATTTCATTACTAGACCGTATTACTGAAGTTGATACATTTGAAGAATTCCTATCCAAACATTTTCCTGCAAAAAAATGGTTTTCAATCCAAGGAGAGGATTCATTGATTCCAGTTTTGGATAAAATAATCGAACTTGGAAATAAGGATTCTATGGAGCATATGTCGATAGGGATGCAGCATAGAGGAAGGATAAGTGTTATGGCAACTTTATTCAAACTCCCTTATTCTGACGTGTTCAGTTATTTGAAGCAAGGAAAAGTTGATTTGAATAAAACAACAAATGAAATCAACCCACCTGGCTGGATGCAAGATGTTTTGTATCACTATGGCTCTGAAATTTCTATAAATAACCTTAAAATTAAATTGTTAGACAATCCTAGTCATCTTGAATTAGCAAGCCCAGTTGTAAATGGATATTTGAAATCAATCCAAGAAAATTTAATGTCAGACCAATCTGATTCCCATGACAAATCTATAAGTGTATTGACTCATGGTGATTCAAGTTTTGCAGGGCAAGGGATAGTGTCAGAATTATTTAATATGAAAGATCTAGATTTATACAACGTTGGAGGTACAATCCACATAGTAGTGAATAATCAAATAGGATTTACTACTAATCCAGAAGAATCAAAATCAGAAGGATATTGCACCGACATTGCAAAGGCATACAATATTCCTGTTTTTCATGTTAATGCTGATGATGTGGAGTCTTGCTTAAAAATTGCATCTATTGCTTATAATTACAGGAAAAAATTTAAAAAAGATATAATAATTGATTTAGTTGGGTACAGAAAACATGGACATAATGAAGGTGACGAACCATCATTTACTCAACCTTTAATGTATAAAAAAATCAAATCTCACCCTTCATTGAAGACGATTTACACAGAAAAATTGTCCTCTGAGCATGGAGACAAAATCAATACCATTGCGCATGAGTATTTCGAAAAATGGAATCAAAAATTAGAAGCTGATCTAGAATATCCAAACATTAATAAATCTTCGGATATTTCTAAAAGTATCATAAAAAACAATACAAATATTATTGTGGATTATGAATATAAAGGAACAAAATTAAAAGTAGATGAATTCAAATCACTCAATCATGCGATTTTTAATATTCCAAATAATGTATCGATAAATAATAGATTAGAGCGAATTTTAAAAAGAAAACAAGATGTATTAAATAATAATACTAGATTAGATTGGGCTCATGCAGAACTTCTAGCCCTTGCTTCAATTATTAATAATGGTAGTAATTTAAGATTAACAGGGCAAGACTCTGAACGTGGTACTTTTAGCCAAAGACATGCAGTGTTGCATGATATAAATAATGGGGAAAAATATATTCCCTTAAATTATATTTTACCTAATCAAAAAAATATACAAATAAAAAATAGCCCACTAACTGAAATGGCTACATTAGCATTTGAATATGGATACACATTAAATTCAGAAAATAATTTCGTATTATGGGAAGCACAATTTGGGGATTTTGTTAATAACGCTCAAACCGTAATTGACGAATATATTTCATCAGGGTTCGCTAAATGGGGAATCACATCATCTTTGGTTATGTTACTTCCGCATGGTTACGAAGGCCAAGGTCCAAATCATTCTAGTGCACATCTAGAAAGATATCTAAGTTTATGTGCAGATTCAAATATGAGGGTGATATACCCATCAAAATCATCTCAGTATTTTCATGCGTTAAAAATGCAAGCAAACGAAAAAAATACTATAACACCTATGATAATTATGACTCCAAAAAGTTTATTAAGACACCCTTTTGCTGCATCCTCAATAAAAGAATTCACAGAGACAGAATTTTCTAAAATAATAGCCTACTTACCTAAAAATACAGATAAAATTACTACCCTAGTTATGTGTTCAGGAAAAATCATTGTCGATTTATTAGATGAAAACAAAGAACCAATAAATATAAATAACGCAATTATTTCAATAGAGGAATTATACCCGTTCCCATCAAAAGATATTGAAGGCTTTTTAAGAAAAAATAAAAACATAAACAAAATTATTTGGATACAAGAAGAGCCAAAAAACAGAGGCGCGTGGCATTTTGTATCAAATCAAATCCATAATAGTTCAATAATGAAAGAATATGAATTAGAATATTATGGATCTACTGAAAGAGCTAGTACTTCTGTTGGGACATCTGAGTTACATAAAATTCAAATTGAATCAATAAAAAACAAATTTAATGAAATAAAATAACGAGGTTAATTTTGAGCATAGAGATAAAAGTCCCAGAGATGGGGGAATCAATAGTAGAAGCGACAGTTGGCGAATGGATCAAAAATCAGGGAGATATTATTGAAGCTGGAGAAACAATATTAGAATTAGAAACTGAAAAAGTTAATCTTGAAGTGACTGCTCCTGCATCCGGAAAATTAGAAAATGTAAATTTTTCCGAAGGAGAAACAGTAAACGTGGGTACTATATTAGGAACTATCAACACAGATGTTGATTTGGAAAATAAACCTATCAAAGATCAATCCAAAGAAGTAAAAGAAGAAACTGTTCAACCTAGTAGTAATTCTACCGAAAATATAATTGAAGTAGAAATGAATATCACGCCTCTTGCGAAAAACCTTGCTGATAAAAACAATATAGATTTAAGTAACGTAAAAGGAACTGGAAGAGCAGGTAAAATTACGGTAGATGATATTAATAATGTAAGTAATACAACTCCACTACAAGAAAATATTACAACACCAAACAATGAGAACCTTGAAACAAGAAAAAGGATTACTAAACGTAGGGAAACTATTGCCAAGAGATTAACTCAAGTTCATTTGAATACTGTTATGACAACAACATACAATGAAGTTGACATGACTGAAATAATGAATATTAGAACTAAATACAAGGAAAGTTTTCGTGAAACAAAAGGAGTTGGGCTAGGATTTATGTCTTTCTTTGTTAAATCAGTTGTACATTCTTTAATTGATTTCCCTAATCTTAATTCTGAGATGGGAGAAAATGAAATTATAATGAAACATTATTATAATATAGGAATAGCTGTTGCATCAGATGAGGGATTAGTAGTACCTGTATTAAAAAACGCTAACAATTTATCTTTTTCGGGTATTGAAAATGGAATTATTGATATGGTGAAAAAAACACAGTCTAAAACTTTAACCATTGATGATTTAACAGGTGGAACTTTTACAATAACAAACGGCGGGACATTTGGATCTATGTTCTCAACACCAATTATTAATCCTCCACAAGTAGGAATATTGGGTATGCACGCAATTAAAAAGAAACCTGTAGTATTAAATGATCAAATAGTAATAAGGCCAATGATGTATTTGGCACTAACTTATGATCATAGACTTGTAGATGGTGGAGAAGCAGTTCAGTTTTTAGTGAGAATCAAAGAATTTATAGAAGACCCACAAAAATTACTTATTGAAAATTAGTTAATTTATGTCAAACATATTAATAAATCACAATTTAGATAACGAATGGTTTCATCCAACAAAACTATTTTTTGGAAAATCAATTCTAAATAACATTGATAATATTATCAAATCTAACCTTCCAAACATTGATAAAATTTTAATTGTAACTGGTAAATCGCACCTCAAAACAAATAATCATTTTAAGAATAGCGTTAAAAATCTAGATGAATATGATATAAAATATTTTAGCGATATCGACCCCTACCCTTCTCCGGATACTGTTGAAATCTTAAGCAATATGATGAAAGAAAATAAAATCTCATTAGTTATAGCAGCTGGGGGAGGAAGTGTAATGGATGCTTCAAAAGCAGCATCTTTACTAAGTCGAAATGATGGTAAATGGATTGATTTTAGCAAAGGGATAAAAACAATTGAAAACAAAGGGATACCACTAATAGCAATTCCAACGACATCTGGAAGTAGTAGTGAAGTTACAAAATTTGCTACAATATGGGATTGGAATAATAGTACTAGCTCAGGAATGAATCACCCTCTACTTTTTCCTGACATAGCAATCATTGATCCTGAATTAACAATGTCAATGCCTAAAAATTTGGCAGCAACAAGTGGTTGGGATGCTCTAACAAGTTCATTTGAATCTTTTTGGTCTAATGATTCTAATGATATTACAGATTTGTATGCTTTGAAATCAATATCAATATTTTTTGAAAACTTAGAAAACTCTGTAAACAAAAATATATTTGAATCTAGAGAAAATTGTGCGTTAGGAGCAACAATTTCAGGTGTTGGGTACTCTAATTCACGCCCAAACTTATGCCACGCAATAGGAACTCCACTAACTTTAAATTGGAAAATAACCCACGGACAAGCAGTGTGTATAAGTTTACCATTCTTCCTTCCATATATTTTTGACAAATTATCGGCTAATAAGCAAAAACTATTAATAGAAACATGTAAAGTAAGCAACATAGATTCGTTAGTTGTAAAACTAAAAGAAATGATAAACAATTGTGGACTTGAAACTTACATTAATAATATTGGTATTAATAAAAGTGAAATTGATTTAATTGTTGATCAAACGCCAAAAGAAAGATTGCTTCCTTTGCCAATCAATTTATCAAATACAATGTTAAAGAAGATAATTTCTAGCATGTATAAAAATTAACATGAAATATATAACTAAAAATATATATCATGCAATACTGATCATTTCAATAGTTCTTATAATTGATCAAATCACAAAAGTTTATATCTCTAGTTATGAACTCCACAAAACAATTTACGAATTCTCGTTTTTTAAAATTAAATATGTTCTTAATACTGGAGTAGCATTTAGCATAGTTGAAGGGATTAATGACTTATTAAAATTTGTTATTCCTTTTGCAGTCTTAATATTATTTGTATTATTAATTAATTATCAAAAAAATATACTTTTAAAATATGCTTTTTCATTACAAATTGCTGGCGCAATAGGTAATTTTATAGATAGATTACACAAACCAGGAGTGATTGATTTCATAGGTGTTGGTTGGTGGCCATTATTTAACATTGCAGATTCATCTATAGTTATTGGTCTTGCACTATTAATTTTAGACTCCTTAATAAAAATAAAAAATGACAATGGACTGAAATATAAAAAATGACAATGATTAATAATGAAATAATAGAATACAATGTTTCTAAAGAGGACATTTTAAATAGAGCGGACTTATTTATAAAAAACAAATTTATTCAATTCAGTCGTTCACAAATTAAAAAATTAATTGATAATAAATATATAACAATCAATTCTTATCCGATAAAAGCTTCTACAGATATCAAGAGAAATGACCTGATTAAAATCATTGTACCTCAAGAACAGAAAAACACTTTGACTCCATCTGAATTAAAACTAGAAATTCTTTATGAAAATTCTGATTTGTTGATAATAAACAAACCTTTTGGAATTGTTGTTCATCCTTCTAAAGGTCATTTGAATGACACTATTGTAAATGCATTACTAGGTATGAATATAGAATTCGAACCTACTTTAGGAGAAAGAAAACCATTATTAGTCCACAGATTAGACAAAGACACATCAGGATTACTTCTAGTAGCCAAAAATGAAAGAGCATATAAATATTTGTCTGGTATACAAAAAAAACGAGAGATAAAAAAATATTATTTAGCAGTAGTTAATGGTATCCCTAAAAAGAAATATGCCACAATAGATGCTCCTATAAGCAGAAATAAATCGCAAAGAAAAAAAATGAATATATCTAGTGATGGAAGAGAATCGATGACAACCTATAAAGTATTAAAATCATCAGATAAAATGTCATTATTAGAATTAGAATTACACACAGGTAGAACTCATCAAATAAGAGTTCACATGCAAGCCATTGGGCATGCTGTTATAGGAGATGAACTATATGGGAAAAAATCAAAATTAGCCAATCGGCAAATGTTACATGCTTACAAATTAGAATTTACAGATTCGATAAATAATATAATATCAATTACAAATGAACCAGAAAAAGATATGAAAGAATTCATTGAATTTTATTTTAGCAACTGATAAAAATATATTATGAAAGAAACAAGAGTCAGATATGCCCCAAGCCCTACAGGAGATCCTCATGTGGGTAATATAAGAAGTGCTATTTTTAATTGGCTATTTGCACGAAATCAAAAAGGGAAATTCATATTAAGAATCGAAGACACTGACCAGGCAAGAATGGTAGATGATGGAATTCAAAAACAAAAAGATGCACTTAACTGGATGGGACTTAACTGGGATGAAGTATATATACAATCTGAAAGAATTGAAATATACACTAAATATGCTAAAAAATTAATCGATGAAAATAAAGCGTACAGATGTTTTGCAACTCAACAAGAATTAGATGACTTAAGAAATAAACAAAAAGCAGATGGGAAAATCACAAGGTATGATGGAAGATATAGGAATTATGATTTAGATATATCACAAAAACGATCCAAGGAAGACCCATTTGTAATAAGATTCAAATCTCCTCAAGAAGGTATAACAAAATGTTATGATGAAATCAGAGGAGAAATCACATTTAGCAATAAAGAATTAGATGACTTTATAATTATGAAATCAGATGGTTTCCCTACATATCATTTTGCTAATGTAGTAGATGATCATTTGATGAATATTAGTCATGTGATGCGAGCAGAGGAATGGTTACCTAGTCTTCCAAAGCATGTAAATATTTATAAATCTTTAGATTGGGAAATGCCTTTGTTTGTTCATTTACCAATGATACTAGCATCAGACAAAACAAAATTAAGTAAAAGACATGGAGCTACATCTATACAAGAATTTATTAATGAGGGTTACATTAAACCAGCTATGTTTAATTTTTTAGTCTTATTGGGTTGGGCATTAGATGATAAAACAGAACAATTTACAATAGAAGAATTAATAAACGTATTTAATATAAAAAAAATATCAAAATCACCTGCAATCTTTAATAAACAAAAACTAGATTGGTTTAATGGTAAATACATAAGAGAATTAAAAAGTGATGAAATAGCAACAGAACTTGATTTGTTTTTCAAAAATTCAATGAATATTAAAAATTACAATATAATAAAAAAATATAATTTTGTAGATATAGCAAATATGATAAAAGAACGGTCAAAAACTTTAAAAGATTCTTTAATGTTATCTGAATTTATATATAATATTCCTTCATTTGAATCTAAAGAAGAAGTATATGCAATGTGTGATGACATTAATCAGTGTAAATATATACTCAAAAGTGCTATTGATTGCTTAAATAAAATAGATGATTTTAATATAGAAACAATCCAATTTGAATTAAAAAATTTAATGGAAGAATTGAATTTGAAACCTAAAAATCTTCTTGGAACTTTAAGGATAGTCATTACCAATCAAAAAATAAGCCCACCAGTTTTTGATTGTATTTCTATATTAGGAAAAAAAGAATCAATAAACAGAATATCATCCGCTTTAGATTTTATTTAGTTTATACTTGACACAAATTTCAAAAATTATATACTTTCAGTGCAAAATAATTCTAAATGAAAATGAATAACATAATTAATTCTTTAAAAGAAGATCTAAAAACAGCTATCAAGTCTCAAGATAGTCTTAAAAAATCTGTATACAGAATGATACTATCTGCGATTCATAACGAAGAAATAAAAATCAGAAAAGAGCTTGATGATGAAATGGTTTTAAAGTTGTTAATCAAGCAAGCTCAACAAAGAAAAGATAGCATTGAAGCATTTAAATCAGCAGACAGAAATGATTTAGTTGAAAAAGAATCTAGCGAACTTGAGATCATATCTAAGTACCTTCCAAAACAAATGGACGAAAATGAAATAAAGGATTTAGCTAAGAAAGTGATAGATGATACCAACGCTACATCGATTAAAGATTTAGGGAAGATCATGCCTGTATTAATGAAAAATTTAGGCGGAAAAGCACAAGGTAAAATAGTAAATAAAATTGTCACTGATCTTCTGAGTTGAAAGCATGAAAAAAACAAAGTTTGGAATAGTAGTTTTTCCTGGTACTTGGAGTGACCAAGATTGCTATCATGCTGTAAGTACTATTTTAGGGAATCAATCTGTGTTTTTATGGCATAAGGAAACAGATTTAAAAGATATTGATTGCCTCATCTTACCCGGAGGTTTTTCGTATGGAGATTACCTTCGACCAGGAGCAATCGCAAGATTTTCACCTATCATGAATGAAATTATTAAATTTGCAAATAGTGGAAAGCCTGTAATAGGAATATGTAATGGATTTCAAATTTTATGCGAAGCAAATTTGTTACCAGGTATTTTGTTACCAAACAATGTTTTAGAGTTCAGATGCGCCAAGACTCATCTCAGGGTAGAAAACAATATATCTACTTTTTCAAATGAATGTCATAATAACCAAATTTTAAATATACCTATTTCTCATGGTGAAGGTAATTATTATGCAGATAATGACACCCTTGAAGAATTGGAAGGTAATGATCGTATCCTATTCCGATATTCGTCTGAAAATGGAGATATATCAAAAGACTATAATCCAAATGGATCTATCAATAATATAGCAGGCATTATAAATAAAAATAAAAATGTACTAGGAATGATGCCACACCCAGAGAGAAGTTGTGAATCTATACTAGGAAGTACAGACGGTAATTATATTTTCAAATCTATTATGAAAAGCATAACCCAATCATGACAGGAATATTATTTGCATTGATTGCGGCTTCTGGTTGGGGATCTTCCGCAGTATTTACTAAAATCGCATTAGAAAAAATTGATACACGTTTAGGAACAATTGTGTCTCTATTTTTCAGTACAATTGTCATGTTTACTATTTCATTAGCAACTCAAATTGATAGTTTTAGTAAATTAAAAATGCCAGATATGATATGGTTTTTCGCCGCAGGTATTTTTACATTTTCGCTGGGTAGGCTTTTAAATTACACTGGAATAAATTTTGTTGGAGTATCTAAGTCAACTCCTCTTGTGGGAACATCAACATTGTTTGCAACAATATTTGCAATTTTGTTATTGGGAGAAAAGCCTTCACCTCTGATTGGTATTGGAGTTTTACTAGTAACAATAGGAATTATATTTATCACAAAATCAAAATGAATAAACAAACTGAATCAAAAAACATATTATTCGGATATCTCGCATCATTAGGTGCAGCATGTTCTTATGGAGTTAGTGCGAATTTAGCGAAATCAATAGTCAACAACGTAACCGAACCTCTGGTTGCTACAAGTTTCGCATTGATGTTTGGATTTATAACCCTGGCTCTAATATATTACAAGCAATTAGTAAATGTAGTTAAAATAAATAAAAAAACATTTTTGTTTCTGTTTCTTGCAGGTATGGCAGGCAGTACTGGAGTAGGTTGCCAATATTATGCTATGAAAAATGCTCCTGTATTTATTGTTGCTCCAATCACAGGATCATATCCTCTTTTTGCAATGTTTTTTAGTTTTATATTCTTAAGAAAAGTAGAAAAACAAAATTTTTCTACTTTAATAGGCGCAGTTATGATAATCTTAGGTGTAACGTTAATTATATTATCCAAATGAATATGAAGAAGAATTTAGAACAAAAATTATACGATCTTGCATTAAAAAAAACCGAATATACTCAAATTATAGAAAAAATCGGCCGTGTGCCTAATGATCTAGAATTAGGATTGTTTGGATCATTGTGGAGCGAACACTGTGGTTACCAACATTCAAAACCATTGCTGAAAAAATTTAAATTTTCAAACGATACTATACTAGTAGATGCTGGTAGCCAAAATGCAGGAGCAGTTGATATAGGTAACGGATTAGCAGCGGTATTTAAAATAGAATCTCATAACCATCCATCTGCAGTCGAACCTGTCCAGGGAGCTGCAACAGGAATCGGAGGAATAGTAAGAGATATTTTAGCTATGGGAGCAAGGCCAGTAGCTTTAATGAATTCATTAAGATTTGGAGATATGTCATTAAAAAATGATATCCATATTTTTAATGGAGTAGTTGCAGGAATATCTGAATATGGAAATTGTATTGGCATTCCAAATGTAGGCGGCGAAATTGTATTTGATGAAAGTTACAACAACAACCCATTGGTAAATGCGTTTTGCTTAGGAATAGTTAAACAAGATGAAATTGTAGAAGCAAAAGTTGGTGATGTAGATAATATTTTAATACTGGCAGGATCCAGAACAGGTAAAGATGGAATTCATGGAGCATCGGGGCTAGCTTCTCAAACGCTTGAAGAAGAATCGACTTCTAAATCCACTGTACAAGTAGGAGACCCATTTATAGAAAAATTATTAATAGAAGCTTGCTTAGAGGTTATAAAAGCAGATGGATTTGTTGGACTACAAGACCTTGGTGCAGCAGGTCTAACTAGCTCTGTTGTTGAAGCGGCTGAAAGATCTAAAAAAGGAGTTGAATTAAACTTAGATCAAATCAAACTAAGAGATATATCAATGACCCCATATGAAATAATGTTATCAGAATCTCAAGAGAGAATGTTAGTTTCATGCAAACCAGGAAATGAAAAATCAATCATAAAAATATTTGAAAAATGGGATTTGGAAGCTTATCAAATAGGTAAAGTTATTAATAAACCAGATATAAATATATATTATAAAAACAAATTGGTTGCAGATTTACCCATAGCTCCTTTAGTTGAATGCCCTACATATACTCTGAATCCTGTAAAACCTAAGACAATTAAAAGTAATGTACAATTTGATTTTGATATAAAACATTTTGAAAACCATGTAACTGAATTCATTTCTAATAATAATTTAAGTTCAAGAAATTCAGTTTTTCGCAGATATGATCATCAAGTTCAAAACAATACAGTTATTATCCCAGGGCATAGTTCTGCCGGAATAAGGATCAAAGAAACGGGAGATATACTATTATTAACTACTGACGGTAACTCAAGGTATTGCTCTGTTGATCCATACAAGGGCACACTAATAACTGTAGCCGAATCTTGTAGGAATATAAGTACACTTGGAGGAACACCTCTGGCTATAACAAATTGTTTGAATTTTGGGAATCCTGAAAATCCTGAAGTCTACTATCAATTAGACCAAGCGACAACAGCGCTTTCTGAAGCAAGTAAATTTTTTAACGCGCCTGTTATAAGTGGTAATGTTAGTTTATACAATGAAACAAATAATGGTGCCATAAAACCTTCTCCAATTATTAGTACTTTGGGTATATTGAAAAATGGAACTAAAATTACGAAATCTGGATTTGTAAATGATAATGATATAGTGTACTTATTAGGAATTGATAATATTGAACTTGATATTGAATCTTTACATGGATCAGAATATGAAAATTATTTTTATAAATCTGTAACAGGTATTCCAGAAATTGATTTAGATAAAGAAAAAATATTACAAGATACTAATAGAGAATTAATTAATAAAGAATTAATTAATTCAGCAAATGATTGCAGTGATGGAGGTTTACTAGTTACTTTATTAGAAAAATGTTTTTTAGGTGGCAAGGGATTTGAATTCACAATAAATTTAAATAATAATAATCTAATTCCAACCCTGTTTGGAGAAGTGAATTCAAGAATAGTAATTTCTATAAGCTCAAATAATGAAAAAAAACTATTAAATCATCTTGATCAATCTAGTCTTCCATATATAAAAATAGGAAAAGTTAAAAGTGATGACTTTATTATCACTCAAAAATTTTCTCTAAATTTAGCTTCTATGAAAGATAAATGGTTGAATAAACTTAATCATATATCTAATTGACATATTATTTCCCATGATATAATTTATGATACTGAAATAAAATTCTTTGATAAAATGCCAACTTACGAATACTATTGTAAAAATTGTGAAATCAAATTTGATGTAAAGCAAAGCTTTGACTCGAAACCTATAGCTAATTGCGAAGAATGTAGCAACGAATCTCAAAGACAATTTTCTGTTGTACCTGTTGTATTTAAAGGTAGTGGTTGGTATGTAAATGATTATGCCAAAAAATCAGACTCTTCAACATCAAAACCTGCTCCAGAGAAAAAAACTCCTGATGTTAAATCTTCTAAGAAAGATTCTAAGCCTTCAAATAAATCATCAAAATGAAAGCCTTAATTCAAAGAGTTAAGCAAGCCAGTGTAGAAATAAACAAATCTCAATATTCAATTATAAATAGTGGCTTACTTATATTAGTTGGAATACACAAAAATGACACTGATACTGATATGAAATACATAGTTGATAAATCTATAAACTTGAGAATTTTCTCAGATGATAATGGTAAATTTAACTACAGTGCTTTGGATATAAAAGCTGAGTTATTAATTGTAAGTCAATTCACATTATACGCTGATACATCAAAAGGCAGGAGACCAAGTTTTTTTGAATCCGCGTTACCTGATAGTGCAGAAGTACTTTATAACAATACAGTTGAAGAATATAATAAAACCGGGCTAATCATAAGAACTGGAGAATTTGGAGCAAATATGAAAATAAATCTAACAAATGATGGGCCTGTAACAATTATGCTTGATTCATTAATGGACTAAATTACCTTTCATTGCCCACGGGCCAGCATAATCAATTTCAACATCAACTAAAGTACCTTCGATTAAATGAGGGTTGTCTACATAAATTATTTTATCCTGATTGTTGCGGCCAAAAACTTTACCTCTTTTATTACCTTCTATCATAATATTATCAATTTTCCCTACATACTTAGAATTAAGATCTGCTTGTATTATTTCTTGTTCATCATTCAAATATTTATATCTTCTTTGCTTATCTATCATTGGAACATCATCTTTCATTTTTCTTTGCGAAATTGTTCCTTTTCTTTCTGAATAAATCGCAGTATGTAATTTGTCGAATTTGATAGTTTGCATCAAATCCATTGTATCTTCAAAATCTGATTCGTTTTCTCCACAAAATCCAACAATAACATCAGCTGACATAGCAACATTCGGTATTTTTTCTCGTATTACATTTATTAATTCAATATATTCTTCTCTAGAATATCCTCTTCTCATTGTTTCTAAAATTTTATTTGAGCCTGACTGGAAAGGGAGATTGATACTTTCACAAACTTTTGGCAAATTTGCTATGGATTCAATAATTCTTATATCCATATCAATTGGATGAGAGGTTTGAAATCTTATTCTTTTTATTTCATTAATATCATGTAGAGATTCAAACAAATCACCTAAAGTTATATCTTCAGACAAATCATATCCATATGAATCTACATTTTGCCCCAATAATGTAATTTCTTTTACTCCGTTATCAGCAAGTCTCTTAACTTCATCTACAATCACAGGTATTTCTCTACTAGTTTCTCTTCCTCTTCTATATGGAATAATGCAAAACGAACAAAATTTGTCGCACCCATGACTAACAGGAACAAAACTAGAAATTCTTGGTTTTATATCTAAGTTGGATAAGCATCCATCTTTATCAATTCCTTTTTGTTCATAAAGTAAGTCAATTAGAGGTTCGTAATTTTGCGGTTGTAAAAACAAATCTACTTCAGGAAATTGTTTTTTCAATTCATCTGTTTTGGGGCCAACCATACAGCCCATTAAAACAATTATTTTATCTTGTTGGGTATTTTTTTTGTGTTTTGATAATTTGTCTAGTTTTGATTTCACTTTGTCTTCCGAGCTTTGTCTAACTACACAACTATTCACAATAGAAACATCAGAATTATTCAAATCATCCGATTCTTCAAATCCAACACTTCCTAATGCAGTACTAATTCGTTCTGAATCAGCAATATTCATTTGACAACCAATTGTCCATATTGAAAATTTTTCTTTCATAGCTTACATCTAATATTATAAAATGGCGGAGGGTAAGGGATTCGAACCCTTGGAATCCTATTAGGATTCGCACAGTTAGCAACCGTGTGCTTTCGACCACTCAGCCAACCCTCCATTGCTTGAATAAAAATATTATCAAATCAGTTATTTTATTCAAGTAATATTTATACATTTAATTGTATATCAATTCAATTTGGATTGTCAGGACTTCCGATCCAAGCATCTCCGTCAACGTAAAATTCTTTTTTCCATATTGGTACAGATTTTTTTAATTCATCAATTACATATTCAATTGCTCTAAAACTTTCATTTCGATGTGGTGATGAAGCTATTATCAAAAGGCTTATCTCTGAAATATCCACTATACCAATTCTATGAATAATCTCTAATCTGTTTAAATTCCATTCAGAAATAGCAAATTTTCTTATCTCATTCAATTTAATCAAAGCCATCTCTTCAAATGTTTCATATTCTAAATATTTAACATTTTTATCTAAATTGTTATCTCTTGTAGTTCCACAAAAAAATAGTAATGATCCTGACTCTGGCTCATTTTTAAAACTCATATAATCATTTAAAACGATTTCATTATTAGTAATATCAATCATTTAACCTCCACTTACAGGTGGAATAATTGCGACTTCATCACCATTTTTTAATATATATTCAAAATTTTCGTAATTTAAATTAACTGCCACTGCATATGACTTAAATTTTGAAAATTTCGGTTCATTTTTTATTAATATTTTTACCAAATCAGAAATATTGCTATTATTGTCAACAACAATATTAAGTTCTGATTTGTTCAATTCTTCTTTGTGTTGGCCGAAAAATTTTATTTTTATATTCATATAATTCCTTGAATAAAATCAACCGTATAAGATGATGATCTGAAAATACTATTGTTTTCTGTTCCTTCATGATCTGGTTCGTAATAAGGATTAATATATTCCCATACTATATTTCCATTTGTATCAACTTGAAAAATTCTACCGAAATTACCTTCTGTAACCAATATATTATCATTAGGTAGTTTTGATACTCCTGAAATATAAGGGCTAAAAAAATTATATTTTGGTTTGTCAAAATATTCCCAAACTATTTCTTTGGTTAGCGGATTTATTTCTAATATTCTTGAATATGGAATAGGCTCATCTAAACGATGTGCTCCATTATCATAAACCAATACATTTCCATTGCCAAGGATAGATGGGTCATGTTGTTGGGCTAAAATTTCTGGTCCAATTTCCCATATAAATTTACCAGATTTCTTATCAATTAAAGCTACAGTAGAAATATTTCTGAAACTAACTAAAACCTTATCATTACCAACAGGAACAACCGTATTTCCATGACTCCATTCATCTCTTGGATCATTAAAAGTTATAAAGTGTTTATTAATATTTAAATGTTCGCTTGATTTCCATTCCCAAATCTTTTCATTACTTGAATCTAATTCAATCAAAGTATCAGCCCACATTTTTCCGCTATAGTCTGAAGGAGTTATTCCTCCTTTTACTTCATCTGCAAGATTATTGTCTAACTCTTCTACTGCCATATACAATAATCCACCATCTGAAGTTCTTCTTGCATCATGATGATGATATATATCTTCGTATTTTGAAATTATATTAGAATTTTTATCTACTTCAGCAATTATTCCTCCTCTAAATCTTTCCCATAAAGGAAAATCTACATCTGATTTTTTATCAGTTTTTCCTAAATATAACAAATTACCATTTGGTAGTAAGTATCCATATAATCCAGGGGACCAAGGTAATTTCCATTGATGTACAATATCACCCCTCATATCAATAGCATACACATCCCCTGATCCAAACATTGGGGCAAATAAAATTATGCAGTCATAAGATTTGTTTTTATTATGATATGTTACTCCTGATCGACTAATTCGTTTTCTGGTTTGTTTATTTTCATTGTTCATAATTAATCACATCTTATTATATTGTCAGATTCAAGATTTTCAATTTTACTTTCGTCATAACCTAATATATCTGTAAGGATTTGTTTGGTATGTTCTCCTATTGTCGGAGCTGATCCAACAGTCATCGGAGTTCTGCCAAATTTGATAGATTTGCCCGTAACATGTATTTTGCCTGCTATTTTATCAGGAACTTCCATCATCATCTCTCTTTCTTCTATTAATGGATTTATACTTGCTCCTACAACGTCATTTATTGGTGCAATCGGAACGCTAAATTTATTTAAATAATCAACAGCTTCTTCAGTTGTTTTGCTTTTAAACCATGGTATTAAACGTTCTTCAATAATTTTATGATTTTCTCTTCTATCATTCCTTCCTTCAAATTTCGGGTCATTTACCCAGTCATCCCATCCTAGAGCTTCACAACATCTCTCCCACATCTTCCTATTCGTAGCTGCCATCAAAATCCATCCATCAGATGTTTGATAAGAGTTATCCATTCCCATACCGTTACCCGTTTTGCCTTGGATAATTCCATCTCCAAGAAATGCACTAATAGGTATTTCATTTACAGTGAATCCAGTGTCACCCAAAGAAACATCAATAGTTTGTCCTTGTCCAGAAAACTGTCTCTCATATAAAGCGGCTAAAGCACCTATGCATCCATGCAAAGCTGTTATTCGATCTATTAACGGGAAAAAATTTCTTATAGGTGGACCATCAGGTTCTCCATTCAGAGACATCATTCCTCCTAATGCTTGGCCAAGAGGATCAAATCCAACTCTATCTCTATAACTTCCAGTCTGACCATAGGCAGAAACATTAATCATAATAATTTTTTCATTTAAATCTTTTAATGTTTCGTATCCAAACCCCATTTTTTCTATAGTTCCGGGTCGAAAATTTTGTAATAATATATCTGATTCTTTTACTAAATCTCTCAAAACTTCTTTCCCTTCATCTGTTCTCAAATTAATAGAAAGACTTTTTTTACCACTATTGTATTGCACCCAATACGCACTTTGACCTCTCACAACAGGCGGATTTTTACGGCTTTCATCTCCTGTTAATGATTCAATTTTAATTACTTCTGCTCCCATTCTCGCAAACATCAATGCACATCTAGGACCAGCTTGATATCTTCCTAAATCTAATACTCTAATTCCTTCTAATGGATGGTTTTTAGCTTGTGTCATTATTTACTCCCTTTTTTATCTAAAAATGTTTTAAAACTTTCCTGTACTGTAATTGGTTTAAGCCAACTATTAACAGCTCTCATTTCTTTATTATATTGTTCTCGAACTGAGTCTCCAGTATTTTCTAACATTAATTTCTTGATACCTTGAATCATTCTTGAATCGCCCTTACTGATAGATTCAGCAATTTCCATCGATTTTTCCATTAACTTATCTTTATCAACCAAATGATTTAACAAACCTATTTCATAAGCTTCTTGAGATAACACTTGTCGTCCTGTAAAAAGTAATTCTTTAGCTTTTGGCCAACCGATTTGCGCAGGTAATGACCAAGAAGAATTAAGTCTTCCATATGTAGCAGCCAAAAATTTGAAAGAAGAATTTTCAGTACCAATTCTAATATCTAATGTTGATGCCATTAGTGCTCCTCCTCCAAATGCCAATCCATTAATAGCACCCAATGTTGGTTTTTTACAATTCAATATATTCCAAGAATACCATCTTGATGAAGGATGGTCATCAGGTGGAGTTTTCATTTTTGATAATTTGTCCATTTCATGGATATCTCCTCCTGCGCTGAAAGCTTTTTCACCAGAGCCTGTAATAACAATGCATTTTACAGAATCATCATTTTCAAGTTCATTGATATAATTGTTTAGAGTAAGTTGTACTTCTCTACTCAAAGCATTCAATACTTTGGGGCGGTTTAGGGTAAGGATTGAAATCGGCCCGATATTATCTAATTTAACTACTTTTTCACTCAATTTTATCCTCCTAATTGACTGACTTATTTAATTGAACTTTAAAATATAAAATGTATCAATGATTAAAATCAATTATAATAATATTTATATATAAGCACAATTACTTTCCAAAATAGGAATTAAAATGAACAAAATACTAATAAAAAACGGAACTCTAATCACTATGAATAAAAATAGAGAAATAATAGAGCGTGGAAATGTCCTGATTAATGGGAATAAAATATCTAAAATATCTAAAAATGATATAAAGCTTGATAATGATACATGTGTGATAGATGCTAAAAACAAAGTAATCATGCCTGGATTAATTGATTCTCACGGTCACGCAGGCCACTCAATTATTAAAACACTTGGTACAGGTAATTCTGAAGATTGGATTAAGGCATGTTTGAAAACATATGCCACGGGATCAAGTATAAATTTTTGGAAAGCTGATGCAGCTCTTTCATCTTTAGAAAAACTAAAATCAGGTGTGACTTCGTCTTTAATTTTATTTGGAGGAGGTACTGATTTAATAAGATCAGATGATACAATTTATGCTCAATCTTATGCAGATACCTATAAAAAAAGTGGGATCAGATCTCAAATAGCTGTAGGTCCAAACCGACCACCTTATCCTCAGAAATTTTATAGTAAAGAGAATCAAAAAACAATAAATACCGATGTTGATCATCAAATAGAAATCACTAGGGAATTAATTTCCAAAAGAAATTCTAAAATAGATGACAAAGTTTCATTTTGTTTGTCAGCTCCTAAATTTTTTCCAAATGAAATAAAAAGTAAAGAAAACATTAAAAAAATATCATATATTTATGATGCTGTGATGGAAATAAGAGAAAAATACGATGTTATTTTTACACAGGATGGTCATAAAGAAGGATCTATTTCAGTCACTGACAAATTTGGTGGTCTAGATAAGTGGTCTCTTTTATCTCATTCTATAGATTTAACAACTGAAGATTTAGCTTCCATTTACACAAAGAATCCAACAATAGTACATAATCCAAGTTCAAATTATTCAATTATGGGAAGATGCCCTGCCCCAGAATTAATTGATAAAGGGATAAGAGTAGTAATTGGATCAGATGGAGCAGCTCCAGATAGAGGGTTTGACATGTTTAGGCATATGAGCCAATGCATGCATTATCATAGAACTTTTTTCAAAGATACTTCTATAATGCCTCCAGGTAAAGTGCTAGAAATGGTTACAATAGATGCAGCCGAAGGATTTGGACTAGAAGATTCCATTGGATCAATAGAAGAAGGGAAAATCGCAGATATTATACTTATTGATATGTTTAAACCTCATTTACTTCCAATGAATATGCCAGTATCAAGACTAACGTATTATGCTAATGCTTCAGATGTAGATACTGTAATAGTTGATGGAAAAATCGCTATGCTTAACAGAAAACCTACTATGGTTAACGAGGAAGAAATCCTTAATTTTGCTCAGGAAGAATCTAACATAATGATTAAAGAAAATAAGTTTGAAGACCTTACTAAATTACCAGAAAATTTTTGGGGGAAATCCAGATTGTAATTTATTAATTTTCTTCTAATTCTACTCCCAAGCCATCTGCTATTCTATTAACATATGCATAATAAGAAACAACTTGGTTTATGTCTAATATTTCTCGGTCAGAGAACCCTATTGCTTGCATATTTTCGACATCTTTTTTCTTCATGTCCCATGGAAACAATGTTAATTTATAGGAATAATCCAACATTGCTTTTTGTTTCGCACTCAAATCTGCTTTAGAGTAATCTGATTTTAATTGCTCAACTAATATTTTATCTTTTGTTAATCGGAAAAGACCTTTTCCGTGATGAACAACTCAGTACTCACATTTATTTGCAACAGATGATACAACAGCTATCATTTCTCTTTCAGCTCTAGAAATGGGAGATTTTCCATACATAACTGTTTTATAAAGCAACATATGTGCTTTTAATGAATCTATGCTTAAACTATGAATTTTCATAATATTATCGACGCCACCCCATGGTTCCATTATTTGACTATATATATCAGCTAACTCACCTTGAGCTTCATTTTCACTTATCATATTTATCCAAGGCATACGACTCTCCAAAAAATACTAAAATTTAAATAAAATTGTAGCATACAAGGTTATAATAAAAAATATGAATATAAAAATATTAAATAACTATGCTAAAGAGATCGAATCTCATTTAGATGAAAATGATGCAATAAATACTTTAAAATCTATTATTCAAATAGATAGTAGAACAAATACAAAAGATGAAAATCGAATTATTGAATACTGGGAAAGTAGATATTCAGAATTAGGATTTGAAAACAAATTGCACCAAACAAATGATAAGCGATTGAATTTAGTTTCGAATCTTGAATTTTCTGATAAAGGGAAAACGATTATATTTAATGGTCATTTAGATACAAATCATATTGGGAGTGGGTGGACAACAGATCCATTTGGAGCTGAGATCAGGAACAACCATATATATGGGCTTGGTGTATCAAATATGAAAGCATCAATGGCTGCAATGTATACTTCTGCAAAAATATTAAAAAAAATGGATTTACAACATGGCAAAATAATCTTCACATCAGTTTTAGGAGAACTACAAGGTGGAGTAGGAACAAAAGAGTTACTAAGAAAAGGCTTAAAAGGAGATTTTTTTATTAATGGAGAACCTACTGATTTAAATTATATGACGATACATGCAGGAACATACTCATTTACAATTAATGTCATTGGTGAAACAAGACATTTAAGCAAACGTGATGAAGCAACAGATGCAACAATAATTATGAATAAAATATTAAATGAAATACAAAAATTAGATATTTCAAAAACAATAAAAAATCTCGATGAAAAAAAATTAAACATAGTACATATTGGTGCAGTAAAATCGGGATTAGGAGAAAGTTTTTCTGTTGACAGACCACCTCAAATATCTGACAACGCGATTATATATGGTTCGGTTAGATTTACAAATTTTAATGATATAGAAAATATAAATAATCAAATAGAAAAAATTATCGAAAAGTATCAAAAATTATACTCAAGTGCAAAAATCAAATTTAATATTCAGTCTAATAATCCAATAATGCCTCCTATTAAAACTAAATTATCTTCGCAAACTTTAGAATTAATTACAAATACTAATCAAATAATCAAAAAAGAAAATCCTCGTATAGGCCAATTTTCCCCATATTCACTGTATGGAACAGATGCAGGGCACATAGTTAACAAATTAAATATACCAGGCTTTGTAATGGGATCAGGTGGAAAATATAACACTCAACCAGACGAACGCGTATCATTAGAAGATTACATTAATAATATTAAATTATATTGCCTCCTATCGATTGGATTATTAGATAAGAATCATGTTTAGCAAATTTGAAATCATCAATAAACATGACTATTTGTATAAAAACAAAAATTTAATGACCATACTCATTGCTACAACTTTGAGAGGTTATAGTCTTGGATTTCTTGGAGTATTTTTAGGTATATATTTTTATTTCATTGGTATGTCAGAATTAAAGTTTGGGATAGCGTTATCATGTATAACACTAAGTGGGGCTTTATCAAATTTATTTGTTTATTTTTTTAAATACATATTATCAAGAAAAAATTTATTAATAATAATGTCCGCCAGTTCTGTAATAAGCGGAATTATATTTTTAAACACTGAAAATTACTACATAATATTATTTGCTTCAATATTATCTATTGGAAGTATTACTGGTGGAGATAGAACAGGTATATCCTCAGTAGAAATTCCTGTGATTGCAAAATTAGTTGAACAAAAAAATCAAACTAGTGCTTATAGTGTTTATAATTTTTTTCCAATGATTTCCAAAATTATAGGTACATCTGTTTTAATAATAGTTCCAATACTAACATCTATAACTGAACTAAAAATCAAAACAATCTATATG
>Ga0209501_10000680_pt1 | contig 40386 bp, 33 predicted proteins | sample ArcticOcean_MG_C_4_FD_187434 | JGI IMG/M metagenome (GOLD analysis project Ga0209501, IMG submission 187434) | Marine microbial communities from western Arctic Ocean - ArcticOcean_MG_CB4_134 (SPAdes) (version 2) | ecosystem: Environmental > Aquatic > Marine > Oceanic | place: Arctic Ocean...
CAGTACCACTTCTCAACCCTCTCTCTTGTCCGCCTCCTACAATTTGGCTTTTTATATTATTACTAGGGTGGGTATATAAAAACCCTGTCCCTTTAGGTCCGTGGAACTTGTGGGCTGAACACGTTAGAAAGTCAATATCAAGTGAGTCTAGTTGGAAGCTGTAATGCGCCATAGTTTGGACTGTATCACTGTGAAAAAGAGCACCTACCTGCTTACACGCTTCGGAAATTTTATCTAAAGGCTGTATTACTCCTATCTCATTATTCGCATGCATTAAACTGACTAAGGTCTTGGGACCAGTGCTTAGTATTTCACGTAAGTTATCACAGTCAATCGTACCATCCTTGAAGTGCTTAACGTGAACTACTTCCACCCCGAACAAATTCGCCATTTTTTCAGAACTGGCAATAACGGCACTGTGTTCAGCCGGAGAGGTTACAATTCGTTTGCAGTCTAAATCAACAACAGCAGAACGCAGAGCAAGGTTATCAGCCTCGGTTCCTCCCGAAGTAAATGTAATGGACCGCGGCTCGCATCCGAGAATTTTAGAGATATCTCTCCTGCTGGTTTCGATTAGCGCCTTTGCCTTCCTTCCTACAGAATGACTTGAGGAGGGATTACCGAACACTTCCCTGAGAACAGGAATCATTGCATCAGCAACCTCCGGAGCTAATTTCGTTGTTGCTGCATTGTCAAGATAAATAGATTTCACTCTTCTTTATTTTTCTATTAAAAGTGCAAATGTAAATATTCTGCTAGCTCAATAGACTCAAAAGCTCTGCTTTAAATCTACCAGCTAATTTTTTTGCAGAATCTGCAGACTCTGACTCTGCATAGACCCTAATAATAGGCTCAGTATTGCTACGTCGAAGATGAACCCAACCTTCATCTAGATCGAACTTAACTCCATCAATACTGTTAACTTTTGCTTCTGGGTGATTCTCAATCAATGCCTGAAGAGCTTGATCCACACCATTCTCTGGAAGGTCCAACTTGTCTTTCTCAATAACAAACTTGGGATATGTTGCTAAAAGGTCACTGCATTTAAGCCCCATAGAAACATAATGAGTGAGAAAAAGCCCTACTCCAACAAGTGCATCCCTGCCAGAATGTGATGTCGGGTAGATAACACCTCCGTTTCCTTCTCCTCCAATAATTGCATTCGTTTCTCGAATGGCTGAGACAACATTTACCTCGCCAACAGCGGAAGCTGTGTATGAACCACCATGTTTTTCAGTAACAATAGATAAAGCCCTCGTAGAACTCAAGTTACTTACTGTATTTCCAGGAGTTTTTGACAAAACATAATCAGCAACAGCTACCAAGGTATATTCCTCACCAAAAAATGTTCCGTCTTCATTTACAAAACAAAGCCTATCAACATCTGGATCAACGCTGATTCCCAAGTCGCATTTGTGCTCCACTACAGCATTCATAAGATCATGTAGATGCTTAGGTAGGGGCTCTGGGTTGTGAGCGAATTCACCCGTGGGTTCACAGTGAATTTTAACAACTTCCACACCTAAAGCTTCAAGCAATTCAGGGATTGAAATTCCACCTGAAGAGTTAACTGCATCAACGGCTATCTTTAATCCAGCTGAACGAATTGCCTCAGCGGATACAAGGTCTAGATCTAGAACATGTTTGATATGCCAATCTATCCATGTTCCATCATGGGTAGTTGCTCCCAGATCATCAACTTCTGCATAATCAACAACTGAATCAGAAAGCATCAACATTTTCTCACCCTCAGCAGCAGATAAAAATTCACCGTTGTTATCTAAAAGCTTCAAGGCATTCCATTGCTTGGGATTATGCGAGGCTGTTAAGATTATCCCACCATCAGCATTCAACTCAGGGACTGCTAATTCGACCGTTGGTGTAGTACTTAAACCCAAATCTATTACGTCAATTCCCAAAGAGTTTAAAGTAGCAGCAACTAGATCACTTACCATTGCACCAGAAAGACGAGCATCTCGCCCAATAACAACAAGAGGCTTAGTACTTAAATTAGAAGAATGATCCGAGGCAATATTAGCTAACACCCATGCGCCATAACCTGTTGCAAAACGTACAATATCGGGTGGAGTCAAGCCATTTCCCGCCACTCCACCAATTGTCCCCCTAATACCTGAAATAGATTGAATAAGCATAGCGACAAAGTAAAGCTCAATAACTCATATCTTTGCATGATGGTTAAATGTTATTCGTTTAGTTTTAAATGATTGTTGTTTAAAACACTCGTTTTTTTAATGTAAATATTAGACCTTTGGACATTAGTTTTGATAGGTATGAATGAAGAAGGGAGTCATATGCAGGATGAGAGTGAGATCGTCGATTTAATCAAGCGTTACGAGCGAATGGTTGAAACTGGTGGTTCTCACTATTTTGATGTCGAAGAATTCGAGATAATGATAGAACATTACCTCGAATTTAGCGAGATTCAGCAAGCTCAAAAAGTCCTTAAATATGCGAGTTCACTATTTCCTGCAAGCCTTACTATTCAGCTTCGCGAAGCCCAAATATTAGCAAGTGTGGGCAAGCACATAAAAGCAATTGCTCGACTCAAAACACTATTGGCCTTTGAGCCACATAATGAAGAGATTCATCTCACTCTTGCTAGCATCTATAGCAAGATGAGCGACCACCATTTATCTATTTCTCATTTTAACAAAGCTTTACTTACTGCGGATACTTCTATAAAGCCTGAAATCATTCAAGACATTGCTCTCGAATATGAGAATTTGGGTGAATGGAAGAAAGCCATAGAGCTTTTAAAAAAGTGTATCAGAACCGATTCATCATACGAGTCTGCTTTATTTGAGATTGCATTCTGCTATGATCAAATTAACGATATAAAGAGCGCCATTACTTTTTTCGAAAAGTTCATAGACGAAAAACCTTACAGCACACTCGGTTGGTATAACCTTGGAAACTCCTATCACAGGTTAGGATCATTAAAAAAGGCCATAAGTGCATATGATTTTTCTATAGCTATAGACGACACTTATTTAAGAGCTTATATTCAAAAAGCAGAAGCGCTAACAACTGGAGAGAATTACAGTGAAGCTCTTGAGGTATATAATGAAATTATTGAGCTAGAATCAGCAACACCGCACACATTATGTTGCATTGGAGAGTGTTATGAAAGACTAGGTGAATATATTCAGGCTGAAAATTATTACAAAAAATGCTTGGATATTGATGCCGACTTCTCCGATGCCTTTGTGGGTTTAGGCGTTCTTGCCGATTTACAATCTGACGTTCCTCTGTCAATCCGTTTTTTTGAAAGAGCTGTTCAGATAGAACCTGAACATGCAGACTTTAGGCTTCTTTTAGCGACCTCATATATGAAGCTTGCTAAACCTCAAGAAGCAGAAACTCAATTCGCTGCTATTATTGAAAAATTCCCTAAAAACGTAGAAGCTTGGGAAGGACGAATAGACAACTTACAAAGACTTGACGCTCACGAAGCAGCTTTAGAAGTACTCAAAGAAGGTATTGAGGTAGTTAATGAGACTACCCATCTTAGATACCAACAATTCTTCAGCTTTTTCGCTAGCGGTAAAGAGGCAAAAGCCTTTGACCTTTTAGACAAATTACTCATAAACCACTTTGATAGTGCGAGTAGATTTTTTAATTTATTTCCAGACTTGCTCAATGACAACAGGATTGCGGATAGATATAACCGCCTTAAACCCTGATGATTATGAATGCAGAACTACCATTTCTACCAGACAGAACTACAAAACCTAGAGAATCTGGGTTAAATATGGTTATGGATAAAGGTCTTAGCTTAAGACAAACTGAGGATCTCATCGAAGTTGCTACTGATAAAATAGACCTGTTAAAACTTGGTTTTGGCACATCAATAATAACACCTAACCTCAAAGAAAAGGTTAAGCTATATAGAGACGCTGGAATTGATGTTTATTGCGGAGGAACACTTTTTGAAGCTTTCTATATCCGAAATCGTCTTGACGACTACCTTAAATACATTGATGATTTAGGAATTTCCTGTCTCGAAGTAAGTGATGGATCAATGGTCATTCATGAAGAGGTAAAGTGTGAAATTATCCACAAACTTTCTGCCAACTATAAAGTACTTAGTGAGGTGGGATCAAAAGAAGAGGGTATCTTGATTAGCCCTTCTAAGTGGACTAGCATGATGAGTTTGGAATTAGAAGCTGGAAGTTGGAAGGTAATTGCAGAAGCGAGAGAAAGTGGAAACGTAGGGATCTACAGACCTAATGGATCCGCTCACACTACACTCATTAAGATGATTCTAACTAAGGTTGAAATGGGGGATATAATTTGGGAAACACCTAAGAAATCTCAACAAGCTTGGTTTATCAAACAATTTGGTGCTAACGTTAACCTTGGGAACATTGGTCCATGGGATGTCATTCCTTTGGAAACACTTAGATTGGGATTAAGAGGTGATACATTTTTTGAGTATCTACCTAAGTCGGTATCTAGTGGTTTAAAACAGGTAGTCGATATCTCGGAGGAGTAAAAATTAAGTGAAACCATGTCGAAAATAGATGTGCAAACTCTAAAGAAGTGGAGAGATGAAAACACAGAACATCAACTTATTGATGTTCGTGAGCCTTGGGAGGTAGAAATCGGACATATTAACGGGATACATATAACCATGGACTGCTTCCTCGATTCTATTGAGAAGGTTAGGCGTGATATTCCAGTTGTAATACACTGTAAATCCGGAACTAGATCAGCAGCTGTCGTGCATCATCTAATAAAGCAATTGGGCTATGAGAATGTTAATAATCTCGAAGGGGGGATTAAAGCATGGTCAAACGAGGTTGATTCTAATATAGAAGTAGCGTGAGATCTTTAAAGGATTGGAGCGGAGTAGCTGCAAAGGGGTTTGCAATGGGATCGGCCGACTTAGTTCCAGGAGTTAGTGGGGGAACTATAGCTTTTATTACGGGGATTTATGACGAGCTTATATCTACTATCGCTGGGTTGGGAATTGATACACTGAAAGATCTATTTAAGGGGGGGCTTAAACTTGTTTGGACTAAATACAACTTAAGCTTTTTAGCAGTTTTAGGATTGGGTTTAATCAGTGCAGTAATTGCCTTATCTGGTTCTATACACTGGCTACAAATAGAATACCCAACAGAATTACGAGCTTTCTTTTTCGGGCTTGTCCTTGCTTCTGTCCCAATTCTTTCAAGAGAAGTAAAGCCCAATACAGTTCGCAAATATTTAATGATCTTATTGGGAGTATTGATAGCAGTAACAATCACATCCCTCCCACCCGCAGTACAATCTAACTCACCACTATTTTTAACTATTTCAGGAGCTATAGCAATATGTGCAATGCTTCTACCTGGAATTAGCGGTAGTTTTATTCTATTAATATTGGGAGCATACACCCCAGTTATTACTGCGCTTTCAAATTTTGACATTCTTAGAATAGGAGCTTTTGCAATGGGTGCCCTAATAGGTCTACTGACTTTTAGTCGGGTTTTATCTAGAATTTTAAAAAACCATCATTCCACGACTATAGCTCTGCTGACAGGATTTTTATTGGGATCACTGCATGTGATTTGGCCTTGGAAGAAACAAATAGAAATGCTTTATAAGCATAGTGACGGACGAGAGGAATGGCTTTTAGGAAATATTCTTCCTAACTCAACTCCCAATGAATTCATCCTCATAATCGCTTCAGTTACAATAGGAGCAATACTTGTCACGGCATTAGATCGTTTTTCCAGGATTTAACTTTAGGCCAAATGAAAACCCTTGGACTTATTGGACATCCCGTTTCTCATTCAAAATCCCCACAGATTTTTGCAGAAAAGTTTAAACTTTTAGACAGATCCGATCTTGAATATAAATTATACGACTTAGATAAAATTTCTGATTTTATTACAATTACTCAAAACGATCCGAGTATTGTCGCACTTAATGTTACTGTTCCGTATAAAAAGACGATCATTCCCCTCCTCGATGAATTATCAGAAGAAGCAAGAGCAATAGGAGCAGTTAATACAATTGTAAAGGTTGATGGCCGATGGATTGGACACAATACCGATGCATGGGGGTTCAGTAGAAGTATTCAACCATTTTTAAAAGGAAGACACGATAGAGCGTTAATTTTTGGTAGTGGTGGTGCATCTAACGCAGTAGCATATTCTCTAAAGAAATTAGGTGTAACTTATCACATAATTAGTAGAAAAAAATCAGAAATAACAGATGTTACATATAGCGACTTAACGCCTGAAGCCATAAAACATCATCTGCTACTTGTAAATTGCACACCCATTGGAATGACCCCTAACTCTCAAAGTTTTCTTGAAATACCATATGATGGAATCAGCGAAAACCATCTTGTGGTAGATCTTGTATACGATCCTGAAACGACAAAGCTTATGACGTTAGCTAATAAAAAAGGAGCTGTAGTTATGAACGGTAAGGATATGTTGCGATTGCAAGCAGAGAAATCTTGGGAGATTTGGCTTAAAAATGGAATTTAATTACATGGGATTAAAAACTGACAAAACCAACCCCACTGAGAGCGAGGGTAAATATTCAAACCTTGATGGCATGAGTGTGTCTGGCTTAGCTAACGCTATGCACGAAGTGGATCACGATGTTCTCAAAGCTGTGGGATTAGCAAAGCCTAAAGTAATAGAATTCATTACTGAAATTATTAAAAGGATGAGCAGAGGAGGGCGGCTGTTCTACTTAGGCGCAGGAACTAGTGGAAGACTGGGGGTTTTAGACGCTTCAGAATGCCCACCTACATTCGGCGTTGAACAAGGTAAAGTAGTAGGAATAATCGCCGGAGGAGACAGTGCTATTCGCATTGCTGTGGAAGGAGCAGAAGACGACTCTTCTCAAGGATGGAAAGATTTGCGAGAGTTTAATCTTAACAAGAACGACACTATTGTAGGTATAGCATCAAGTGGTAAGACTCCATACGTAATAGGAGCGGTAAAAGAAGCAAAAAAGCAAGGGCTCTTAACGGGATGTATAACTTGTAATCCGGGATCTAAATTATCCGAAGAAGTAGATTTTGTTATGGAAGCGATAACAGGACCAGAATTTGTAACCGGTTCAACCAGATTAAAAGCAGGGACAGCTACGAAGCTGATCCTAAATATGATTACTACAATATTATTTATCAAATTAGGCCACGTAAAAGGAAGCCAAATGGTAGATATGAAGCTCTCAAATGAAAAACTCATTGAAAGAGGAACGAAAATGGTAAAGGCTTCTACAGGCTTAAATGAGATTGAGGCAAAGGCTCTCTTATTAAAGCACAAAAGTGTTAGAGAAGCGATAATTAGTTATGAAACTCAGAGATAACAATGCACACTATAGAGCCATATTACTCTTGGAGAAATCACTATGCCTCTAGTACTGACTCAAAAAGCCCATTCTATCAAAGAAGCTATAATGAGTCGTCTTTTCATACGAAAATATACAATCATTACATTCATCCACAGTGGGATGAATTTGGATCAAGTACTTTAGTATTAAAGGTATTATACGTCGACTATGATGATGGATATGCCATAATTGAAATGCTGGGGGAATGGAATGACTGTCTTCACAACGATATAATGCTATTCAAGAGAAATGTAATTGAACATCTTGAAAATGAAGGTGTTATAAAGTTTATTTTAATTGGTGAAAATGTGCTAAATTTTCATTACAGCGATGATTCTTATTACGAGGAATGGTTTGACGAGCTTACAGATGTTGATGGATGGATTGCACTATTAAATTTTAGCGATCACGTTTTAGACGATATGAAATCTATCGATTTAGATAGCTTTTTCGTTATGGGTGGAGAACTTAGTGAACTTGGCTGGAGAACATTTTCACCTGACCAACTTTTCTTACGAATACAAGATTGCGTTGAAAATAGAATAGGATTAATCGGATAAAAACATCCATTAAAACCCTTCAATAGCTCCCAGACCAAATAAAGCGAAATCAAACTTAACAGGATCGACTGGGTCGTACTCCCTAAGCGCTGCATCAAGCTCAGCTACAGCCTTCCAATCATTTTGCTTCCTATTTAAGAGTCCTAAACTCCTACCTACATTTGACGTGTGCACATCAAGGGGTATACTCAATACTCTTGTAGGTATTGTATCCCAAATCCCTAGATCCACGCCATTTTTAGAAGATCTTACCATCCACCTTAAATACATATTAAGTCTTTTTGCAGCTGATCCTTTCGAAGGATTTGCTACATGTTTTCTCGTTCTATCTGCATGAACGCTATCGAAGAAAACAGCATGGAAATTACTTAGAGCTGCATTGACATTGTCTGGACTGCCTGACGCTTTCCAATTAGAAGCTATTAAGTTCTCTAAACTACCATACTCTCCTACGATACGTCGTAAAGCCCCCATAAAATAAACGGCATCCTCTGGCTGAAAAGTTCTATGGCAAAAACCCTCAAATACTTTTTCGTCAGCTTTCTCAAAATTCATAACGAAATCATACGGAGAATTATCCATCCTTTCCATAAGACGATTTGCATTCTTTAAAATAGACTTCCTATTACCCCAAGCAATTGTGGCGGCTAAGAACCCCGCTATTTCAATATCCTTATTATCTGAGAACATATGGGGTATAGAAATGGGGTCGTCTTTTATAAAATCTCTAGTCTCAAACTCTATAACCTTTTCATTCAAAAACTCACCTAATTCACGCTTAGACAACTTAATCATATTATTTACACTCTTATCCATATTCATCTTGCCGTAAAGGTTGTAAAACTAACTAACTTTGTACTTCAAATGGAATGGGTTAGACCAGAAATACTTTGGGGATTATTTGCAGTTATAATCCCAATTTTAATTCATTTACTGCAATTGCGGAGATTTAGGACCGTGAGCTTTTCTAATGTGAGTTTCTTAGAAAATGTAAAAAAAGAGACTAGATCTACTCAAAGGCTACGAAACCTTCTCCTTCTTCTACTCAGAATCATTGCGATTGCATCTTTAGTAATAGCTTTTGCTGGCCCATATATTCCTTACACAGGAAACACTGAAAATAATGGCAGTATAGGGAATGCAGTGTCGATATACTTAGACACAAGCCCGTCAATAGATGCCTTAGGAGAGCAAGGCCCAGTTCTTCAAGTAGAGAAAACTAGAGCTTCGGAAATAGTCGATAATTACTCAGAAACTGATAAGTTTCATATCATTACAAATGCTTTTTCAGGGAAAGACTCACACTTTCTCAGCAAGCAAGAAGCTATTGAAAGAATATCCTCAATTCAAACTGAACCTTTTGTAAGAAATATTGATGCGGTCGTTGCGAGGGCTTCAGATCAATTAAGCAAAGCCTCTGATAGAATCCAAACTATTTATCTACTCAGCGACTTACAAAAGAGTTCGCATTTATTGTCTGAAAATTACAAACCAGACACAAACATTTCGATTCACTTCCTGCCTTACATCGCAAATGATAGGCCTAATGTTTGGGTTGATTCTGCATGGTTCAACTCCCCTATTGCAACAAGTGGAAATCCTGCAAAACTACATGTTAGACTTAAGCATAACGCACTTCAGCGAGTAGATGGCCTAGGTCTTAAATTAGACATTAACAATGAAAAAACGGCCATTTCATCTTTCAATTTAAGTCCGGGAATTCATACTGATACAGTTCTCCACTTCACACATGGAGAAAGTGGGTTTAACCACGCTATAATATCTATCGAAGACTCCCCTATTACTTTCGATGATACGTTTTATTTAGGATACGAAGTCGTACAGCAAATTGATATCCTCCAATTAAGTGATAATAAAAACTCTAAAACAAGTAAGAGTATTCAAAAGGTCTTTCTCTCAAGTGGCGTTTCCGTTAATCTTGAAACCCTAGAGACACTTCCAGACTTTGCGACTACATCCAACTATGATTTAATTATTGTCAACGCGGTAAACGACCCCTCTAGTGGCATAACGCAATCCCTTGTTGACTTCACTTCAAATGGTGGCACAGTTTTAATAATACCTGACTCAGTTAATAATAGTTCAAGGGCTGAATTATTGAGAACTAAATTGGGGTTTGGAGAGGGAAAGGTTTGGCATAAAACAAATAATCCTGAGCCTTTAAAAGACATAAAATTCTCACACCCTTTATTTAATGGCGTCTTTTTAACTCCTCCAAACAGGATGGACATGCCTGTATCAGATAGATGCATCTCAAGGAAGGTTACTGATGATGAGGAGGTTTTAGGAATCACATCAAGAGGGCATCCATTTCTATCGAGAGTTGCTGTAGGCGAAGGGAGTGCCTTTTTATTGAGCATTACATTAGAACAAGAAACTGGTAACTTTATTAAGCACGCTATTTTCGTGCCCATTTTACTTAGGTTATCAGAAGTAGCACGTTCTGCAAAAGCTGAATCAATTACTCTTAAAAGTGAAAATAAAATATTCCTGAACTTCGAAGTTGAGCCTAACGAAATAGTACAGGTGAGGTTAAATAACAGTGATGCATATGTATTGCCTGAAGTCAGAACAAATAGTGGTTCGACCAGAATATTGCTTGGGCCACAAATTAATACTCCAGGTAATTATACCGTAGAAATCGACTCTATAACATCCTTTGCATTCGGTATTAATGCAGATAGAGTTGAGAGTGATCCTTCCGCATGGGATATTCCTGGATTTAAAGCTGAGTTAAGTAAATATGGTTGGAATAACACGAGTGTCTTAGAACTTTCAGATGAAAACATATCTGGTGTTATTATGAATGTGAAATCAGGAACACACCTTTGGTGGCAGTTGATTATTATTGTAATCATAGCACTTGCTGGCGAAACAATTCTTCAAAAAAGATGGAAACACAAATAGTTTTAAAAAAGGTAAAAGTTGTTGATCCTGGAGGGTCATTCGATGGTAAAAAAGTCGATGTGAAAATAATTAACGGTATTATTACTGAGATCGGAAGAAATATAAACGGCGATTCATGTTTAATTCTAAATAAAGAAAATAGCTATATAAGTCCAGGATGGATGGATGGACAAGCTCACTTTAGGGATCCTGGAGATGAAATAAAAGAAGGATTAGACAGGGGGTTGTTTGCTGCAGCAGCAGGCGGATTTACAGATGTCGCTATTTTACCATCTACTAACCCACCAATAGACAACAAAGCTTCAGTAGCTTATCTAATTGCAAGAGGTGAAAAAACTAATTCTCCATGTGAGGCTCATCCACTGGGATGTATTTCAAAAAATAGAGCTGGTGATCAACTTTCCGAATTAATAGATATGGCTGATGCAGGAGCTATCGGTTTCACTGATGACTCTCCCATAAATAAAGTTGGCCTACTACATAGAGCTTTAGAATATCTAAGACCTTCAGGAGATGTTGTTATTTCAGAGGCCATAGATTCAGACTTGAATCCAGGAGCGCATATGCACGAGGGTGTAACAAGCACTAAATTGGGATTAATAGGCTCTCCTTCAGAAGCCGAAACTCTTCGAATTCAGAGGGATATTGAAATTCTTTCATATGCAGGAGGAAGAATACATATACCGATTGTATCTACTGCTTCAGGAGTAAATCTTATTAAAAACGCAAAGAAAAAAGGGCTTAACATTACTGCAGCCACAACGCCTCATCATCTAACTTTTATCGATAATGACTTGAGAGATTTTGACGGTACGCTAAGAGTAAATCCACCATTAAGATTAAAGTCAGATAGAAAAGCTTTACAAGTGGCACTTCAAAATGGAACTCTTGACTCAGTCATTTCAGACCACCGACCTGAAAACATAGAATCTCATGATGTAGAGTTTATTCTTAGTCCCAATGGTGTTTCTGGAATCGAATCCGTTTTTGCTGCAGTAAATACAGCCTGTAATAATTTAGATCTGAGTAGGCTTATTGACTCTATATCGAACGCAACTCGCAGAGTATACAATATCCCTGAGGTACATATTGAAATAAATGCACCGGTAAAAATCACATGGTTTGACCCTGTGAAAGAATTTAACTTTCAAAATATTTCTGGCGGAGCAAATAACCCTTGGCCTAATCGCAATCTTAGTGGTACTGTATATGGATGTTTAAACGGAACTAAGATCCACATCAACGACTAAAATTTAGAGCGTAAAATTTAGAGCGTAAAATATTAAGCTTCTCCTTTTGGGCCCCCAAAAGCCAAAGGCATAGATGCTTCAGGCTCACTTATTTCAGATATAGCTCCATGTTTATCTTCATATCGCTTTACATTTCCAGCAAGCGCCTTAAGTAATCGCTTAGCGTGCTGAGGTGTCATAATCACCCTTGAGCGAACTTTTGCCTTAGGCATACCAGGCATTATCTGAATAAAGTCCGTTACAAATTCTGTGGGACTGTGAGTAATTACTGCTAAATTAGAGTATACCCCTTCACTTACTTCTTCTGGAAGCTCAATATTAAGCTTGTTCTTTTTTTCATTATTTGCCATATCACGAAGGTAATGAATTATTTTCTGAGAGGAAGCTCTAAAATTGAAATCAAATCTCTCACTTCATGCTGCACTTCTTCGTTGTGCTCAATTTTAAGAGGGTTGTAATACACCTGTCCCCATCCTGCTTCTCTAGCGCCAATAATATCTGACTCTAAACTATCACCGAGCATAACAGCATTTTCAGCAGATGAATTTGATAAATCTAAAGCAAGTTTAAATATTCTAGCATTGGGCTTTTTAACCCCAAGAGCATCACTCGTTAAAACTGATTTAAAAAAAGGACTCAATCCACACCTTTCAACTTTAATGTGCTGTACCTCTTCAAAACCATTAGTCAACATGACTAATTTATGACCTCTATCAAACAACTCCTTTACTACCTCTAAAGCATCCTTTACAAGGTGGGTTTTATACGGTGATGTTTCGACATAATGTGAGCCTAAGCTCTCTCCAAGTGCAGAGTCGTTTTCAAGTCCCCATTTTTTTAAGGCGAGGGTAAATCTCCTTCCTCTTAACTCGTCTTTTTCCATTCTCCCTTCTCTATATTCCCCCCAACACCAAACGTTTGCTCTCTCATATTCTTTTATATAAGCTTCAATAGATCCAACACCACGAGAGTTAAGATTAATATGATCATACCCCTCAGCTAGTGCTTCCCTAGAATTTTTTTCAAAATCCCAAAGTGTATGATCCAAATCAAAAAACAAATCTTTCATAATTTAAATAAATCCTTATAATAAACCATTTTTGACACACATACTTAAAAACGTAAGTACACAAGACCAAGCAAAAAAAGCTAAGATTAAATACAAAACAGTGTTTTGCTTATTACTGAAATATTTAGCTACTAACATAGCTGATATTGGAACTGACAACAGACCCGCTACAATTAGAAGTCCAGTAAAGCCATACTTTGCCTTATACTGTATGAACTTTCTTCTTCCTGGGTTAACAACAGCCTTTCTTTTTTTGTTAGAGAAAAAATTCGATTTTGATTTTAAAGTTGACCACCAGGAAAATATTGCTTTTCCTGTGTGATAAAATAGCATTACCCCAACAACTGCACCTGAAAAAGTTACGAGAAGTATTTCCCAAGTCTCATAACCTGCTGCAGTCATAAGAGAAGGGGTAATAATGAATTTAATAATTGACATGGAAAGCCAACTAAAAAAACTTGCTAAGCCCGTTAAAAGACCTTGATCAAACATCTTAAGATCTAGATTTAGTACCGTAAGAAAGATCTCCAGCGTCACCTAAACCAGGAACTATATATCCATTCTCGTCTAACCCTTCGTCTATGGCTCCTATCCAAAATACTGTACCCTCAGGGAGGTGTTTTTGAGCATATTCAACACCCTCCTGACTTGCAATTGCAGTTATCACATGCAGCTGCCTCGGCGCACCTTCTATACACAGCGCTTCATAAGCAGATACCATAGAGGCTCCCGTTGCAAGCATAGGATCAACGAGAACAAGGATTCTATCCTCACAAGAGGGTGCTCCTATATATTCAATCTCTATATCAAAACCGCCTTTATCGTTGTGTTTTCTATAGGCAGAAACAAAAGCACAATCTGCCTGATCCCACACTTCTAAAACCCCAGCGTGCATAGGCAATCCAGCACGCATAACAGTTGCTAGAACTGGCTGTTCTTTTATTATATTACATTTCGCAACCCCCAATCCAGTCTTAACTTCTATTTCTTTCATAGGCCAAACTTCAGCCATAGCATTCCCTAAAAGCCATCCTAATCGTTGCAGGTTATGGCGAAACGCACCGCGATGACTTTGTGCGACTTCATGACGCAAACTAAAGAGAAGAGATCCAGCCATACTTGGTTTCTTACTGAAATCGTGAATCAATTTTTCATTCATGCCTCTAAGGTATGCACCTTAAGACTACTTCCTTGTAAAGACTTTGCCAACCTTCCCAAATTCCATGATCTGAAACAGAAGTATTGTGCCAAACTGTGACCATCACCCCCCCCACTTCTCTAACACTATCAGACAACTGAGACACTGTTGATAATGCCTCTGAAGTATCTAACTGTAAGTACGATTTTAATGTAGAATCCATCACCGCAAATGGGTGAATTACAAGGTCTAAAGGTTGTTCTTTAACCAGGTCATAAGCTGGGTAAGGCTTACTCATTCCTGATCTAAACCCCACCTGGTCAGCATACCCCATAGAATAATCATGTTTAATCCCGGTATCCACAAATTTTTTCCAGGATGACTGCTCACCCATTAAAAAATGAGTTCTTATAATTTCAGTATTATTACCGCCTTTAATCCCATTATTCTCAAAAGTCTTTTTCTCCTTATCGAATTTTATTAAAGAAGAAGAAGCTTCATAACTCGGGTGCCATGAAACTAATGATGAGTTAACGAGGTGTGAAATCAAGCTATCTAAATCTTCTTTGTGGACAGGAAGATCATGAGGCTTTTTATAATCTGCATAAAGAATAAAAAACCTAGTTTGAAGTTTTACCTGCTCATGAATTTTAATTAACCAATCATAGGTAAAATAAGGATCCACAGCTCCCATGAATACATCTATTCTGTTTCGCAAATCTCCCAACCTAAAAAACACAATATCTCTGATAGCAGCAAATACATTATGAAATGCTCCCCTACCTTTAAAAGCGTATGCTATATCTATATCTATGGTTGGCTCAAAGGTGTAGTCTGTATCATATAGCTCTTTAGGAATATTCAACTCTGCTGCTATGGCATGCGCAAGGTTTTCTACTAGAGGGGTCTTAAGCATGTTGTGAGCATAAGCAGCACATACAGCGCCCTTAAACCTTCCGTGCTTATCTCTAAATTTAGTGTTTTTTTCTCCTTGAGATTGCAATTCTTCCCATCTTACACAACAAAAAAACACAGATGCCAAAGGATCAAATTGGAGATCTGTAATCCCTAAAACTTCACATGGATATTTAAACCTTCCCCACTGAGACCAATTAACACCAGAAGAAAGCGCGTTTTCATCATCTTCAAGACTGATCGCATGCAAAGGACATGAAATAGATGACTCACAAAAAGATATAGTTAAAGTATCAGTCTTTGAATTACAATCCCATTCTACTTCCATTCCTAAGCAAACATTGAAAAGGATATGAGCCGAGTATGTCATCCTATGAGTTGGCGACGGGTATGTCAAGATGATTTTACTCATAAGTAGAACAATTATAAGCGTGAAAAACGCTTAGAAATTTCCTTCAAGATATGAACCGAAGCATTACCATCTCCATAAAGGTTATCTGAAGTGTCAATCCTTTGACTGTGTTTAGATGTCGCTAACTCCATTAAATCTGAAGGTTCTGGACATAGAACGGAATGTCCTGAATCGATAAGCTCTACCCACTCAGTATTGTGACGGATTACCACAGACGCAGTACCACAGCTATAAGCTTCCTTTTGCACCCCCCCTGAATCAGTAATAACGAGTGAGGATGATTTAATTAATTTTAGTAATTCGATATAGCCCACTGGTTTTATAGATTTAATGCTTTTATTAATCAAGGTAGATTTAAAATCTTTACCGAAAATTTCAATCAATCCTTTCTCAGTCCTGGGATGAACAGGAAATACAGCTGAAATTTTATTGTCTAAACAAAAGTCACCAATAGAATCTATCCAACTACGTAGCCTTTCCGTTGAGTCAACATTTGAGGGTCTATGCATCGTCACAAGAACCGAGGAAGTTTTTATACAATTCAGCCCTTTCGTGAAGTGTAGCGCATTGTCATGCATAATATCTCCAGACAATAGTGAGTTAAATAAGCCTTCACTTTCGAGATTCGCTATAGCCGTTGTTGTTGGAGCCACAAGGAGGGTTGACAGCTTGTCCGTTTCTATCCTATTAATCTCTTCAGGCATATCTAAATCAAAAGACCTTAGACCTGCTTCAATATGAATCAATGGAATCCCTAACTCATTAGCAACTTTCGCCCCAGCTAAAGTCGAATCTGTATCTCCATAAACAAGTACAACGTCAGGACTTGAAGTCTCTAAAGCCTCCTTAATCCCCTTTCTCATCTCTACCATTCTCTCAGACCTGTTACTTGTATTAAGTTTGATTGAAAACTTAGGTTTAGGGATGTTTAATTCCTCAAAGAAAATATCTGAAAGCAAGGGGTCGTAGTGCTGCCCCGTGTGAAGTATGGTTTGGCTCCAAAATGGAGAATCCGCGATAGCCCTAGTCATAGCAGCCGCTTTAATAAATTGAGGCCGAGCCCCTATTATTGTAAATATTTGTGCCATTTATAAAAATCCTTCATCGGCAAAGCTAACAAAGTCTTTGCCTGCAATTATTATATGGTCAACAACCGGTAAATCTAAGAAACCTCCAGCTTTACAAAGGTTTCTAGTAAGATTACGATCCGATACACTTGGTTTACAGTTCCCCGAAGGGTGGTTATGTACAAGGACTATAGCAGATGCACGTAAAGCTAAAGCTCGACCAAATATCAATTTCGGATCTGCCACAGTCCCCGACAACCCTCCTGAAGAAATTTTAATTTCAGCAAGCACATTGTTAGATCTTTTCAAAAGTAAAAGCCAAAACTCTTCGTGCTGAAGATCTGAAAGTCTATCAGAAAATCTATTAAACACATCCCTGGATGAAACAATTACATATGATTTTCCTAGAGAGCTGAAAGTTCGCCTGCGACCTAACTCCATAGCTACTGCAAGCACCAACGCTATTTCTTTTCCTACTCCATGAACTTGCTCGAAGCCTTCTGGAAGAAGTTTCCCAAATGCATATAAATCTCCTCCCGTTAATTTTAATAAATCTTCAGCTACTAAAACAGATGGTTTCACACTCTTACATTGCCCTATCAATAATGTAATTAGCTCAATATTATTTAATGAACTCGTACCATTGATAAGAATTCTATCTTTAAGATTACTATTGACTATTGACGTATAATTCATTATCCTCTAAAAAATTAATCAAAAAAAAACCCCTCGACCAATGTCGAGAGGTTAAATATCATAATTCGTTAGACTTATTTTAGAGCCGATGTGTGTGCGGCTATACTGGCTTTAAGGTTGGCAGCTTTATTCTTATGAATAACGTTATTCTTTGATAACTTATCCAACATAGAAGAAACCTTAGGTAACATTTCTGTAACCTCTTTCAAATCTGTTGATTCACGTAGTTTACGTAATGCGTTACGAGTTGTCTTGTGCTGGTAACGATTGCGATCGCGTTTTTTCTGATCTGAACGTACGCGCTTTAATGCTGACTTGTGGTTTGCCATCTTTTTCCTTTAAAATATCAGGGGTGCAAATATAGTGAGGATTTAAACTCATACAACATGAAAAGTAAAATTAATTACAAAGCGTTCCAAAGGCAGAAAGAAGGAGTAATAAATCCCCAACTGCAACAATTCCATCTCCATCTAAATCTTCCGGACAAACACCACCTAAAGTGTCATCTGGCAAGCAAAGAGTTGACTCCTGATCCCAATAAGTTCCTGGCCCACAATAGCCTGGATCTCCACATACATTGCATAAAGAAAAACAATGTATAGGCACTTCTAAAATAGCTGGGTCTACTATGAAAAATCTATTGTAACCACCTAATCCATTATTGGCACCGCAAGCTGAAGGGACTGTTTCTTCTTCACCCCAAGCATTTCCATTAATGAATTTATAATCGACCTGAGTACCTACAACGGCAATCACTTCAACTGAATACGTACCATCTGATTCTAAGGTCAGTGGGGTTGAGGAGGGAACCCAGTTTTGGAATGATCCAGCAATGTGAGGCCCTTCAGGGGCAGGGACAAGTTCGCCCATATCAAGATGAAGAGTAGTAATATATTGGCACGTACCGTTATCGAACTCTGCTACAGGATCGAAATTCTCCGCATTGGGATCCATGCACCCTGAACTAGTTAGTATGGGGAAATTTCCGTTGGTGTCAGGTATTGGGAGCGGGGTGTCTAAGTAGAGGTGCCATTCACCAGGTTCAACATAAAATGAAGTCGCTAGGTCATTAACAGAAAAACTCAGTCCGGAAAAATAATCATACCAAGTCCCAATGTATGGGAAACCAGGGGTAATATCGAGAGGAACCACATCGAAATTACCAATTAGAACGGCATTTTGTTCGGGAGAATAAAGATGTATGATTTTTCCTGTTCCACTGCAATCGAGATTGTAATCATATGTCGTAAACACCGATTGTTCTTGCTTAAGGTGAGCTAAAGCTGAGATGGTTTTGGCAAGGGAAAGCCTCTCTGGAACTTCTAAATCCGTCCATCTATCAGGTTTTTCAGATAGCTTACAATCTTCTGAAAATGTTCCATCTCCACAATCAAAAATACTTACGTCATATCCCAATTCTGACCATTGCCAAATCATTTTAGGTCCTGGAATAGTAAGCAAAAACGCATTGGTCATTTTAAGCCTATCCATAGAAGTACTGAAATCCTTAGTATCGTATTCGCCTGAAGAATTTCCGAAAAATTGCAAATCATATGCGAGCCGCTCTTCATCATGGGACTCCATATAGGTAATGAGGTTAGGATAATTATACCCGCGATTCTGCCATGAACCATAGTTAAAATCACCACTATAACCCATTGAACTTTGAGAGAAACCATAGGTCATCTTACCCCAAATCATAAATCCTCCATCAGCCAATGATTTCTCCTCATCATTATTTCCGAGATGTTCTAAGATTACATAAGTACCTGGGTGATTAGATTGAATATCGTTGTAATAATCAAATAAAATATCAATGCGGCTTTGATCGTATTGATTCCATAAATTCACATTACTCCCACTATTTACTTGGGTTATACCCTTACTCAAATCCACTCTATATCCGTCTATGTGGTATTCTGAAAGCCAAAAGTCAAATACCCTCTTCCAATACTCCCTCACCCAACCATCTTCATGATTGAAATCATAACCAGGACTGAAGGGGTGCATTGCGTAGCTATTAAACCAAGGATTATCTTCTGAAACAATCCCGTTTTCATCTTGATACAATCTCACAAGTGGATCTGTCCCGAAACTATGGTTAGGAACAATATCTAGAATTACTGCTATTCCTTTTGCGTGACATCTATTTACAAACTCCTTAAGCTTAGACTTAGGTCCGTAATATTTATCCGGGGCAAATCTAAAGTTGGGGTTATAACCCCAACTTGAATTCCCTTCGAACTCGCTTACAGGCATAAGTTCAATAGCATTAAAACCCATATACTCAAGATAATCAAGCCTGTTTATTAAATCTTGATACACTGAACCAGAATCAAAATCCCTGACGAGACACTCATAAATAACTAACTCATCTTGAGATGGCTTTTGAAAGTTATAATCAGTCCAAAGGAAATATGGGTTATCCGTTCTAAATGTACTAATCGGGACAGAGGCAACACCAGTGGGATATTGAGGCATTCCGGGGAAATTCACTTGTGGAATATAGCCATCATTCCATGGATCCAAAATGAGTTCAGAATATGGATCACCAATCTCAAGCACACCTTCAACTAAAAAGAAATATCTGTAATATGTACCCGGATTAAGATTATTGATTTGTAACCAATGGATGTTTCCATCAGTTGAAATCTTCATCAAACTATTTGCACTTTCCGAGAATGAATTAAAATCACCTTTAAGATGAACATATTGCTTATTAGGTGATCGAAGCTGAATGATAACAGATGTACCAGATAGAATGTTTACTCCGTCAAGAGTCCCAGATGGGGGGTCTGAAACGATAGGCGTTTGTGCTTTGGCACTAAACTCAAAACATAAAAACGTAAAAGCAAGAATCAGAGAAAGTGTCCTCATCACACTAAGATAAGACAATATGGACGAGAGTTATGTAATTTGCAGTGTGAAAAAAATACTTCCGGTTCTACTTATTTTGTGTGCGTCACTTTCGCCACTTAACTCAAACAATTTTTCAGCCCAAAAAACCCTTCCTATTCGCGGCACCTGGATATGCCTTGATTCCACAGAAATTTCAGTTCCGGGCTGGATACCTGGGAGTTTGTACAATTCACTACTAAGGAGTTCAATTATTCCAGATCCTTTTATTGGAACAAATGAAGATTCAGTGCAGTGGATAAGTAAAATGGACTGGGTTTTCACTTCTGACCCATTTGATGCGCCAGAAAACATTGAAGATTACGACTTACTAATCCTTAAAGATGTTCAGCTGTATTGCAGTGTAACCTTAAACGGAGTTGTACTTGGTGAAACGAACAACGCTTTTAGAAACTGGTCGTACAGTCTGAAATCGTCCTTAAAACCTACGGACAATATTGTTACTTTTAATTTTGAATCTCCGACTCACTCTGTAAACCAAATGGGGAGTGTTGAACAGCATAGAACTCCACAATTTGCATTTGGTTGGGATTGGGCATTGAAACTTATTGACTTTTCTGTTGGGCGAATTGAACTTGCGAAGAGTCGGTCTGAGGAAAATATATTCATTGACAATCTCACACTTGTAACTGACACTATTTACGGGTCCACTGCTAAGGGATTTGTTAAGTGGGATATTTCAGGCGATTTAAGCAAGGCTGTGGTTTTAAGGTGGGCTCTGACGAATGAAAGTGGTACCGTTGTAGCTTCAGAAAATTTTAGTAAAATACCAGGTGTTATAACATCACCATTCACCATTGAAAAGGCTGATTTATGGTGGACTCACGATTTAGGAAAACCTTCTTTACACACGCTCGAGGTAGTCGCCGTTGGAAAAAATGGGCTACTTGCTCTAGAGAAAAAAACAGTAGGGATTAGAACCCTCAAACTCGACACTTCTGAAGACGATAAAGGCGCTAAGTTCAAGTGGATTCTCAACAACGTGCCATTTTTCGCAGGAGGAGCTAATGTTGTCCCGGCTGACATAATTAAATCCAGAATCAGCTCATTAGAAGAAAGAGCGATAGTTAGAAACGCTGTCGCAGCGAACATGAACACACTGAGGGTTTGGGGTGGCGGGAATTATGCCTCGGACGATTTCATGGAGGCCTGCGACGAGATGGGGGTTCTGGTTTGGCAAGATTTCATGTTTGCTTGCGCTATGTATCCTGGAAACGAGGCGTTTCTTGAATCAGTCGAGCATGAGGCTTTAGACCAAATCCTACGCCTTAGACACCACCCCTCCCTCGCCATGTGGTGTGGCAATAACGAAGTGAGTGAAGGATGGGAAAGGTGGGGGTGGCAAGATGGGCTGTCCGAAGAAGAAATCACCAATAAAGAGAAAGCCTACTCCGATATTTTCGATGACATCCTTCCTTCCACTGTCAGCTTATACGCCGACGCTCCATACTGGCCTTCCTCACCCCTGCTTGGTAGGGGCGATCCGGATTTTAAGAACCGTGGTGATGCTCACGATTGGGGGATATGGCATGACGGGTATTCGTTCGATTCTCTTTGGGCTCGAATACCTCGATTTATGAGTGAATTTGGTTTTCAAAGTTTTCCAGAACGTTCAACCTGGGAAACGGTAGTGATATCTGACACCTTAGACCGACTTTCATCCGATGTGATTTCTCACGAGAAACACAGTCGGGGGTTTGCAATAATTGATAAATACTTGGAGAGTTCTTATGGCGATTTCTCAGATGGGTATTCTTACCAAGAGTGGGCGTATATAACTCAAGTTCTTCAAGCTAAAGGGATCTCAGATGGTGTTAGAGCTGCAAGACTCAATCAGGATTTTTGCTCTGGCTCTTTAGTTTGGCAATTAAATGATTGCTGGCCGGTAGCATCATGGTCTTCAATAGACGCTCACGGAAAGTGGAAACTTCTTCATCATGAATTAAAGAAGGCCTTCGCACCCACGCTCCTGTATGGAAAGTGGAATCATATAGGGAGGAAGCCCAGTTTAGAGATAGGGTTAGTAGCTAATCCAAGCATACATGGTGAAATCAAAATCCCAGGAACTGTTCTCGTATCAGTAGTGAACTTTGACGGCACGGTAGCATACATGTCCGAACATTCATTAAATCTCACACCTGGCCGAGCACAATGGATATCACTCGATAAAGTCCCCTACATCAATAAAAGAAAAAACATCGACCCCACCAGTTCCTTTGTGCAACTTTCATGGATAGACGACACGTGTGAAAACTCTCAAACTTGTCCAATCAAAGCGAACGCCACTGTCTTTGGCGCCCTCCCTAAAGAGCTTAAACTCGAAGACGTTCCTGTAATTGTAAAACCGTTTACCGGAGGAAATAAAGACAGCGAGTTCGTGCTTTATGAAGTAAGCTCAAGCGCTTTCACAAAAGATGTGCAGCTTACAGCTACAACTCCAGGGAATTTCGAAATGAACGGATTTGACCTACTTCCTGGAGAAAAGCGCATCGTAAAATTTACACCTCACTCTATCAGGGCTTGGGCTCCTGAACTTGTTGTAGGAGGCACTTCCAAGTTAAAATCAAAAGCTCTATTTGTTCGCGCCATAAGTCTAAATAACGTTATTAAAACTACTTCGCCCTAATTACAATTTCGTCACAGAAAAGCCATGTCGGCTCTGTTGCTGCGGCATGCCAGTCTGGGCAAAGTCCAGAATTGACTGCTCTCATCTTTACATATCTGGCACGAACATCCATCAGCTTTCCGGAATTTACTGTAACGATATCTTGAGCATCGTTCTTTAAAGTTGCGTCTTTGAACTCATTTTGAGATATTACTTTATAATGATCTCCATCAATTGAAACGGAGAATTCTACGTATGTGGGAGTGAAAATCCATGCGTCTTGATATCGATAAAAGTTAGAGAAAATTGAATCAATTTCTATTACTTTCTCGAGATCTACGATTGCAATAACATCCTCTCCTTGTACTGCTTGCCAAACACCGTCGTGAAATCCAAGAGATCCTATCCTACCATCAGCAAGAGCGAAATCTCCACCCCCAGTGTAATATGGACTCGGCGTAAATCCTAGTTCTATGGGGTGGAATACACCAGCGTGACCGTCAACAAAAAACTCCTCACGTCTAGGCAGTTGTCGTCCTCGGTAATTGATAGAAGCGCTTATTGTTCCATGGCTTTCGACTTCGATAGATTTACCTAATAAGACGCTATCTCCATTAAAATGTGTATAGCCCTTGATATATTGCGCTGATGGGGTGAGTGTCGCGTAAAGTTTTTCAGATTGAACTGCCAAGGATAGAGTTACAGGGACGGATTCCATTCCATAGTCAACTTTAAGGATAGAGAGTCTATCTAAATGGGGTTCAAGCCGCTTGATAAAGTCAGAGTATGCGTCAGAAGCACCCGTAAATTCTGGACCAGACCAAAGAACCTCTGCAAGCCCTATAGCTCTCGGAAACACCTTAGACTCAACCAACTCTTGGGGAGCTCTTTCAGTCCACATATTGCACTCACCGCCTAATATTCTACCTGGCCCACCTAAAGTACCCTCAGGGCGTGGTTGGAAGCTATATATTTCTTCAAGATTAGTTGAACTTAAGGGATAATCTAAATAGCAATGACTCGTGGGAGAAACGATTACGTCAGTGCCAATGGAGACCGCTTCAATAGCCCCTTCCATACCTCGCCAGCTTTGGACTATAGCACCCTCAGGTAAACCTCCCTCCAAAATCTCATCCCAACCGATGATCCTTTTACCTTTTCCCTCCAAAAATTTACCTATCCTTTCAATAAACCAAGTCTGTAGCTCATACTCGTCTTTTAAGTCATTTTCTTTAATTCTTTTCTGACACTTCTCACAGCTGTGCCACCTCACTTTGGGGGCTTCATCCCCTCCAATATGAATCCTGTCAGAAGGAAAAAGTTCACATACCTCATCCAAAACGGTTTCTAAAAAAGCTATAGTACTGTCATTGCCCGCGCAATAAATATCTTTAAAGACACCCCATTTATTTGCTACTTCTAGCTGATCTCCTGTGCATCCTAACCATGGATATGAAGCAAGTGCCGCCTGACTATGACCAGGCAACTCAATCTCTGGGATAATCTCAACATGCCTTTTTTGTGCATATTGAATAATATCTCTAATCTCCTCCTTTGAATAATATCCTCCATGCTTAGTTCCATCGAGCTCGGTTCTCCATGCACCTACTTCGGTAAGAAGAGGGTAAGCGTCTATTTCTATACGCCAACCTTGATCCTCAGTAAGATGCCAATGCAACACATTCATCTTGTGCAGAGCAAGATTATCAATCATTTTTTTAATGAAATCAACATCCATAAAGTGCCTACAACAATCTAATAACAATCCCCTATGTTCAAATTCAGGAGAATCCGAAACAAGTACTTCAGGAAGAAAAAAGCCACTCACACACCCACCATATTCACATGAATTAGGCATCATCTGCCTTAGAGTAGTAAACCCACGAAATAGCCCAACCTCACTATTCGCAATGATCTGAATAACATCATTTTTAATGATCAAATCATAGGATTCATCTTCCTCATCCCCTTTAATCACGAAGACTAAATTCGCATTTGTCGGAAAGTCCTTTCTTACCTCAACACCCACACCCATTAACCAGGCTTCTACCACTTCTGCAGTGGCGCCTAAGTTCTCTAATCCTTGAATCCTTAAATCTTCACCCGAAAAAAATATTTTTCTATCATCCACGTCCCCCATCAAAGCCACAGATTTAGGCAACGGGATTAGAGCTTCTATACCTCCAGTTGGTATACTGTGAGGTGATTTCTGGGAACACGATATAAAAACAAACATTGAACATATCGTCACGAAAAAAATGCCAAAACTCTTACAATTCATCTTCATTCCATTTTAGTACCTCATCACTTAGCTGAACAGCTTTATCAAAATCTACCGGATATGTGCTCAAGTCGAATAGACCTTCATCTACATGATTCAATGTATTAGAAAGCGTTTTTAATCTACAAGAAGCATGAACTGCTTCTACCCCAGCTTCGCCTAATGTTTTAACATCTTCTAGTCTTACACCACCTCCTGCTATAACTTCCAGTCCCAGTTGGGAAAGATCCCCAAGCAATCCAAGTCCTAGACCTGCCGCAGGAGCCCCACCGCTAGATAAGACTGCATTAATTCCGAAATCTTGCAGAACTTTCGCAGACTCTAAAGGATTGTTTGACACATCTAGAGCCCTATGAAATACTATAACTTCACTGGATATCTTTCCGCAGAGCATCTCAAGCAAGTGCTCATCCACATTTCCAGATTCATCTAGTCCTCCTACGACAATCATTTCAGCCCCTGCGTCAAGGCAATCTAATGCTTCAGCTATAATTAATTCCTTTTCAGAAGCATTGTAGACGAAATTACCGGCTCTAGGTCTTATCAATGCCCTAACAGGGATACCTATGCTTGCACTAGCTCGTACAGAAGCTGAGGTAGGGGTAAGTCCACCGCACTCCCAGTGTCCACAAAGCTCAACTCTATCCGCACCTGCTTCTATCGCTATAGCTACATCAACAGGCGTACTAACACATATCTCAAAATTCATCTTTTAGCTTGGACAAGGTTAATTGGGACAAGGTTCACCAAACACGGCCAGAACGAATAGCACATCAGAAACGGTTACCGCTCCGTCTGCATCAACATCAGCAAAGCAGTTAAACTCACAACCAAATTGACCTAAAATTTCTAATATATCCGCTACAGTAATTACTCCGTCAGCAACTATATCAGCTGGGCAAGTATTTACAATTGTAGGAGGGGAATCCACATCGTACCATCCACAAATAGGAGGGTATAAAGGACACACTTGTCTACTCGTAAAACCTACTGTAACGGCTCTCGTTGTATCGTAATATTGAGTGGAAGACTGATGTGGTGTATGCCCAGCTCCTGGGAATTCGTGAAAACAGTTGTCAATTCCTAACAAATCTGTTCGGTTGTGAATAATCTCGCTGCCATCTACTATAGAGACATTGATACCAAGTAATTGGACGTAACCCGTTCCAAAGGGCACTGTTCCATCATTTGTTCCATGAGTGCTTACAACTGGCGTGTTTCCTGCTGAAATCCATGCATCATCTCCTATTGCACCAGAGATATTAAATATTGAGAGTAGTTCTGAGGAATAACCCGGAGAGCCTGAATCCCCTTCTATACCACCAGACAAACCGTTAGAATTAAAATCTAACGTCGAAGGAATTTCTGCTAAATCATCTACATAAGCAGCATGCACAGCGATAAAACCACCAGCAGAAGAACCTCCCAATACAATTCTTTCAGGATCTATACCCCAAGTATTGCCGTCTATTTCATAGGATTTACGGAAATATCTTACCGCAGCTTTTGCATCTTGAACACCTCTCATAACAGCCTCTTGTAGCGAAGATTCAAGATCAAAAAAATTATCTATTCCCAATCTATAACTTATTGATGCCACAACATATCCCATCCTTGCCAAGTCCTCACAAAGAGGCACAACGTCTGACCCATCGTTAGAACCTGCTAGAAAAAAACCACCATGAGCTACTAGAACAACTGGCCTGTTATTTACCACATCACCTACAGGCTGATAAATATCCATTACCAATGAAATATTATTCCCATCTGCTGAGATATTACTGCCATAAGGAATGTCATAATCGACTGATATGTCATCAAAAATTCTATATCTATATCTAGCTCCATCACAACCTGCACCTGTTTGGGCAGGAAGATTAATTGAAAACAAAGCTGTTAAAATAACGAAGAAAAATATTCTCATATGACTCGTTTAATATGTTCTTTCGAACCAGTTGTTAAGGTTCCTTTCAAGTTCTGGAATGCTATCTAAAATGTAGTATTCGTGTTGAATAACATCAGCCCTAAAAGGTGTTGACATTACTTCTTCTAGATTAAAAACTTTTAATTTATTACGCAATTCCCAAGCGTGACTAGTTTCTCCATATGAAGACATTATCCCCGCACCGAAGAGTTTTGCTTCACCATCCTCTCTAATAAATCCAAATTCAACAAAGAACCAATATAACCTCTGAAGTTGGGTTACTTGGAAATCCCGTCCGTCATTAGAGATAGCGGTTCCAACCTCACCAAATCTGTGCATAAAACTTGCGAAATCTGCGTTCATCAAAGGCGGGATATGACCGAAAGTATCGTGAAACATATCTGGCTCTTCTATATAATCAACCTGATCTTTACGACGCACCCAAGTAGAGGTACAGAATTTTTTTTTCGACAACAGTTTAAAGAAATCAGAGGGTGGTATTAAGCCAGGAACTATCTCAATAGACCATCCAGTAGCTTCCTTCAACTGTAAGGCCATATCCTCTACCATAGGAATAGATGTTCTTGTCAAAGTATCCGACATTGCATCAAGCGTATCTAGATAAAGTCGGCTGGCTTTACCCTGAAGATGTGCTTTCTGTCTATCGTATAGAAAATTCCAAGTTGAATGTTGTTCTTGGGTATAATCTTCTAATTTCTGAGTGAGAATCATTGTATGCAAAAGGTACACACAATTTTATTATGAAACTACTATTGAACTACAACTTGAAGCGAACTGTTTAACTTTTTAGAACTTAAAACATAAACACCTAGTTCTAATCCACTTACATCTATATTAGTACGTGCTGAATTAATGTTTAAGACTTTAATTAATCGTCCATTAATATCCGAAAGCGTAAACTCCGTACCGATATACTCGTTTGAGACTTCGATATTAATCACATCAGTAGTCGGGTTTGGGAATACCGTCATTACAAATTTACCATTCTCATCTTCTATTGAGTCAATGACACCCATCGAGATTAACAGACCTCTAAATTCTTGATAGTAGAGGTTTGACACTCTTGCATCGTGAACGATAACAGTATTTTCGTCGTTAGTATTTTCAGCTGTAGATGACCAGTTGTGAGACCCTGTAACTACAGTGGGGTCAGAAAGAGGTTCGCTATAGTCAATAACGGCATATTTATGGTGAAGCTGACCAGCTATACCTTGATGAGAATGTACATCTATTCCCGCTGCAGTAAGAGTTTCAAATTCAGCACCAGTACCCCCTATTTCTTCAATCGCACCCTGAGGGCTTACAAAAAAACTTGATCCATCAATAATAGCATCAGCTAAGTCGTCACGGGTAAAAGACAATAGAGCGAAAGCCATACCGTAATCCATACTTTCTATTGTTTTACGAATAGCAGAAGTTGTCCCGTCTGTAGGAGAAAAATAAACCTCAACAGGCGACCCCCCTATAATGTATTTCAGTGGAGTGTTTACTGATTTATCTGGCCCAAATTTTGAGTTTACTGCATCAGGTACCATTGTGTCGCTACCCCACATTTCATTGAATTCAAGGGTATATCCACGTGCGATACTTTGGTCTTGAAATACAATAACATTGTTCTTGTCAGTATTGAGGTTTGCCGTAGTCATATTTGTTGACCCTGTCAATACGAAAGCCGTTTCAGGGTAATCTGCATCGCCGATAAAGAACTTATTATGCATTCCAGAACCCTCATTATCTGTACGATAATGAACCGGGATGGAACTGTCGAAATCATCGATACCTAGGTTTGCATTTGATCCTTCAGCTATATATCTGATTTGAACTCCGTTTGCCGCAGCGGTATTTATAGCATTTTCTATAGCGACGTTGTTCGTGTTGTATACTGCAACATCGAGGGTGTGTTGAGCGGACGTTATCCAAGCTGCAATCGTATCGTTGGTGCTCGTGCCAAGTGACATCGCTTCTTCGTCGATGGCTACTGAAGTATCAACAGAGCCTGTGAAGTACACGTGAATATTACCTGAAGATTCTGAAATTGTAGCGTAAACCCTGATAGGAGAGGTTACTGTTTCCCCATCGGTATTTGTGGACTTTACTCTTGCGTAGTAAAGTGTCCCAGGACTGAGTCCACTCAAAGAAATCAAGTGGTCTGTAGATAGAAATAAATCTGAAGTAGTCGTTCCTAAATCTGGAGTTATACCCCACTCAACTTCACTATCTCCTACTACATCTGTAGTCCATGTTAGACCAAATGACGACGACGATATGTTTATTTGTTCTACTTCAGAAGTAAGACAAACCCCAGAAGTAGAAAGCATATCTGATGCTCCACGAGGTAAAAGTTGGTAGCCTCCGTATCCATCGAAAGAAAACTGGCTTACAATCCCCATGAGGTTCATTTCGCATCCGTTAAGTGTCGTCCCCACAAGAGAATTAGACGATCTTACGTATATGATACCTTCTTCTCCAGAGGAAGTGAAGGTGTAGGTGGCACTGGCCTCTATTGTTTGGCCTCCCGCATCGAAAGTGGTGCCCTCTATCACAACCAATTGACCCTCCAAAGATTCATTAAGCTGATTAGGTGTTATTACTAAAGCATCAGGAATAGTATTACCTGAGCTCAATACATCAACTTGAGTGAGATCAGGTCCGATTTCAAGTAGGCCGTTGTATTCGGTGATTTCTCCCGTCACAGTTACCTCATCACCAGGATTAGGTTCTGCAGCCCATGCAGTCCAATCGTTTCCTGGATATAGCGCTATTCCAGCAGAAGCATCTTGTATATATCGAACAGAACCCAAATCGGCTCCACTTGTGATAATACCGGTTACGGTTACGGTCTCGCCTATAGCATAATTTGTACGTGCGTCTAGAATATCAGACTGAGCAAGTATAATTGTGGAGGAGAGGGTTGCAATAAATGTGAGGGTACAGCTAAATAATTTCATTGAAAAAAATGTTATCGAGAGTAATTAAAATCTGACGCGAATAGAGAAGTTTGAACGGAAACCATATCCCATATATACACTTGCTGAAGCTGCGTCGAAGTTGTTTTCAGTAAATGCATAGGTTCGATTAGGATCTGTAAAGTTCCACTCGCCATATGGATCGTTATTCTGAGCGTTTACAAGGTAAACAGTGTTTAAAACGTTAAAAGCAGACAAGCGAAAATCTATCTGTGATTCATCCATATCTAATGTGTATCCCATATGAAGATCCAGAAGTCCATAAGCTGGAAGTTCCCAAGACTGACGCCCTTCGTTATCTCCATTCAAAGAGAATGGATCGAAATTAGCGTAATATCTATCGAAATAAGTGTAACGAGGTTTAACGTAGAAGCCGTTCTTGCGGTAGCGAATAGCAAAACCTATTTGGGTTTGGGGTGCATCACCTACAGAAACTCCTGCGGCATTGTATTTAACGATCTCAGGATTCCCCTGCCAATCAAGGTAAGGCAGATTCGTGTCATCATCTAGTAAAATTAAACTGTCCTCAGAGCTAGTCCAGCGCCAGTCTCCATAAGAGCCATAACCCTCAATTGTAATGTGGCGATTAACCTGGTAACCGAAATCTAGCTCAATTCCTTTATGTAAGGCACTCATTGAATTAATATTTGCCCTCACAATCTCTCCATCAGCAGTTTCAAACCTAAGCATACTATTAAGAGGCCTGTTCTGCCAATCTGTGTAGTATCCATTAAGATTCAATGTCCAAGGTGACTTACTCCATTTTACCCCAAATTCAACTGAAGATATTTGCTCATTTTGAGTATTCTGAATAAACTGATTGTCGTAATCTATAACGCTAGAAAAAGTCGGTGTTCTATTGAGATAACCGAGGTTCATAAATGCATTGGTCCACTCATTAATATTAACATTTCCTCCACCCTTAACAGTATAACCTGAAATCCACTTCCAACCCGATTCGTTGTACTCCATATCACCTGTCTCCTCATTCTCTACAAGTGGTTTGAAGTAATCTACACGATTATACCCTTGGTTGACAGCACTTACATTAACGAAGTAATTATACCACGGACCTTTGTATTCCATGAGCGCAAAAACTCCACCCCATTTCACAAAAGCATCATTGTGGTAGCCTATTGTATCTCCCACTACATGCATGGGCTGACTATCATTTGCATCATCTTGATCAATGAAATAATCACCACCAATAAGATCATGAACGGTACTATAGTGCTCCCCTTGATAGGTTCTTAAGTCTGCTCCACCTGAGAATGTAAGCTTATCAGTAGTCTCATATCTGAAAGTAGAAAGCGCCCCAAGCCAAGTGTGGTTGTTGTATAATTTCCTTAGAATTCTAGAACTCTTAAGAAGCGTTTCTGAGTAAGTGGGGTCGATCGGCGGTCCGAATAACCCACCCACAGTATTGGTATTCCAAAATTTTTGAAAGTCTACCTGACCATCTTCTGAATAATCACCCGACCCAAGCGAATTCTCTAATCTTGTTCCACCACCATGCCCATAAGAAGCATAGGCTGTAGTCGTGATATAAAGCTTGTCAGTTGTCCTCCAGCTGTGGCGAATAGACATGAGCGGTTTGTGGTATTGATTCTGACGCTCATATAAGCTAGATCCATTAAGCTCGCCCCAATGAACATTGTAGTTGAGACCTATATCCTTAAGGCCTGTCGTATCAATATAGTTCGTTGATGTCATTTCATTTTCAAACTCAGCAGCCCCACCAGTTGGATTGTATCCAAACTGAGTGTTTAATTCCACATAAGCCTCTTCCCTCTCATCTAGTAAAAGCGTCTCATCGTTAAAAATCGCATCATAAGCTTGACTGTATTCTGTCATTTGTGTGTATTCCGCATCCGTGCCTGAGAAAAGACCTCGTGCATAATCTTTACTATGCGTTGCTATTCTTTGCTGATACCCACGTGCTGAGTTCTTGGAAGGTGCGCCAGTCACGCTTAGAGACAACACATGCGACCCGATAATCTTTTGTGCCTTGCCATAGTAGAACCAAGAATCTGTATACGATTGCGCTACATATCCTCCACTGTTCCTATAGCTTCCTGCAAAAGTAAATCCCCAACCACCAGCCAAACGACCCGTGGTATGACCGAGTGTAGTTCGCGTCATTCCAAAACTACCTAACTCCTGTTTCACACTCGTTTTCTTCTTGTTTTCAATCCCTACAGTAACAATATTCACAGTTCCACCAATAGCTGGAAGAGCAAGTTTAGAAGCACCCAATCCCCTTTGAACTTGCATCGTTTGAGTTACAAGGTCTAGGCCAAACCAGTTGTTCCAATAAACCCCACCACTCTCCATATCATTAACAGGAATACCATCTACGAGAACACTCACGTTTCTTTGCTTAAACCCTCGGATACTTATACTTGGCCCATTGTCATCTGACCCTGCCTGAGTAGCATATACTCCAGGAGTTGAATTGAGAAGCATGGGCAAAGGTTGAGAACCTAATTCCTCTTGAATCTGAAGTGGTTTTATATTTGAAAACGCAACAGGGGTTTCACGTTCTATCGCGATATCTGCGACAACCCTTGCTTCTTGAAGAAGTACAGTCTCCATCTTAAAATGAACTTCGAAGGTTGAATTTGCAACTACATTCACCTCTTTCGCCATAGGTTCATACCCTACATAAGAAACTCGAAGGCTGTATTTACCTGGAGTAAGTTCAATAGAGAACAAACCGTCGAAATCAGTTAGAACACCTATAGATGTTTCACCTGCACCATATATGACAGCTGCCTGAATTAAAGCTTCGCCAGTTATAGCGTCAGAGATAGAACCACGTACTAGACCTGTTTGGGCTGATGCGGTGAGCATAGAGCCTAAAAAGAGCACCAAGAAAGTGGCCTGGGAAAAACAATGAGTACGAATCATGGCAAAAGAAATGCTAAATAATTAGCGGATAACGAATTAACGTACAACGATACGGTGGGCGAAAATAGAACCGTTCAAGTACTGAACGTTAACGAAATAAACACCTGAATTCCAATCTGAAGTAAAGATAGACCAAGTACGAATATCTAAAGTCGGTACAATCACCTCAACGAGACGACCCTCAGGACTGTACACTTGAATTTGCTTTACAGATTGACTGCTTTCGATGTTGAACTGACCATTTACTGATGGATTAGGAAAAATCTCTAATGATGGAGTCTGCACCATATTGTTCATTCCTGTTGATCCACAAGCGCAGCTGTGATAACCTAAGCCATCCCAAGTATTAACTGGAAGAGTATCCCATTCGAGAAAAGTATCAAAAACAACTGGTGGAACATTTAATCCATGAACTACCTCATACTTACGGCGTAATGTATGGTTAGAAGTAAGCCAGGCAGCACCATCACCTACATCTGTAAAACCATTCTCAGCATCGTTCGTCCAAGCTGTACCAGGATCCTCTCCTGGCTTTCCGAAAATATCAACTACTGTTGTACCGTTCTTTACGAGAACAAGAGCATCGTTTCCATTCATGTAAGTTGGTGCAGGGTAAGGATTGTCAAGTTGATCTGCCATGCCTTGCATTACAGGGTCGCAGGCCGGAGAAATTGCTCCTCCTCCTAGATCAACGTCTTCCGTTTGGCCATTAATCAGAACCCAAGTTGTAAGAGGAGGTAAAGTACCGAAAAGCTGAGTTACATCAGTAGATCCAGCCTCTCCATTGCTCCAACGTTGCAATTCATAGGCGCTCAAATCAATCGCTTCTGAAGTGGTGTTGAAAAACTCTAGACCTTTATTATTACCTGTCCCTTCAAGGTATTCAGAGATGATAAGGTCATCACAAATTAGCTGAGCTGAAGCACTTGCAGAAAAAGACAATCCTGCTACGAGAAAAAATATTGTGGAAATGCGCATAAAATTAGATTTTAATTTAGTAAGCCAAACTTACTGCGTATCTTGCAATCAATGAAAAAAATAAGCTACTTTTCTCTTCTATTATTAATAACTTTTTGTTTCTTCTTAATTGCGGGAATCTCATTCTTCATCGTATCTACTAAATCTAACGAAATAGAAAAAGATGCTTTCCACAAATTCGAACCGCAAAGAGCTGCCGCTTTTAAGTGGTCATACCCCGATGAAGATTGGGATGCTTCTGAAGCTGATGCTGCTTTAAAAAATGTACGACAATATTTTGAAGCACAAGAGGTGAATGATTTCTCGAGAGAGATTGGTGGCTCATGGAGGATGGAGGGTCCTGGAAACATCGGTGGGAGATTAAACGCAATTGCCCAAGATCCTTTCGACTCGAACCATATACTTGCGGGAAGTGCTGCAGGAGGTCTATTCGGAACTAATGATGGCGGGGCGAACTGGTCGTCGCTTACAGATGATTTCGCCTGGATGGCAATGGGAACGATCGCATTTCACCCCACTCAAGAAGGAACCGTCTACATAGGCTCAGGTGACCCACAAATTTCATCCCACCCAAGATTGGGAGATGGGGTGCACCGATCAGTTGACGGAGGGGCCAACTGGACTCATTTGGGCCTCGACAGCGCTCGAATCGTGAGTAAAATACTCATTCTTGAAGACACGCCAGAAGTAATTATGGCCGCAACTATGGGAAACCCTGCCGTAAAAGGCCCAGACAGAGGTCTATACCGCAGCTCAAACTCCGGAACCACGTGGGATCATGTTCTACTGCCCTCTGATTCAGCTGGCGTTAACGACCTCGCGTATGACTCTTCAACTGGAATTATGATCGCTGCTGGGTGGAATAGACTTAGGAACTCTACACGATCACTTGTTTTGGGACCCGAATCAAAATTATACAGGTCTGCTGACGCAGGCATCACATGGGCATCTGTAAATAACCCATGGGGGAATGAGAACAGATGCAGAATAGGCCTTTCTGAGCACAATGGAGTTTTCTTCGCATTAGTTGTGGGGTTAAACATGCAAATCGACAATATTTATAAGAGCACGGATGGAGGAATTAATTGGTCTCCTATTATCAGCGATACTTCACCTCTGTCTAACGCATTGGGAGGTTTTGGTTGGTATTTCTCTAGAATTAGAGTGAACCCATGGAACTCTGATGACATTACTTTTTTAGGAGTTGGCGCATGGAATTCTCTTGATGGTGGAGTTACTTGGTCTGAACTAACTCCTGTATGGTGGGAGTATTCTGTTCATGCGGATAAACATGATTTGCAATGGGTCGGACCAAACTCAGCTGTTTTAGCGACCGATGGAGGTGCATACAGAACCGATGATCACGGAGAGACTTGGACTGACATTGAGAACATCAACAACTCTCAATTCTACAGGGTTGAATGGAGCCCGCATAATCCAGGTGTATATACAGGAGGAGCTCAGGATAATGGAACAACAAGTGGCTCATATTTAGAAGTGGATGGTTGGTCGCGAGATAGAGGCGGAGATGGCTTTACCCCTGTTTTCCATCCTACTAATCCCAACTACAGGATAGCTACAGTTCAGTGGGGTAATTTTGCTTTTTCCGAGGATCCATCAACGATACCTAACCCCAGCTGGACAGATATGGAAGAACTAGAATACGATGATAGAAAAGGCTGGGACACTCCGATAATTTTACACCCTGCAAACCCTGATCACATTTGGACAGGAACTCAAAGAATGTGGAAAATGACAGGAGCTCCCACAGGCAATTGGAGTCTCATGAGCGAAGATCTTACTCAAAATATAAGTCCTGGACTTGGATACAGAGTCATCTCAGCTATTTCAGGATCTCCCATTGACGAAAACGTCTTAGCCGCTGGAACTTCAGACGGAAGAGTTCATTACACTACCGATGGAGGAATCTCGTGGAATTTAATGACAGACGGGTTGCCGGAACGCTACGTTACAGATCTTTATTTCGACCCGTTTAATCCTGACTCTATTTTTTGCACAGTGAGTGGTTACCGTGATTACGCATATACACCTCATATTCTAAAAGCAGAGCTAGGAGGTGCTTGGGAAAGTATTTCTGGGGATCTTCCTCAGCATCCAATGAATTCTGTAGTAGCGTTGAGCGAATTGGTTTGGGCTACAGCTACAGACGCGGGAGTATATGCAACCGTAAATGCAGGAGTCAACTGGGAGAGATTAGGCAACATGCCTTGGATACCTGTTTACGATTTAGTCGTAGACACCGTTGAGAGAAGATTGGTGGCTGGAACTTTTTCTAGGAGCATACAAAGCTTCCCGTTAGATTCAATTTTAGTGGGGACACCTCCTGATCCTGTGTTTTATTGTTTAGAAGATGTGGTGCCAAACGGTATCATTGACACGAACGATATTTTGCTAATTCTTAGCCAGTACGGATGCCTTTCAGATTGTTCAACCGATATTGATGGCGATGGTTCGGTAACTATATCAGACGTGTTGGCGATACTTGCAGTGTTTGGTCAACCCTGTTAAATTTCGTCTGATTTCACAACTGACTTAATTAAGGTCGTTTCTTACTTTTACCGGCAACGAGTTGCGAACTGTGGAATAGCTATGTAGCAGGAGTTCCCAAAACAACTTTGGAGGAACATCTGAAATCGGAAGTGGTGACACCGTATTCCAATGCTTTTTATTCATATGCCATCCTGGAATTACACCCTCAAATTCACTCCGTAACTTTACTGAACGTTCGGGATTACATTTAAGATTTACGCTTTTAAAATCTTCAATATCGAGCAGAGCAAATATTTTTTCCTTCGCTTTATTTCCAACCTTAAAGACCAACGTTTTATTATCGAACGGAAAACCCTGAGTCACCCCTGGGAGTTTCGAAACGAACTCCAGAATTGTTTCCGCGTTAACCTCGTGGTTTATATCCTGAATCAATTCCAATTTCATTAAAAAGTCTTCGACGAATCGCCTATCATGCGGTACATTTCTTCAAGCTCGGATTTTTTGAAATCGCGCCAGGTTCCTACAGGCATATCTAGGTACATATTCATGATGCGAACTCGCTTGAGGCGCCCAACTCTATATCCGAAATATTCGCACATTCTACGAATCTGCCTGTTGAGCCCTTGGGTTAGAATGATTCGAAATTCGCGGTCTCCTGTTTGTTCTACAAAGCAAGGATTCGTCACAGTTTCTAAAATTGGAACTCCATTCCCCATATCACGAATGAAACTGCCGATAATAATCCTATCGACAGTCACGATATACTCCTTCTCATGGTGATTCTTCGCTCTGAGAATTTTATTCACGATATCCCCGTCGTTCGTTAAAAAAATTAAACCCTCACTAGGCTTGTCCAACCTACCTATAGGAAAAATTCTGGTGGGGTAGCCTATGAAATCTATGATGTTATTTTCCTCTCTATTTTGGTCTGTGGTACAGACAATTCCCACAGGCTTATGAAATGCTAAGTAAACTAATTTATCGCGCACCCCCTCTCCCACTAGCTTACCGTCAACCATCACCTCGTCACCCGATTTCACCTTCGTACCGAGCTCTGGAACCTTCCCGTTAATCGTAATCTTACCCTGCTCAAGTAGTCTATCTGCAGCCCTTCTCGAACAAAAACCCACTTCACTTAGAAATTTATTTATCCTCGTTTCCATTTTGCAAAGGTCGTGCTTAAATTCTACTAAACCTTTACGGTTAAAAAATCTGTAAAGCGAGTTGTGTAACACGGTGAAAGTCGTTCCTGACGGAGGCGCCATTTTCTATCGAAGCCCTGGACGGCGAGACGGACTTTGTCGTGACCTAGCTTAGTATTTATGGTGTCTATCGAAGTCATTAAAGATGTGCGCTTCGATCTATCTACGACATCGAAAAGTCCGAGTTGAACTTCTGAAGATGGGGTTATCGCACTCACCAGGACGCCCGCTTTTTTGTACGAAAATCCATCTCGGTAAATGAACTTTAACGCCTGAATCGCAGAAGCGACAATTTCGAGGGTGTCGTTCGTGGGAACTTCGAACTTGATAGTGCGCGAAGCGTTGTATTGGGGCGCTTGAGGTTTAAATGGGTTCGTCATCACGAAAGTAGTAATGGAGATACAGCAACTTCCTTCCTTCCGGAGTTTGGACGCGCAATTGGCGGCGAAAGTTCCCACGGATTCATTAAGGGCGTGTAAACTTTGTACTTCTGAGCCAAACGATCTTGCTGTTCGTATGCTTTGTTTGCGAGGGGATGCGTCGTTGACTGGGGAGCAAATCGTACTTTGAAGTTCTTTCTGCAACCTCGTGCCTGTTATGCTTAGGTTGCGGCGTACCCAAGCGGGGTCGGCTAAGGTTAACTTCAGCGCCGTAGTTATTCCGTAGGATTTCAGTTTAGAGGAGGATCGATTACCTATACCCCAAACGTCCTCGATTTTGCAACGATGAAGTGCGCGCTCTAAATCGCAGGACGAACTAAGAGTGAATACGCCATTCATCTCAGGCATTTTTTTCGCGATACGGGTGGCTACTTTTGCTAGAGTTTTCGTCTGAGCAAGACCTATCGAAACTGGTATTCCAGTCCACCTCTCTACCTTCTCACGAAGGGCTCTAGCTCGCTCCTCGGCGGCTGGACCTTCAAACACCAGAAACGCCTCGTCAATAGAATAGACCTCCATCTCATCGACTTCGGGACGAATGGTGTCCATTACTCGCTTAGACATGTCTCCGTACAAAGCGAAATTGGAGGAGAACACATGTACGCCGTTGCGCGCAAAAAACCGCTCGCTCTTAAAAGCCGGGGCTCCCATTTTTACACCCAACGATTTTGCCTCGTTACTGCGAGCGATAACACAACCATCGTTGTTCGAAAGGACGACGACGGGCTTGGAAATGAGGTTGGGCCTAAACACGCGTTCACACGATGCAAAGAAATTATTGCAATCAACGAGGGCAATCACACCTTGTGAATTACGAATGTCACCACACCCCAAACCTGAAAATTCGACTCTTCCCCCACCTCTATCGGCTTGAGCTTGGGGTTTTCAGGAATTAAAAGCAGCGTGTCGTCCTGAATATCCACGCGCTTTACAGTAAACTCACCATCTAACACCGCTAGAACTATGCTGCCCTTATGCGGCGTAAGCGATCTATCTATCATAATCACGTCCCCAGTCTGAATACCCGCTCCCACCATAGAATCACCTTCAACCCGGCAGCAAAATGTTGCCGAAGGATGTTGAACGAGATACGAATTTAAATCCAGGTCCAGGTCTAGATGATCTTCTGCAGGAGAAGGAAAACCCGCTTGCACCCCCTCGTCAAAAAATGGTACCGCATCAAATGCGACAGCACTTGCGGGACACCATTTTAATTTTATTTTCCTATTCATACCTGTAGATTAAAGAGCGCAAACCATGAATAAAGGCAACCTAAGTAGCACACTCATCGTCTTTATAAAAGCGGACAGGGAAGTTACACAAATGATTTATGTTTTCACGCCGAAAAGCAATAACTTTTCACCTTTCCAAAACGAGCCAATCATGAAACCAATATTAAACCTCCTCTTTCTTGTTTTCGCCATGTGCATTTCAAACTATCTATCCGCACAAGTAACAAATGCCACGGAGATCTCCCTCATTCCCCACCATACCCAACACGACGTACCGAACGCACTTAGAGGCGTAAACCAGACCGCAAACAGCAACATCAATTGGACATATAATACAGAATTTCTAGATGAGTTTACCGCTATAAATCCCGGAACGATGAGATTCCCTGGGGGAACTTTTGCGAACAGCTATGATTGGGAACTCGAATTGAATGACACCAATAGCCTTAACCTTAAAAAAACAATCGAACTAGCCGATTCTGTAGGTTCCGAAATCAACTACGTCATTAATTACGGAACCACCACACCGGAAGAAGCGGCAGATCTCGTACATCTACTCAACGATCCAGACCCCATATATGCCGCACAGCGTCAACTACTCTTTAATGTTTCTGAACCCATTGGCGTCAAGTATTGGGAACTCGGGAATGAGCTCGCCGCAAAATGGGAATGGCACGTTTCATGGGTGGCAGGCGGACATAATCTTTGGATTTATTACCAAACAGGTGTAGACCCTCTAAATATGCCCAGAGAGACAACTGATTCCCTCCATTATTTCGGGGGAGAGATTTGGCGCAAGGGATGGGTGCCCATGGCTGGTGATGGAATGGATCCTATCAACTCGATGTTAGGAACCGTAAAAAAGGCGACAGCTCAAGACGTGATTGATGGAGAAATGAACATTGACGTTGAATTTGGCCCCATACTTCTAGGAGTAGAAAATGCAATTGTTTGGGCTGTAGACACCTTAATCGATGAAACAGCAATAGCCACGTACTGC
>Ga0209501_10000684_pt1 | contig 40135 bp, 34 predicted proteins | sample ArcticOcean_MG_C_4_FD_187434 | JGI IMG/M metagenome (GOLD analysis project Ga0209501, IMG submission 187434) | Marine microbial communities from western Arctic Ocean - ArcticOcean_MG_CB4_134 (SPAdes) (version 2) | ecosystem: Environmental > Aquatic > Marine > Oceanic | place: Arctic Ocean...
TGCGCCGTCAAGCGGTTCGAAAACGCCCCCGGCATGCGGTCGGTTTCCGGGTTGGCGACGTTCAGCGGCTCTTCGATGGTGTAGCGGCCCTCGGGTACGGCGAGTGGAAACGGCACCAGGGCCTCGAGGTTCGGGGTCGGGTCCTTCAGCAGCCCGATCTCCAGGTCGACGCGCTTGATCCCCGCGGTCAGGCGGATCTCCAGCTCGATTACCGGATGTCCGGGCGCCGCGGCGCTCCAGAAGATCGAGCGCTGCACCTGCCCCTCGACCACTGCCGGCGGCGTCGTGCAATTGGCGCTGCGCTCGATCTCCTGGGCGTCCCGCACCAACAAGCAGCTGCAGGCATGTGCGGCGCCGGCGTCCACCAGTTCTCGATCCAGGGCCTTGTCGTAAATGCTGGCAATCGCACCGCTGCGGTCGACGGTGACGCGATAGAATTCATTCTCGATCACCGCCGGTACATCACTGCTGCTGTCTACCGGCAAATGACCGGCCGTCGAGGCAACCGGGCGCAGACGATACGTCCGGTAGCCGAGCGGCGGCACGTTCTCGGCGATGAAGCGCAGGTCGTGCCGCAGCCCCTGTGGCTCCTCGAAAAAGCCGAGCCGCGGCCCGCCCTCGGACAAGCCGATGCGTTGTGCTGCATAAGGCGTGCCAGCCAGCGGCGAGCGAAGCTCGGTCAGGTCGAAGTCGACGACCCGGTCGCACGCCACGTCGATCAGATCGAAGTTGCCGGCAACCAGGTCAAGTGACGGATTGACATGCCAGCGGGTACCCAGCGCCACCGGCTTGAGTCCGCCGGGCTGCACCGGCTTCAGCTCGCTAATGCAGTTTTCGATCTCACGCATCGGCGCCACCACGAGGTCGGTGCGGGGATACGGCGACGGGTTGAAGACCACCAGATGGACGTCGTCGCCGTCGAGCTGCACGGCATCCGCGATCCGGGCCATTGCCTTGGTCTCCACGTCATAGGCCAGGGCCGCGGCACGATGGGCGTGGGCCGCTTTTTCGAGTTCCGACGCGGCATGACCGGGGCCGCACGGCATGTTGTGGCCCCAGGTATGCTCGTCGTGCCAGTTCACCTCCTCGTAGGCCCGCGACAAGACGTCGGTCTGATAGGCGTAGGGGGTAACAGCAGCCGCCATCGTGGCCAGGGTTTCGGCGCCGGGCAGCCGGTGATGGTTGCGACGATTCGTAGCGGTTGCAGCGGCGGTCGAGGCGGCAGCCAATGGGTAGTCCTGGCCGGGGATGTCACCGTGATGCACCGGCAGGTCGGCCGGCAACTGCACCTTGAGATCGGCATAGAAGTTGGCGTTGGTGCTGCAGATGAGCCGGGGCGACAGCCAGGCCTCGTTCCACGTCTTCACCGTAGTAGCAAAGTCCACATACGGCGAGTTGTCGCGGCTGGAGCCGGTGACCGGCCAGCGCATCACCGAGTACGGATATCCTTCGTCTTCATAAGTGCGCAACGCCGCCGCCAGACGCGGCAACGCCGGGTCGTTCTCGCCATTGCAGCCCACATTGTTCGACCAGACCAGCAGGCGCCGGCCCGATGGCGCCTCCCACCAGAACGCCCCGGGTGTCTCGCGGTTGCCGAATACCGCTGAAACGTCCCAGAAGGCGGGACGATCCGCCTCGCCCCCCCAACTGTCGTAGTACGGAAAGGCGCAGTCGAGAAACTCGATGCCGCTGCCGGTCAGGATCTCGGCCAGGCCGCGAGCGACACCGGGGATGTCGCAGTGCTCCGCCGAGACGATCGGCACCCCGGTTCGCTGCGCCAGACGGGCGCCCTGGTAGAGATTACGAATGAAGGACTCATGACCGCAGAGCTCAGTCGTCATGTTGCCGAAGAGCGCCGTCAGCTCCACGTGTCCCGAACGGACCCGGGCCAGCAGCGCCTCGGCTTCACCGGCCGTGGCATGACGCAGGAAGTAATCGACGGACCAGCACTGTTCGACCACGATGCGCTGCTGCGCCGGGTCCGGGTAATGATCGGCGGCGCGAGCCAGTTCGAGGTACTGCAGCAGCGATTGGCGTTGCATCTCGAGCACCAGGCTGGGGAGATTGGTGTAGCCGACGTCGTGGTGCGAGAGATTGACCAGGTGCACGGTCCACTGTCGCGGCGGGGTCCAGAGCAGGGTCCGACCGGCAACCGTTTCGCCGTCGCAGAGCAACTCGACGCGAAGTTCGCCGGCGGCGGCGAGCAGGGGAAGGTAGACGGTCACTTCGTCCGCCACCGGTACGGCCACCGGCGTCACTACCTCGCGGCCGTCGGCACAGGCTTGGAAACTCAGCGATCCGCTGCCCGGCAACGCTGTCAGGCAGGCGGTGGCTTGTTGTTCCGGATGTCCGTCGGCGCCGCGCCTGACGAACACAGATGGCTTGAGGTCATCGATCATCACAGACCAATTCACCGATCGAGAAAGTAATGGCCGCGTTGCTGTGCCGTGAACATCGTGTGGAATGACGCATCGAAGCCGGAGTAATTGAACCCATCACCCTTCATCCAACTAACACGTCCGTCGGCAAATCCAGTGTTCCAGCCGATGGCGGGCGGACTACCGCCGGTGGCCGGGGTTCCGTCGTGATTGCTGTAAAGCGTCGACCAAATGACGAGCAAGAGGGTGGAATCGCCAAATAACGCCGCCGCGCTGTCCAGGGTGACGTGAGTGGCGGAATCGCCGACATCCATCTCCTTGCCGTATACCGGATGAAACTCTCCGTCGAGATAGCTGTAGGACGAATAATGGTCGAGAAAGAAGATCTGCTCGCCGGCGACCGTTTCCCAGCCTCGCGGTATAGTCGGGTTGGCCGGACATGTGCTTAGTTCGACACTGACGCCATATCCTTCCATCGCGGAGGCTATACCGTCTTCGAAATGTTGCAGATCGTAGCCCATCCGGTCCGAATTGTCGAGGCCGCTGCGCGGCAGCCACTGATTCACCGTGTCGGCCCGGTACAGGAAGTAACAAACGGCGAACTGCTTGATATTACTGGCGCAGGTGACGCGTTTGGCAGTGTTTTTCGCTTGCATCAAGGCCGGAGTCAGCAACGACAGGAGGATCACGATAATCATGATCACGACCAGCATTTCAATGAGCGTAAATGATTGCTGTCGCCCTTGCATGGTAAAACGCGTCCGTCCTTACAAGAGGTGAAATGACACATATTAAACGTTGATATAGACTTATTAAATATACTGATGACGACCCGAGGTTGCAAGACTTGAGATGATTTTTCAACCGTGCGAAAGCATTGCGTGGCTATGATGGATGGGCAACGGTGAGAGAAGTGAGCCGAACTGTCGGTCGGAGTCCGGTCAGGTCAGGCCGTTGCAAAACCGGGGAAGTCAATCAGGGCCACAAGCCGGTGGCTTCCGCGATGGTTGCGAGGGTGATTTTTGCCATGCCTGTGAATGTAATAACAAATCAGTTGCTCGGCAAGCATCCGTCGATCCGTAAGTACCGTACCGGTGTCTTGCAACATCGGGGCGAAGCCGCTATTCTTTCGGCTATCACATCAACGTTTGATATGGGCGCTAAAGGAGCTTAACTATGAGCTTAGCAGCAGATTACGCAGCAACCGGATATCTCGTCGTCGACGATTGCCTCAGTGCCACGGAAGTGGCCGATGCCCGGACCATGGCCGACGACACCATTGCCCGGCTGCCCGGCGACATGCGCATGGAAGACATAGTCTTTCCGCATGTGGACGATGCCTTGTGGACCGAGACGTCGCGCATCGACCCAAGCTGGGGGCGGGCGTCTACCGATCATGCGGCCTTCTTCGAAATCTGCCGTCATCCGCGGGTTCTCGATGTCGTCGAACAGCTCCTCGGGCCGGATATTGTCCTCTTCTCGTCGCATCTCATTGCCAAGGCTCCTGGTGACGGCTATCCAGCGCCCTGGCATCAGGACGCCTTTTACTGGCCTCTCGAACCGCACGACGAGACGCTGACCGTGTGGCTGGCGATCGACGACTCGACGACGGAAAACGGCTGCATGCAGGTTGTCCCCGGTTCCCACCGAAACGGCATCCTCGAGCACGAGCAAGCGCCGGGCCGCGGCGGCAAGCTGGTCTCCTACGAGGTCGATATCGGCCAACTGGACAATGCCCCGGTCGATATCGAACTGCGCGCCGGGTCGTTCTCGGTCCACCAAGCACTGACGGTCCATGGCTCGGCGCTGAACACCTCGGCCAAACGCCGCTGCGGCTACACCATCGCCTACATGTCGGCGCGCACGAAGCTTACGAATTGGGACGGCATGCCGATCTACCTGATGCGTGGCAAGCCGGCCGCGGGTGTCAGCTATTGCGCTGCCCCCCCGAAATAACAAAGCGGACTGTGCCCGTAACGGATAACGGGCCGGATAGGTCGGATCGATGTCGCCAGTTACGTCGGCAGGTCGATTTCGTAGCGATAGGCATCGGTTATCAGGGGTTTGTCTTCGGGGTCCGGCAGGATCGCGTCGGCGCGGGCCTCGGTCACGAAGATCACGGGATTGCCACTTTCACGGTCTTCGTAGCCACGCCAGTTGCTGAAGCGCACCAGCTTGCCATGCCGCGGCTCCCGTTCCTGGATGGCGGTCGCCGTCCACGGCAGCGCCCAGAGGAAATCGCGATCGACCTCGACGATGTTCAGCGGGTACCGCGGATCGGATTGCTTGGTCGGGCTGGGCAGGATGTTGGTAATCAGGTAGACCCGGTCGTTCTTATCAGAGCGAAAGAAGTTGAGATACGATCCCGGCGAATAGACATAGCTGCAGTCCGGATGGGTCAGCGGCACGGGCTCGCTCCAGGTGGCGCCGCCGTCCTCGGAGATGGCGAAGAACTTGACGCTAGGCAACGCCTGGCGCGGGCCGCAGATGCCCCGCATCACCACCATCAACCGGTCGCCGTTCATCTCCGCCACCGCCGGCTCGGTGAGGCCGTACGACATATACTCCGGAACCGTGATGCAGGTGGACAGGGACCAGCGCAGGTCACCGCCGGCGTGCCAGTGACCACGTAGCAGGGCGACGCCTTCCACTGGCCATTTCTTCTCGCCGAAGCGGTCGGTCCGCGCCACCATGCAACCGTCGGCGCCGACAATATTGACGCATATCGGCACGGCGATAGTGCCATCTCGCAACCGCTTCGGCGGCATCGCGAAGCCGCTGTTGCGCTCGTACTGAAGGCCATCGGCCCAATTCACGGCATCGTAGCCGCCGCCGTGCTGAATAACTTGCTGATCGGCGCTCCACGTCCGGCCCTCGTCCCGTGACACGCGGTAAAACAGCCGGCAGGTGCGCGCCTGACGCGGCATCCCCTCGTTGGCAGGCCCGAAACTCTCATAGTCACCGCCCGGGCCGATTTCGTAGACGTTGAAAAATTCGAGCACCGCGCCCTGCTCGGGAACGCAGAGATACATCGGCTCATATCGGCGAACGGTCTTGCTGAGGGATGCATGCCACTCACCGGTCTCGCACCAGGTGCCGCCGTTGTCTTCGGACCGGCGGACCAGCGTTTTGCCGTCACTGCCAACGCTGATCTTACCGTCGACTGTGAGGGTTTGGGTCAGCACCGGCGAGGACAGGGCGGTATAATCGACAGATTGCACAAAGGCATCCCGATGATGCAGCGTCTTGTGAATCTTGATGTCGTCAGATGTGGACATTTGGGTCAATCCTTTTAATCGAATGTCAGTTGCACCACCATTACCGTGTCTGCCAGGTCGTTGACCGGCAGATTACGCAGGCGGAGATATTCGTGGTGGCCGGAATCGGTCACCGCTTCGGACGGTAAAAAGTCTACGCAGGTCTCTACCGGCACCCCCGTATTGAGCAACACTGCCTGCTTCGGCAGTGTGCGAATCGGCTTGAGATGGACGCGGGATGTGGGCGGCGGCTTGTAGAGGTGAACGTAGAGATTGTTTCCGTTCCGGGTCAGCAGGACGTCACGGTTTTCGGTCTCGCCCGGGGCCGGCACCGCCGGGTGAAAGGCAACGTTCACGGCGGCATACCAACGCCCGATCGTCTGCAGGATCCGCACCGCCTCCGGCGGGATGGCACCGTCTGCCGTGGGACCGACATTGAGCAGATAAACGCCACCTTTGGCCAGGATCTTGTCGATGCTGCGGATCAGATAGCTGTCGGCATGGTAATCTTCATCTGCCTTATAGCCCCAACTTTCGTGCCCCACCGATTCGACGGCCTGCGTCGGGCGGTCGAAGGCTGCCACCTCGTTTACGTAGCTGTCATAATCCCGTTCGGGCGTACCGAAATCACCGTCGTCGAAGCCGCGGTCGTTGATCACTGCGTTGGGCTGAAGCTTGCGGATCATCTCGTTGATCGACGGATCCCGGACGTCCGTCCGGTTGTTGTCCCACCAGAAGCCGTGGATCTCCCCGTAGTTGGTGCACAGTTCCCGCACCTGTTCGTTTAAGAAGCGCAGGTAGCGCTCGAGGTCCGGTGTGTCGCCGGGCTCGGGCCCGGGCAGCTCGTGGTTGCGTCCCTGGTTGGGATAATTCGGATGGTGCCAGTCGACAATCGAGTAATAGAGCGACAGCGGGACGCCCCGCCGCTGGCAGGCCTCGGCCAGCAGGCCAAGGATATCCTTGCCGTAGGGCGACTGCATGACATTGAAATCCGTCTGACGCGTATCCCAGAGGCAGAAGCCGTCGTGATGTTTGGTGGTAAAACAGAGCGACGTCATGCCGGCGCTCGCCGCCACATCGAGCCAGGCGTCCGGATCGAACTGCTGTGGATTGAAACTGTCGATCAATTCTTCGTAAGCGGCTCGCTGCATGCCTCGGCGCTGCTGCACCTGTTCGTGCCAGGCGGGAATCGCATACAACCCCCAATGGACGAACATACCAAACGGCTTGCTGAAGAACCAGTCGCGGCCGTCGCCGAATCTGAACGCGTGCATAATTATTGCCCCTCAGGAATTTCCGTCAGTTAACAGTGGTGGCCGAGGCATAATATGTCAAATCGTGGTTTTTTTCTTGCAATCGATCACAAAATTACCTATTAGCTTTGCTAAATACTTTGATGACTGACGCCGTTTTTACGATGCAATATCAACATTTGATGCAGCGAGCGGCGAGCAGTGAAAACCAAACATTACGGAGAAGCACCATGAAACAGACAACCCTCATCGTCGCAATCGTCACCGGTCTGAGCCTGCTCGGTCCCAGCGCCCAGGCAGATGAATGAACTTTTCCTTGGGCACGCGTCCTTTGAAAATTCTGGAAACGGGGACGTCGTAACGATTAAAGGCGGTAGTTTGGATGCCAGCGACTGTTCGGTTATAGGCACACTACCTGCCCGGTCTTTTGCATTTCGGATGGTCCGGATAGTATCCTGAAATGGCATCCTGATAGCCAGTCTCTGCCTCAATCAGGCCCATTCGCTTTGTCCACGGAGGACGGGGCTATCGTTATCTTCTGTTTGTCTGAAGTGAATTCCGCTGTGTACCTTGAACCATCTACCTCAAGTTCGTATGTGCCGAAGAAACCTCGGAATTGGAAATGCCCCTGAGCATCTATTTCACCGGAACCCTTCGTAACCCAGTCATTCTTGACGAGATGCTCGTACGCCTCAGCCGCCGGAGTTGGTGACCAATTGTTGCGCCAAAGGTGGGCTTCCTTGCGCCATCCATAGTGGGCCTGCAGTTCCTTGCTGCGTGGAAACATTTCAGGCTCCCAAATCCCCCAACGAGTTATGCCCACCACTGCCGGGTGTGCAAAACACAGGCGATAGAAGCGCTCCAGGTCTGCTGCATACTGCCTCTCATCGGTTGCCTGAATGCCGAACTCTGTAATCCGGACAGGTAGATGGAATTGCGACAGGGCCTCGAGCTTCTCCCACATTTCTTCATCGCCTGGGATTGTCTTACCAAAGAAATGTCCCTGAATACCTATCCCTCCCACTTGCACCCCTGCATCTGTCAAAGACCGTATCATCTCAACGTATTGAGGGGTCTTATTGCCCGCAAGAATACTGTTTTCATTGAGGTAGAAAGTCGCAGAGGGGCCAATCTCGTTAGCCCATCGGAAATAAGGTTCTAATGTTTTGAAGCCGAGGACATTGCTGTAATAGTCTCCAGGCTCAAGACTTTCTTTGCCCAGCACCTCATTGTTGAGGGTATACTCAGATATTCTATCTTCAAAGACGGTCAGAACATGACGCAGTCGGCGTTTCATGGCCTTTTCCAGATCGTCTCTCCCCAGTGCTTTCACCCAGGGTTGCACGAAATGCAGATGTGCGTCTGCCGGATCGGCATCGTCAAGACCATCCCATCCGTAGAATATCGCATGACCAAGTGTCTTTTTCTGACGGACGCGGCACCAGTCCGTTATCGAGATATACGGCTGATCAGCATACATGTCCGGTTCCGGCTCGGTGACCTGCCAGAAGATCGGGATCAGAACGGTATTGAAGTACTCGTCAATGTGCAGAAGATAATTTCGGCGATCACCGTTTGCTTCCGGCAGCATGAAATAGGAGCGATACAGGACGGTGCCCAACTCAAAGTTCAAGCGGCTCAGAGTGTAAGTAACCTTGGTGCCCTGGGTCGCACCGATACAGTCTATCGAGAAATTGCCCTTTCTATTCTGCTCTATAAGTGAACCCAGATTCATATCGTCTATCTCTCCGGATCGTGCTCGGTCCGGTTTGCCGGCCCGATAGTGGTTATCTCCATCTCGCCAACGGCGCGTATCACCGCGCAGGTGAAGCCCGGCGGAACCCGCGTCATGGTGAATGCGGGAGCGCGAGGGCAATGAGGAGGGAGAGGATTGGTTTCATATTGTTGCTGACTATACAAAGCGACGCGTGCGATTGCAAAACCGGACCGTGTCGCGGCGAAGCCAAAGGCGAAGACGGACCGTGTCGCGGCGAAGCCAAAGGCGAAGACGGACCGTGTCGCAGACGACGTTGCCGGTAACAACTCGACGAGCGACGTCGGCCAGTACGTAGCGTGTCGCGCTTTGGACAACGTCAATAAAGAATCGCAGGACGACGAGTAAAGCCTGTCTTCGTACGTTGCTCGTCGAGTTCTTACCGTTGCCGTGCTACGTTATGACCATGAGCAACTTCCACCGCATCCCGTTGATAGTTGTCCTCTCTGCCATCGCCATTGCCCATGCCGACATCGAGCGGGTGGATTTCAAAAGTTAATTCTGCGCCGACCCTAAGTGAGCACAACCCCCAATATCCTGTTCATCCTCTCCGACCAGCACAATGCCAAGGTGCTCGGGCACCGTGGGCATCCGGACGTGAAGACGCCGCATCTCGATCGCATGGCAGCGGACGGCGTGCGCTTTGACAACGCCATCACGCAGAACCCGATCTGCACGCCCAGCCGCGTGTCCTTTCTTTCCGGGCAGTACTGTCATAACCACGGGTATTACGGCTTGTCCGGTCCCAATCCGGGCGGATTGCCGACGGTGCTTGGTCACTTCCGCCGGGCCGGTTACCGAACGGCGGCGATCGGCAAGATCCATTGTCCGGAACACTGGGTCGAAAGCGACAGCGACGTCTTCCATGAAACCTGTGACTGCAGCATCGGCGGGCGCTCACCGGCGTACGAGCAGTTCCTGAGCGCGCGCGGCAAGCTCGAGCTCGAGGACCACGGCAGCCTTACCGAATTCGGCAATGCCGGCGAGCAGAGCAAAGACAGCCGCCCGTCAGCGTTGACGTACGAGGAATCGCAGGAAGGCTATATCGCTGCGCAGGCGATTCGATTCATGCAGGAGAGTCTCGATGCCGGACGCCCCTTCATCGCCCACACCAGCCTGCCGCGGCCGCACCAGTGCACGACCCCGAGTGAACCGTTCTGGTCGATGTACGAAGGCAGGGAACTGGCCCTGCCGCCGAACGCCGATTACGATCTCGCGGCGGCCGGTAAGTCACCGCACCTGATCCGCACCGCGGAGAATTGGCGCACCGGCGAGTGGGCGTTGTTCGAGCCGAAGACCTTCGAGGCCGCGCGACTGCGACATCTGCACGGGTACCTCGGCGCGGTCAGCCAGGTCGATCACGCCGTCGGACAGATGCTGGATTGGCTCGACGCCGGTGGGCACGCCGGGAACACGATCGTCGTGTACGCATCAGACCACGGCGACTATGCCTGCGAGCACGGGCAGATGGAAAAAGCCCCTGGTATCTGCGCCGACGCGATCACCCGTATCCCGATGCTCTGGCGCTGGCCCGGCAACCTGAAAGCCGGCCATGTTGCCGGCGACCTCGTCGAAGCTGTCGACGTCAGCACGACGCTTTGTGCACTCGCCGGTGTCGAGGCCATGGCGACGGCGGACGGGATGGACGTTTCGCATCTGCTGCGCGGCGAGTCGGGCGCGGTCCACAAGCTCGGCGTCACCGAGTTCGCCTGGAGCAAGAGCGTGCGCAAGGGCAATTACCGGTTCGTCTACTATCCCCAGGAGATGTTCGCCGACGCGTACCCCGATGGCTTCGGCGAGCTCTACGACCTGGAGGCGGACCCGTGGGAGATGCGCAACCTCTTTTTCGATTCCGCGTATGCCGACACGGTTTGCGAACTCCGCAATGCTCTGCTCGAGTGGCTGGTCACCACCACCCGGCCGGCGACGATTCACCCGCCGCCGACCGCGGAGAATGCCCAGGCGACACTGCACTACGAGAACGCGGTCAATGCGGACGGCAAGATTCATCCGGACAACGTCAGAGCGGTGTCAGGGACTAACTACGTGTGATCGCGTACCGTGTTGCCTCCTGTTCAAACGACGAGAACGCCTGCGAAGTTTGCCCTCACCAGTACCAACCCCAGCCGACCGATGATCCGGGGTAGAAAGTGTTGTTGGTCGCGAAGGGCTGGGCGAAGTTGCGGTCGAGGCCGCTAATCCAGGCGACATGACCGTCGGCGTAGCAGACGTTCCAGCCGACGATCGGCGCGGCGTTGCCGTTCTCGCCGTGGTTGTTGCCAACGAGGCCGGGCAGTGCGTCGTGGACCATTGTGGTGTCGCCGACCATGGCGTGGTCGCTGGTCATGAAATTGGAATCGTGGGAGGCTGACAGTCCGTTTGGCTGGTTTCCGTATCGGCTGAAATAAACGCTGGCTTCGTCGTCGAGGTAGGTGAAACTGGAGTAATGATCCACGATATAGCTCCAAATTCCCCAGAACGAGCTGTATTCCCAGCCGCGCGGTCCCGGCTCGTTGCTGCTGGGACATTTCCAGATGTCGATGCCCAGGCCGTAGTCGTCGTCCATGGCGCGCCCGACGCCCTCGTCAAAGACATACAGGGAATAGCCCAACTTACCGTTGAGCGGGTAGGGACCGGCGTAGGGCAAATACTTCCAGTCGTTCTGATAGCCGGCATAGCCGAGGCTGATCTGCTTCAGGTTCGAAGTGCAGACGACACGGGTCGCCACTTCTTTCGCCCGCCCCAGCGCCGGCAGCAGCATCGACGCGAGGATCGCGATGATGGCGATCACAATAAGCAATTCGATCAGCGTGAAACAGCTGAGCGAATTGCGTTTCCCTAACCTGCGTCCTAGCAACTCGATCAAAGTGAACGGGATCTTTCCTTTCATGGTGGCATGGGTTTGTTTTTCTGCAATAACAACATATAACGGTTGAATCGCAGGATGTCTAGACGATCGCGCCCCGCCAGCCCCGGCAGAGCCGCGAGCCGTCTACGGCGGTTTCCTATTCCGGCAACACCATCTCGTACCGGTACGAATCCGGCACGATCGGTTGTTCTTCCGGATCGGGGATGATCGAGTCCACGCGTGCCTCGGTCATATAGATCACCGGATTGCCGGTTTCGCGATCGTGGTGGCCGCGCCAGTTGCTGAAGCGGATCATCCGGCCGTGCCGCGATTCCCGATCCTGGATCACCGTTTCGGTTTCGGGAATGGCCCAGAGATACTGGCGGTCGACCTCGACGATCTTCAACGGATAGCGGGGATCCGACGCCTTCGTTGGGCAAGGCAGAATGTTGGTGATCAGATACACCCGGTCATTCTTGCGGGAGCGGAAAAAATCGAGGTACGATCCCGGGGAATATACGTAGCCGCAATCCGGATAGGATAGCGGCACCGGCTCGCCCAATGTCTTGCCGCCGTCCTCGGAGATCGAAAAGAATTTCACGCTCGGGATGGCCTGCCGCGGGGTGGCGATGCCGCGCATGACGACCATCAACCGGTCACCGTCCATCTCCGCAATGTCCGGCTCAGTGAGCGCATACGACATGTACTCCGGCGGCACAATGCAGTTCGACATCTCCCAGCTCAGCGCCGCGCCGTCATCAGTCCATCGCCCCAGCAGGAGCGCTACGCCCTCCACCGGCCATTTCACCTCGCCGAACCGGTCCGGGCGTGCTATCATGTGGCCGTTGTCGTCGAGCACATAGACACACATCGGCACCACGATGGTACCATCGCGCAATCGGGTCGGCGGCATGGCAATGGCCGAGTTTTTCTCGTACCAGACGCCGTCCGCCCAGTGTACCTCGTCGTGACCGTCCTGGATCACCGCGATGTCATCGCCCCAGGACTCCCCATCGTCCGTGGATATCCGGTAATAGAGTCGGAACGTGCGCGTCGCCGGCGGCATACCCGCGTTTTCCGGCCCGAATTCCGTGTAGTAACCGGCGGGTCCGATTTCGTACCGATTATAGAATTCGATTACCACACCACGATCAGGATCGCAAAGATACATCGGTTCACAGCGACAGATGGTGCGCTCGCCATTCGTTCCGATGTGATCGTTGAAACTGCCTGTCTCCCGCCAGGTTTGTCCGTTGTCATCGGACACCCGGTAGATGGTGCGGCCGTCTTCTCCGCCGACAGTGATCGAGCCTTCGGTGCTGATCGACTCTGTCAATGTCGGTTTTGAGACAGACGTGTATCCGATCGCCTGCACGAAGGCGTTCTTGTGGTGGAGTGTTTTCCGGATTTCGATGGGGGCAGGTGTGCTCATGGTGGGCTGCGTACTCTGGAATGATGATCGAATGACCGTCGACGCGAAAACGTCCGATTCTATAAAAGATCCTTGATCCCGGCCTGCTGCAATCGCTGGTACCGCGGACTTTCGCGGAATGCTCGCTCCGCTGCCGCCGTGGCAGCCGCCCGCCGGCGCTCGACCGCCGCCTGCTGAATCGTGGTGTTCAGGTAAATGACCGCGACCGTCCCAGGTCCGCCGTGCTGTGCCATGACCGTGATCCCAGCCTCGACAAGCTTTTCGCGATCGCCGTCGTATTTCGCGGCCAACTGCTCCTTCACGAACTTCAGGCCGTCGTTGTCGAGACGGTCGGCAGGGGCATCAGGCATTGCGATGTACACCCGCACCTCGAAGAGCTGGTCATCGACGAATTTGTACTCTGTTTGCTGGATGAGCTCACCCGGTTTGCCGTTGCGGCGCAGGAGCGTTTCCCGCTCTGTCTCAACCAGATCCCGGTGCGCTGCCATGGCGTCCGCTTTCGACTGGCCCCATTGTGTATCGCTGTAGCCGTCCGTCAGATCCTTTGCGTAGACCGTGACGGCGATCAGGCAAAAGCCAATGTATGCGATGCGGATTCGATTCTGCATAATTACCTCCGTTGTTGATGATTTTGTGTTTCCTGTGTCAGATCAACGCGGCTCGCTGCATGCCTCGGCACTGCTGCACCTGTTCGTGCCAGGCGGGAATCGCATACAACCCCCAATGGACGAACATACCAAACGGCTTGCTGAAGAACCAGTCGCGGCCGTCGCCGAATCTGAACGCGTGCATAATGCTTGACCCTCAGGAATTTCCGCCGGTTAACAGTGGTGGTCGAGGCATCATTTGTCAAATCGTGATTTTTTTCTTGCAATTGATCACAAAATTACTTATACCTTTGTTAGATACTTTGATGACTGACGCCGTTTTTACGATGCAACATCAACGTTTGATGCAGCAACGGCGAGCAGTGAAAACCAAAACATTACGGAGAAGCACCATGAAACTGCTCACTCGCTCAATCGCGCTCGCCATCGGCCTCGGCCTCATCGGCGTCACCGCCCAGGCCCAGAACATCTTCCCGACCAGCGGTAATGTCGGTATCGGAACTGCCTCGCCAAACGTTCCGCTGCGGGTTGACGAGCCGCAATCCGGTGTTGGCGTACCGCAGGTGCTGTTCCACAACCCGTCCGGCAGCGTGCTGCAATTGTCCGGCGGCAATGGCGATAACGATGAGAACATCCTCGAGGTACGCAACGGCCTGAATCGCACAATGTTCAATATCACCGGTGGATTTAGTCCTTCTACTATTATCAGCGATGGCTTTCCGAATCCCACGGGCTCTCTTCTCCACGTGGAATACGGCGGCCGGCTCTTCACACACCAGGCCCAGTTCATTGTCAACTCGGACGACACGTGGGAGGGCTGGGGCGTGCTCGTGCAAAGTTCGGCGATCAGCCCGCATCCCCACTTGGAACGTGTGCTCGAGGCCGGGTTGAATGACGGCTCGACATCGTTTCTGGTGACCGGCCACAATCGTGTTGGTATCGGGGCTTTGCCCGACGGCAATGATAAAGCCGATAGCGTCGAAGAAACCCTGCACGTCTTCGGTACTGCCCGCGTCGAGACCACGGCGGCGGACGACAGCTTGACCCGTGTTCTCGTTCGTGACGACAACGGTACGATCCACGAACGCGCCGCCAGCACGCTCCAGGGAGGAGGCACCCCGGGCCCGCAGGGCGACCAAGGGCCGCAGGGCAAGCAAGGTGCTGCCGGTGCTGACGGCGCGGCCGGTGCAACCGGTGCTGACGGTTCGGCCGGTGCTGACGGTTCGGCCGGTGCTGACGGAGCGGCCGGTGCAACCGGTCCGGCCGGTGCTGACGGCGCGCAGGGCACGGCCGCACCGTGCGTCGACTGCTCGACCGTTCAGGATGCCGTGTTTGCGGTCGTCTGCAAGTTCCCGACGCCCACCACGTTTTTGGAGTTCAGCTCGTGTGTCGAGGCCGTCGCCAGCCTGGCACTGCTCAACACCTCGGTCTGCACGCCGAACGAGAACGATTGCCTCAACGTCATGCTTGGTAACGTCCAGGACCTGATCGACCAGAAGACGCCCTGAGGAAACCGGCCAACGATCACGAAGCCCGGAGCCAATCTCGGCTCCGGGCTTTTTTTTATGCTGTGAAAGCTTGTTTTGTGCGAATTTGTCAGACAATAGGCTTATGAGCATCGCACATCGAAGGTTCAACGGGTTGCTGATGTTGGCAGTGGCTAACCTGATAACGCTGGCGGCAGCCGGCAACGAGTTGCTGCTGTCGCGCGTAGTTCCCGTCGTCAACCGACCGCTGGAGATCCGGTTGGCGCCGGACGCCAAGCTGACGGGCCGGGCGACCCTGCGCGTGGCAGCGAATGACGAAACCCTGCTGACGGTGCCTGTCGAGCTCGCACACGGCAAGTCCCCGACCTGGTCCTTCACGCCGAAAGCCACCGGGTACCACACCGCTACCATTGAATTCGACGGCGCCACCGAGCCGATTACCCGCCGGTTTCCGGTCGTCTGGCGTGACCTCTACTTCCTGGTCTGGCCGCCGCCCGAGCCCAGTGAACGGCTGGCCTACGGACCGCTGGTGGCGCAGGTCATCGACACCGACTACAAGGCAGACGTGATCCGCCAATGGCACGATCACGGAGCCGATGTCGTCCCCTGGGTCGGCGTGCCGGCATCCGACGCGTCCGGGGCGATCAGCGAAAAGGCGATGGCCGACTGGGTCGAGGCCGTTGCCGAGCATGTGGAACGCGGCTGCGAGGGAATCTTCATTGACGAGTTCGGCGCCTACCCGAACCCGCATGGTTTCGAGCGCATACGGACCATCTGCCTGATGCTGAAGCAACTGCGCGCCCGCTTTCCCGAGCTGCTGATCATGCCGGCCACCGCCGGCGAGAGTTCGCGCTGGATCCTATCCAGATCGGCAGTCCATGACCGAAACTTGGCTGCCGCTAAGCTGTACCAAGCATAAGCAGCCACGTCGTCCTCAGGCACACCCGTGCCCAAGTCGTACATCCGGCCGAGCCTGCCCAGCGCGATAAAATCTCCCTGCTCAGCCGCCATGCGGAACCACTTAAACGACTCGGCATCGTCCTTAGGCACGTTCATGCCCCGGGCGTACATCAAGCCGAGGTAGCTCTGCGCATCGACATATCCCTGCTCAGCGGCCATGCGGTACCACTTAACCGCCTCGGCATAGTCCGTGGTCAAGTTGCTGTACATCCTGCCAAGGTTGAACTGCGCCTCGGCATCTCCCTGCTCAATCGTCTTGCCGTACCACTTCAGGGACTCGCTAACGTCCTTAGGCACACCCTCACCGCGGCCGTAAATAATGGAGAGTTCGCGCTGCGCTTCGCTATCGCCCGCTTCGGCCTTCTTACGCAGTGTTTCCACATCTTCTGCCGCGACGGTACACGCAGCAACTGCCAGCACGACCATCAGCGTTCGAATGAACGGAATTACATGCACAGGATTGCCCCACAATGTTTTCATCACTGCCGCTTCGCTGCTTTCCGCTTCTCGATCCGCTCGAAGATTTCGCGGGCCATCGCCTGCCCCTTCTCAAGCTGGGACGGCGTGAGGTCGCGCTTGAAAGCATCCATAAACTTGTCTTTGTCTTCGTCAGCGTCTCGGTCGAAATCGTCTTGGTTGAAATAGAAATCGTCTTGGTCGAAATCGTCCTGGCTCGGTTTTTCGCGTTGCGCTATACTGAACCAAGCACAAGCAGCCACATCATCCTCAGGCACTCCTTCGCCCTCGGCGTACATATAGCCGAGCTTGAACGCTGCCGAAGCATATCCCAACTCAGCCGCCTTGCGGTACCACTTCGCCGCCTCGGCATCGTCTTCAGGCACTCCCTCGCCCTTGGCGTACATCATACCGAGATTAAACTGGGCCTCGGCTTCTTCCCACTCAGCGGCAATTCGAATCCACTTCGCCGCCTCGGCATCGTCCTCAGGCACACCCCAACCCTCCGCGTACATCTGCCCAAGACGGCACGCTGCGGTGGCATGCTGCATTGCCTTTGGCACGACATCGCCAGAAAATAGGCCCGCCCTAGCGGCATTGCTGAACCACATGACCGCCACGCGATCGTTCTTAGGCACACCCGTGCCGGTGTGGTACATCAAGCCGAGGTTAAACATCGCGCTGATCCCGTCGGAATTGCGCAACGTTCCCCGACCAGCAACTTTCTGGCACCACTTAAAAGCCTCGGCATCGTTCTTAGGCACACCTGTGCCGGCGTGGTACATCAAGCTGAGTTCGAACTGCGCAGAGGGAAGTCCCTGCTCAGCGGCCTTGCGGTACCACTTCGCAGCCTCGGCATCGTCCTCAGCCACACCATCGCCGGTGTGGTACATCAAGCCGAGGTTGAACTGCGCGTCGGCATCTCCCTGCTCAGCGGCCTTACGGAACCACTTCACCGCCTCGGCATCATCCTCAGGCACACCCCTGCCGTAGGCGTACATCAAGCCGAGGTTAGTCTGCGCCTCGGCGACTCCCTGCTCGGTGGCCTTGCGGTACCACTTCACCGCCTCGGCTTCGTCCTTAGGCACCCCACTGCCATTGTAGTACATATCGCCGAGGTTGTTCTGCGCGTTGGCATGTCCCTGCTCAGCAGCCTTGCGGTACCACTTCACCGCCTCGGCATCCTTCTGAAGTACAGCACTGCCCTTGGCGTACATCAAGCCGAGATGGTACTGCGCGATGGCATGTCCCTGCTCAGCGGTAATGAACCACCACTTCCGCTGTTCGGCTCGTCCTCGCATGTCGCTGGCGAAGTACATCTCGCTGAGTTTGTTCTGCGCTGCGGCATCTCCTGCCTCGGCCTTCTTACGCAGTGGCTGCAGATGTGCAGTACCCTGTTCAACCGCTTTGCGGCGCAACTTCGACGCCTCGGCGGCATCCCGATCCACACCCTCGCCCCTGGCGTACATCCCGGCGAGCGCGTACAGCGCCTCGGCATGTCCCTGCTCAGCAGCCTTGCGCTGCCACTTGAACGCCTCGGCATAGTCTTTATCCACACCCTCGCCGTTGGCATACCGATAGGCGAGGTAGTGCTGTGCCTTGGCATCTCCCTGCTCAGCGGCCTGCCTTGTTCGCGCCGCTGCCTTGGTCTGCTTACGCACTGGTCTTATGGGGTCTGCCGCCGGTGATACGTCTGCCGCCGGTGATACGTCTGCCGCCGGTGATACGTCTGCCGCCGGTGATGTGTCTGCCACCGGTGATGCATCTGCCGCCGGTGATGCGTCTGTCATCTTGCGATCTGCTTCCAGAGACGAATTGCCGCAGGCCATCAAAGTGGCAAGGCACACCACGACTGAGAAAGTGATCAGCAGGGTTCTGATGCGACCAATATTCCGAACAGTCTTGATCTTCGATGTTTTCATCATTCCCTCCTTGTTGTTAACGCCCATACCTCGACGCCATGCGCCGCGCATAGCCCGGAAACGTATTCGAGCTTCTGCTGTTCGGCGCCGAAAATATTGTAGTACGCACTGATTAAAGCAAGTACCGGCTGCTGCCCGGTCACGTCGCCGTAGTGCAGCGCCTGGCCGATGCCCTCGCCTGTCACTGGAACAGGGCAGCGAACAGGAATGAGCTAATCTTCTGGCACCCGCCCGTGTGCAACGTCTCAGCCCTCACTGAGCCAGAACTATCAGCCCTGCTTCAAAGCAGTAGATCCAATAGCCTCCGTTCGCGGTCAGCAATGTCACCGTCGTGAATCTGCCGTCCAGGTAGGCCCAGATGCCGCCGGCAACATCATCAATATTTGTGATCGTCGAGTCTTCGCCGACACCGATCAAGTTCCAGCCCTCGACAACGACGATGACTATATTGGGGCCCAACGGGTCTGAATTGTACAGATACTCTTCGAGATTGGTCAGACCGTCACCGTCAGGATTGGCCGACGCTGAGAATCCTAAGCCGCCGAAATTCTCGGTTTCCCACAGGTCATCAATGCCGTCACCGTCGATATCGGTGGCGATGATCCTGTACGTCCGCTGCGCCTGCACCTCGTTCCCCGCGGCATCCTGGACCGTGTAGATGATTACATACTCCCCGACCATACCGAAGTCGACGGCACCCGTGATGGTGAGTTGGTCGGTGATGTTGCCCTCGATATTGTCTGTTGCGCTCACGCCGAGACGTAAGTCGGGGTCGGCTCCCGTTGCATAGGTCAGGAGGCCGGGGTCAACCGTGATGGTCGGTGGCAAATCGTCATGAGCGTCTGAGATATCCGGTATTCCGTCATTGTCGGCGTCATTCGGATCAGTAATGTTCAATGTCCAGTTTTGATAGTCAATCCACGGGGTGATTGGCTCTCCGTCAGCAAGCACTACGGTCGCTGTGTAAAAAGTGCCTCCAGTCCGAACAAACGTGATATCAGGCATTGCGACCGATCCGCCACTTTTAAAAAGCGTTGTTGCGGCGAGTTCAAATTCGGCATCGTTGATCACAGCGTACGTGGATTGTCCAGCGTAGTTAGAGCTTTCTTTGGCCGTACTGACGAAGCTCAATGTGGCCGTCTTGTTTGAGACGTTATACGTCAAAGTACCCTCGAGGCTGTTTGCGTAGAACGGTGCAGTTATGTTCACAGTGCCAGCGGCAGTATTTGTCAGGGCGAGGTGGTAGGTCCCTGAATTATTTCCCGCGCTCCTCTGAAACGTACCTGTCGCATTGCCCTGGTCCCCGGTCACGGAGCGCCAGAAACCTGTAGCAGATACGTTCGCGGCCTGGGATTTCTCGGCCAGATCATGGACGTTGTTTGAGTTTGTGTCATCATTCGCGACAGCTAAATCAAGTACGCCCCAATCGACGAAATCAGCAGTGTCGATCTCAGACACCCAAAGGAGGTAGTCGGTCTTATATCGCCCGTCGACCTCCTTCATTTCTCCGCTGACCGTGATCCAGTTGCCGTTCCTGATGTGAAACGGTTTAGCGTTTGTATTGCCATCATAAGTGGTGAGAAAGAACTGGCGAGTAAAGCCATCGCCCCAATCCTGTATACTGACGTCAAGGAATAGCGCGTGCGAATTGCCGGTAAATTGGGCAACGTTGCTGGCACCGACTGTTAACGCGCCGAGTAATAGCGCGGTGGAAGCCATTCGTATGGGTATTCTTCGTAACATGATGTCTTTGCAAATCTGGACATAGGCCTGATTAACGACCCTTTCTATACTATGACCTCAGCGCTCGCGTTTCAACGACAACTGCAGCAGCCCAAAGCCGATCTTCGAGGTTGGCTGTGTCGGCCATAAACAATTCCCCTGTGGTGCTGATTGTAGCCACACATTACCGCATCGTCCCGTGTCCGGCAAGCATCGACGATGCAGGAAGCACCCCCGCAATCGTGGATATTCATGGGCTGCGATTTGATCTGCGATTGCCGTGGTTTATGGCCAGGATAATGACAAACAACACACTGTGACTTGACTGTGACAGAAGCCCGGTGCATTATGTGTTATTATGTGTCACAATTCAGTCACACGGAATTTGTAAGTTTCGTAAACTACTGTAGTTGCAATATTTAGGTTATGGCGGTTAGGACTCCCCCCGCCTCCACCAATTTATCTAACTATATTATAATTGCCGTGGGCTTTGCCCAGCGGCGCCTAACGCGCTGCGGCCGATACCTCAGGGCAGCTGGACTTCAATCTCCGCTTGCTCTGTAGCGTAGACCCAATCCCCCTTGTGCGGCGGCAGCTCGGTCGCCCGCACGAACCGCCCCTCTTCCCACGTCCACACCGCTCGATCAGCTCGTGCAATTGATGGGAACCGTTTTCTTGTCAGTCGCGATGTCCTGCCCGAAAAGCGGCAGGCAAACAAGAAGCAGCGGCAAGAGACGTTTCATGGATAGATCCTTCAGTGGGTCGCAAACGACGTGTAGGTGATGGGGCGTCGAAGCGATTCCAGTGACACCCCGGAACGCAAGGCCTGCATGACGCCGCCGGCTTCGAGATAATTGTCAACGCGAATGAGCTTGCCATCCGAAAAAGGATAGTCGTCCAAATCATTTTTCATAATAGTACGATTTTCTGTGACAGCTATCACCGGAATCTGCTGGGCCATGGCGGCGAGCATCGGCAAACCGATGCATCCGTCGGGAATGACCAAGCAGTTGAGGTCCATGTTGCTGATGATTCCCTCTATGGCAAAGTAGCGCGGGTCCGTGATGATCTGAGGTGCCTTCTGCAGCCCCTTGAGAACACAGTGAAGAAATGCACAGGAAATTTCCTCGGCGGCCATGCGCGGGTCGATCACGTCACTCAGCTCCGCTGCGGTTTGATAGTCCGCCATCATGGGGGCGTGAGCGGAAGGCAGGTTAAATCGTAGAGAAGCCGCGTGAGTCAGCATCGCTTCCACGCCGCCCCATGGATTCACAAGATCGCCGCCGGCGGCAATGTAATTGCGGTGAATTTCCTCGGGGAAATGAACGACGGAAGCAAAGGCGACGGCATCGTACTTTTCTTCATGACTGGCAATGAAGCGAAACATCGGGTCCAAATTGACGATTTCGCCCATGGCGCGTCCGGATTCCCCGTAGAAAGCGTTTAGCAGGGGTTTGTCTTTGATGGCAACGACGTCGACCTCAGCTCCCAGAGTACAGCGAGCGGCTGAAGCGGCGTTAATCACCTGAGCCTGAACAAGCGGATGTTCATGCTGATCCATGAGAAGCAAAATGCGATTCGACCGCACGGGTCTCAAGGCACAAGTCCCCATCATCAAACGGCTGATGACACTGCCCTCCACATAGAGACCGTTGGCGGGCATTTCGTTTATGTCGGAGGCGTTTACCGCGTTGGGATGAGTGATCAAGGTATCGCAGCAAGACCCCATATAGCGGACAAGCGCATTGGCATCTCCCGCATGACCGCCCAGTTGAGCGGCAATCCCCGTCGGCAAAAGAAAAACTGCCGTAAAATCTTTTTCTCGGGGAAACGGCCGCGGCTGAAAATCAAAAATGTCGCTCGCGCCCGCACGCAGGGCCTGCTCCGTTTGCAGAACGTCCAACTCGCAATGAAAAAATTCTTCATCCGTTTTCGTGACGATGAAGCGAAGCGGGATTTCACCGTCTGCGCACTGATCGCGGCAATGCGACTCGAAGTGTTGAATCAAGGGAAGTTCGTACAGTCGGGGTATGGAGATTTTTTTTGCGCGTACTTGCATGCTCTATTTGAACCTCGCATGAAAATCTTGATAGTCACATAAACGGTGTAGATCCAACCGACCATCTTTCTTCAGGTAGATTGCGGGAAGTGAAAATCCATTGAACATGGTGGCTTTGACAATGGAATAGGCTCCGCATTCGCCAAAGGTCAAGCAATCGCCGACGGCAAGCGCTCTGTCGAATTGGTATTTGCCGAAGAGATCGCCGGCAAGGCAGGTTCCGCCGGCGAGAACATAGTGATGAGTGGCATTTTCGGGATCAACGTCCTCGGCAAGAGGATATCGATACCCATATTCAAAAGCCTCGGGCAAATGATTGACGCAGGTATCAAGGACGGCGATCCGATTCTCGCCGCTATCAAAAAGGTCGACGACCCGAGAGTGAAGCGTGGCGCAATCGCCAACTGTGCCGCTGCCCGGTTCGAAGGCAATCTCCAATTTGTATTTCTCCAAGGGTTGAACAATCGCGGCCAGCTCGACCGAATCTTCAAAAAGAAAGCCGCCGCCCAGACTGAGAAACTGCCAGTGCTCCGAGTACGCCTCCAAGAGCGGCGTTATTGTTTCGATCAAGCGATCCAACCCGGAAAAATCGACCTGTTCGCAGAAACAATGCAGGGTGATCCCACTAAACTGCTCCGCCAGCTCAGGCTCTTCTTCAAGCGCATCTTCCAAGGCGCGGAGCGGAACGCCAAGCTTTGATCCGGGCCGGCAGGGATCGTAAAGTTCATCGTCGACAAAAGAGATCTCCGGATTAATGCGCAAGGCCAACTTCTCCTTGGGAAAGAAGTCGCGAGCCCGGATGAGCTGAGTTAGAGAGTTGGCAGAAAAAAGAGTGCAGTAACGCCTCAGTTCGCGAAGATCATCCGGCCTGATCCCCGGCGAAGTGCAGTGAATGGGAAGGGAGCTGCGACAAAGCTCTGCAGCCAGCCTGGCCTCATAGAGGGAGCTCACCTCAAAACCCTGAACGTGAGGCAAGACCGCTTCGAGAACGGGCATCAACGAACAAGCTTTTAATGGATAAAAATAACTGCCGCCCGCCTGGGCCAACAGCGCAGCGATCTCCCGCGCATTTCCACTCACCAAATCAAGGTCGTAAACGTATGCCGGCGTCGTCAGGTCCGCACTCATCAGGAAACCTTCCCCATCATAGGCTCAAGAACAAGCGCCAGGTCGCGACTGATTCTACGCCGAGGCATGGCGGGCGGGGTGAGCGCCTGAAAAACGAAGCTGAAGTCGCCACTATATTCGGGCCGCGGATATTGATTCCGTAGCGCCTGCAGGCAATCGCCGATCAGACGCCGCAACGGTTCGGACTCAAGGCTGTCCAGGTTTTCTTCATGGAAGAAAGCTGGGCAGGGCAGTTGCCGTTTCTTTGCCAGAGTGGCGTAGTGCTGCTGAATCACCCGGCTGCGTTCCGGCGCCCAATCGCAAAAAACGCCAATATAAAATTCTTCACAAATCAGCAGGCCCATGCGTTGCGTCAAGACATACTCGAAGGTGAGATTCCGACTGTGATATTCTGCCAGCGTCAGCATGAGATCGCCGGCAAGTTCGGTGGACGGATAGAGAAATAGCTTCTGCCGATGATAAACCTGGCAGGGACGAAAGCCGTGGCAGTAGCGGATGTCCCGATCCGCTTCATTCAGAAACAACAAGGGCAGATTTCCGTTGCTGGCGTCCACGAGAATGGCACGACCGCCGATGCGGATCTCAAGCATGTGATGCTGCAGCCAAAAGGAAGGCTTCGGCGTCGCCCCAGCGCAAAAATCGACAAGCTGCCGCTCGATATCACCCTTAATCGGCGTGCTGCTACCAAAAACCGCAGTGCTGGGAATATTCAAAACATCGCAAATAAACTTGAAGGCGGAGGTTTTCTCCGCGCAGAGACCACCATTGCCCTGCAAAATATTACGCCACATCTGCAGCGGTGAAAAAAAACGGTGTTCGGCAACCAAGCGGGAATAGTTTTCAACGGGTGCCTGATAGATGATTTGGGCGAAGCGGTAGACGCAGGAAACCTGATCGGAATACTGCTGATCTGCAAACCCTTGCCTGAGCTCTTCGAATCGATCAATTCGAGCCAGCGGATATTTGGCAAAGTCATACAGCTCGGTCAATACGGGCTCAATGAAATCTTGGTGCCGGAGATAGTCCCGGCGATTGATTTTTGCGAGATCCACTTTCGTCGGGTCAACAGGGAAATCTTCAACCGCGATCAACTCGACGCAGCTTTCTCGCCCATCAAGAATGATCTGATCGTCCACCCCCAGGTGCCTGCCATCCTGCTTGAGCGTCAGCGGAGCCGAAAGCAGCGCCTCGGGATGACACAAAAGATTCGAAAAATGCTGAAATTTCAGCGGGTCAACGATCTCGACCAGGAATTCCTCCCGCTCTTGAACCGAGCACTGAAAAAAGAAGGTAAAATCCCTGACGTTCCAAACGTTCATGGAATCAGGAATCTCGAGTTCCAGGGAATTGAAGTTACCGGAACAGTTCACGAGAATGAGTGACTTCATTTGCCGAGAGCTAAATTCAGAACCGGTTCAAGAGCCTCGGCCGTGAAGGAGGTCTTCCAGGCAATGGAGGAGAATATGTCATCGATGCCGGTGCGTTCCAAGAAATGCTTTTGCCAAGCATCCGCCGTAAAAAGTTCGGTTCGCCGAGCATCGAGAATCTTGTGCGTCAGATAATCGTCGACATCGATGCCGTCGATTTCCATGATTTGCAGACTCACGTCAAAACCGCTCTCAACTCCCAGAGCAGGCGGCTCAAGCGAGACACTGCCGAAGGGCGCATAGCGCGCATCGTATTCGGTGAGCATGGTATCGATCTTCGCCCACTCCGCACGCCCCTGCTCCGTAAGGCTGACGTTCTCGAAATCAAGCGATTTCTTCGTCATCTCCAACAGATCGGTCTTGTGACTGTATCCGAAACGTTTCGCAAAGGCCCGTTGCATCTCAAAAGAATCGAGCATGCCCGCAAGCGAGTCCTTTTCCAAAAAAGCCATCAGGTGCAAAAGAAAAAAAAGATCGTACCGATTCTCAACATCGCTTTTATCCTTGTAGTCAACGAACTTGAGCACTGGCCGGACAACGAGATCCAACAACCTGTAATCCAAGCTGTCGTCATCATAACAAGCCGCCGAGAGCAGATTCTCGGCCCGATCATCGAGTTGAACCTTGCCCGGCTTTTTATTGACGAACAATTCGAGTGACATGCGTTTGTCGTCGAAGGCATTGAAAAGCTGAATCAGTTCATCCTGATAAAAGGGCAGGTCAGGGTCATCGCTGACGTCAAGCGCCGATCGCTTGTCCTGGTTGAGCACATAGGTATCCAGCAACTCGCGCAGGGTAAGTTTTACGTCATCTGGACGGTTAACCGTGAAATAAAAGGATTCGTCCAAAGGCGTTTGGTCAATGGAAACGCGCACGTCCCATTCCTCGCCGTCATACTCTCGGATATAATCAGGCATGAACTCCAGAGTCGCACCGGGAACATCTTTTTCATATGTACAGGTTGGCATCAGACAGCGCCTCCGCTGGAGCTGCGAAACCCTCCGCTGGAGCCGAATGAAGACCGTGAGCTTGAAGAGCTTCTGCTGGCGCTGCGCTTCCCCCAACCGCTCGAGCGTTTCGATTTGCTAAGCGTGGAAGCAAAGGAAGGCGAACTCTTGCTTTTCAACACGTAATTCGAACGAGTCGGCGTCGGCTTGGCCGCACTGTAGCTCGACTTATGAGTCGATTTCATCTTCTTCTCAAAGCCGCTGTTGGCGCTCACCTGGCTCGTGAAGCCGGAGGTCGCCCGATACGAGCGGCGACTGCGCGACATGGAGTTGTAACGGCTGTGAGGGGTATAATAAGACCCTCCCCAGGAGCGCATTGAGTACCACATAAAAAAATACGGGATGGTGCTATGCCTGCGCGAGTTATAATGACTTCTGGCCTGGTTGACGTCGTATCGCCAGCTTTCGTTGTAATAACTGTTGCCGCCCTCCCCCTTGAGCGTGCAAGTCCCTTTCGCGACGGTCAGTGTAAAAAGAAGATCGTCCTTTCCCGCAATTACCTTCTTATCCTTGTCGAGATCCTCGAAACCCGACATGGAAAACCCATCCGGGACTCGTTTGGCATCAACGATGATCAGGTTGTCTCCTTCGAAAATTTCGTTGAGGCGCTTCTCGAATCCCGGTAGGTCCGGATGCTTCTGAAAAGCCGCCTTCACTGCATTCAGATTGATCTTTCCCCGAGTCCCATAAGAGTTTTCCCACTCCTTTTTATCGTTGTTGCCACAACCGGCAATACTTAAAAAGGCGGCGCTACGAAGAACATTCTTGCAAATGTTTTTATGGGTTTCTTTCATGATGGTCCTTCCTTATAAACAGAAAAACAGAACCAGTCCGATCGAGAGCACCAGAGTCCCCTCGACGATACCGGCATTGAGGTTCCGATCCTCAACGATTTCTTTATGGAGACTCACCGACGGCAAGAAAAGCTTGTCGGCAATGATGCGGCCCACAGCCAACAAAAAGACGCCGGCTATGGCATAGTAGCCAAAATTCAACAAGCGATCCTGCAGGGTGAATTCGACGGCGGAGATGGGGTCGACGCCAATCCCCTTGAAAAGAATGACGGAATAAGCAATGAGATTGCCGGCAAAGGCAACCCCCGCCGAGAGATTCTTCTTCTCACCCAACTCCTCGAGATCGTCATACTTGGTGACGGCCTTGTACAAGGAACAGAAAACAATGAGCACCAGCTGACCGAGAACAAAAAAGATCAGTACGGAAACAAGGTCGACGCTGGCATAAATGGATGCGGCAATCAGGAGGCCGCTGCCCAAATAGGCCGCCCCGCTTACACTGGCAACGGCGGTGTTCTGACGGTCTATGATTTCTTCTCGACATTTAAATCTGCCCATGACGAACTTGTCGTTGAGAATGCTCGAGATGCACAGCAGGGCGATGCCAAGACCGCCGTAGATGGCGACATCGATCATTTCGGAAGTGAATTGCTCAAGACTGGGAGCAACCGCTTCCCCAGAAAAGACGCTGCAAATGATCGCCAACAAGCCCGCGATATAGCCGGCCAGGTGAACCCCGAAAGCGGGATTGTCCTTTTCTGTCAGCTCTTTCTTGAGACGATAGGGCGTCACCAAGTCAAAAAGCAGCTTTGCTATGAACAGGAATATGAGTGATACGGCCAAGTAGCCGCCGCTATAAGCAAACCAAGCCAAGTCAGTTCGATCCATCAGAAACTCTCCTTAACAAAAACAATTGATATCCGGCGAATCATATAATAGCCAATTGATACGCGGGCTGATAGGAAGCCGCTTTGCGAGACCCAGAAAATACTGCGAGATGATCTGGAATGCAACCTCGAACCGGGCCACGGGCACCGGCAAAACAGCCATCGCCTTCCAGCTCGACGACAAGAAGCTGCCCGGCCTGATCGAGCTGAAATACCACGCCGTCGCCGATGCCGTTTCAGTGCTCGGCAGCGTCGCCGACATCCGGGCCACGTGCATCGGCTCACAAAAACACCTGTACGAAGCGCGGGCAATCGCATGACCAAGCGGCTTCAAGCAGCGGCAACAGACGCATAGCGGAACAGAATAGCGCTGTCCCCCTCCCCGTCGCAGGCCACCTTTTTGCACTGTGACTTCACTGTGACAGAAACCCGGGGCATTATGTGTTATCATGTATCACAATTCAGCCACACGGGATTTTAAGGTTTCTCAGACTACTGTAGTTATAGATATTTAAGTGATCGAGGCTGGGGATCCCCCCACCTCCAAAAAATTTTGTAACTATCTAAATTGCCGTGGTTTTTACAAAACCTAAGGACCCGCGTGTGACCAGAGTGTGACAGCATACCGCCGGAACAACGGCTAGGGGAGGAGGCGGTGCGCCCCCCGACGGGGCCTTCATATATACATGGCTTCCCGCGACAAACCGCGGCGCATTCGTGAGACCATCGGCCCCGACCGGCGGTTCATTGCCGGCACGACCGCTGACGGGCAGTGCGGCTACGGGGTGGACGGCATCCAGTTCCGCATGAAGCTCGACTGGCGGCAGTGGATCGAGGAAGGCGTCGCCGACGATCTGATGGTCTATGCCCAAGGCACGGAACCGACTCCCGTCGAACAGGTGCAGCAGCAAGTCAAGAGCAGGTTGAGCGCGGGACGCGTGTTCTTCTGGCGCGTCATCACCGACCCGGAGCAATTCGCGGCATTTCGACGAGAGTTGGACTAAGCTTTCGCGGGCGCCCTGGACGGCTACGGCATGAAGGAATTGGCGGGCATTATCCGCTCAAATGATTAACAGAAGGGCGCGGAGGTGTAAGGTGAAGCACGACACGTCAAAACGATCTATCGACCTACGTTAGCGAGAACCCCCCAACACAAAAGAAGCCCCTCATGATCGAGCACATCGTCCTGTTCAAATTCAATGACAACGCCACGACCGCTCAGATCGAAGCGTTGACTAAAGGTTTACACGCCATGGCAACGGAGATCCCCGGCATCCACAGCCTGGTCGTCAGCGAAAACAAAAGCAGCCACAGCAAGGGTTATACGCTTGGGTTAGTCGTGCGCTTCACTGACTGGGCAGCGCTTGAAGCGTACATACCCCACCCGGTCCATCAGGCACTGGTCACCGACTTGCTCGGCCCGATCCATGCGGACCTCGTTGCATTCGATTACGAGATCTGAAAAGCTAAAAGCTTGACCTATCTTGGTTAGCGTCGTCGGCGCATTGGCAAGGCCCTGCTCAGCGGCCATGCGCTACCACTTCACTGCCGCTTCGCCGCTTTCCGCTTCTCGATCCGCTCGGAGATTTCGCGCGCTAACTCACCTGGCCCTTCTCAAGCTGGGGTCGGTTTAGTATTTCGTAAAATACTCCTGCAAGCTCTGCGGCAATTTCTGCATGAAGTCCGGACGCCAACTTTCTCCATAGACATCGATAAATCGTTGATAAAACTCACGCGCAGCCGGCGAACATCCGTCGAGATATTTGGGGTTTGAGAACCAGGGCTGGTAGGCCGGAAAGTAGCCGCTTCGTTTTTCCATCATTGCGGCTGTTATGGGCCGGGGGTCGGAAGCGCGGTTTAAGGTGACGGCAATGGTCCGGCGGGGAACGCCTTGCAAATAAAGGCCGCGGTGTAGGGCGTTGACGTGGAAGAATGCCAGGTCACCTGGTTCGAGATGGAGTCGCAGTGTGTTGGGCATCTCGTCTGAGTCGGGGGCATCGCGGCGAATGTGGTCTTCCTCTGGGGTGTCCGTGCGCAGGTGGGAGCCGGGCACTACTTCGGAGGCAGCCGTGGGCACAAGGGGGATGTGCATGTGGATCTCGCGCGGTGGATCAGCCTCGCGGTGGATCGACGACGTTTCGTCTTCGCCGGTGAACTCGGCGTGAAATTGGGAATCCCGGTGCCAGCCGTTCGGGCGCGATTGCAACGGGTCGATGTAGTAGTTGATTTGGCTGAAGACGGCGGGCTCGCGAAAAATGTCGTTTAGAATGGCCAATACGCGCGGATCGGCCACGGCGTTGAGCAGTGTAGCCAGACGTTGAGGATGGTGGTGTTGATACTTGGGATGGTTGAGGTGGAGCATGACCCAGGCCTTGGGTCCGTAGCAGTATCCCCCGGGTTCCCCTTCTGCGATGCTCTCGCGCTGCCACTGGGCCAGAGAATCGTCGCAGGCCTCCCGCAGATTCTCGATCAACGCCTCCTCAAAGACGTTGCGATGGACGAGATAGCCATCATGCTTCCATTGTTCTATTTGGTTCATGCCGCCACAGCTTGATAGTGAAAGGCAGTGGGGAGCATGGAACTCAAAAGGAAGGGGCCTCCGCCGCTTTCTCCTTCTCTATCCGCTCGAAGATTTCGCGGGCCATCGCCTCGCCCTTTTCAAGTTCGGAAGGCGTGAGTTTTCCCTTGATCCTATCGCGATTTTTGCGGGCTTTGTTATGACCGGATGCTGCCGCTGCGCTGTACCAGGCATATGCAGCCACATCGTCCCCAGCTACACCCCGGCCCATTTCGTATATCACGCCGAGATTGTACTGCACCTTGGCATGCCCCTGCTCAGCCGCCTTGCGGAACCACTTCACTGCCTCGGCATCGTCCTGAGGCACACCCCGGCCCGAGAAGTACATCCCGCCAAGGTTGTTCTGCGCTTTGGCATGCCCCTGCTCAGCGGCACTGCGGAACCACTTCACCGCCTCGGCATAGTCCAAAGGCACGCCGGAGGCACCGAAGTACATCAAGCCGAGGGCGACCTGCGCGTTGGCATCTCCCTGTTCAGCAGCCTTGCGGTACCACTTCGCTGCTTCAACTTTGTCCTCAGCCAGGCCGGTGCCTTTCTCGCACATCAAGCCGAGGTTGTACTGCGCGACACCATCTCCCGCTTCAGCCTTCTTACGCAGTGTTTCCAGATCTTCTGCCGCGACAGTACACACCGCGACCGTCAGTACGATCAGCAGTGTTCTACAAAACCGAATTATATGCACAGGCTTGCCCCACGACGTTTTCATCACTGCCCCTCCGCCGCTTTTCGCTTCTCGATCCGCTCGGAGATTTCGCGTGCCATCACCTGCCCCTTTTCAACTTCTGACGCTGTCAGCATAGGCTTGGTGATGGCAAGCATTCCACGGGCCTTCTCATACCCGGACGCCGCCGCTACGCTGTGCCACGCATAAGCCGCCACATCGTCATCAGCCACACCGATACCACGGAAGTAGCAGTAGGCAAGCTTGTACTGCGCTTCCGCATACCCCTGCTCAGCAGCCTTGCGGTACGACATCTGTACCTGCTCCAAAATTTTGGTTGCCATTGTCATAGATTCTGCCGAGGTATGCTTGCGCTTTCGCATGCCCCTGCTCAGCAGCCTTGCGGCACCACGTGATCGCCTCGGCATTGTCCTTAGGCAGCCCAAAGCCCAAGGCGTAGGGCACGACGAGGTCGAACTGCGCCTGCGCATGCCCCTGCTCAGCAGCCTTGCGGTACCACTTCACCGCCGCGACATCGTCCTTAGGTACCCCACTGCCATTGTGATACATCAATCCGAGGTTGAACTGCGCGGTGGCATGTCCCTGCTCAGCCGCCTTGCGGAACCACTTCACTGCCTCGGCATCGTCCTCAGCCACACCCTCGCCCTTGTCGTACATCAAGCCGAGATTGAACTGCGAGATGGCATCTCCCGCTTCAGCCTTCTTACGCAGTGTCTGCAGATCGTCTGCCGCGACGGTACACACCGCGACCGCCAGCACGATCAGCAGCGTTCTACAGAATGAAATTACATGCACAGGTTTGCCCCACGATGTTTTCATCATTCCCTCTTTGTTGTTAACGCCCATACCTCGACGCCATGCGCCGCGCATAGCCCGGAAACGTATTCGAGCTTCTGCCGTTCGGCGCCGAAAATATTGTAGTACGCACTGATTAAAGCAAGTACCGGCTGCTGCCCGGTCACGTCGCCGTAGTGCAGCGCCTGCCCGATGCTCTCCGCCACTTGTTGCCCTTCAGCCAATCCAGTTCTATTGCCTGCGTGTCGGTGAGTAGGTCCACGCGGCCCGCTTCAGCGAGGTGACGTTAAATACGGACACGCTAACCATCTCTGCGGAACATCGGCTGCAGGAAGATACGCCCGTTCTCCCCCTCCGCCTGGAAGCGGATGTAGGCTTGATCGTTTGCCTCATAGGTGAATGTGCGACCGGTTGTCGTAGACAATCGCTCACCGCCCGGGCCGACAAACGAGCCATCGCATTCACTGTCAACGGTGACGGACACCGCGTTACCGGCCACCGCCACATCGACAAGCCGCAAGCCGGTTGACGCGTAACTGCGTCCGTTTTTTGCAGCCTCAACGATGGCCGCCGGTGTCGCCTCAGCGACAAGCAGCATGTTGAAGGCGTTGTCGAAGTCCTCCGGATCGTGAAAATCGTCGTTGGCGAAGCACCAGAGACGATGGCCGGCAGTAAGCAGCTCATCATAGAACTGGTCATAAAGCGGCCATCGACCGTTGGCCAGCCCCGTTGCCGTCCCATAGTGGCCGTTGAAGATCTCGATCCCATCGGCCCAGGTCCCCAGGCTGCACAATTTCTCGCGCGTCCAATAGTCGCTGTCCAGCCCTGTAGGCTTGGGATGGCAAACGATTGTCAGCAGATCCGCTGCCGCGGCGAGCGCGTCTTCGAGAGGTTGCTCATAGAGCGGCCCGACGCCCGGGCCGATGAAAAGCACGTTCTCCCGCGTACTGTATTCGAAACCGTTGAGAAAACAGAGGTCCCCGTAGCGATCGGCCATGGCGGTCAGATCCGTGATCAGATCGTGATCCGTCAACGTCACGAAGCCGGCGCCGATGGCGTGGTAGTCGCGCACACTGTCTGCCAGAGGTACCGAAGCACATTGACTATTCTCGTCGCAATGACCGTGGAAGCTGCCGCGCAGCCACTGGCCGTTCAGGTCGGCGTATGGATTGATCAGAGAAGTGCTCATGTCCGTCCTTGGTTGATTGTGAAGGTTGGCCCTTGATTGTGACACTGTGACGACCCCAGACGATTCAGCGGCTGGCGCCAGCGGCAAATCGCATCCCCCGCGAGAGCCCGACACTCGCTTCGAGCTCGTCGTCGTACAGCGTGAACAGGGTGTAGCTCTGACGCTCGTCCTGTACTTGCTGGTACCGGCTCGGGGTCATATCGAGAAGAGTCGGATACCCCACGCCGCAGGCACCGCGACGACCTGCGGCTGCTTTCCGGAACTCTTCGAGGATACATCCAGGACTGCTGAAATACCAACTGGAACAACCGAGTCAACCCTGCCCCTCTCCCGCGACCACGCAGTCGGGCAGACGTGCCGCTACAGCATGGATTGGGGCGCGACAACCAGCCGGGATTTCTGGTGGTCCGGCCGATACCCTCAGGGCAACTGGACTTCGACCTCCGCTTGCTCTGTAGCGTAGACCCAATCTCCCTTGTGCGGCTGCGGCAAACGCCCTGTTCGAGGGAATCGAGACCCATCTTGCGGAATTCAGCCGGAATCGCGGCGCCCCACGGTGTACTGCTCCAACGCCTGGTCGTCGATGTCAATCCCGAGCCCCGGCGCCCGGCGCAACTCGATCCTGCCGCCGGTTACGGTATGCGGCAAAGGTGCAGCGCGATACGTGTTATTGTGAGCGGCATGTGCGGCGGCCCGTGAGAACAAGGTTTGACTTGTCGCGTTCGTGCGATTGAGTTAAAAGGCGGTAAAGTATCCGCACTATGAATCTTCGGCTTATGTTTTCACTCATTCACCATACACAAAGCGGCACCATGCCCCATCTTCCCAGGCGACTCACTGTTGTGGCCTGTCTCCTGTCGCTCGCCTGCGGTATCGCAGCCGGGCAGGCGCCGCCGCCGGTGCAGGCACATCGCATTGAGACGGCGCCTGTGGTCGACGGCAAACTCGATGACGGCTGCTGGCAGGGCGTTCCCGCGGTAACCGGCTTTCTTGCCATCGACTCCGACGAACCGGCAGCGCAGCAGTCTTTCGGGTATGTATGTTTCGATGACGACCGGCTTTATGTCGGCATGAAGTGCCTGCTGCCGGCCGGGCTTACGCCGAAGGGCGAGGTGCGGCCACACGATGCCAACGTCTTCCGTGACGAGATCGTCGAGGTCATGATCGCGCCGGGTACGGCCGGCATGTCGTACTGTCAACTGGTGATCAACGCTTACGGTGCGACGTTCGACGCGATGCGCAGCGGCGGCGGTGCGGCGGAGGACGACGCCTGGAACGGCGAATGGACCGGCGCAGCCTGGTACACTGATGGCTACTGGTCAGCCGAACTGGCGATCCCGTTCTACGGGCTCGCACTCCCGCCTGATGTCGGCAGCGAATGGCGCATCAATCTTTGCCGGGAGGCCAAGGCACCCGGGGCCCTGTCCGCCATCGGGGCTCACGGCGCCTTCAACGACGTGTCGCGATTCCGCAGGCTGACGGGTGTGACGGCTGACTTCGCCCGTCTGCGCTGGCGTACCGGGCCGGCATTCCCTGTCATTGACACCGCTGCAGAGCCGCCCACCGCGGTGCTTGTCGTTCCGATCGTCAACAATACCGGGCAGCGCCAGACGGTCCGGATCGAACAGACATCGGCCGCTGCCGATGGCGGCGAACAGTCTGGCGGGCGCACCGCGACGATTGCGGCCGGCGAAAAATTCGACCTGGTCGCGGAGCCGTTACACATCGAACGGCTGTTCGCGCACCGGCAGGATTTGTTTATCGTGCGCTCGTCGAGGACGCGCCGCACAATTCGCATCGTCGATGCTGCGACAGAGGAGACTCTGGCGCAGGCCGCGCTGACTACGCCCGTGCTGTGCGAGCCGCTGCGACTCGACATCCTCGACCCCTGGCAGCTCGGGCTCGGCGACGAGCCGCCGACGGCAGTGACGGCTCGTATTCGCACGCGGTTGAAAACTGCACCGGGGATGAAACTGCGTCTGCGCCTCGTGCACCGGGACAGCGGCACCGTGTTGCGGGAGAAAACCGTGCCGCTGCCGCTGTCGTCGGATACCGTGGCGTTCGACGTACTGGGCGCGGCCGCCGGTGCCTACCGGGTAGAAGCAGTTGTCGAGAACGGCGACGGTCGGCAGCCGGTGCGCGCCTCGCGACCGACGGTGATTCTTCCCCACGGCCCCCATCGCGTGCGCGTTTTGAACAACCTGGTCAGCGAGCTGGCCAACACACGCGAGCGGGGTATGCAGGCGGACACCGAGGTGTCGTTCATGAACCCGCGGCGCGGCTGGGTCTTCATCAGTGTCGCCGGCGATGTGTTGGTGTCGCTCGATCAGGAAGCCGCGCCGCTGCAGCTATGGCCGCACCCGTCGGGCGCCGGGGAAGCCATGCGGCTGCTGCCGGCCGGCATGCACACGCTGTCTCTTTCGGCGCCGGCCGAACAGGTCATTGTCCGAAGTGTACCGGCGCTGGTGCACTATTCCTTTCCGACCACGCCGTACATGGCGTTTCAGGGACCGTACGACTGGGCCTTTCTCGAGAGCCATGTGTTGCCGAATCTCAACACCATCGCGTCGCACAAGATCAAGACGCCCGAGGCGCTGCGCCGATGGACCGCGCTCGGGCGCAAGTGGATCTGTAACGCCACGGTTCCCGGCACCCACGGTGTGGGCGGTCTGGCCAGGAAAGACAAGTGCCTGGCGCATTGGCTGGGTAACGCCGGTTATCAACACGAACTGACGAGCGGCGTGATTGCGGACGAGTTCACAGCGTCGAATGACGATCAGTACCTGGAATGGGCGAAGGCCATGATGCAGATCGCCGCCGATCCGCGTCACGGCAGCCGAACTTTCTACCCGTGGTTCGGTTCCATGGCGGTGTCGGAGACCTCGCGCCTGTTCTCCCGAGTCGTCACCGACAGTGGCTGGCCGTGCGTCTACTACTATTATCTCAGCGAAAAGGCCGACCAGCAGCAGGCCGACGAACTGGTCGCCGGCGCCCTGGTCCGTGCCGCCACCGCCTGCAACGCCAACCCGGACGTCACTGTGCGCCGCGCAATTTTTACCCTGGGCTACATGTCGGCGCCGCCCGAGAGCCAAAACTGCGATCCGCGTATCGACTTCAAGGTACACATGGACCTGCAGATGCGCACGCTGGCTACGGGCCCGGAGCTGTTCGGGCTGTGGGGGCTGATCCAATACAGCGCGACGTATTGCGACGAAGAAAACGTCCGCTGGGCCGGACGGCTCTACCGGCATTACGCCATCAACGGCGCTACGACGCCGTTGACGCAGGATCCCTACGTCCTGCCGCACCTGACGAACCCCGACTTCGAAGCGGCGACCAGCGGCTGGGACCTGGCGCCGGCCGAGCAGGGAGGAATCCGAGTCGAACAATTGCCAGGGTACGGCGCCTTCCAGGGGCGGTATCTCACCGCGCTCGGGGACCGGTTTCTGGTCACCCGGCGGAGTGACCGTGGGCCGAACAGCTTTTCGCAGCAGATCAAAGCGCTGACGCCCGGCCGCGTGTATTCGTTAAAAATGATCACGGCGGATTTCGACGATATCAGGAACGACCGCAGCAACGAGAAGAAGCAGGCGGTACAGGTACGGCTCGATGGTGTGGACCTTTTGCCCAGAGACGATTACAATCTGCAGTTCACTTACGCCAATCATCCGGGTCATCGGTTGGGGAAGTTCGGTGGCGCACACTCTGCCTATATGAATTATCACTGGTACGTCTTCCGCGCCCGCAGCGAAAGTGCCCGTCTCACGGTGTCAGACTGGGCGGCGCTGGAGGTGCCGGGCGGCGAGATTGGCCGCGAGATCATGTATAATTTTATCGAACTGCAGCCGTACGCGGAGTGATGCGTTGCGCCGCCGCCATGCGGCACCACTTCACCGCCTCGTCAGCGTCCTCAGTCACACCCCAGCCGTTGGCTTACCTCAGGCCGAGGGTCTACTGCGCGTTGAGACAACCCTGCTCAGGGCCTGGCGGTACCGCGTCAGCGCACTGGCTCACCTTTGGCTCGGCAGCTTATTTCCCGGAGACGAGGGTTGTCAGTCGTCGCGTGTCCACGGGTTGACAAAAGACGATGCAAAGTTCAATTGCTGCCAAACGTCTAACGTCTAACGTCTAACGCTCAACTCCCCCCCCATAATGGAACACCGGAAAGATCCCATGAATACCCCGACATCGTTGCGTCTTATCCAGGCCACGTTCATCCTCGCCCTGCTTTCAGCCGCGGCGTCCCGAGCTGCTTTCGTAGACAAAACAGCGGATTGGTGCGGCGGCGGCGATACGAACGGCAACGGTACGGCGGCCTTTTGCGATTACAATGAAGACGGCTTCCTCGACCTCGCTACCGACGGTGCCGGCTGGACCGGCGTCGACGGCACGAGGTTCAAGCCCGGCGGCCCGCAGGGCTGCATCGTCTGGGCCGATATCAATAACGACGGCCACCTCGATTACGCCTTGGTCCACGGTCCCGGCGGCCATTACCTGGGTGACGGCAACGGCGGCTTCACAGCCGGCACACGACCACCGGGTCCGTTCGGCGGCGAATGTCTCGCCGTGGCGTTCGGCGACATCAACAACGACGGACTGGTCGACATGTTCTACGGCGCCGGCCAGACCAACAAGGATTCCCTGTGGCGCCAAGACCCGGAGCACGAGCAGAAGTGGGTGCTGATCGGCGGCTCCGCCGGCGCGTACTGCCGCGGCGTGCTGAGCTGCGACTTCGACCAGGACAACGACGCCGACTTCTACGTCTCCAACTACTGGCTCTGCCCGAACTATCTGTGGCTGAGCGACGGCAAGGGCGGCTCGTCCATGAGCGGCAAGGCAATCGCTGGCAGCGGCCACTCGATCGGCGCGGCGTGCGGGGACGTCGACAACGACGGATACTTCGACATCTTCGCCGGCAACTTCGCGCACCCGGGCCAGCCGCAGTCCCGGTTCCTCCGGAACACCGGTCCGGACGGCAACTACGGGTTCGAGGACAAGGGCACGTGCGGTGTTGCGTTCCAGGAATCGTACGCCTCCCCTACCCTCGGCGACTATGACAATGACGGCGACCTCGACCTTTTCTTCACCACCGCCTACGGCCACAACGCCCCCCGCCTCTACCGCAACAATGGCAACTGGAGCTTCAGTGATGTGACCGGTGCGGAAGGGATACCGCGGCTAGGGGCGACGTATCAGGCGGCGTGGGGCGATGTCAACAACGACGGTTTTCTCGATCTCGCCACCGCCGGCCGGCTGTTCATCAACAAGGGCAACGACAACCACTGGCTCAAGATCAAGCTGAAAGGGGACGGCACAAAAGTCAACAGCGCTGCGATCGGCTCGCAGGTGCGGATCAATCTCGGCGATCAGACGCTGTCACGCCGCGTCGGCGACACGGTCGGCCAGGGCAGCCAGAATGAGCTCACGCTCCATTTCGGCCTCGGCATTCACGCCAAGGCCATCGCCTACGAAGTGACCTGGAGCAACGGTCAGAAGCAAACCGGCGAGACCGAAGTCGACAAGATGATTACTGTAGAGATGGCAGTGCCGTAACGCGGGTAATCGTGAGACTTCACGATTCAGGACACGGACGGATTGTAAGTCGACCGTTGCCGTTCATGCTTTAGCTGCTCAGGACCAGCGACTCGCGACGAGCGGTTTGTTCATGCTTGCTGATCGCGGGTCGAGATCGGGGCTTGGGTGGCGAATCCGTCACCCATAGATCCATGTCCAACGTGACACGGCGGATGCAGGAGTCGGGCAGGCCCCAGTTACTGCCGTTCCCGCAACTGTACGCCAGCAAGACGGAATCATCGACGCCGTGGAACGCCGTATAATAGAAGCCGCGGTTGCGGGCGGTCTTGATCAGTTTAGCATTGCGCCACGTGCTGCCCTCGTCGGCGCTTGTCGCCAACGCCAACGGTGTTCGACGCCGAGCCTTGTCGCCCCCCCTCGTCGCCAGCTTCCACCTTTTGCTGTGATCGTTCCAGACCGCCAGCAGATCACCGGTGGCTGCAATCCGTTTGATCGACAACGGCGAACACCAGATCTCCGAACGCGTCGGGCGCGTGCCAGGTGCCGGATGAAAACGACCAGCTGCTCATACCGCCGCTCTGCACGCCGCGTATGATATTCAATGTCTACCGGCCAGGCGCCGGGATTGGGAGTCGCACTTTGGTCGGCGACCGGGATCTGGACGAGTGCGGTCCAGAAGATGTTGTAGTTAATCGTACAGCGGACACGCTGGTCAAAAAAACTCGTCCGTGTTCGAAAACTGGTCACGACGCCGTGGAACAAGAGGCGAGAGCCGGCAACGGCACAGTTTTCGTCCAATAGTGTCCATAGGCGTTGGCAGGCCAAGCGCTTACGTGCAAGTTATCAATGCTTCGTAACGGGAGCACTACACATGGATGCCGGGCAAGAATTCCTCTGGTGTCCCATTCGCCCGACAGGGAAAGACAACAATGATGTTTGACAACGGTAAGGTGTAGCTATGAAACCATCCGTTCTTATCGGCGCACTGGTTCGCCCCAACGTAGCCGCGCTGCGTCAGTTCAAGAGGCTTAGGCTCGGGGACGCCGTCCACACATTTATGCCATCGAGCATGCCTGAAGCCATAGACATTGCTCGTTACTGCCGCGAGAACCAGATCTATCTGCTCTTCTGGGACTTACTGCCCCGAGGCACCTTGAGAACTCGCGAGATAGTCCGAGAACAAGAGCTCGCCAAACACCGCCTCGCGAAACCGAACGTGCCGGCAGTCCTGGACTGCAAGTCAAATATGGACGCGATCATAGACGAAGCGGGGAAGTATTACATCGGGCGCTTCGTCATCGGCGAGATCGGCGGTGTCCTCTATGGCCCGGGGGCGTATCCAAAGGAATGGGGCGAACTGCGGCGTTTCGCCAACCTCCCTCCCGCCAGAACGGTGACTGAGGCGCGTGAGACCTACGTGGATGTCGTGAAGCAGCACATTGATTACGAACGAAGCAGGCTCGGTAAGGGGCCGCTCCTGAACGGCGATGCCGGACTCGTGTTCAAGTATCACGTCGCCGCAGGGGTTGACGCACTCTGTCTGGAGTCCATGCCGGGCGATCCCCACCTCATGCACGCCTCAATTCGCGGCGCCGCCGGCGCCTTCAACAAGCGGTGGGGAACCCACATCGCCATGCAATGCTACGGTGGGGTCAAACTCTGCGAACTCTGGCTGAAGCGATGGAAGACCTCGCTGTTCTATTCATACCTGAGCGGTGCCCAGTTCATCTGGGGGGAGGACGATCTTGCTGGCCAATACGACCAGGAAAATCGCCAGGTCTTCGGCCCTCGCAGCGCACCACTGAAGCGTCAGCGGCGCATCCTGCGGGAGGCGCACCAGTTTGCCCACGTCCATACCCGGCCGTCCAACGGCCCCAGGGTTCGCCTCGGCATCGTGTATGGCAATGATGATGGCACACCCGGGCTATGGAACCGGGTTGCCTGGGGGCAATACAAG